>Ga0315282_10005668_pt1 | contig 21176 bp, 30 predicted proteins | sample YL17G07_20_MG_FD_203693 | JGI IMG/M metagenome (GOLD analysis project Ga0315282, IMG submission 203693) | Sediment microbial communities from Yellowstone Lake, YNP, Wyoming, USA - YL17G07_20 | ecosystem: Environmental > Aquatic > Freshwater > Lake > Sediment | place: USA: Wyoming | collected... | reverse complement strand
TAAGCCTGCCGAACTGGATAGCGATTGCTCGCGTTTTTGGAATGAAGAAAGCACTGGTTTACGTGCCGACAATTGTGGTTATAGGTACATTGGTAGGATGGGCAGCCGGATATATTCTGAACTAATGCGAATATTTGTGGAGGTGCAAAGTAATGATAATCGAAGTCTGTGGGACAGGGTGTCCCAAGTGCCAAGCCACAAAGAATAATGCGCGCAAGGCACTGGATGAGTTGGGCCTTAAGGAAGGCGAGGAAGCGTTGGTAACTGAGGTAAAGGACCCAAAGCTTATGGCGGCGCGAGGGGTAATATTTACCCCGGCTGTCGTTATTGATGGCATCAAGGTGATGGAGGGTAAGATTCCCGAGGTTAAAGAAATTAAGAAGTGGTTAGAGGAGAAGTTGCCCAGAACATAAGCAAGCAATATTGTTTTTCAGAAACAGTAAAGAGAGGAGATTAAAATGGCAGAAGAGAAACACTGGGAAGAGGGAATGAAGACCCACGAGAACGTCATATTTTCCTGTTACGGGGGACTATCCAACACCGGTATCACCAGTGCCCTGGCTTGCCTGGAGGCGGTCAAAGAGCTGGGCTTGGAAAAGGTGGCTATCGGGTGCTTAGCCGGGTTGCCACTTGGGGTGAAGCCGGTGGTAGGCAAGACCAGAGCGGCGAAAAAGGTTATCACCGTGGATGGCTGCCCGTTTGAATGCAGCCGCAAGACTGCAGAGAATGCCGGGTTCAAGCTGACTAAGAGCATCGTGCTCACCAGGGATATAGGTATGAAGAAGAAAGCCCTTCACGAGGACATTGGTGAAGGCATCAAGAATGTCATGGAATATATTTCTGACGATGAGGTAAAAAGGGCTAAAGAGCTCATAATAAAGACCATACTGGAAGAATAGGTGGACCTTTTGCCGACAAAAGCTCTCAGCTGGGATGAGGAGCCGTGGGTAAACAAAGGATAGGGGCGGATTGGCTAAATGGAGAGCGAGAGGAGGATGCCATGTTCAGGAAGATATTGTATCCAATCGATTCCTATGAAAGCGCCTCCGCAGCCTCGGCACACGTGAAGATGCTCAAACAGGCCGGAACACAGGAGGTGGTGGCACTGGGAGTGGTTGAGCTGGGAGGCTGTGCCTGGACGGGACGTAATTTAGAGCAGTGCTACGCCGACCGGTTTGAGAAAGAAAGAACGGAGATACAGGCAATTCTTAAGGAATTGGAAAGGGAAGGCGTGAGGGGTAAGGTGATAATAGAGGCCGGTACTCCAGCCCACACCATATTGAAGGTAGCTGACGAGGAGAAGGTTTCTTTGATTGTTATTGGGCCTGTCATTGGAAAGGTTAAAGGGCTTCTGCTCGGAGAGGCAGTGGAAGACGTTGTCCGGCTTGCTAAGGTACCAGTCTTGGTAATGAGATGACCGGGGCTGAGAGGCGGTTCTGAGGAGGCAGGTTATGCTGCTTAAAAGTTATACCTTTGAAACCATGCTGCCGGAGTGCAACACATTCGCCGAGACCATCAATGCTATTGCCAGCCTATCGGATGACATTGGCGAGGCTTTACCATATCTTGCCTCGGTGATTAAGCGCTGCAGCTATGACGATAACGCCAAAACGCTGACCTTCAAGCAAGATGGGAAAGGCATAGCCATGTACCCGCGTCAGATTGCCGTCACCAAGCTCAGAGACAGGGAAGAAGCCGCCCGGGTGCTGGAGCAGTTGAAGGACTTCATTAACCAGACCTATGAGAACCGGCAGAACATCGAGCCATGCTACAAGAAGGGTATCGAGCTCAAGTACCTGGATGTATTCAAGCTTCTGCCGGGGACGAACTGCGGAAAATGCGGCCAGCCTACGTGCCTTGCCTTTGCTACCAAGGTTGTGCAGCAGGAGGCAAGCATTGCTCAATGCTCACCATTATTCGGTGAACAGTTTGCAGAGAAGAGAAAGAAGCTATTGGACATGTTACAGAGTGCTGGCTATGAGGTGCCCGATGGTAATCCCTCAGCCGATATGGTGAAAAAGTCGAAGGAGTCAAGCTAGCTATGGCAGTCTGCTGGGTGAAAGCTGGTGTCTGCGGGAAAGAGACCACCATTGAGGCAACGAAGACCAGCCAGACAAAGGCGAAGCTCTCTTTCGTCACTACCTGTGAGCATGTGCAGGCGCTATCGGAGGAACTCACGGAGCTGGACATCGGCAGCGAGATGACGAAGCCGATGAATGAGACGCTTGTCTATCAACTGGCTACCAAGCACCTCTGCCGTACCAGTTGTATCGTGCCCGCTGCTATCCTGAAGGCGATGGAAGTTACGGCGGGTATCTTCCTGCCCGAGTCCTGCGCCATAGAGTTTGTCGCCGGGGCGGTGTGAATCCTGTAATTTCTGCCGTTAGCGGAGGAGCATTAATATGGACAAAAAGATGATGAAGGAAGAAGCCAAGAAGGCCTACTATTGGGATGATTACCACGCGATTACAAATCGGATTAAGGGTATATCGGATGAAGACGTGGATAACATCGCTCCGGCAATCAAGCAATTTATCCTTACATCTAAGGGAAAAAACCCGTTAAAATTGTTCTATGCTGTATTCGACGAGGTTGAAAGAGTCTGGAGTTTAAATGTTCCCTTCCCCATAGGCGGCGGTTTCCATCACTATATTGTTCCTGGCGTAGTTTTAGCCTGCCTGCGAAATAATGGATATGAGATAACCGATAGAGACATTGAAGAAGGGATGAAAAGAGGGGCAATGCTGGCAGCGCATTCCTGCGGATTTACGGGGATTTCCGGGGCGGCACATGCTATCGGCATCGTCGCCAGTATAGTCAAAAGAATTACACCGATGCATGATGAGCGCGGCAGCATACTGGCGGTTGCCGCTGAAACTCTTAGCGAAATCTCTAAATTCCAGAAGCGCTGCTGCAAAAGAAGTAATCTCACCGGAATTAAGAATGCGGTAAAATATCTCTCTTCGCAGGGTTACGCACTACCCATGGATGAGATTGAATGCAGGTTTTTCTCAGGGAATAGTGAGTGTTCTGGTGAAGAGTGCCCGTACTATCCCAAAAAGCCTGCGGGTGAGTAAAGAGCATACGCCGCCAACATGTTGGTATAACTGGCGGTAATTATTGGCACGGAGGTAGAGTATGAAAGCAATAACGGCTTATGCCAAGTTCATCAGGGAGAAGTATACCTATATAATCGTAACCACACTGGTCATTGCTGTGGTAGTCGGGCTTTTCACCCCCAGCCCCGGGGTCTTCATCCGCCAGTTCAATACACCGCTTATCGTCATCCTGATAGCAGCCATGAGCTTCACCATTACCTTCAGCAACCTGGGAATGGCAGCGAAGAACTGGAAAGGCACTTCTTTTGGGCTGGTGCTGAACTTCCTTTTTGCTCCCTTCCTGTGCTGGATTCTGGCTTCGCTGCTACTGTCCGGTCATGCCAACCTGGCCACTGGTCTGATTCTAATCGGAGTGGTTCCCTGCGCTGGCATGGCCATGATGTGGACCGGTCTCCTTAAAGGGGATGTCCCTCTGGCTATTGTCATCGAGGCAATTACCATGCTGCTGGCACCTTTTGTCATTCCACCGCTTATGTCCCTGTTTGCTGGCAGCTTCGTCACCGTCAACACCTGGGGGATGTTCCAGCAGCTCATATACACCGTACTTCTGCCAGTGCTAGGGGCCATTGGCCTGAGGGAGCTTCTGGACAGGTGGGGTAATGTTCAGAAGTACCTGCCGCTAATGCCGGCCATCTCGGCTACCATGGCGGTGTTGCTGATGTTCATGGCGATTAACACCAACATGTCGCCAATTATGAAAAACGTGGGGCTGATAGCCCCCCTAGTGATATCCACCATTCTGATTTTCCCCATTTTATTCATAGTGGCGTATCTGGCAAGCGTTAAGCTCTTCCCCAGGGGCACGAACATAGCCATTACCTACTCCTCAGGGATGAAGAACCTTCCCCTTGCCATAGGCATAGCGGCAATGAGTTTTAAGGGTCTTGCGACGTTGCCGATAGCGGTCGCATTTGCCTTCCAGATGCTGACCGCGGTTACCTTCTACCAGCTATTTCGCCGTGGCACAACTGAGAAGGAGAGATATTGATATACATTGGCATAAACCCCGTGGCCTTTACCATCGGTTCATTCAGCCTGAGATGGTATGCGGTGATGGTGCTCCTGGCAGTTGTTTTCCTGGTCTGGTGGAGCGCCTACTTTGCCCGGATGGCGGATTATGATAGGGACTTTGTAATTGGTGCAGCACTGTGGGCGATACCGCTGGGTTTTATCGGCGCCAAGCTGGTCCATGTCGTGGATGACCTGAGCTACTATGTGGCTCACCCTGGACAGATAGCCAGTGGTGCTGGGCTCGCAATATTCGGCGCTATCTTGGGAGCCATGCTGGGGGTGTGGATTTATTGTAGAATTCGCCGCGTTCCCTTCGCTCCACTGGGAGATGCGTTAGCGCCCGGTATTATTCTGGCCCAGGCCATCGGCAGAGTCGGGTGCACTATCAACGGCTGCTGCTACGGGGTATCCACCTCACTCCCTTGGGCATTTGTCTGGACTCACTCCAATACTATCGCTCCACCGGGAATCCCGGTGCACCCCACCCAGGTTTATGAGCTTCTGTGGGATTTGGTTGTCTTTGCCATCCTCTGGTGGGGTCTGCGCGGGCGGCTAAGGCAATCAGGCTCACTTTTTGCGGCCTACCTTGGCCTCTATTCCCTGGGCAGCTTCCTTATCAGGTTCCTGCGAGGGGACGTGAGCACCTTCGCTGGTGTCTTTAACGAAGGCCAGACAATTTCACTGCTGGCCTTCCTAGTAGCAGTGGGCTTCCTGGTAAGACAATATTTTACGGCAAGGCAGCCTGTTTGGAGAGACTAATCTCGCTGTTGATGAATAAGTAAGTGTCGAAAGGAGTTACAAAGTGGAAAAAGAAGAACATGTCCCGGAGAACGCCATTTTCTGCTGCTTTGGCTGCATGTCCAGCGTCGGCACGCTGACCGGAGTGGCGACGCTGGAAGCTTTTAAAAACCTGGATAAAGAGAAAAATGGACTGTTTTGTACTTCCGCTATAGCGGCTGGAATACCCAAGCACCGAAAAACAACCGAGAAGGCCAAGACAATAATCGTGATTGATGGCTGCTATAACAAATGCGCCACGAAAATTCTGGAAAAGGATGGCCTTAGGATAGATAAAACTCTTAATCTGTTGCTTGACCTGAAGATACCCAAAATAGGACCGTTCAAGCCTTTCGACTATAAGGAGGAAGACCTGGAGAGGACGGTAAATGAAATCATAAGACTGTGTGAGGAGGAGACCAAATGAAGGTGAAAATTATTCTGAATGGTGGTTTGAAATCATGCTGCTCCAGCTATCCGGCGGAGTACGTGCGTGATATTGTCGCCGCCTGGCTCAAGGAGTCAGGCGAGGTCGAGGTGATAGATAAGCAACAGGGGAATTGGAGCCCGGATGCGCTAGCTTCTGTCGCCGAAAAATATTTCGGTGATAAAATATATCCCTTAGTCTATCTGGGAGATACCCTGGCAACCATCGGCAGCATTCCTGACGAAGATATTCTGGTAGGTATGACCACTGGCCAAACAAACGTTGGTGTGACCGAGGAGGATATCCGGGAAGCCGCCAAAAAGTACGGACTCATGAAGGAGGATTAGAGGTATCTGCAAGAGTGCTTTGCCAGGAAATTATTATTGGAAGTTTCGAGGAAAGCCGCAAGTGTGCAAGAAACTGAAAGCTGAGAGCTATGGTTAAATTTGCAGGGAAAATAGAGACGCGGATGGCTGTAGCCTTTGGAATTTCATTGGCCATCTTTGTCATGGAAGTTATCGGCGGGTTTCTTTCGGGAAGCTTGGCTCTCCTCTCGGACGCCGGGCATATCTTTGCCGATGCCTTTTCCCTGGGCTTGAGCTGGTATGCCCTGAACCTGTTGCACCGGCGCGCTAATGGCAGGGCTACTTTCGGATATCACCGCGTCGGCATCATGGTAGCCTTAGTAAACGGGACGATGCTTGTTGTCATGGCTGTCCTGATTTTCCGCGAGGCTTACGAGCGCTTCCTGACCCCACCCCGGATACAAACCACGGAGCTCCTTATAATAGCCACGATAGGATTGCTGGCGAATCTTGTCATGGTCAGGCTTCTCCATGATGGCCACCGGCATAGCTTGAATGTCAAGAGTGCCTGGCTGCATGTCATCAGCGACAGTCTTGCCTCCCTGGGAGTTGTTATCTCCGGTGTGGTTATCCTCTTGACTGGCTGGAGGTACGCCGATCCGATTGCGAGTGTCCTTATTGGCGTGTTAATTCTTATCGGCGGCTGGAGAGTGATTCGCGAGGCTGGAGCTGTCTTCCTCGAGCTGGTCCCGCGTCACCTCGATTCTGACGAAGTGCTCCGCGAGATGAGAGATGTTCCCGGCGTGCTGGATGTCCACGACTTTCACCTTTGGATGATTACTCCGCAGATTGTTGCTCTGGCGGCGCATGTCCAGGTGAAAGACCAGCCGCTTTCGGATAACGAGGGAATTTTTATAGAACTTCAAAGGCGGCTCCAGAGAATGGGTATTGGGCACACCACTCTACAGTTGGAATGCCACGGCTGTGCCCTTAGCGAAACCTTTTGCCACCAGCTTGAACCGCTGGAGCACGGGAAGGACAGTAAATGAGGGAAGGACAGATGGTTGACGTGGAATGTAGTGACTTTGTCCTATTAGATAATTCAGGGGGATGTCATATATGGGAGCAATCAAAATAAAAGTAGCAATTACTGATCATGATAATGCCCACTCCAGCGCTCGTAAGTCATAGGGGGTATTATTAGCTATATCAAGGAAGCGCTGCTAGGCTTCGTTTTAGAGCATATCATGAGGCACTGCAAGAATCCGGTCCTGGTCGTAAAGAAGCAAAAGATATATGTACGGACATCAGGGAGACGCAGGAGAAAGCAGAAGAATCAATTAAACAGCTAAAAGCGAGGGGATTCCCCAAAACTTGAATATCCTCGTAGCAGGAGGTGTATATAGAATGCTGGAAGTGCAGAATCTATGTTTAAACTTGAACGGCAAGCCGATCATAAATGATTTGAGTTTACATGTAAATAAAGGTGAGATACATGGCGTATTGGGTAAGAACGGAACAGGCAAGACGACTCTTGCCTACCTCATAATGGGGGTGAATAACTACATCCCCAGCGCGGGCAAGATGATTTTTGAAGGTAAGGACATGATTGGTCTTTCTGTTTCCCAGCGTGCGAAAAAGGGGATAAGTCTCGCTTGGCAGGAACCAGCCAGGATTGAGGGGCTGAGCGTGAGGGACTATCTCATGCTCAGTGGCAATGCCCTCGGAGTCAAGCAGGTTGAAGACTACTTGTCGGTGGTGGGACTGGAGCCGGCTACCTATTTGGACCGGGACATTGATAACACGCTGAGTGGTGGGGAGAGAAAACGCATCGAGATGGCTTCTATCCTAGCGATGCGCCCCAAACTGGCGATACTGGATGAGCCAGATTCTGGCATCGATATCCTGGCGTTGCCCTCACTGCTAGATGCCATCAGGGGAATGAATAGGCAGGGTTCATCCGTTTTGCTAATAACCCATAATGAACAGGTAGCGGAAACAGCCCACCGTGTATCAGTGTTGTGTGCCGGCAGGATACTTAAGACGGGCGAACCGGGGCAGATGAATCTATGGTTCAAGGAAAACTGCCAGCCCTGCGCCCATGTGAATGAGCCGGAAAAAGAGGGTGACAAGGGATGATTAACTTCTCGATAGAAAAAGAATATCAAGGGATGGTTGAGGCTTACGAAAAGGCTGGCGGCGATAGGGATGCTTTGCTGGGCACGGGAATGGCCAGGCTGGTGATTCACGAAAACAGGGTTCTTGATAAAGGCGCAGTTGAGGGAATAAAGATTGAAACCAGGGAGACGGAGACAGGTGTCGATGTTAACTTGACGGTAGAAGAAGGGGCTAAGATACCCCACCCCGTTCACCTCTGTTTTGGCATACTCCCGCAGGAAGGATTACAAGAGATTATTATGAAGGTGAAGGCGCGAGATAACAGTGAGGTCAGTGTGGTTGCCCACTGTATTTTTCCCAACGCCTTTAAAGTGATACACAAGATGGACGCCGATATCGAGATTGGCAAAAACGCAAAGTTCGATTACCGGGAAACCCATTATCACGGAGACTACGGCGATATCGAGGTTATTCCCAAGGCAAAGGTTAAGGTTGGAAAAGATGGGGTCTACCAAAGCAGTATGACTATCAGCCAGGGACATGTTGGTAAGTTGGACTATGATTTTGAGGTTTTTTGCCAGGAAGAAGCCGTGGCCGAACTGGTGGTCAAAGCATATGGGAAGGGAGTTGATGATATCAAGGTCTGGGAAAAAATCCACTTAGATGGCGCTGGAGCGCGGGGTCTTGCTAAAAGCCGCTTGGTGCTTAGTGACAAGACTAGAGCTGAGGTAAAGGGAGAAACCTATGGAAATGCCCCGTATGCCAGAGGACATGTTGACTGCATTGAACTGGTTAACGGGACGGAGGCAGTAGCTACGGCGATACCCATTGTCTCGGTAACTAATGATAAAGCTAAGGTAACCCACGAGGCAGCAATAGGGAGCATAGATAAAAAGCAGGTTGAGACCCTGATGGCAAGAGGACTGGATGAGAGTGAGGCTGTAGATGTCATTGTCAAAGGCATATTGAAATAGTGGCGAATCCAGTCGGTGGCTTCACTGGCATCAAAGGGAATCGCCAATTTCTCTAGTTATTCCAAGAAAATCGCGGGGTTTTAATAGGGGTGGAGATATATCTTCTTACCTTTTTGTTTTAATGGTGAATGGAGGTATTTAACGATGAGCGACATGCAAGATAACATCCAGATTACATATTGCGCCGAATGAGGTTTCCACGATTAAATGTCGTAAAAATAGCCGTACCGCTGCTTATCTACTTCGTGATAATGTTTCTTGTTTCGTTCTACATGGGCAAGAAAATTGGAGCTGACTACTCAAAAACGGCGAGCATCGCCTTTACCGCCGCATCCAATAACTTCGAGTTAGCCATCGCCGTGGCGGTAGCGGTGTTCGGAATCGGCTCCGAGCAGGCATTTGCCGCTGTTATCGGTCCGCTGGTCGAAGTGCCAGTGCTTATCAGTCTGGTAAATGTGGCGCTCTATTTCCAGCGGAGGTGTTTCGACGGAAAGAAGGCGATTATAGCATAGGCTTCAAAGAGAGTAAATGAAACTTGAGCGTATTATGCTTGATATTGAAAGCCCTGGTTGGAACTCTGAGAGGTGGAATAGATAGAAATAATACTTCCTCTTTCTTAATATTTACTCTTGGTACCCAGTTTTCAATTTGACAGTATCTCCATGTTTTGTTTAATATTTGTATGATTGTGCATTTGAGAGGTTGGACATGCGAGAACTGGTAAAAGTAGCCAAAGCTCTTTCTGATGAGACGAGAATCAGGATGCTCAAGCTCCTGCTGGAAAAGGATATCTGTGTCTGTGAGATGGAAGGGATTTTCCCGCTTTCTTCCTCTCAGCTATCGAGAAATCTCAAGATGCTCATGGAAGCTGGCTTTCTCAAACGATGGCGCGAAGGGAAATGCGTGGTCTATATAGCTGACTGTGAGAATTGCGGCCGCTATTGCCGCACTTTGCTTAACATGGTGCGCGACTCTTTCAACGATAGTGAAGTCACCCGGAGCGACCGGGCAAAACTCCAGAAGGTGATAGCCGGCCAGGTGAGGGAGAAAAGGAAATAGCAAAAAATTTTTGAATGGTCACCTGCACAATTGCGCAGTATTGCAATTCACTCACTTTTTTGTTATCATAAGCCACGGATTGATTACCCACTAGGAGGGAGCCATGCAGATAAGTCGGAGGGATTTTCTGAAAGTTGCTAGCGCTGGTGCCGCTGGCGCGATTGTATTCCCCTCAATACTTGACGGAGAGCTTAAAGCCTTTGCCAGGGAACCGGTAAAGAGCAAGCCCAACGTCTGGGACAGGGTGTTCCATCATGCCTGTGGCGTCTGCGACAGTGTTTGTGGAACCACGGTCTACGTTAAAGACGGGCGTATCAAGTGGATTGAAGACAATCCTGCCGACGGTCTTGGGGGATGGGGAAAAGCATGCGTCAAGGGCTCTTCGGCGATGAGGCATGTCTATGACCCGGATCGTCTTAAGTGGCCTCTCAAGCGCACCAATCCCCGTAAAGGTAAGAACGAAGACCCCGGCTGGGTAAAAATTTCCTGGGAGGAAGCCTTTGGCACCATTGCCCGGAAGTTCAACGAGTCAATTGAGCAATACGGCCCGCAGTCCATTGTCCTCCTTACCAGGACAAAGGAGCCAGATACCAGGCTGCAGAAGGCTATCGGCACTCCTAACATCACCAATCATGTGGACACCTGCTTCATTACCCCGCAACTGGCCTGGTTAGCCGCCACCGGCAAGGCGAGACCATGGTGTGTCGACCTGCAAAATGCCCGTTATATCCTCTCCTTCGGTTGGGACATGCCGGGTAAGTCGAAGTTGTGCTACTACCAGCCCTTCTTTGCGGCCAAGGATAATGGCGCCAAGATTGTGGTTTTTGACCCGCGCATGTCAATGGCGGCTGCCAAGGCTGACGAATGGATTCCGATTAAGCCCGGGACCGACCTGGCGGTTGTCCTGGCGATGATTAATGTGATTATCAGCGAAGGGATTTACGATAAGGAGTATGTAGATAAATATACTACCGGCCTCGACAAGCTGGCGGAGCACGTGAAACAGTACACTCCCGAATGGGCGGCGCAAATCTCGGACGTTCCCGCCAGCGATATTGTCCGGATAGCCCGCGAGTTTGCCACCACCAAACCGGCTGTTATTCCCACCCATAAGAGGGACGCCGGCGGCCCGAATTACGCCAATTCTTTTCACCTTGCCCTGGCCGAAGTAGCCCTGAGTGCTCTGGTAGGTTCTATTGAGCAGCGTGGGGGCATCTTCTGGCCAAGACAGCCCAAGGTACGTTCGTTGGATGAATTTGCTCCGGTTAAGTTCCCGGAAATGAAGGAGAAGAGGAGGATAGACGGGCTGCATCTTTTCCCGCTGATAACCTCCACGCGCCTGGGAAACTTCAGCGACTTCGCCTATGGGCTCTGTGCAGCGATAGAAAAGGGAGACCCGTATCCGGTAAAGGTAGCCCTCGCCAACCAGTACAGTATTCTCTCCTTCCCCAATCCAGACCACGTAATAAAAGCCCTTTGTAAGCTTGATTTCCTAGTGGTGGTTGATATCCTGCCCGGAGAAACGGCACAATTGGCTGATATACTGCTGCCTGATGTTCACTTCCTGGAAAAGGAGGGTGCCGAGATTCGCTCGTACCAGGCCCTCTGGCCACAGGTGGAAATGCGTGACGGCATCGGCACGCTGTGGGAAGAGAAGGGTTGGAGTTCTATTGTCAATGGCATACTGGAAGCAATGGGGAAGGCTGAGTTCAAGGTGGACTGGAAGGGGCTGGAAGAAGCGCAGCTTGAGGACATCGGGATATCCATGGATTACCTGAGGAGCCACAACGGTATCTGGGAAGACAAGAAAGAACCAACGCCCAATCTGACCTTCAACACTCCTTCAAAGAAGATTGAATTTTACTCTTCCATGCTGGAGAAGGGAGGCTATGAGCCTCTGCCTACCTGGCATGACAAACTGGCTCACCCCTCGGAGGAGTATCCCTTCTACCTCCTGATCACCCGAAACCCGTGGGCACGGCATGGCAAGCTGGGTAATGACCCGATACTCATGGAAATCCAGCCGTCCAACTTCCTGCATATACACCCGGATGCCGCCGCCAGGCTGGGGCTCAAGGAAGGAGGCTGTGCCTTGGTAACATCCCGAACCGGGAAAACCCTGAAAATGCCGGTACATATCACACGAAGCGTAAGGCCGGACTGCGTCGCCACGGAACACGGGTACGGCCACTGGAGCAAAGAACTCCGTTATGCTGTTGGCTGTGGCACCAATGAGGGTGACCTCATTCCTGATATGACAATAGAGGAACACCTATCGAAAAAGTCCTACGACCCGGCTATGAGTGCTTGCTGTTCAGACGTTTGTGTTGGCGTGCGGAAAGCATAAACTCAGATGGTAGATAAAAGGGATACCGGCTACGCCATGGAGCTCGGCACCGCCCGTGCTGTTGTTTATCGTTTCCTGGCACGGTGCTTTTCTTATCCTGATAAAGAATTGTTGAGCCTTTTCGATAGAACCAGAATCGAAGAGTTTCTTCAAAGCTGGCACCTGCTGGGCATGGATGAGAAGGAAGAGGTATCTACAGCCAGCCGGTGGCTAAAAGAATTCTGTGAGCCGGGGACGGCTCTGTTGGAGTTGGAAAAAGAATACACACGTTTGTTCATCGCTGCCTATCCCAACAAAGTGGTCGCACCCCCTTACAGCTCGGTCTACCTCGGCGACAGTCGGCAGGTGTGGGGCGCCAGCACGGCACAAGTAGCCAGACTGTATGAAGCCGCCGGACTCGGTATGAATGAGAATTTTCACGATGTCCCCGACCATATTGCCGCTGAACTGGAGTTTGCCTCATACCTGATAGCCGAGCAGCAGAAACATAACGGCACTGAAGCCGACAAGACACGGGAGATGGCTTCCATCGAAAGGAAATTCCTGACAGAGCATTTGTGCAAATGGGCCACTCTTTTTCTCAGCAGGGTAGCTGAATATTCAAAGGTAGATTTCTACCGCGTAATAGCACGCCTCGCTCAGAAATTCATTGATTATGAATCCAAACAAGCCCAAACCCTTGAATAACAGGTGTTTGGGACCTATGGGCTGGGGGTAATGGCAAGATAGGAATGGTGACTATTCGGCTTAGCTCCATGACGAAAACCTTACCTCCAGCCCGCCCGTGAGCGGATAACGCAGTCAATCTATAAAAAGGCAGTGAATTACGATAGAATTGTTTTACTAAAGTGGATTGCACGATTGCACACTATTGCATTGATACAATTCTAGTGCTATGATGGTTTTTAGTAGGAGGTGATTGGCGATGCGCGACTTGGTAAAAACTATGAAAAGTCTATCCGACGAAACGCGCTTGAGAATCCTCAATCTGCTTCTGGAGAGGGAATGCTGCGTCTGTGAGGTGATGCAGGTGTTGGGAGTCTCCCAGTCTACAGCTTCGCGGGGCCTCTGCGCGCTGTATGACGCTGGTTTTCTCAAGCGACGGAGAGAAGGAACCTGGGCGTTCTTTTCCATAAATACAGAAGGCATGGCAGAGTATTATCTGGAGATTATTGGCGCAGTGAAAGAAGCGGTTGAGGGCAACGAGATGTACAAATCTGACAGAGAACGCTTGAGACAGCTCGGGCCTGTCGGCTCTCATTGTGCCGAGCAAGTTGCCAGCCAGAATTGAATTTGACAGGGGATAAATGTAATAGAAATCGAAAAGTAGACTGAATGAAGGAGGACATGTCTGATGAACATCAAATCTTTTTGGGGTAAGTACAACTTCACGATTATTCTTCTTGCGGTCATAATAATCGCGGCAATTGTAGTGTTATTGCAAGGAAAACCCTCAATATCCGGCGTTCCTCACCTGGACAGCGCCATGATAATTATCCTCATTATTGTGGGTCTAGCCGCAGGACTCTTAGGCGGCTGGATTGGCACGGGCGGCTGCAGCGTCATGCTCCCCGTTTTGCACTTCTGGCTTGGTTTTCCGGCATCTATAGCCGTGGGCACGACGCTTTTTGCCGTTATCTTTACGGCCCTATCAGGCGGGTACGGGCATTTCAAGCGGGGCAACCTGGATAAGCGGGTTACGCTATGGATGGGGGGCGCCGGGATTTTGGGTGTTATACTCGGTTCATGGCTCTTCACGTTTCTTTCCAGCCAGTCGGCACTTTTGGGCTTCATCATCGGGATAGTCTTCTTATGGCCTGCTATCAGAATGGGCTGGGAAGGCATCATCGGTTTTAAGAAAAGTAAATCCGCAGCAGGTACATCTGCAGCTCCCCAGGGTCAAGCGATTAAAGGCCATCCGGCAAAATTATCGACATTCGGAGCCGTCGTAGGGGTTCTTACCGGGATAGTGGGGCTCGGCGGCGGCTATGCTCTTGTCCCCGGTCTCATTTATCTCTTCGGTGCCGCCGTCTATATAACGATGGGGACCTCACTGGCGGTGATGGTGCCGCTGGCCGTGGTTGGCGGTTCGATTAAGCTTGCCCAGGGATATGTCTTTCTTGGCGCCGCCCTGCTTTTAGCAACAGGCACAATAGTAGGAGCCCAGATTGGTGCCGCCACGATAACGAAGTTTAAACCGCACACGCTAAAACTGATATTCGGCGTCTATTTTCTTTACGTAGCTATAAAATTCATTGGTAACTACGTTGGGATTTCGGTCTGGTAAATTTGAAGGAAGGGAGAACATAACCATGGAAGAGCAGAAACCCAATATTGAGCAAATTCTGAAAATGATGGCGGAAAACCTGGGCGAAGAGCCTCGCCCCATGGTTCTGATGCCAAAGGTACTTCCTGAGTGGATACCTAAACAGGCACAGGAGCGGAAGTTTGTCTTCGATTTGCCTCACATCCCCGCCAAGTACAAGCATCTCATCATGATTGCCGTAGCCGCGGCCGTTTCCAGCCACCTCTGTACCGAGACCTTCATCAAGATTGCCAAACGCGCTGGTGTGAGCAAAAAGGAGATAGGAGAAGCGATTATAGCGGCACGGTTTGCCCTGGCATCAACAGTCTTTGCTTCCGCTACCGAGGGGCTGGAGTATCTAACAAGTGAAGATGACAAAAACAAATGAAAACATCCTCTTTGTCAGCGTACGCAACTCAGGCCGCAGCCAGATGGCTGAAGCCTTTTTCAATCAACTGACGAAGGGGAAGCTAAAGGCAAAGTCAGCCGGCACTCGTCCCGCCAGGCGTCTGGATGATAACGTCATCGAGATAATCTGGGAGGCTGGAATTGAGATTAGTCGACAGCGGCCCAAGGTGTTGACTCCAAAACTTCTCAATTGGGCTGATAAGGTGATAACCATGGGCTGTAGTGTCAAGGAGGTATGCCCGGCTACACCCGTAGAGACTGAGAACTGGGCTATCGAAGACCCAAAAGACAAACCGGTTGAAAAGCTGAGGAAGATCAGGGAACAGATACGAACTGGGGTCACGAAACTCTTGGATGAAATAACCCCCGCTACAAATTAGAGGGAAATTGGGAGGAGAGGGTCATGCTGCTCAATAATTACACCTTTGAAACCTCACTGCCTGAGTGCAACCCGATGGCTGAGACTCTTAATGCCATTGCCAGCCTATCGGATGATATCAGTGAGGTACTCCCCTATCTTGCCTCGGCGATTAAGCTCTGCAGCTATGATGATAACACTAAAATTCTAACCTTTAAACGAGCTGGTAAGGGCATCGCCATGTATCCCCGCCAACTTGCTGTTACCAAGCTCCGGGACAGAGAAGAAGCCGTGGAGGTACTGGAGCAGCTCAAGGACTTAATCAACAGCACCTACGAGAATCGGCGTCACATTCAGCCGTGCCATAAAAAGGGTGGCGAGCTCAAGTATCTCGACGTGTTCAAGCTTCTGCCTGGCACCAACTGCAAAGAATGCGGCGAGTCCACCTGCCTTGCCTTCGCCACCAAGCTGGTGCAGCAAGAGAAAAACGTGGCACGGTGCTTACCCTTATTCAGCGGAAGGTTCGAGGAGAAGAGGAGTAGACTTCTGGAGATGCTGCGGTCTGCTGGATACGATACATCATGATGGTGCCTGCTTGGTGAGTCTGGCTGAGGAGCGTGATTTGATATATCAGAAAACAGTGAGATAGAAATAAACAAGGAGGATAAGGAACATGACCAGTCAACATATTCCCGCGGCATGGGCGTTCGAGTTTCACGGTCACCGTTGTCCATTTATGCCCATTGGTTACCGGATGGGCAAGCTGGCAATGGAACATCTCGGGGTAGAACGTGAGAAAGACCACGGCTTCTTCGTATTTCCAGAAATCGGTGAAGGCCACCCACAGACCTGCATGGTAGACGGCATGCAGATAGCCACCAGTGCTACCTATGGCAAGGTGCTCATTGCCAAGACTTTCTACGGCAAACTAGCGGCTACTTTCTATCATCCACAGAAGGGTGCTGTGCGGTACTCTCTCAAACCCGATTTCATAGACGAGATGGGTAAATTTGAGTTTTTTGTATACCGAAAAAAGGGAGTTGAGCCGTCTCAGATTCCGCAACCGGTTACAGAAGAGGTCATTAACTGGGTATATAAGCAATCAGATGACTTCATGTTTAAGGTTGAGCCTAAACCTGACTTCAAGTTTACTCCAGCTAAAGGCTCATTCAACAAAGCCAAATGTAGTGTCTGCGGCGAATACGTGTTTGAGAGATATCTACGCCAAAAGGACGGACAATTCGTATGCATTCCCTGCTCCGGTTACTAATCCTTTAGTATTGGCTGAGGCGAGTCTAGACTCATCTCAGGAGGCAAAAATATGTCTGTAATAGCCATTGTTATTGCTGGTATCGTTGTATTGATACTGGCGATACCTTTTTCGATGGTAGGCCAGGGGGGAGGTTCCACCTATGTGCCGGTGCTGCTGGCGGCCGGCATGGATTTCCATGAATCTTCTACGACCAGCCTGTTTATGATAATGCTGGCCAGTCTGGCAGCTACGCTGGTCTTCGGGCGGAAGAAAACGGTGGACTGGAAACTGCTTTTTTCTATCGTTCCCCTCGCTATTTTAGGTTCGTTCGCCGGAGGTTACGTGGCCCAGCTTATAAGCGCTCTGATATTGAAAATTGTCTTTGCCGCGGTGCTCATCATCGCCGCTTTCTTCATGCTCCGGCCAGCTACCGAAGGTAAAAGCCCCGGGTTCATGCCGCAATGGTTATGCTGGGATAGAAGCTGCGGAGAGCACCAATACCGAATCTCTATGGGTCTACTCATTCCGGCTATAGCTCTCGCTGGCTTCATCGCCGGCATGATAGGGGTTGGGGGCGGTCTCTTTGTCCTGCCGCTATTGATACTGCTGTTTGGCTGTCCTACCCGCATCGCCATCGGCGTTTCTTCCACTTATGTGGGAATTACCGCCTTACCCGGTTTTATTGGCCATCTCGTGGGCGGTTCAGCCTTTAATATCTGGGTAGCGCTGCCCCTGGCCGCGGCGGCTTTTATCGGAGCCACGCTGGGGCCGATGTTTTCTTTGAAAATCGGCATAAAAAAGCTTCGTGTTGTCCTGGCAATAGTTCTCATAGCGCTTGCCATCTGGATGGTGGTAAATATTTTTGTTAAATAGGAATAACCTTGGTGATAAGGATGTGACAGGCAATGCTGCTTAATGATTATCCCTTTGAAACCTCGCTGCCGGAGGGTTCCTATGTGTCGGACATTACGCAAGAGGCCAACGAGGAAGTGTAGTGATGGATACAATCTACATTATCCCGCCCATCTTCTTCGTTATCGCCTTCGTATTTTCCATGTTGGGGCTGGGTGGTTCCCAGCTATACATACCGGTCCTGTTCTGGATGGGGCTTGACTTCAAGACACAGGCAATTCCACTGGGCATGCTACTAAACGTGGTCAATAGTTCCTCAGCCGCCTGGACCTACGGGAGGAAGAAGCTCATCCAGTGGAGGGTGGCGATTCCTTTTGGCCTGTCCATGGTTTTATTAGCGCCGCTGGGCACCTGGGTAAACATCAACCTGCCGACCAAGCCGGTAATCCTGATATTTGCGGTCTTCACCGCGGCAGCGGCGATACTGATGCTCAGTGGTTGGAAACCCAAGCGGGGCGAACTTACCCGGCAGGGACAAACCGTTTTAGGCGTCTCCGCTGGCGGCATCCTCGGCTTCTTTGCCGGATTAATCGGCAGGAGCGGGGGCTCCTTTGTGGTGCCCTTGCTCTACATTGCTGGTCTGGATGCCCGACTGGCTGCAGCGACATCGGCTCTCGTGGTGACTTTTTCAGGGACCTCCAGCTTTCTCTCTCACATCTTTACCGCCGCCCAGCCGGACTGGCTGGTCTGGGGGCTTAGCGTGGTATCCGTGTTTCTGGGCAGTCAGGCAGGTTCCAGACTGATGGCAGGGAGATTGAAATCAGAAGCTGTAAAGATTATTTTCGGGGTGGTGCTTTTGGGAGTGGCTGCTCTTCTCATCGTAAAGGATGTGTTATAGGAAGTTGAAGTTATGCTGCTCAAGAACTATGCCTGAAGAAGCCAAGACCATAGAATGCTAACAGAGCATCGTGTCTGAATGCACTACTGTCTGGAGAGGACTTTGATGAAGAGCGACAAAAAAGCCGACACAATAAAAGGGCAATATCCACGAAAAGTAGCCATCGTAACTGACACTACTGCCTGCCTCCTGCCGGAGCAGGTGAAAGAGTATGACATTGAAGTGGTGCCGGTGGCGCTTATCTTTGAAGACAAGGTCTACCGGGACGGGATAGACATAACGCCTGCTGATTTCTATGCGTTGCTTCGGCAGGCCAGGAAGCTTCCCACTACCTCTGGCTCGTCACCTGCTCCCTACCTTGAGGCCTATGAAAAGGCAAGTAAGAAAGCCGAGAGTGTTATCTGTATCACTGAGCCATCCGGGTTCAGCGCCATGTTTAACTCAGCAAAACTGGCTATGGGGATGGCAAAAACAACTCTTGCAGGCGTAGCTATTGACGTGATTGAGTGTACTACGGCGGCGGCAGGGCAGGGACTGGTAGCTCTGGCAGCAGCCAAGGCGGCAGCCTCAGGGAAGACGTTAGAAAAGGTCGTGGCGGTCGCCAGGGATATAATGTCCCGGGTACATTTATTCGCTATGCTTGATACTCTTCACTATTTGGTAAAAGGTGGTCGGGTGCCGCAAGCCGCCGCTTTGGTGAACTCAGTGCTTCACCTCAAGCCTGTTTTTACTCTCAATCAAGGTACCGCCCATACTGTTGCCCTTCCCAGAAATGTTGAAAGTGCTATGAAGCACATACTAGCGATGATGAAGGGGAAAGTTGTTAGCGGACAGCCACTCCATGTTGCGGTGATGCATGCCGATGCTGCCGACAGGGCACAGGAGTTGAGGAACCGCATTTCCGCACAGTTCGAGTGTAGTGAGTTGTTTATTACTGAGTTTACACCGGTGATGGGAGTCCACACAGGCCCGGGGCTAGTTGGGGTAGCCTTCTATAGCAATGATCCAGTTGGTGATGACTATGAATCTCAAGGGTAATAAATAGCTTTAGAGGTTACATGAAGAAATCTATCACACTGATACTTAGCGATGAGGAATTAATGGAGCTACAGCGCATCCTGCTGGATGAAGACAGGGAAGCGGCGCTGCGGTTCCTGAAGGTCCATCTGGACAAGCAGGTAAAGGTGGTCATTTTAGGTGAAGGACACTGAAAGCCATGGTTTGAGCTCCCGGGATGGAGCCATATACCAGAGGAGTTCAGAAAATAGCTGGCCCTGAGCGAGGGGCTAGCTCAGTATGAACACGGGGAGGTGAAAGGAGATGGCTGTTGATTTTGAACTTTTACGTCATCGTCTGGAGGATGAGCGAGAGAGGTTAATCGAGCGGCTGGAAACATACTGCCAAGCTGTTGGCCAGCAGGATGGCAACGGCCACAAGTCAGAAGATGAGGCGGCCACAGAAAGCCTTGACTCATGGAGGCAGATGGCGTTAGAGAAAGGCCTACGGGTGCAAATGGCTGATATAGAACATGCTTTACACAAGATTAAAGAAGGAACCTACGGCTTATGCGATATTTGTGGTCAGCCGATAGCACCGGAGCGCTTGGAAGCACTCCCTTGGGCAAACCTCTGTTACAGATGCAAACTTCGTCCGAAAAATCAGATAACGATAAGCCTATCAGAGCAAAGCAAGCCTCCAATCAAATCAACGGAGGTGAGAATATGCTGAACAACTTGAATGCGAAATATGCTGATGTAGGTGGATTTAACCTTCGTTATGTGGTTAAGGGAGATGGACCGCCGGTTCTACTGATTCATGGTCTGGGTGGATATTTGGAAACCTGGATATATAATATTGGGGCCTTAAGTAAACACTTCACGGTTTACGCCCTTGACCTGCCCGGCCACGGGTTATCCGAAGGGCCGGTAGCCAATTACACCCTGGAGTGCTGCACCCACCGGATTGCGGTTGGATTTATGGCGGCTCTGAGGATTGAACGTGCTAGTCTGGTAGGACACTCCCTGGGTGGCCTGGTATGTCTGAGTGTCGCTATCCACTTCCCACAGAAAGTTGATAAGCTGGTACTGGTAGACAGCGCAGGATTGAACAAAGAGGCGCCGCTAATCTACCGTTTGGCAACACTGCCTGTTCTGGGTGACATATTACTTAAGCCCACCATAAAACCTCTTATTAAAGCCGGAATGGAAAAGGGATTTTATAATCCGGAGATTATCACCGATGAAATGGTCGTTTTGAGCTACAAGTACTGGCGAACTCCCAAGTTTAAGCGGGCCCTGGCAAACCTCCTCAGGCACAATGCCAGCATCGATGGCCTGCATCCCGAGGTAATCGTGACGGATAAACTGCACCTGGTCCAGTCGCCTACCCTGCTCATCCATGGAGAACAGGACCAGGTTATTCCCGTCGACTATGCCCGGCTCGCCTGTAAACTAATTCCGGATGTCAGATGCGAGACATTCCACGAATGCGGCCATTGCCCTCAGATAGAAAAGGCAGGAAAGTTTAACGAAGCATTGATAGGATTTCTGAATAACTGACATGCCCAGTATGAGACTTGATGTGGTTACACCGGAGTGTGTGGTTTGCTCTTGCGATGTCGATGGGGTTATTGCTCCTGGAGTCGAGGGGCAACTGGGAATCCTGCCGCATCATGCTCCTCTAATAACCATGTTGCAGGCGGGTGAACTGAGAGTGAGAAAAGGAGAGGAGGAAACCTGTATCGCCATTTATGGTGGCTTCCTCGAAGTACGGCCAGACAGGGTTATTGTTCTTGCCGATGCTGCCGAGCGGGCCGAGGAAATTGATGTAGCTCGGGCGCAGGAAGCGAAGCGCCGGGCTGAACAAGCGCTCGCCGATAGGAAGGGTTCTCAAGCTGATACGGCCCGAGCCGAAGCGGCACTTCGTCGTTCATTGGTACAGCTAAAAGTGGCGGATGGAATGAGAAA
>Ga0315282_10005667_pt1 | contig 21182 bp, 16 predicted proteins | sample YL17G07_20_MG_FD_203693 | JGI IMG/M metagenome (GOLD analysis project Ga0315282, IMG submission 203693) | Sediment microbial communities from Yellowstone Lake, YNP, Wyoming, USA - YL17G07_20 | ecosystem: Environmental > Aquatic > Freshwater > Lake > Sediment | place: USA: Wyoming | collected... | reverse complement strand
GAACTCCGCTCTGCCCTGACTTCGACATTTCGCAGCATACAGAAGAATCCGTCTCAAGTCATGGGCTATTTGCATCCATACCAATAAACTATCATGTAGCTTTATTTATGCAATGCTGTATAGTAGTGTAGGTACGTCCCGTACTACTCTTTGGTGTTGTGGAAGACCGATGCAACAGAAGGCCAAGACAACATCTAAAAAGAAACTTATAAAAAAGACTACAAAAAAATCTTAAACAAATGAGTCTCCAAGGATTTTTTTAAAACAGAAAGAAAAAATCTATTCCACAAATTAAATAACGTTAATAAGGCAGAGTTAGCACTGGCTCTTCATTCGCTTTCAGACGATCGCTTGGCATATGATTCCTCCACACATAATACCCTCTTCACGATACATCCAATTTATCGTATAATCACCTCTATATCTGGCAACTTTTCCTTAATTGCTTCTTCAATACATCTATTGTCGCAATGGATACACGGTCCTCCACAATATATTACTGCCTTGTTATTCTTAAATTCTATCAATTCTGCACAACTATCATGCGCTGTTAAAATACATTGCAAGCTATTCAGAATTTTTCTTATCTTTTCTTCAGTATCATTAGTTGATTTTTCAGTCATAGATCATCTTTCCTTCATAGAAAACCCTGTAATTCTCTTAATCATATCAAATTTTCTTCGGTGCCAGTAGCAGAAACAAGTTTGGAACTGTTCCATTGGAAAGGTTGGGTATGGCATTATCAAAAAATTCATTTCTGGAACTTTTCTGAAACCTTTTTTGTCTAATTAACTAAGACCAGCCAGAGAGAAAAGTTAAAGGAGGTTTGAAATGAGAGCAAAATATCTTTTTGTGATTTTTTTGGTAATGTTTCTGATGGATATAGGTTATAGTGCAATGGCACTTTCAGATCGCATCGAGGATGACAAGAAAACAGGTGTCATTTCCACTGGCCTGGAAGACCAAACAGGTGTTGCAGTAACAATCTATAACGTTAATCTCGGGCTTGTGAAAGACCAGAGGAAGATAAAACTCACAGAGGGGACAGAGGAGCTAAGGTTTATGGATGTTGCATCACAGATAATTCCTACAAGTGTCCACATCAAATCACTTATAGACCCTGACAGCCTTCAAATCCTCGAACAGAACTATGAGTACGACCTTCTCAATCCTCAGAAGCTCCTTGACAAATATGTAAGCAAAGAGGTGAAACTCTATTATAAGAACCCATACACTGAACGGGAGGAGATTGTAACAGCCACTCTTCTATCTAATAATGGAGGGCCGATTTTTAAAATCGGTGACGAGATAACCTTCGGGCATCCAGGAAGGATTATATTCCCTGGAGTTCCGGAGAATCTTATCTCACAACCTACCCTCGTCTGGCTTATCGACAACAATCTTTCCTCGGCTCAGAGGGTTGAGGCGTCTTATCTCACAAACGGTATCAACTGGCGTGCTGATTATGTCGTAACACTAAATGATAAGGATGATAGGGCAGACCTTTCTGGCTGGGTTACCATAGATAATAAGAGCGGAGCAACATATAAGAATGCAAACCTAAAGCTCGTTGCAGGAGATGTAAACAGGGTTAAAGATGAATACGAATATAAAGACAAAATGCTGCGGGTAGCAGAAATAGCAGCAGCAAAAACACCATCACAGTTTAAAGAAGATGAATTCTTCGAGTATCACATATACACCTTACAAAGACCGGCAACAATTAAAGAAAACCAGACAAAACAGATCAGTCTTATCAATGCTGACACTATCCCGGTTAAAAAAGAACTTCTCTACTATGGTGCGAGATATTATTATTACAACCAAAATGGCGAGGTGATAACAAACCAGAAGGTTGGTGTTTTTGTGGAAATTGCAAACAAGAAAGAGAATAACCTTGGTATCCCTCTGCCAAAAGGTACAGTCAGGGTTTACAAACATGATACAGAAGGAAGCCTGCAATTCGTAGGTGAGGACTCAATCGACCACACACCTAAAGATGAGAAAGTTCGGATAAAGCTCGGAGACGCCTTTGATGTGGTTGGGAGCAGAAAACAGACAGACTGGAAAAAGATTGCCTATGATACCTATGAAGCGAGTTTCGAAATTTCACTAAGAAATCACAAGAAGGAAGATGTTGTTGTGAAGGTTGTTGAGGCGATACCCGGAGAATGGAAGATTCTCAGCTCATCTCATGAATATCAAAAGACCGAGGCATTCACCGCTGAATTCAATATCCCTGTCCCAAAAGATAAAGAGACAAAGCTAACTTATAGAGTGCGGATGAGATTTTAGGAATCCTTTGCTAATGAACGGAGGGGCTAATGGCTTAGCCATTAGCCTCTCCTTATCCTTCTGATTCAGCTTTATAAAACAATTAGTTCTACCCTACCCTATATTAAGCACGCTTCTTTCCTGTTTTAGACTCTCAGGTATATAAATCACAGTTTTCTTCTGATCTGCCAACCAAAGGAACCACTCCAATTTTTTATGATTTAATTTAACTACAGATTCCTTCCTGTAAGGCACATCATTCGCATGTCCATTAAAAATGCGCGTTTCAAGTGGTAACTGATAGCCGCAAGTAGTTGTTGAGTGGTTCCGGAGCTTGTGAGGTGCGTTGTTGTATTGAAAGTTTATGCCACTTTCATGAGTTGTTTTCGTTCCTTAGCGATGACTTAAAATGTTTTCACATAGCAGGTTTCTGGAAGCAGATACAAAATGAGATCTCTAAAAGTGATCATCCCCACGATTTTATTGCCTTCGACAATTGGGAGATGTCTGATCTTTTTTCTTAGTGCTGTAGCGATTACTGCGCTTATTTCCGTGGAAGGATCAAATGTTGTAACGTCGCGCCTCATGACATTCCGAATGGTTTCATTCTCAAAAGAAATGTTTTCTGTAACACAACGGACAATGTCCCTCTCAGTAAATATACCCACTAATGCATTGTCCTTATCGACAACTAATACGCTGCTCACATTCCTCTCACTCATGGTTTTTATTGCATCTGCAATACTGCAATTCTCATGAACGGTGACTATCTCATACGGTTTTGTTTCTAAAATATCTTTCAATTTCATTCCACCCCTCCTTTCAATGATTTCTATGCCCTCAGGAGGAATTCTTAATTCCTCTTCAAGTCTCACATATTTTTGCTTTTCTATCTTTACCGCTCCTATGGGGCATGCCTGGTAGCAGGCCTTACATTTTGTGCAATAAACCTGATCGATGAAGAAACTCCTCCTCGTCTCTTTTACAGCATCAAAAGCGCATGCCTGCTTGCAGAGGCCACAGAGGATACATTCCTCTTGCTCTATCCCGAAGAACCCGAGACCACTGCAGACCTTTGCCCTACAGTATTTGTCATATACATGCTCTTCGTATTCGTCACGGAAATACCTGATACTTGTAAGCACAGGATTCGGTGCAGTCTTCCCAAGCCCGCAGAGAGAGGCAGTCTGCACAAGCCTCCCAAGCTTTTCGAGCCTCTCCATGTCTCCTTCTTCACCATGGCCTGAAGTAATCTTCTCGAGTATCTGAAGCATCTGGTATGTTCCTATCCTGCAGGGAGGGCATTTTCCGCAGGATTCAGACTGTGTGAAGGAGAGGAAGAATTTGGCTATATCTACCATGCAGTTGTCCTCATCCATCACCACCATTCCACCTGAGCCCATGATAGAGCCAACCTTTGAAAGGGAATCGAAATCTACGGGCAGGTCGAGATACTGCTCGGGAATACATCCTCCTGAAGGACCTCCTGTCTGAACGGCCTTGAATTTCTTGTTCTGTATGATTCCTCCACCAATATCGAAGATAATCTCTCTCAGGGTTATCCCCATAGGAACTTCAATAAGCCCTGTATTTTTGACCTTTCCAGCCAGACTGAATACTTTTGTCCCTGGTGAGTTTTCAGTCCCAATACTAAGAAACCAGTCAGCACCCTTTGTAATGATACCGGAGATGTTTGCAAGGGTTTCAACGTTGTTAATTACGGTGGGCATGCTCCACAGGCCTCTCTCTACGGGAAAAGGAGGCCTTTGCCTCGGCCTACCACTCATACCCTCTATTGATGCCATTAACGCAGTCTCTTCGCCACAGACAAAGGCACCAGCACCTTCTCTGATATGAACGGTAAAATCAAACCCTGTACCGAGGATGTTTTCCCCTAAAAGTCCGAGCTCCTCTGCCTGTTTGATAGCTATACTGAGATTCTTGACAGCAAGAGGATACTCATGACGGACATAGACAAACCCATATTTTGCACCGATTGTATAGGCACATATAAGCATCCCCTCAAGGAGGCTGTGAGGATCGCCTTCCATGATTGACCTATCCATAAATGCGCCTGGGTCACCCTCATCTCCATTGGCTATGATTACCTTTGTAACAGATGGAGCTTTTTGGGCATATGCCCATTTTATGCCGGTTGGGAATCCAGCTCCGCCTCTGCCCCTGAGGTTAGACCTTTTTAACTCCTGGAGCACATCTTCGGGACTCATGGAAGAAAACGTCTTTTCAATAGCACCATAACCGCCAACACCGATATAGTGGTAGATGTTAAGGGGATCAATGTTGCCGGTATTCCTGAGGGCAACCTTAACCTGTTTCTTATAAAAAGGGATATTCGCCATCCTCTCTACCGGCGGCTCAAGAAAAGACTCTCTATAAAGAAGCTCTCTCACAGGAAGACCAGTCGTGTATGTCGAGAAGATTGCCTGTGCCTTCTCAGGATTAACCCTCTGATAAAAATAGCCGTAGGGCTCGACTCTTACAGCAGGCCCCCTCTGGCAGAGACCCTCACATCCTGTCTTGACAATCTCTACATCGACACCGTTATGAGACATCCCTTGCTCTAACGCGCCAACAACCTTTAAAGAACCTAAGGTGATACAGGGAAGTCCACAGCATACTTTTATACGGTTTATATTAGGGGTGAAGGCTTCCTCGATAAGAAACGCCCTGATATTTTTAAGTTCATCTATGCTTTTAAGCTTTTCCATCGTAATCTCCTCAATGGCTAAGTCAACTACCACCGCCAGAGGCGGTGGCTTGAAATATTAGTCCTGAAAGGCACCATCTTGTTTATCGTTCTTACCCGAACAAACCTTTGTGCTGCTCTTCGATCTGCTTATCCATTTTCTCCTGGTGTCTTACATATCGCCTTATCAGTTCCTCAGTCAGTCCCACTGTACTTACGCAATATCCTCTCGACCACAGGTGCCGCCCCCAATACCGCTTCCCTACTCTCTCATATTTTTGGAACAGTCTCAGCGATAGCTTCCCCTTCAGATATCCCATGACCTCTGATACCGCATATTTCGGCGGCATCGACATCACAAGGTGAATGTGATCTGACAGAAGGTTCAGTTCCAGTACCTCCACCAGATCCTTCTGTTTACAAAGCACGTATATCTGCTGCTTCGCATACTGTCCTATCTCTCCCGCGAATATCCTGTATCGATATTTCGGGCAAAATATCACATGATATTTACATTCGTATATCGTATGTGATAGCTTTTTAAATCTACTCATTATGAACCTCCCTACTCTCGGTACCTTTCAGGGAGGTTCATTTTAATTACTTTTCCGGTTAAACCGCCTTACCGTTCCTCTACCTGAGGTAGTGGTTTAAGCCGATTAATTAACCTCCCTTGATAGACATCATTCAGGAATCATGTTTATTATTTCGTCAATTAATGCTAATTCTTCTTCGAGGTTTATGGGGTTGCTTAAACTCTTAAGTCAAATTGTCAGTACCGAGTAATGATTTTTCTAATTTGGGGTTTGTTGAAATGAAACGGTTTACAAACGTTGCTTCAGTATTGGAAAGAAACAGGAGTTTTTCAAGAAGTATCTCTTATCTTATAGTACTTTTTTATCAGATTCAGTTACTTAGCCCGGTCAGTTGATATACTGATGCCCCACATTGCTCACCCTTAAAGACTAAATAATTCACGGCGCATCACCTTACTTTCATCAAACATTATTATCAATCTATAATAAAAAATACTAATTGTCAAATTGAATATTTTAATCAATTGAATAAGCAAATATAATAAATTTATAACTTAATTTAATGGTCTCGCTTAGATTATGTTATTTGGGAGGTCATTGAGATATCGAAAGCTCAAGTAAGTGCGAATAATCTTCAATGACTGTAAAAAAAGTATGGTTGAAACATTAAGGGGGTGTTTCTTCACCCCTTGAGATTTCTGGCGCCCCCAACGGGATTTGAACCCGTGTTACCGCATTGAAAGGTTCGGAGGTTACCTAAATAGAAAACTCAATTCCTTACCGCTGTTTACTAATGCCCAACCAGGCGCTGCACCAGATCGCTATTCCGCTGGCGCTCCATAGCGGCAGGTGAGCTTCGTCGTTAGGAGTATTTCACCTGTAAATCTTCAATTTTCGTCTATTCTTGGTTTTGCGACATCGTAGGTGAAGTTGAGTAAAATAATCCCAACTATTTTTTTGATTTATCAACAACAAATGTTAGTAATCTCGTTGGATGCTTTAAGATAATCTTGCATTATGCGGGACTCTCCAGTTTGCATAATATTTGAACACAGGTATTTTCTTTTATATTTAGAATGTCTTTCACTGCTTCTCACCAACTTCTCTAAATAAGCTGTTATAAGCTTTTGGATTCAACTATACCTCAAATCCATACATAATACTGAAGCGTTGTCCACATTGTCATTGCGAGCACCCGAAGGGTGCGTGACAATCTCAGTTAAAAAACCAGATTGCTTCGTTTCACTCGCAATGACATTTTTTATCGCTGAATCTGGGTATACATTTACCACCACTTTTAAAAGATTTTGCGCTACGAGCATCGTTAGATAGTCTGTTCCGTTGACTTTGAACACAGACGCTGTTTAAACTTAAGCTCTGTGAAAAAAGAAATCGTAAGAACAATTGAAGATTCACTCAAAACCTTTGGCATTGAGACAATCCCTGCTATTGAGGTAGAAGTCCCCCCTCGGGAATCCTTAGGTGATCTGGCAACTCCGATAGCAATGTCTCTTTCAGGGATACTAAAAAAACCTCCGAGAGAAATCGCAAATGAACTTATCCGCTCCATCAGGGGAAAACCTTCCTTTGAAAAGATAGATATTGCAGGTCCTGGATTCATCAACTTTACCTTCTCAAAAGATTACCTGTATTCTGAGATTAAAAATTTACTAAGGGATAAGGAAAAGTTTTTGAGAGAAGACATCGGGAAAGGCAGAAGGGTCCAGATCGAATTTGTCAGTGCAAACCCGACTGGTCCCCTCCATCTCGGACATGGCAGGGGTGCTGCTACAGGTGAAGCCCTTTCAAATCTCCTTAAGACTGCTGGCTACAAAGTCGAACGCGAATACTATATAAACGATGCCGGGAAACAGGTAAAACTCCTCGGCCTATCTGTATTCGCCCGCTATAAGCAAATGCTTGGAATAGAATATCCATTTCCAGAAGAAGGTTACAGAGGGGGATATGTCGAGGAGATAGCAAGAGAAATATTGAATAAAGATCGTGACAAATATATCAAGGCAGATTTTGATGAGGTATCGGATTTTTTTATTGACCATTCTTACGAAGCGATGCTTTCCCTCATTAAAGAGGATTTAAAGGATTTCGGTATAGCTTTTGATACGTGGCAGAGCGAAAGAGAACTTTTTAGAGAAGGGGATGTGGAGAAGGCTATCAACGACCTTAGAGCAAAGGGTCTTGTATATGAGAAAGACAGCGCTACATGGTTTAAGTCAACTGCCTTTGGAGATGACAAAGACAGAGTTATCATCAAACAGGATGGTGAATATACCTACTTCACTTCTGACATTGCATATCACAGGAAAAAGGTGGAGAGAAAATATGATGAGCTCATTAACATATGGGGAGCTGACCACCATGGCTATATTCAGAGGCTCAAGGCAGTTATCGAGGCACTCGGTTATCCTCAGGAGAAACTAAAGGTCTTACTCGTCCAGATGGTTACCCTCCTGAGAAGCGGGAAGCCTGTCCAGATGTCAAAAAGGGCAGGTGAATTCGTCACCCTGAAAGAGGTAATGGAAGAGGTAGGGGTAGATACAACAAAGTTCATATTTCTTACAAGGAGGCCCGACAGCCATCTCGAGTTTGACATTGAAGTTGCAAAGTCTCAGTCATCAGAAAACCCTGTGTATTATGTACAGTACGCCCATGCAAGAATAAACAGCATATTCGCCCATGCCAAAGAAAAGGGCATTAACTCAGAAAATCTTTATGACACAAACGCTGGACTCCTATCCACACCTGAGGAAATGAGAATTATCAGAAAACTCCTTATGTATCCCATGGTGTTCGAAGGTGCTGCCAATACCCATGAACCGCACAGGATTACCTTTTACATCCAGGAACTTTCAGGTCTCTTCCATCATTACTACAATAAATACAGGATTGTCGATAATGATATCGAATTGAGCAGGGCAAGGCTTGCCTTATGTGATGCTGTGAGGATTGTTCTCCGGGATGGTCTCACAATACTCGGCATAAGCGCCCCTGAAAAGATGTAATTGTCAATGTATAGTTAGGCTGGTATAATAGGAACTTATGATATCCAAAACTAAAAAGATATGGATGGATGGCAGGTTCGTGGATTGGGACAAGGCCTCGGTGCATATTCTTACCCATACCCTCCAGTATGGCCTTGGAGTTTTTGAAGGAATCCGATGCTATGAAACCGTAAGAGGTCCTGCAATATTCAGGCTCGATGAGCATATCGAGAGGCTCTTTAACTCTGCCCATATATTCCTGATTGACATACCTTATTCAAAAGAGGAAATCAAACGTTCAGTAATCGAAACAATAAGGATAAATAAGATTAAGGAATGTTATATCAGACCCATCGTCTATATAGGCTACGGTGCTATGGGTCTCTATTCACAAAAAAACCCTATTAATGTTTCTATTGCCGTATGGCCATGGGGGGCTTACCTCGGAGACAAAGGACTGAAAAACGGCATCAGAGTCAAGACTTCATCCTTTATCAAAAATCATGTAAATGCCAACATGTCAAGAGGTAAGGTATGCGGTTATTATGTAAATTCGCAGCTTGCAAAAAAAGAGGCGATATCATGTGGCTATGATGAGGCGCTTTTACTCGATACAGAGGGCTATGTGTCTGAGGGGAGTGGTGAAAACATCTTTATTGTAAGAAAGGGAATGTTAAAGACGACACCTCTTACCTCAATACTTGAAGGAATAACACGGGATAGCATTATTGAGTTAGCACATGACGAAGGCATAGAAGTTTCAGAAGAAAGGTTCACACGGGATGAACTCTATATCTCTGATGAAGCCTTTTTTACAGGTACGGCAGCAGAGGTTACCCCTATAAGAGATGTTGACGGACGGAACATAGGTACTGGCAGGCCTGGCAGGATAACAAAAAGGCTTCAGTCATTATTTTTTGATGTTGTCAGGGGCAAGAATGAGAAGTATAAAACCTGGCTGACGTATATCTAAAAAAACCAAACCGATTGAAAACAGAAAGAGCCTGAAAATTTTTCAGGCTCTCCTTGTTTAGAAATAAGAGCTTTTTATTACTTTGCTGGCTGCTCTGGAGCTGGTACAGCTGGCTGCTCTGGAGTTGGTGCAGGTGCTACTTCTGGAGCTGGTGCCTCAGCCTTTTTATGACACTTTGTGCAGTCTGAACCTTCCTGCCAACCAAATACTTTGATGCCACCTACCTCTTTCGTGCCATCGTGACATGTCCCGCAGTACTTTCCTGCTACATGGTCTGCTTTCATAATCTTAACTGAACCTTCAGTACCTGGTTTCTTCATAGCAAAAGGAGTATTACCTTTGTGACATTCCATACATTTACCCGGACCGAGTTTCGTATTGTGAAGCTTTCCATCAAAAGTAACTTTTCCCATATCGCCATCTTTGTACTCGTAGACATTCATTCCTGCAAACGCTGTTGCAACGAGAGCTATTGCCACAATTAATCCTAACACCATCGACAACGATCTCATTATTCTTCACCTCCTTTCGTAATATAATACCACGTGCTGAAAACAGAGAAACAAATAATATGCCAATACAACCTACACATTTAACAGACATATTATTATGAAGATATTCCTTAAATAAGGAAGCCTGCCTTTTTAAGGGAAAGAAAATTCAGAGGATTCATACTAATGAAAACCCATCAAGTGAGTCAAGGTAAATCGTCCAAGCTTAAAAAAGCGGGAAGTAATAGGGTAGATATTGATTCTCAATCACGGGATATGAAAATGCTTTCGTCGTTTAATGCCAGTAATCATTTGGCTGCGACTTTAGAATATGTCTCTCAATTGCTTTATACAATAGTAACATGGTAAGATTTATGGAAATTTTTTAAAGGATAAAAATGCTGCAAGATAGTGTACAGATTGGCTTAACCTTTGATGATGTCCTCCTCATACCCGCTAAATCAGAGGTCCTACCCAAGGAAGTCGACATTTCAACGATGCTTACACGGAGTATAAAAATCAATATCCCGGTCGTAAGTGCTGCAATGGATACTGTTACCGAAGCAAACCTTGCAATAGCCATAGCCCGCGAGGGAGGGATCGGATTCATCCACAGAGCCATGAGCCATGAGAGACAGGCATCAGAGGTGGATAAGGTAAAAAAATCTGAAAGTGGAATGATCCTTGATCCCATAACGATCCCACCTGCTGCACCAATCTCAGAGGCTTTGTCCCTGATGGAACGATACAGGATATCAGGTATTCCTGTAACAGAAAAGGGGAAACTCATAGGCATACTGACAAACAGAGACCTGCGTTTCGAAACACAATTCTCCAAAAAAGTTTCTCAGGTCATGACAAAAGAAAGGCTCATAACAGCATCTGTTGGCACAACACTTGAAAAGGCACAGAAGATCCTCCATACGTACAAAATAGAAAAGTTACCCATAGTGGATAAAGAGAACAATCTTAAAGGGTTGATCACGATAAAGGATATCGAGAAAAGGAAAAAGTATCCTAACGCCTGCAAAGATAGCGTCGGGAGACTCCGTGTTGGAGCTGCAATAGGCACTGGAGAAAATGCAATCAGTAGGGCAGAACTCCTTGCCAAGGCAGGAGTGGATGTAATTGTGATTGATACTGCCCACGGACATACCAAAGCTGTCATAGCAATGGTCAAGGCATTAAAAAAGAAAATTGATGTGGATATCATAGCAGGCAACGTCGCTACTACCGAGGCCACGGAAGACCTCATAAAGGCAGGGGTTGATGGGATAAAAGTTGGCATAGGTCCAGGCTCGATATGTACAACAAGGATAATAGCAGGTGCTGGAGTCCCACAGCTAACAGCTATTAAAGACTGCGCTTCTCTTGCAGAGAAACATAGAGTTCCCATTATTGCTGATGGAGGGATAAAATACTCTGGAGATGTTACAAAAGCCCTTGCAGCAGGTGCACATTCTGTAATGATTGGGAGCCTCTTTGCAGGAACAGATGAATCCCCGGGAGAGATAGTGCTACTCCAGGGACGTAGTTATAAGGTATACAGGGGAATGGGTTCCCTTGGTGCAATGGAGCAGGGCTCAAAGGACAGATACATGCAGGCAGGTGTGGAATTGGCAAAGCTTGTACCCGAGGGCGTAGAAGGAAGAGTACCACATAAAGGACCTCTGTCTCAGAGCGTTAATCAGTTAACAGGGGGCCTACGTTCTGGTATGGGCTATTGTGGTTGCAAAAACCTCGCGGAGCTCAGAAGAAAGGCAAAATTCATACGGATTACCAATGCAGGTCTGAGGGAAAGTCATGTCCATGATGTCATAATAACAAAAGAAGCTCCGAATTATAGACCTGAATGGTAAATGTACGAAGAAAAGATATTAGTCCTTGATTTTGGTTCTCAGTATACTCAGCTTATTGCAAGGCGCATTAGAGAAAGTAAGGTCTATTCAGAGATATTTCCCTTTAATGCCTCCCTTGAACAGATAAAGAACTTCAATCCAAAAGGTATAATTCTTTCAGGAGGCCCTTCAAGTGTTTATGACGAGGATGCACCAATCCCGGAAAAAAAGATATTTGATCTCGGAATACCGGTCCTCGGTATCTGTTACGGCATGCAACTCATGGCACATCTTTTTGGTGGAAAGGTTGCAAAGGCCCTGAAAAGAGAATACGGTAAGGCAGAACTCATTGTTGACGATAAGACGAGCATTTTTGAGGGGATACCGGAAAAAACCACTGTCTGGATGAGCCATGGAGACAGAATTGTGCATCATCCTTCCAACTTTAAACCAATAGCCCATACAGCTAATTCACCTGTTGCAGCAATGGCAGACAGAAGGGAGAATATGTATGCCTTACAGTTTCACCCTGAAGTCATACATACCCAATGGGGATTTGATATTTTAAAAAACTTTCTCTTCAAGATATGTAAATGCAGGCCCACATGGACTATGAAGTCTTTCATAGAAACAGCCACAAAAGACATACGGGAGAAAGTTGGGGAAAGAAGGGTTGTGTGCGGTATAAGCGGAGGAGTAGATTCTTCTGTTACTGCCGCACTGGTACACAGGTCTGTGGGGGAACAGCTTACCTGTATCTTTGTCGATAATGGAGTCCTAAGGGCAGGAGAAGCTCAAAAGGTAGAAGAGACTTTGCGGAGGCATTTCCATATGAACATTCACTGCATTGATGCCTCTGAAAGGTTTTTGAAGAAGCTAAAAGGCGTAATTGATCCTGAGGTAAAGAGGAAGAGTATTGGAAATGAATTCATAAAAGTCTTTGAAGAAGAAGCCAAAAAAATCAGAGGGGTAAAGTTCCTTGCACAGGGAACACTGTATCCTGATGTAATCGAGAGTGTGCCTTTTAAAGGCCCATCAGCTACCATTAAAAGCCACCATAATGTCGGAGGACTTCTGAAAAAAATGAGGCTAAAACTCATTGAACCCCTCAGGGAACTCTTTAAAGACGAAGTTCGCCTTCTCGGTAAAGAACTTGGCCTACCCGATGAGATCATAAACCGTCATCCTTTCCCAGGGCCTGGTCTTGCCATAAGGGTTATTGGGGAAGTGACAGGGGAAAGATGTGATATATTGAGAGAGGCAGATACGCTAGTCTTAGAAGAGATAAAAAGGGCAGGGTTGTACACAGAACTCTGGCAGGCCTTTGCTGTGCTTCTCCCTGTGAAAAGCGTAGGGGTTATGGGTGATGAAAGGACATATGAGAATGTGATAGCTATCAGGGCAGTAAAAAGCCTGGATGGCATGACTGCTGACTGGGCAAGGATTCCCTATGATGTCCTGGGGATAATATCGAATAGAATAATAAATGAGGTAAAAGGGGTTAACAGAGTGGTTTTTGATATAAGCTCAAAGCCACCGAGCACAATAGAATGGGAATAGTAGAGTTCATTGACATAAGGATTCAAGGGGTCAAGGAGTCAAGGGGTTCGAAATACAAATCTTTGAACCCTATTTAATAACTAAATGGTGAAAACCAAAATTCAGAACTTATGGATATAAAAACCTATTTAGACGAAAAGAGAACACTTATTGACTCATACCTGGAATCATATTTCAGCATACCTTCTGGACCTTCTATCCTCCATGAGGCGATGAAATATTCTCTCTTTGCAGGAGGCAAGAGAATTCGCCCCATTCTTGCCCTTTCATCATATGAGGCCTGTGGAAGAGATCCAAAAAATATCATACCCTATGCTTCAGCACTAGAACTCATACATACCTATTCACTCATCCACGACGATCTGCCCTCAATGGACAATGATGACCTGAGACGCGGCAAACCAACGAGCCATAAAGTATTCGGCGAAGCCATAGCTATTCTTGCAGGCGATGCCCTGCTTACTGAAGCATTCCTCATGCTCACACATAATTCCCCCTCCCTCCCTTTAGTAAAGGTCGGGATCGACTCGCAACGAGGGGGTAAGGGTAGATTATATAAAGAGATAAAACCATCCTCCCTGATAAAAGTCATAAGGGAGGTATCACTTTCTACAGGTGTACACGGCATGGTGGGGGGCCAGGCCATGGACATATCCTCAGAAAACTCACGACCTGATAGAGATACCCTTACTTTCATCCACCTTCACAAAACAGCAGCCCTTATCACAGCATCTGTTCGAATGGGAGGGATACTCGCTGACACTGATGCATATAAATTAAAGGCCCTGACGAAGTATGGAGAAAATATAGGACTCGCCTTCCAGATCATTGATGATATCCTTGATATAGAAGGCAACGCAGAAGAACTTGGAAAAACAGCAGGTTCAGACATGAAGACGAGGAAGATGACCTATCCAGCTTTATATGGAATAAAGAAATCACGACAAGAAGCAGAAGATTTAATCTCTAAGGCGATAGATGCCCTTGCGTTATTCTCTTCTGAGTCAGACCAATTGAGGGCGATCGCCCGTTATCTCATAGAAAGGAGAGTTTGATGCATCTGGAATTGCTCAAAGGACCATCAGATCTCAAGAGTCTCTCGATTGCAGAACTCAAGGAACTTGCAAGAGAAATAAGGGGAACAATAATCGAAAAGGTATCTTTAAATGGAGGCCATTTAGCCTCGAACCTTGGAGTTGTAGAATTGACAATTGCACTCCATTATGTATTCAATTCGCCGGTAGATAAAATCATATGGGATGTTGGTCATCAGTGTTATTGCCATAAACTCCTTACGGGAAGATATGAAAGGTTTTTAACTCTCAGACAATACGGAGGAATCTCTGGATTTCCCAAAAGACAAGAGAGTGTACACGATGCCTTCGGCACCGGACATAGTTCAACTTCAATATCAGCAGCTCTCGGGATAATTGAAGGAAGAGATAAGAATAAAGAAAACTTTAAAGTTATCGCTGTTATCGGCGATGGAGCAATGTCCGCAGGGCTCGCTTTTGAGGGATTAAACAATGCTGGCCACCTTAAAAAAGACCTCATCGTCATTTTGAACGACAATGAAATGTCCATATCCCAGAATGTTGGTGCCCTTTCTGCATACCTCAACAGGATATTAACCGGTGAGTTTTACCAGAAATTCAAAAAAGAGACGAAATCTTTCCTTGAGGGAATTCCGAAACTAGGAAAGAGGGCAGCAAAGATAGTCCAGAGGACAGAGGAGATGCTCAAAGGACTTTTCCTCCCGGGAATTATCTTTGAAGAACTCGGATTTAATTATGTTGGTCCGATAGATGGCCATAACATAGAGCTCTTAATCGAGACATGTAAAAGAATAAAAGCGGCTTCATCCCCTAGCCTGATACATGTTGTAACAAAGAAGGGAAAGGGTTATAAATTTTCAGAGAAAAGCCCATCTTTTTTCCATGGGATTGGACCTTTCAAGGTCGAAACAGGATCTGTCATAACAGGAGACGTGGCTACATACAGTAAAGCCTTTGGCGACTTCCTGACAGACCTTGCTGCAAAAGATGAGAGGGTCATTGCTATTTCGGCAGCGATGAAAGAAGGTACAGGACTCGAACATTTTGCAGAGAAATATCCTGAGAGATTTTATGATGTCGGTATTGCAGAACCCCATGCAGTAACATTCGCTGCAGGACTTGCAACGCAAGGGTTAAAACCCGTCATAGCAATCTACTCAACCTTTCTTCAGAGGGCCTATGATGAGATCGTTCATGATGTCTGTCTCCAGAACCTCCCCGTTGTTTTTGCTATTGACAGGGCTGGCATCGTCGGTGAAGATGGTCCTACCCATAATGGGCTCTTCGACCTATCATATCTCAGACACATTCCGAATCTTGTAATCATGGCACCTAAGGATGCTTTTGAACTCAGGGCAATGCTTGAGCTTGCTTTACAACATAATGGCCCTTCAGCCATTCGGTATCCAAGGGGGAAAGTATCCTCATCCACCCGTTACTCTTCATGCACACCTTTTAATATTGGAGAGGCTGAAATTCTTAAATACGGAGAAGAGATAGCAGTAATAGCTTTAGGTAATACTGTTTACCCTGCCCTTTCTGCTTCAGAACGACTCCAGAGGGAGGGCATCAGTGTGATGGTTGTAAACGCAAGGTTTTTAAAGCCCTTAGATCGGAATCTCTTGATCTCAATAGCATCAAGGATTAAGAGAATAATTACCGTGGAAGAGAATACCCTCACCGGTGGTTTTGGAAGCGTTGTGCTTGAATTCCTGAATGATAGGGAAATACCCAATGTCAAGATTCGGCGGCTTGGCATACCAGATAAATTTATTCCCCAGGGGCAACAGGACGAATTGAGAAAAAAATATGGGCTCGATGAGGAAGGGATATACCAGGCTGCGCTTTCCATTCTCAAAGAACCAATACCCTATCACCATTGAAGGAAAGATTGGATAAATTCCTTGCCTCAAGAGGGCTTGTGAAAAGTAGAGAACTAGCAATGGCTCTCATTATAGAGGGAAAGGTCTTTGTAAATGGGAAAATAATAACAAAGGCAGGAACCCTCGTCAACGAGACTTCAGAAATATATCTCAGAGAAGAAAGCCAGCCTTACGTCAGCAGAGGAGGCCTTAAGCTTAAGGCAGCAATTGATTTTTCCGGTATTGATGTCACTGGTAAGATTATCATGGATGCTGGTTCTGGGACAGGCGGCTTTACAGACTGTCTATTAAAGGGAGGAGCGAAGAAGGTTTACTGCATAGATGTCGGATATGGACAGCTTGCATGGCCTTTGCGAAAGGACTCAAGGGTTGTACTTATGGAAAGGATAAATATAAGATACCTCGATAAGATAATCAGAGAGCAGGAGGAAAGATTCAAAGGTCAGGAGTTTGAAGACCTCATCAAGGGCAATATAGACATGGCTACGATGGACGTCTCTTTTATTTCTCTGACCAAAGTAGTGCCCGCGATCCTTGGATTTCTTAAGAAAGATGGCAGAATCCTTGCTCTCGTCAAACCACAGTTTGAAGTAGGTAAGGGAGAAGTAGGGAAAGGTGGAATTGTAAGGGATGAAGAAAAAAGATTAAAGGCAGTCGAAAGTGTCCAGAAAGAGTTGGAGAACCTCGTTCTCAAAACGATCGGAATTTTTCAGTCCCCTCTCCCTGGACGGGAAGGTAATATAGAATACTTTTTATATATGGAAAAAGTAATAAAAAATAGCTAAGAGCCATAAGCAAAGGGCATAAAGCAAAGGGCATAGGTTTTTTTTACTCTTAACTCAGTGCTCTTAGCTCTACTCTTTTTTACTAAAATGGAGTAAGAGATGGAAGAACAAAGGCTTTTGAAATTAGATCTTTCGACAGCATCCAAGGAACTCATCGAAGTCCTTATTGAAGACGCTACAGACCCATCAGTATTTGGGGACATTGCTAAGGCAAACATGGACAGGCCTGAAATACTCAGGCTTCTCTTTGAGAGCCCTGATACGCCTGAAGAGGTCAGACAGCAGATAGGTAATACATTACCCGTTCCTGTGACGGTCCCAAAAGAAACGGCAAAGGCCAAGAAGACACCTGAGATACGTTTCCTGACCCTCCTTCAGAAGATGCAGAAATTAAGCTTTGGGGAGAAGAGGCTACTTGCATTGAGAGGCGGAAAGGAAGTACGGTCTCTTCTTTTGAAAGATCCAAATAAAGAGATAGCGTTTGCTGTATTAGAAAACCCTAAGATCACAGAGACAGAAGTTGAGGTTGTAGCAAAGTCACGTTCTACGCCCGAAGAAGTTATAAGAAAAATAACAAAAAAGAGAGAATGGATGAAAAACTATGCGATTGTCCTTGCCATCGTTTCAAACCCTAAGACGCCTCCTGGTAATGCTGTCTCACTTGTCAGTGAACTGAAAACAAAGGACCTTTCGGTTCTCGAAAAAAGTAAAAATGTCTCTGAAGCTGTTCGCGTTACAGCAAAAAGACTCCTCCAGGCAAGAAGAGGTGTGTGAGTATTTAAAACCTGTTGCAAATTTATTTTGAATACCTTTAAATAAAACTTCCAAAAATTAAATTTTCCAGTAGCAAGTTGCAGGGTATGCAAAAATGTTATTGCAATTTTTTGTCATTCCTGCGGAGGCAGGAATCCAGAGAGAAAAGATATTGGATTCCGCATCAAGTGCGGAATAACACCGAGGTTAATGAATTTTTAATTTGAATAACGAAAATAACTTATAGGTCATTATGCTGAGAACTTTCAAGGTAGAGAAAATCCATGCAAGCCTCATCCCTGAATCTACTCTGTTTAAGGTATTGAGATACCTTGATAGAGAAAATTTAGAAACACCTTTCCTTCTTATAGACAGTGACACGGTTAAAGAAAAAGCGTCCCTCGTTGGTCGAAATATTAAAAACTCGAAGGTATTCTATGCTGTAAAGGCAAACCCTGACATCGAGATACTGAAATTCCTCAACAAACTCAAACTGGGTTTCGAAATATCCTCTGAAGGAGAACTGGAAATACTTTCATCCCTGGGTGTAGAACCCGGAAGGATCATATCGAGCAACCCCATAAAATCTATGAAGTTTTTGAAGTTGGCTGTCTCCTATGGAATAAATTACTTCTCTTATGATTCTGCAGACGAGATAGACAAACTCTCAAAATATGCTCCTCACTGCAATGTCTACGTCAGGCTTTCAGTCCCGAATGAAGGCAGTGAGTGGCCACTCAGCAAGAAGTTTGGCGTAGAACTCGATGATGCTGCAGCACTTCTATCTCATGCAAAAGAAAAGGGACTCAATCCAGTGGGCGTTACTTTCCATGTTGGCTCACAGTGCACAAATGTTTATAACTGGCATATTGCCCTTGAGAAGGCAAGGGCTTTATGGAATAAAGCCGAGAAGAACGGGATAAGGTTGACCCTTCTCAATATCGGCGGTGGTTATCCGATAAATTATACCAAACATGTAATCAGCATCGACACGATAGAGAAAGATGTAAACAGCCTCATTTATGAGAAATTTCCTAAAGACATTGAAATTCATATCGAACCAGGCAGAGCAGTTGTAGGAGATGCTGGTGTATTGGTAACAACGGTAATTGGTAAGGCCTGCAGGGCAGATGAGGACTGGCTTTATATTGATGTAGGCGTTTTTAATGGTCTCATGGAGAGTGTTGGCGGAATAAAATACAGTTACATCGTCGAGAGCTATAAACACACATGGACTAAAAAAAGATGGACAATAGCAGGTCCGAGCTGTGACAGCTTTGATGTGATAGACAAAATTGTTCCTCTACCGGAACCGAATATTGGCAATCTTATTCTCATACTATCCAGTGGTGCCTACACCGTATCCTATGCTTCAGAATTCAATGGTTTTTCTATACCAAAGACAATACTTATATAGAGAAAGGATGGAAAAATGATCAAATTTTTTGAAAAAGCACCATATGCGCCAGTAGAGTATTCCTATGACGTTGAAGAGATCCTTTATAAAGGTAAAAGTAAGTTTCAGGAAATTAGGGTTATCAGAAATCCATATTTTGGTAAGATGCTCATCCTTGATGACGTTATCCAGCTTACCGAAAGGGATGAGTTTTTTTACCATGAAATGCTAACCCATGTGGTAATGCATGCCCATCCAAGTCCGAAGAAGGTTATTGTCATTGGTGGTGGTGACGGGGGTGTAGTGAGAGAAGTTCTCAAACATAAAACGGTTGAAAAGGTCTATTTTGTAGAGATAGACGAAGAAGTAATCAATGTTTCAAGGAGATTTTTCCCGAATGTTGCTTCAGGCGTTGATGATTCGCGTGTTGAGATAAAGATTATGGACGGCGCAGAGTTTGTCCTAAAGAGGAAATTATCTGACATAGATGCTGTAATCATTGATTCTACAGATATTATTGGTTTCGCAAGAAGTCTTTTCACTCCAGATTTTTTTACATCTGTTAAAAATTGTCTAACCGATGAGGGTATGTTTGTCACACACACAGAATCACTGCATTTCCATAAAGATATGGTTATTGAAATCCAGGAAATGCTGAAAACGATCTTCCCCGTGGTTGACCTATATACTGCTTCCATCGCAACATATCCAGGAAATTGGTGGGCCTTTGCTGTTGCATCAAAAAGTCTTTCACCACGTAAGACAAGCCATAAACCCGAGATAAAAACAAAGTACTACGATGAGGAAATTCATCGACAGGCATTTATGCCTGAAGGCTTGTATGAAAAACTGATGCAAAGAAAGCTGGAATGGTAAGCAAGTGCAAGATCCAGACATCATAGATAACTGGTTTATTGATAAAGACAGCAAGCACAGGTGGATATATCACAGGATCAAGAGGCATGTAGTGTCCAAAAAGACGAAGTTTCAACAGGTAGATTTCATTGATACTCATGATCTTGGCCTTGTTGTCATTCTCGACAATAAAATCCAGTCTACAGAGGTAGACGAATTCGTCTACCATGAAGCCCTCGTGCATCCTGCCATGATTACGCATCCAGACCCCAAAAATATATTGATTATCGGTGGAGGTGAAGGAGCAACACTCAGAGAGGTCCTTAAACATCCGACGGTAAAAAGGGCTGTTATGGTAGATATTGATAAAGAATTTGTTCATCTCTGTAAAAAATACCTCAAGAAATGGCACCAGTATTCCTTTAACGACGAAAGGGTCAAATTAATCTTTACCGATGCGAGGGAATATATCAAAAAAACAAATTTTCTGTTTGATATTATTATTTCTGATATCAGTGATCCGGTTGAAGAAGGCCCTGCTCAGAAGCTCTTTACAAAGGAGTTTTATTCCTTTATAAAAAGTATTTTGAAGCCGGACGGAATTTTTATAACTCACGCCACAGCGGCCTTCTATACCTCAAATAAAAGCATTAGTACTAAAATTTTTAAAATGTTCTCTGATATTTTCCAACTTTCAGATTTTTATTATGAATATATCCCGAGTTTTAGCTCTCTATGGGCATTTACTATTGGCTCATTGAAATACAGTCCTAAGAAATTGTCTTCTGCTACTTTAGACAAGAGATTGAGAAAAAGGGGACTCAGGAACCTTTCCTATTATGATCAGGAAACACATAAAAGACTGTTTTATCTCCCCAAATGTCTCAGGAAAGTTCTGGGAACAAAATAGTAAATTTCCTCTATAAAAATATTTTGTACCTCCCCTTGCCCCTGGTTTATTTTAGTCAAGTACTTTTTTTTACGTCTTATAGCATGGAGGTCTTAATTGAAGCACCTTGCCTTACCCTGGTTTTGAGAGTCTCAACAGAGCTCTTATCTTGCTTCATTGAGGCT
>Ga0315282_10005666_pt1 | contig 21183 bp, 23 predicted proteins | sample YL17G07_20_MG_FD_203693 | JGI IMG/M metagenome (GOLD analysis project Ga0315282, IMG submission 203693) | Sediment microbial communities from Yellowstone Lake, YNP, Wyoming, USA - YL17G07_20 | ecosystem: Environmental > Aquatic > Freshwater > Lake > Sediment | place: USA: Wyoming | collected... | reverse complement strand
CTTTGCCTTGTTCGGCGCGGCCGCAAACTGCCAGCAAAAAAATCCCGGCTGCCAGGGCGCCAAGTCTTTTGCGCATGCTTTCTCCTTAATAGTTGGCTTCGAATTTAAGGCCGGTGATGAGCCGTTCGGTGAGCGCGAACACTTCCTGGTCAACCTCCTCGCGGAAGCTCGCGCTTTTTCCGTAGAGCTGCACCAGGTTCTGGCGATAGATGCGCCTGGCTTTTTCATCCCGGAAGGCAAGCGCGAGCCAGGAATTGAAGCGGAAGAAGTCGGCGCGCGGGTTCCGGGGCTGGCATTTTTTCTGGGCCATCTCTTTTTCATAAGCGGAAAGCTGTTTTTGGAGAAGCTCGCTGGCCAGCTCTCCTTTCTGCAAAACCTGTTCGCGGCAATATTCATACACCCGGTCAAAAATTTCATTATAAAGTTCCCGGCCCGGCTTGCCGCCGGCTCCTCGCGCCAGAAGCTCGAGCAAAAGTTCGAAATACACCCCGGAGATTTTATACTTGAGCCGCGAGCCGGTGGCCTCGAGCAGAACCGGATAGACGCCGTCTCCCTTGCCGCTCCAGGGGTTGGAGCCGCTGCCGGAATGGAAGGAAATGATTCCTTCGTCGAAATAGTTGGCCACGGCCGCGATATTCCTGACGCGCTCGGCCAGGGTTTTGATGGAACCGGTATAGTCTGCGCGCTTGGTGAAGCCGATGTTGGGCGCGAGATAGTCAAAATGCCGGTTCGAGCCGGTCCATTCCATGAGGTAGAAGAAGGCTTCGTCCAGGGGCGTGAGGTATGGGGTCTCATCCAGGGAAATTTCATAGCCGAAACTTCTGGTCTTTAACTTTTTCACGCGCAAATAGTCGTAAAGCCGGGCATTGCCGCGGATACTTTCCCGGTATTTGAGGAACAGCCGGATGACTTTTTCGCGGTCAAACTCGAGGGTAAAGCCGTGGCCGTCCTCGGCCACGATTTTGAATTTCTTGTCCAGGTATCTTCTGAAAAGTCTTCTCCGACCGCGCTCGGAGAGATAGTTATGCAGCCCGCTTTCGAGTTCCCGGCTGGAGAGGCTTTCGGCATCTTCGAAGATAAAGTCCGAGGTGTCGGTTGTGAAGCCCCTGACATCAGCCGAGGTCAGGGCCTGGTCGATGGCCGCAAAATTATAGTCAAAGCTCGCTTTCAATTGTCGCGGGTCGAGCTCGCGTTTCTCAAACACGCCTTCGATTCTTTTCACGGCCCGGGCGTGGGAGCCAATCACAATCAGGTGGTCTGCCTCCAACTCAACAGGTATACCGGCAACCGTGGCCGCTTTTTCCGCGGCCTTGAGGTAGGCGGGGATGGAGGTTCCGGTGTGGCCGAGGGTGATGGGATATTTTCCGGCCCGGGCCTTGATTATTTTTGCCAGGCTGGTCTCGCGGCCGAAGCTCAATTCCAATCCTGCGCCGGTGCGGTATTTCTGGAGCGCGGCGATGATTCCGGGGAGCACGATTTCCGGGATTCTGATTCCGATTCCGGGATGATGCATTTTCCAGAAATAATTGGCGCCAGGCTTTAACCTTATCATTTTCGACCTTTCTTTAGTTCCCGGGCTTAAGGCCCGTTAATCAGACACCACTATAAGCGCTGAATCCTCCGTCCACCGGGATGACCACCCCGGTGATAAAGCTGGATGACGGCGCGAGCAGCCAGACCAGGGTGCTGACCAGGTCATCGGGGTGGCCGAAGCGGGCCTGGGGCGTGTGGTCGATTATTTTTTTGCCGCGCTCGGTCATCTGTCCGCTTTTGTCCATGAGCAGGAATTTATTCTGCTCGGTGATGAAGAACCCCGGGGCGATGGCGTTGACTCGGATCTTGGGGGAATAGTTCTGCGCGAAATGCACTGCGAGCCATTGGGTGAAATTGCTTACCCCGGCCTTGGCTGCGGAATAAGCCGGGATTCGGGTCAGGGGCCGGAAGGCATTCATGGAGCTGATGTTGATGATGGACCCCTCGCCGCGCGTGTCCAGGATTATTTTGCCGAAGACCTGGCAGCAGAGGATGGTGCCGAGCACATTCAGTTCCAAGACCTTGCGCACGGCCGGCTCGGGCAGGTCAAAAAAGCTCTGGTCCGGCCCGGTGGTTGCGAGCGGGGAGTTGCCGCCGGCGCCGTTGACCAGGATGTCCAGGGCCTGGAAATGCTTTTTGAACTCTTCCCCGGCCTTTTCCAGGCTGGAACGGCTGGTGACATCCGCGACCAGGGCTGCGGACTTGAGTCCGGCCTTTTTCATCCGCGCCACTTTTTCTTCAGCCTTGGCCTGGTCATAGTCGAGGATGGCGATAGATGCGCCGGCCCCGGCCAAGGCCTCGGCCATGCGGGAGCAAAGCTCTCCGCCGCCGCCGGTAATCACTGCGACCTTTGCTTCCAGATTCACCCAGTCTTTCCAAAGCGCCGTCATTTTAAGCCCGCCGATTCAGTTTATAACTTTCCCCGCGCGCGTTCAAAGAAGCTTTGCTCCCGGTCGGCCAATTCGGAAAATATGCGGCCGGCCTTTTTCACCCCGGCTTCTGGAACCGGGGTTTGCTCGCTTAATTCTTTCAGAAGCATTGCCAGCTCTGACCATCTTTCGCCGATGGCCTTCATCTCCGCGGCCGGAGCGAATTCCGAAATTGAAGGGGATATTTTTCCGGCTTCCTCCAAGAATTCCGCATAGATTTTACGGAAAGCGCCTCCGCCTGTCCCCCGACGCTCGATTATCTGATATGCCCAGCGGAAACACCAGCTCGCGTCCTTTTGCCCCGGCCATTGCAGAATGCTCTCGCTAACTTTGCTCATCGCGGCGGATCCTCCGCTCGCCTCCAGGTCCCGGGCCTGGAGCTTGATGGCATTTTTGGTCTTGGTTTCCAGGCCGCTGATTTTTTCGGGAAGAATCACCGGGAAATATTCGCCGCTTCCGCTGCAAATCGGGACCCGGCTGTATCTTGCCTTGGACAATGCCGCAAACGGGATTTCGAGCAAGCCTTCCCAGCCGGTGTCTGCGATGCAGGCGGTTTGCTTTTGCTCATCATATCCCCAGAGCATGATGATATGGAGCGGGAAGTGGGTTCTGGACTGGTAGTGGTCGAGGTGGAAGATGTCAGCGCGGAGCAGAACCGGCACCCCGCGGTCGACAAATCCTTTGGCCGCGCGCCATCCCGGTTCAGGCTCTTTTTCCGTTTTCCATTCAAAGGGCAAGCCGAGGCTGCGGAAAAAATTCCCTTCCAGGTCCTGGGAGCGGGTCATAATCATGCGGCTGGGATTCAGGCCTTCAGCTTCCATGTAGAAAAATCCGAGACCAGCGCCGAGTCCGAGGGCAAAGGCCTCGGTAAAATTCAAGCCATAGAACTGCGCGGCATCGCTAAGCACAGTGGACGCGCAATGTTTTCCGGGCCGGTGCACCCAGCCCTGAATCAATTGTCGCATGGGTTTGTCGGATGAGGCTTACCGGGCCAGTTCCTTGCTCAACTTGATTTTGGTCTCCAGGCCGGAAATCTGGCGTTCGATTCCGCACTTGTCGTCCAAGGTTTTTTGGGCGTTGGCCAGCTTATTCTGCAAAGCCTCGACCTGGGATTTAAGCTCTGCGAGGTTGCCCTTGAAAATTCGGATATAGCTCAAGTTCACTTCCAGGTTTTGCGGAACCTGGACCGCGAGATTGCAGCTGTAAGACTGGTCCCAACCGTTCTGGTCAAAGGCCAGGAATTCCAGGCTCATTTGGATGCGGCCCTCGCTGCTGGACGGCTGGCGGTGGTAGCGCCAGGGGATATTCAGGTCGGCAAGGCCGCTTATGAATTTGCTCAACTGCTCCATATTGCCTGACGCGGTGAGCGATAGCGGATAAACTTTCAGGAATTTGTCCTTGGTCTCGTCTCCGAACTCGAGCTGGTCCAGGCTGACATTTTCCGCAGAGGCGAGATTCCGGATTCTGGTCTCCAGGGACCTCACCTCCACCTCCTCGCCCAGCTTGAGCGGGAGCTTGGAGAATTCAGCCTTGCGCGCTTCCAGCTGCAGGCTCAACTCCTCAAGGTCTTTGCTGGTGGGCGGCTGGTAGGTGGCCTGGAAATCATTCAGCGCTTTCATCTGGGCCTCCAGGCTTTGCTGGATGCGCTGGGCGCTCACCTTGTCATTGACCACAAAGATGGCTGCGGCGATGAGAATAAGGGCAAAGATAATCAGACCCGCAACTTTTCTCCAATCAAAATCATCCCAATCGATCATTTCTCCCTCCCCCGTTTACTATCTTAAGTTTAGCTCATTTTGGGCCTTCAGGTCAACTGGAGAACCTTTATTCACGGTTTAAGCCCCTTGAGCAGTTTATCGACCTGGTCCTTGGCCTGTTTTTGAAGCTGCTTCTGCAAATCCTCGGCCTGCTTCTTGGCCGCGTCCTGGGCCATTTTTTTCATAACTTCCTGCGCGTTCTTCCAGTAGTCTTCAGACACGAGCTTGACCTGTATTTTCGGGTAGTTCCCTTTCACGCTGAAAGGCAGCCAGAGGTACTTGCCGTCCTTGAAAAGAAATTTCTTGTAATCAGGGCCAAGCCCCAGGGCCTTGGCAAAATCGTTGCTGGCTTTTTCGTTCATGACCAGGTCGCCGTCGAACTTGGTTTTATAATTGAAGTCAAACTTGCCCTTGGCCTTGACCTGGCCTTCGGGGACATTCATAAGCAGGTCGCTGATTTTGACTTCGCTGTTGGCCACTTCGAAATTGCCGGTGGCGAGTTCATATTTGGTTTCATTCAAGGTTGACCATGATTTTTTGCCCACATGGCTTTGCACCAGATTGCGGAACTGGTCGGAATTGGCCCAGTCTCCCACCAGGTTGCCCACCAGGTCCAGGGTCTTGATGTTTCCGGCCTTGATGGCGAATTTGCCTTTGCCGTTGAGGTTTTTTTCAATCTGGTCCACGCCGCTGCCCGAGCCGGTGAACGAGAAATTGCCGTCAAATTTCCCATCCAGGGTTTTGGCCAGGCTGGTAAATTTTTGCAGCGCCTCGGGCAGGACTATGTCGGCAAGATTGATGTTGCCCTGGAAGGCCGGTTCCGTCGGAGCCAGATTGAGCGCGACCGGGCCGTTGACATTGCCGCTGAAAATTCCCATCTTGCTGTCGCCGAGATTGAGCACGCCGTTTTTCATGGTCATATTGGTCTGGACATTCGAGAATTGATAGCCGCTGGTTATGACCTCGCCGTAGTTGAGCCGGCCTTCCAGATCAATCTTCTTGAGCGAGCTTTCCTCCTGCTTGCCGGCGGCTGCGGGTGCGGGCTTGGGAGCCGCGGGAGTTTGGGGCCTGGAGGCGAGCACCTTATCGAGGTCGAGTTTTTTGCCCCGGGCGTCAAACCTGATTTTGGGCTCGGAGAAATTTTGGACATTGCCCTGGAGGGCGATGTCCATGTCCGGGTTGGCTATGGACAGGTTATCGATTTTGAATTCCAGGTCCGATGTCTGATTCAGGTTTCCGCGCAGCGCGCCGGCGAGGTTCATTTTCCCGGTCACGGGCAGAGACCTGACCGGCTCCAGCCAGGAAGCAACTTGGTCAATGGCAATCTGGTTGCCGTTAAGCGCGAGGTTGATGTTGTTATTTGAGGAAATCTCTCCCTTGCCGACAATCGCGCCGCCCGGGAAATCCAGGTTCAGGGCATCCAGCGCATAACCGGCTTCGGCTTTTTTCCCGGAAATACTAGCGAGGAAATTTTCACCTGCTTGTTTGTTCAAAAGCCCTGGCCATTTCAGACCCGCGTTTTTCAAGTCCAGGGTGGTGTTGAAGGAAAGCGGGGAAGCGCTGCCGAACTTTCCGGAGAGCAAGGCCTGTCCGGAAAGCGCTGCTCCTTTTTCATCAAGGGCTTTTTTCAGGGGGGGGACCAATTGCGCGATTTCAGCCATCTCCAGTTTTCCATTCTTGATTGCGAACTGGTAGGTTGAGCCTTTGACCTGGCCGGCCAGTTCCAGGACGCTCTTGCCGGTTGCGAGCGTGGCCTGGTCAATGATGAAAGTTTTTTCGTCAAAGTTGGCTTTCAACTGCGATTGCAGGCTGATTCTGGTTTTGGGACTGGGCCTCCAGCTCTTCTTGGCATCGATGAAGCTGAAATCGCTGACTTCCAAGCTGGCATTGCCCTCACTGCTGGCAAAGTTTCCCTTGAGCGCGGCCTTGCCGGAAAGCACTCCGCTCAAAACCTCAATCGGGAGCGCGCCCAGGAAGGGCATAAGGCTGCTGATTTTGAGGCTGCTCAAATCCGCATTTGCTTCCAGCGGAGCAGCCTTGAAATTCATATCCTCGCCCAGCGGGCCGATTTTTCCCGAAAGCGAAATATCCCGGGTCCTGCATTCCTCCTCCGGGCAGAAGCTGACTTCAAACTTGATCGGCTTTTTTTCGCTGACCGAGCTGACCTGGAGCTTGAAATCATTGAGCTGGATGGTTGACGGCGCCGGATAGGATTTCTGGTAGTCGTCAAAAATCAGCACGCCGGCCTTGACCGAGAAGCCGCGGATTTCAAGCTTCCTGCCGGCAAGCTCCAGGCCCTGCTTTTTGGGCTGCGGCTGGCCGGCCGGCTCTTTTTTGGCGAATTTTTTTTCAAGGTCGGAAATGCTCAATTCGCCTTGGCGGTTCCGTTCCAGCAGGATCTTGGGCCGGATGAGAGAGATGCGCTTGACCTCAATGGTCTTATGGAGCAGCGGGAGAATTCCTACCTTCACCTCAATCTCATCCACGGAGACGAACGGCTCGGAGCTGAACCCCGGCTGGCTTTCGATCTCCAGGCCGGTGAGTTTCACGCCCAGGCCGGTGAGAAGCGAGAGCTTGATGCCCTTGATTTTCAAGTCGCGGCCGAGCGCGTCCTTCGCGGTTGAGGTTATCCTGGGAAGAAACCGGTCGAGGTTCACTAACCGCGGCACTGCGGCGAGAACCGCCACGATAGCGACCACGGCCGCGGCCATACCGAGCAACAGTTTGGTTGGTCTTTTCATGCTTTCTCCTTGAGCTTGTTTAGTTTTTCCTGGAGCAGCTTGTTGACCAGGCCGGGATTGGCCTTGCCCCGGCTCTTCTTCATAATCTGTCCCACGAAAAATCCGAACAGCTTGTCTCTGCCCGCGAGATACTGCTCAAGCTGTTTGGGGTTTTCCCGCAGCGCCCCATCAATCATCTTCAGGATTTCGCTGTCATCGCTTAGCTGGACCAGGCCCTGCTCCTGAACTACCGCAGCCGCGGTCTTGCCGGTTTTATACATCTCCGCGAACACGCTTTTGGCGATCTTCATGCTGATGGTTCCCTTCTCAATCAGCTTGTGCAGGCCGGCCAGTTTTTCCGGCGTGACCGGGCACTGGTCCGCGGACTTTTCCGCCGCGTTCAACTCGCGCAGAAGCTCGGTCATAATCCAGTTGCTCGCCCACTTTGGGGGCGCGCCCTGCCTGATTGCGCTTTCAAAATAGTCGGCAAGAACCTTGTCCTGGGTCAGGAGCTCGGCATCGTATTCCGGGAGGGCGTAATTTTTGAGGAAGCGGTCCTTCTTCTGGCCCGGCAGTTCGGGAAGGTCTTTGCGGACCTGCTCAATCCAATCGCGGTCCACGGCAATCGGAATCAGGTCCGGGTCCGGGAAATAGCGGTAGTCGTGCGCCTCTTCCTTGCCGCGCATGCCCATGGTCTTGCCCGAGGCGTCGTCCCAGAGCCGGGTCTCCTGCACCACCGCTTCCCCGCATTCGCAGAGCCTGGTCTGCCGCTCAATTTCATAGGCCAGGGCGCGCTGGATATTGCGGAACGAGTTCATGTTTTTCAGCTCCGCGCGCGTGCCGAATCTGCTCTCGCCCCGGGGCCGCACCGAGACATTGGCGTCGCAGCGGAGCGAGCCTTCCTGCATGTTGCCGTCGCACACGCCGATATAAACCAGGAGGTTGCGGAGCTGGCGTATGTATTCCGCGGCTTCCTCCGGAGAGCGAATATCCGGCTCGCTCACGATTTCGAGCAGGGGCACGCCGGTGCGGTTCAGGTCCACATAGCTGAACTCGGCTCGGGCGAAATCCCCGGCGTGGACCAGCTTGCCGGCGTCGTCTTCCATGTGAATCCGGGTGATGCCGATTTTTTTCTTTTGGCCCTGGGCATCGATTATGAGCCAGCCCTTGGTTGAGAACGGCCGCTCATACATGGAAATCTGGTAGCCCTTGGGAAGGTCGGGATAGAAATAATTCTTGCGCGCGAAAACGCTTTTTTCCGCGATGGCGCAGTTCATGGCCAGGGCCGCGCGAATCGCGAACTCCACCGCTTTCTTGTTCAGAACCGGGAGCACGCCCGGCATGCCCAGGCAGACCGGACAGGTTTGCGTGTTCGGCTCGGCGCCGAATCTGGTCGAGCAGGTACAGAAAAGTTTGGAGTCGGTCAAAAGCTGCGCGTGAACCTCAAGACCTATGACCGCTTCATATTCCATCGCTCTCTCCTGAAAATAGCATCACGATTTTGCCTTATTCAGATTTTGGGCTTGCGCTTGTGCCAGTCCGTGGCCTGCTCAAAGGCGTAAGCGGCCTGGAAAATTTTCTCTTCCTCAAAAGGACGCGCCAAAAGCTGCAGGCCGATGGGCAGGTTGTCTTTGCTGAACCCGCAGGGAACGGTCATACCCGGAAGCCCGGCCAGGTTGCAGGACACGGTGAAGATGTCGGAGAGGTACATTTCCAGCGGGTCGTTGATTTTGGTTCCGAGTTTGTAAGGCGGAGTGGGAAGCACAGGCGTGAGCAGCACATCGCATTTCTTGAACGCCTCTTCGAAATCGCGGCGGATGAGAGTCCTCACCTTCTGCGCCTTGAGGTAATAGGCATCGTAATATCCTGCGGAGAGCGTGTAGGTTCCGATGATGATTCTTCTCCTGACCTCGGGACTGAAGCCCGCGGTCCTGGTGGCCTTGTACATATTCAAGAGTATGTTGGGCGCGCCGGTGATGCGCAGGCCGTAGCGGACGCCGTCATAGCGGGCGAGGTTGGAGCTGGCCTCGGAGGGCGCGATGATGTAATAGGTTGCGATGCAGTAATCGGTGTGCGGCAGGCTCAACTCCATCAATTCAGCGCCTGATTTTTCAAGCTCCTTGGCCGCGGCCTGGACCGCGTTCTTGACTTCGGGGTCCATGCCCGGAACGAAATATTCCTTGGGCAAGCCCAACTTCAGACCTTTGACCGCGCCGGTACAGGCGGAAATGTATTTTGGCACATCGCGCGGAACCGAGGTTGAATCATGAGGGTCAAATCCGGCAATGGCTTCCAGCATCAGCGCGGTGTCGCGCACGGTCTTTCCCAAGGGGCCGACCTGGTCAAGCGAGCTGGCATAGGCAATCACTCCGTAGCGGCTGACTCTTCCGTAGGTCGGCTTGATGCCGCAGACCGAGCAGCAGGATGCGGGCTGGCGGATGGACCCCCCGGTGTCGGTTCCCAAGCTCGCGACGCACATATCCGCGGAAAGCGCCGCGGCTGACCCTCCGGAGGACCCTCCCGGAATGCAGTCCAAGGCCCAGGGATTATGGGTCGGACCAAAGGCCGAGCCTTCGGTGGTTGAGCCCATGGCAAACTCGTCCATGTTGGTCTTGCCAACCATCACCACTCCGCGCTCCTTCAGCTTGAGCACCGCGCTGGCGTCAAAGGGCGGGACGAAATTTTCCAGAATTTTCGACGCGCAGGTGGTGGGAATGCCCTTGGTGCAGAAAATATCTTTGAGCGCAACGGGAATGCCGAGCAGCGGATTCAGCTTTTCACCGGCCTGGAGCAGCCGGTCCGCTTCCCTCGCCTGGCTAAGAGCTAATTCCTCGTTGAGCCAGAGATAGGCATGAACTTTCTTTTCAACTTCGCGAATCCGCTCGTAGACTGATTTGGTGATATCGAGGGAGGAACACTCTTTGCTCTTCAGCATTTGGGAAAGTTCCTCAATGGTCATCTCGCACAGCCTCATCCGAGCACCTCACTCAATAATCTTGGGCACCTTGAAAAAGTTGCCCTCTTTTTCCGGAGCATTCTGCAAAGCGCCTTCCACATCGAGCGAAGGCCTGGCCCGGTCCTCGCGGAAGGCGTTGACCATGGGGATGGAATGGGAGGTCGGCTCAACATTGGTGGTGTCAAGCTCCTTGAGTTTTTCGAAATAGCTAAGAATCTCGTCCAGACGAGCGGTGAAACTTTCGGCTTCCTCCGGAGCAAGCTTGAGCCGGGCCAGGTGAGCCACATATTCAACCTCTTTCCTGGTTATCTTCATCAAACATCCTCTGCTCTGGATTTTAGAATAATCCGGCTTGCGCTGCAACCTCTCTGGTTCAATAAATTTTGTCCCGGACTTGCATTTTCCCAAATATATCTTATTATTTCTATATTAGGTTTTATGGATAATTGGACAGCGAGCTGGGATGGGGTGCGGTTTGCAAAACGGGGATGGGCTAGGGATGCTATAATAAGAATGAGGAGGTAGGGAAATGTCAGAGGCGGTGGAATTGATGGACAGCAACTTTGAGCAGGAGGTTTTGAAGAGCGCGGTGCCGGTTCTGGTAGATTTCTGGGCGGCGTGGTGCGGGCCGTGCCGGATGATGGGGCCGATTGTTGAGCAGGTTGCTTCGGAGTATAAGGGCCGGCTCAAGGTCGCTAAGTTGAATGTGGACGACAGCCCGGACCTTGCGGCGCGCTACGGAGTCCGGGGCATACCCACGCTGATTCTTTTTGCGAACGGCAAGGTCAAGGCGCAAAGCGTGGGCGCGCAGCCCAGGGAGATGCTCAAGGGATTCCTTGACAGCAATCTCTAATTGTCGATTTTACATTTTTTCAATTCCGCGAGCGGGCAGGAAGAGCAGCGCGGTTTTTTGCGGCAGTATTGGTTTCCGAGCGCGACCAGCTGGGCGTGGAAGTCGTTAAACAGATTTGGGTCCTGGGGGAGTGTTTGCTCGAATGAATTTCGCAGTTGCTCGTAGCGGATTTTTTCCGGAATCATACCAAGCCTGGCGAAAATTCTTTTGGTGTAGGCGTCCACCACAAAAACCGGGTGGTCCAGGGCGTAGAGCAGAATGGAGTCCGCGGTTTCAGGTCCGATGCCCTTGACCGAAAGCAGCATCTCGCGCATCCGGGTTGGAGCGATTTTTTTCATTTGGTCGATGGAGCCGCGGATGGGCGGGGCCAGGAAGAACTGGAGGAAAATTTTCAGGCGCGCGGCTTTTTGGCGGAAATAACCGCTGGGTCTGACAAGCTTTTCGAGTTTTTTCAAATCAATCTCTGCAAGCTTTTTCGGCCTAAGCGCTCGGGCGCGCTTGAGGTTTTGGATGGCGCGCTCGACATTTGCCCAGCTGGTGTTCTGGGTGAGGATGGCGCCGAGCATTACTTCGAAGGGAGTTTGCGCCGGCCACCAGTTGCGGTGGCCGAAGCGGGCGAAAAGGAGCCGGTAAATCCTGAAAAGCTGTGGCTGGCTAAACTGCGGCTTCCTTCCAGGCGGCGAGGAATTTTTCGGCATCAGCAAGTTCCTGGTAACCGTGCGGGCTTAGCCGGATGGCGCCGGCGCGCACCGAGCAGATGACTCCGCGCTCGCGCAGTTTCTGGTTCACGGCCTGGAGGTCGGCATTAGGAGGGACCACGCTCAAGATTGCGCTCCGGCATTCAGGCTCCATCGGGCTTAAAATTTTGGCGCCCATTCTGGCCAGCTCCTCGGCCAGCAGGCCGGTTATCTCCAGGCTGCGGGCAAAGAGCTTGTCAATGCCCGCGGCATTGAGCAGGGAGGCGGAGGCTCCCAAGCCGATGATTGAGATGTTATTATAGCTTCCCTCCTCAAACCTCCGCGCATCGGGCCGAAGCTCCAGCCGGTAATTCAGATATTCCTGGGGATTGACCACGCTGTTCCAGCCTATGATGCTCAAGTCCAGCTGGTTCAGCAGGCCCGGATTGATGTAAAAGATTCCCAGGCCCTCCAGGCTCAAAAGCCACTTGTGCCCGTCTGCAGCCAGGAAATCGACCGGGGTTTCCTTGAGGTTGAACGGAACCATGCCCAGGCTCTGGATGGCGTCCACCAAGAGCAGCACATTTTTTTTGCGGCAGAGTTCGCCGAGAGCTTTGAGGTCGATTCGGAAGCCGTTGGTGAACTGGACCGAGCTTACCGCCACGAGCCGGGTGCGCGAGTTGAGCAGCTTTTCCAGGTCTTCGACCAGGACCTTGCCATCGCGGTCGCGCACCATTCGCAGCTCAATGCCCTTCTTGATCAGGTTCATCCAAGGATAAGTGTTGGCCGGGAACTCGCGGTTATAGGTCACAATGTTGTCCCCGGTTTTCCATTTCAGGCCCGAGGCCACGAGCGAGATGCCGTGGGAAGTTGAGCGCACAAAGCCGATGCTTCCCGGGTCGGCATTAATCAGCGCCGCGCATTGGCTCCGGGCTTTTTCCACCTCGTCCGCGAATTCCGGGCAGTTGATTTGGGACGGGTCGGAAATTTTTTCCAGGAACGCGAGCATCCGGCTTTTGGCGCGCCTGGTGATGGGAGAGACTGCGGCATGGTCAAAGAAGGTCAGGTTTGCTCGTTCCGGGAATTCGGCCAAAAGTTCACTGGCAATTTCCACCATATTTTATTTTTCACTTCCTTGGTTATTTTCTTTTCTAGCTCTAAAATAAATGTCCCGCCACCTGGGGTCTTCGAGGATATAGCTTTTAAGGTGCTGTTCCCTTCTTGCCATTTGTTTCTTGCGGCTGTATGCAGCCGCGAACCAGATTATGCCCGCCATCACCAGAAGAAGAATTATGACGACAAGAAAATCTTCCAGCCGGGCCAGGGAGCGGATTTTTTCCTGGGGAACTTGCGCGCAGAGCCAAACTCCGAGCAGCCTGAAGCTCAATTCCCGGCCTCCGCTTGCGCGGTTTCAAGCCGAATCGCTGGCAAGACGACAACGGTCATCTCCGCTGACCAGGGGCAGAACCGCGGATTCATTCTTAGGCCTGTTTGCTCTCTTCGGACCGGGCGATTGGCGCGGGCTCCCGGGGAGAGCGGCCGCCCATTTTTTCTTCCAGGTTTTGCAGGCGGGCGGAAATGGTTTCGGTGATGTTCTTGACGGATTTAAGCAGCTCGATGTATTGCAGGAACAGATAGACAAAGCCCACGCCCAGCGCAAATAGACCCAAAAGAATCACGATGCCGATTATCTCCATCTTCACTCTTCCTTTTTAGACTCGGCTTTGTTTCGAGGCTTCGTGGGCTGGGGCTTGATTTTTGCTTCCAGCTCGTCCAGCCTGGAGTTCAGCCGCCGGAACTGGCTCTCCAGGGCATAAAGCGATTCGCGCATGGCGCTCAAATCCATAAATAGCTTGACCAGAATCACGAGCAAGGGCAGGACGATGAAAATCAACTGGAACCAGTATCCCGGTCCGCCAGAGCTGGCAGCCGTGGCTGCTTCCTCATGATGGCAGGCGGCGAGTCCGAAAAGCGCCAACGCCCACCACAACCTTTTCATCTCATTCCTCCTTAGCGGCTCGCTTCCATGATCATCTGCTGCAGTTTGGGAGAGGCTTTGCGGATGCGATTGGACAGAACCTGGTACATGCCCATGATGATTTTCACCGCGGCTTTCGGCTCCTCCTCCAAGAGCTTGTTGAACGCGGACCGCTTAATCACCAAAAGACTGGCCTCCTGTGAAACAATGGCCGTGACCGTCCTCGGCCCCTCCTCCAGAAGCGCGTTCTCGCCGAAATAATCGCCCGGCCCCATCACGGTCAAGGTCCGCTCCTCGCCCTCGGCCAGCATCTTGGACAGCCGCACCTGGCCGCTCATGATGATATACATGGCCTCGCCTTTCATGTTCTCGTAGAAAAGCGCGCTGCCCGGGGCATAGTTTTTCTCGTCCACAAACTTGCTCACCAGCGCGACCTCGCGGTCATTGAGCGGCTTGAAAATTTCATTCTCCTTCAGCGGTTTGATCTTTGCCACCTGGCTCCCTCCCCTGTCCGGTTCAGTTATTTTAGCCTTTTCTGTGAAAAGGGCCAGCGCGCGCCGCAAGCCGCGGCCAAGTTCCAACCCTTTCCTGTTTCAAACCCTGCCTGGTATATTTTATACAATTGTTCCGGGATTGGCAATTCCGGCGAAACTTTGTTCGGCAAGAGCAGGTCGTATTCTCCGGATTCAAGCGTTTGGCAAAAGTCGGGGATGGCCGAAGCCGCGTCCGGCAAGTTCTTGACAGGCTCACGGGTCTGTGTTTTACTCAAGTCAGCGCTTTGAAAAAAGGCCGACAGGCTGCAAGGGAAGTCCGGTGCAAATCCGGCGCGGACCCGCCACTGTGGACGGCGCAAAGGTTCACTCAAGATGCCACTGGCCGAAGCCGGCCGGGAAGGCGAGTGAATTTTGCCGCGAGCCAGGAAACTTGGCCTGTTGGGCAAGGCTCTTTCCCCGAGGACTGGGAGGGCGCACTCATCCCAACTTCCCGGCCCGGAGGTTGGGATTTTTATTTATGAACCGTAAAAGCAAAATAGGCGCGTTTTTGTTCCTGGCGCTTTTGGCCGCGATGCTTCCATCCTGCCGCGAAGGCAGGAGCGTGGGAAAGGAGACTTTGAGTCCGAGAATCGTGTCGCTGGCGCCGAGCCTGACCGAGCTCGTCTTCATCCTGGATATGGGCGACCACCTGGTGGGAGTCACTGACCATTGCAACTATCCGCCGGAAGCGAAAACCAAGCCGAGGCTGGGCGGCTTGAAGACCATCAGCCTGGAAGCGGTGATTTCTCGGAACCCGGATATCATCCTGGGCACCGAGGATGGCAACGAGCAGTCCCTGCTGGACCAGTTGCGTAATTTGCATCTCCGGCTTTACACTTTCCAGCCGCGCACGCTGGAGGAAGTATTGGATACCATACGGTCGGTGAGCAAGGTTCTGGGCAAGGAAGGCCGCGGGCAAGAGCTGGTCAAGGAATTAAAAGCCAAGCAAGCTTTGGTTGAGAAGGCGGTTGCAGGCGCAAAGCCGGTGCCAGCGATCCTGGTTTTCCAGCACGAGCCTTTGATTTTGGCCGGTCCCGGCACTTTTGCCAATGACCTGATTCAGAAGGCCGGCGGGGTCAATCTTGCCGCAGACGCCAGGATACCGTATCCGCGCTACTCTTTGGAAATGCTGATTGAGAAATCACCGGAAGTCATCATTGATGTTTCCATGAGTGAAATGGAGGGGGCAGAAAAATTAGCCAGCCAATATTGGTCGCAATGGCCGGATTTGCCAGCAGTAAAAAACCAAAAAGTGGCGGTGCTGGACTCGGACCTGGTGACTCGGCCCGGGCCGCGCCTGTTTTTAAGCCTGGTCCAGCTTGCCAAGATTCTCCACCCGGAAAGCTTTGAGGCCAAAAAGCCATGACCCCGCTTTCCCGCTCGCGCTTGTTTTCCATCCTGGGATTGCTCTTCATGCTCCTGGTCCTGGCAGTCCTGCTCGCGCTTTTTTTCGGCAATGTGCAAATCAACCTGGGATTTTACGAACTGGCCGACCAGTTCCTCGCCCTGGTCAAATCCGAGCAGATGAGCAGGGACGGGATGATTTTGTTCCGCGTGCGCTTGCCGCGGGCTTTGCTTGCGGTCCTGGTCGGAGGAGGCCTGTCCCTGGCCGGGGCAAGCTTCCAGGCCTTGATTCGCAATCCTCTGGCTGACCCTTATATCCTGGGCGTGAGCGGGGGTTCGGCATTCGCGGCCATCATCGGGATGATTATCGCCTCGGCCTTCAGTTTCGCGCCGGTGCCAATTTTCGCTTTCCTCGGCGCGCTGGCCTCAATTTTTCTGGTGCTGGCCGTTGCCCGCACGCGCGGCAAGCTCCCGGTCATCACTTTACTCCTGGCCGGAGTGGTGGTGAACGCTTTTTTCGGCGCGCTGGTGATGTTCCTCTTGAGCATCGCCTCGAGCAGCCATCTGCCCAGCGCCATTTACTGGATGATGGGCCAGGTCAGCTCCAAGAATTATTCCACCATCGGCCTGGTCGCGCTCTACTACGCGCCCGGGATAGCGGTTCTGCTGGGCCTGGCGCGCGATTTCAATCTCATCTCCCTGGGCGAGGAATCCGCGGAGCAACTTGGTGTCAATATCGAGCGGAGCAAGCTCCTGGCCTTCATTGCCGCGAGCCTGCTCACCGCAGTCGCGGTTTCCGTGAGCGGCCTGATCGGATTTGTCGGCCTGATGGTTCCGCACATCATCCGTCTTACCTTCGGCCCGGACCATAGGCTGCTTCTGCCCGCGAGTTTTTTATGCGGAGGAATTTTCCTCGCGCTCTGCGACCTGCTCGCGCGCCTGCTGATTGCGCCCGCGGAACTGCCGGTCGGGGTGATCACCGCGATTCTGGGAGGGCCTTTTTTCATCTGGCTTTTGCGCAAAAGCCGGGAGCGGATGTCCTGATGAGCGAAAAGACGCTGGAAGCGCGGGAGCTGTCGTTTGCCTTTGAGCCGGGCCGGCCGGTTCTTGAGCGGGTGAGCTTTGCGCTGGAAGCGGGAGAGCTTTTGGGGGTGATCGGTCCGAACGGCTCGGGCAAGAGCACCTTGAGCAGGGTATTGTCGCGCGTGCTCAAGCCCGGGGCCGGGCAAGTTCTGGTCCAGTCGCGTCCGGCTGAAAAGTTCAGCCGCAAGGAACTGGCGCGGAAAATCGCGGTGGTTCCGCAGCAGAGCGTCATTGAATTTCAATACCGGGCGCTGGAAGTGGTTCTGATGGGAAGAGCGCCCTACCTGGGCAGGTTCCAGCTGGAAGGCAAACGCGACCTGGAAGTCGCGCGCAACGCTCTTTTGATGACCGATTGCCTGGAACTCGCGGAGCGGAGCATGGATGAAATTTCCGGGGGCGAGCGGCAGAGGGTGATACTCGCGCGCGCTCTGGCGCAGGAGCCGGAGATTCTTCTTGCCGACGAGCCGACCACGCATCTTGACCTTCATCATCAGGTCAAATTTCTCGGCCTGCTCTCGGCGCTGCGCAAGGAAAAGCGAATCAGTGCGCTTTTCACAACCCATGACTTGAACCTGGCCGGGATTTTCGCGGACCGGATTTTGATTCTGGACCGGGGAAAAGTTGCCGCGCTGGGAACTCCGGAAGAGGTTCTGGACCCGGAACTGGTGAGCAGGATTTACCGGGTCAAGCTGAAAGTGGTTCCTCAAATCTTCGGAAAAAGGCCTTGGCTCGTCCCGCAACTTGACAAAGAGATGACAGAGTTGAAAAATTATGCTGCTAAATCTGAAAGCCAAAATCAACCGCAAGCGAATAGTGAGTTGACTAACAAATAATGGCGCTTGATAGTTGCATCTTGCAAATTTTTTTCCTATGATTAAGGCGTGGGCTGGCGAAGCGTTTTTTAAGGATAAAAGCAAGGCGAGCCGAGGGGCAAATGAAAGAATTATTGGAAGGATTGGGCAAAACCTTTCCTTTCTCAAGTCTAAACAAGAAAGAGCTGGAGATGGTGGTGGAGGACGCCACCGGGATTGAGGTCAAGGAAGGCGAATCGCTTTTCCAGCCGGGCAGTCCCAATGATGCGATTTATCTGGTGCTCAAGGGCGGGGTTAAACTGATTCGCAATCATTCGAACCAGAGCCGGCTGATTTTAGAATTTTTCGGTCCTGGAGAAATCCTGGCTGAAGAGAGCCTGATGAAAGACATGGCCCACAGCTCGGAGGCTCGTCCGGTGGGCGAGGCCGAGGTTGCCAAGATAAGCTTCAAGGTTTTGCGCAAGCTTCTGGAATCCAACTCCAGGTTTGCGCAAGCCTGCCTGGAAATGCTTTCCAGCCAGCTCTTTGACTACCGCGAGCGGCTGGAGTCCATGGTCTTCAAGGATGTGGAGGCGCGGCTGGCGCTGGCGCTTACCAGCCTGGCGCGCAAATTCGGCAAGAGGGACTCGAAGGGGAGCATGATTGGCGTGAAGATAACTCACCAGGACCTTTCCGATTATATCGCGGCGAGCCGCGAGACGGTCAGCCTGTGCCTGGGCCAGTTCAAGCGCAAGCGTCTGCTCTTGACCCAGGTGCGCTGGCTGATCATCCCGGACCTGAAGGCGCTTAGGAAAATTGCGGAGGCGTGAAATAGGAATCAGGAGTCAGGGAAGGAATTTTTCAAGCCTTAATTTCTTTTTCAAGTCTGATGCCTTAAAATCGAGTCATGGAGTTCCTTGACCGCTTCATCGAGCATCTGCGGGTGGAAAGAGGCTTCAGTCGGCACACCCTGGAATCGTATTCCCGGGAACTGGTCCGCCTCCAGAACTGGCTGGCCGGCAAGAGCTGGACAAAGGTCAAGAGCGATGAGCTCCAGGCCTATCTCGTTGCGCAAAGCCGGGCGGGTTTGAGTCCGCGCTCGATTTTTCACAGCCTGGCGGTTATTCGGAGCTTCTGGAGGTTTCTGCTGGAAGAGGACCTGACCGAGCGCAATCCTGCGGAGATGGTTGATTTTCCCAAGCTGCCGAAAAGACTTCCGGGTGTGTTGAGCCGGGAGGAGGTCACCAAAATTATTGAAAGCGCGAAGGAGGGTTCCGTGTCCGGGGTCCGCGACCGGTCCATCCTGGAATTGCTTTATGCCTGCGGCCTGCGCGTGAGCGAGCTTTGCCAGCTCAAGCTTGACCAGCTGGACCTCGAAGCCGGATGCCTCACCGCGAGCGGCAAGGGCAAGAAGCAGCGCATAGTGCCGATGGGAGAATCCGCCAAAGAGTGGCTGAAAAAATATCTGCAGCAAAGCCGGCCGCGCCTGGATAAGAGCGGCTCCAGCGTCTATGTCTATTTGAACCGGCAGGGCAAGGCGTTGAGCCGGCAGTCGGTTTTCAAGATGGTCAAAAAGGCTGCGCTCAAGGCCGGGGTGCGGACCACGATTTCGCCGCATATCTTCCGGCACTCGTTTGCCACGCATCTGCTGGAAGGCGGCGCGGATTTGCGCATCGTCCAGGTTCTGCTCGGTCATTCGGACATCTCCGCCACGCAGATTTACACCCATCTTGACCGGCAGCGCTTGTTGCGGGAATATGATGAGAAGCATCCCCGCTCCAGATTGCGGGCCAAGCACGGCTAGGAGGCCAGATGGAAAAGATGGATTTTTACCGGGAACTGCGTCAAAAGACCAGCGCCTGGGCCAAGGAAAACGGGAAACCCTACGAATACATTGAATATTTGCTCCTGGCTCCGGATTTTTTTTATCTCCTGGTCAGGCTGATGCTGGACCGGCGCGTTCCGGTCAAGGCCAAAGTCAAGGTCGGCCTGGTCATTGCCTACTACATTTCGCCCATTGATATTATTCCCGAGGCTGTGCTGGGACCCATTGGATACAGCGACGATTTGATCCTTGCGGTTTGGACCATCAACAGCCTGCTCAAATCCGTTGACCGCCAAGTCCTGGTCGATAACTGGCCTTCGCAAACCGACCTGCTGGGAACCGTGGAAAAAATCATGGAAGTCGCGGACCAGTGGCTGGGCAAGGGCGCGTTTCAGAAACTGCGGAATTTCTTCAAGAACAGAATTTTTAAGAACCAGGAACCATAATTGTGAATCAGACCAGCGAGAACTTATCTAAAAATTGAAGACCTGATCCCCAAATTAGGGGTTTCGGACTTCGACCGGCTGACCGACTCCGGCCTTGAGGCGCAGCGCGGCGTTGTCGCAGGCAAGCGCTATTTCGAGGAATCCAGCGGAGCCGATTATGGCGAGCAGGGTTCCGGCCTGATGCTCGTTGTAGCTTTGGGATATTCCCTGGATTTCCTTGCCCATGAGCCTGACGATGGCATTTTCCCTCACCTGCTCGGCCTTGATGTTGGTGATGATGTTGCCGAACCGGTCGATGTAAATCACGCTGCCGAGAATCCGGTTGTTTTCAACCACAGGCCGGGCCCGCTCAAGCCTGACCGCATCGGTTATGGTCTCGGCCATTTGTTCCGGTTCCACGCCTCGGGCCAGATGGGCCGCGACCGGGGCGAAGATGTCGCGGGCGTGAAAGGTCTGGCTGACCTGTTTCATGAAAAATTCAGGCCGGTTCAGGAAATAGACTTTGGCGCTCTCATCGATGAAGTCCGAAAAGATGCCGTTGTCCGGCCCGACCAGGAACTGGCCTTTGCTCTTGACCAGGACAGGCCGGCGCGAGGTTCCCACCCCGGGGTCAACCACGGCCAGGTGCACGGTTCCTGCCGGGAAATATTTGACCGAGGTCAGCAGGATGTAGCTCGCTTCCAGGATGTCCTGCGGCACGATGTTATGGGTGATGTCCACCAGCCGGGCCTTGCTGAAGATGCCGAGAATAACGGCCTTGACCACCCCCACATAGGCGTCATTGAGGCCGAAGTCCGTGGTGAGGGTGATGATGCCGGAGCGGGTTACATTCTCCATAGGTTCTTGGCCTTGCGGATGGGCATTGATTCCAGCTCTTCGAGTTCGCCGAAGGTTCTCAAACCGACTTTTTTGGCAAGCTCCAGGAGCGAGATGAAGGCGCGGGCGCAGACCCAGGCGTCTCCCAGGGCGCGGTGTCTGGAGGACGGGCTGGGAGAAATTCCGAATTCCAGCTCAAAATAGGAAGCGATATGGTCCAGGGAATATCCGGCCAGGTCAAAGACCAGCCTCTTGCTTAACCGGACGGTGCAGAGCGAGGGAATGGTCAGTTCCTTCATTCCCATCAGCCTGGCCTCCAGGTCAATGAAGCTCCGGTCAAAGCTGGCGCGGTGAGCCACGAACACGCCGTCCTTCAGGTGCGAGAACAGCCAGGGATAAACTTCTTGGGGACTGGGCGCTGCGGAGAGCATCTGGTTGGTTATGCCGGTGAGGTTGCGGGCGAAATTGGAAACCGGTCTCCCGGGATTGACCAGGGTGGAGATAACCCTCTGCATCTCCCCTTCCCTCACCTTGATTGCGGCAACTTCGATGATGCGGTCCTGCTCCGAGCGGTCCCCGGTAGTCTCAACATCCACCACCCAGAAAGGCACCTCATCGATGGTAAGCTGGGCAAGCTGCGCGAAAAGCATCCGCTCCCGGGCGGCCCTGGCCTGGAGCAAATTTTTCAGTTCAGCTATTTTATCCGGGTTGGCCATTTTCAACTTTTTCCGGGCAGACGCGCGTTCAGGTATTGCACAATCCGGTCGAGCATTTTTTTATCCGGCTCGAACTCATGCGCCTTTCTCAACAGGTTAATGGTTTTGCGGTAACTTTCCATCACCTGCCGGCAAAGACGGCATTGCTGGAAATGAGCGTCCATTTCCGACTTAAGCTCCGGAGCGATTTCCCCGTCAATGTAATCGTTGAGATAGGCGAGCGTTT
>Ga0315282_10005665_pt1 | contig 21185 bp, 19 predicted proteins | sample YL17G07_20_MG_FD_203693 | JGI IMG/M metagenome (GOLD analysis project Ga0315282, IMG submission 203693) | Sediment microbial communities from Yellowstone Lake, YNP, Wyoming, USA - YL17G07_20 | ecosystem: Environmental > Aquatic > Freshwater > Lake > Sediment | place: USA: Wyoming | collected... | reverse complement strand
GAGCCGTGGGTGAGGTGCCCCCCGTGCGTGAGGTCCATGCCCATGATTACGTCGCTCGGCTCGAGCAGGGCGGCGTAGACGGCGTTGTTGGCGGCGGCTCCCGAGAGAGCCTGGACGTTGGCGTGGATCTCCTCCGGCGGGACGCGGTCGTCGGCGAAAAGCTCGGCCACCCGGCGCTGGGCCAGGCTCTCGACGAAGTTGACGAAGTCGGTGCCTTTGTAGTAGCGCCGGTCCCCGTAGCGCCGGTGGTAGGCAAGCTGGAGCGGCACGTCCGCGACCAGCCGCTCGTCCACCTGGAGCATCCGGCGCGAAGGGTACCCCTCAGCGTAGATGTTGGTGAAGACGGACCCGAGCGCCTGACGGACCGCCGCGGGACAGATGCTCTCCGAGGCGATCATCACCAGCTTCTGGACCTGCCGGTCCTCCTCGAATCCCACGATCAGGCCCAGGCTCGGATCGACCTCGGCCAGGTCGCCGCCCAACAGGTAACCCGACGCCGTCGTCTCTTCTCTCACGGCCACGCCCCCTCGCCGCCAGGGTGCAGACTCTGCCGAACGGCCATTCCGGAATCCACGACCGGGATTGCCACGAATGGCGGCATTCGCACCATCAGTGTAGCACCGGCGAGGGATGCGGCGCAACACGCGCGGGAATGCTCGACAGCACGCCCGACGGCGCCGCTACTCGAGGTCCCAGACGTCGGCGTAGCCGTCTCGGGCGTCGACGCTGAGCAGGCGGTTGCGAAGGGGGGTGCCAAGGCCGAGGAGGACCTTGACGGTCTCGTGCACCTGGAGGGCGGCGCAGAGCATCGGGGTGGCGGCCGGGTTCCCGAGCTCGACCTCGACGCCGTGGGTGGGCCCGCCTTCTCGAGGGAAGAAGCGGAAGAGGCCGCGGTCTCCGGGGTAGATCGTCATCACCTGGGCGTAGAAGCCCGCGATGGCGCCGTGGACCAGCGGGATGCCTCGCCGGGTTGCCGCTTCCTGGAGCAGCAGCCGGGTCGGGATGTTGTCGAGCGCGTCGACGGCGACCTCCGCGTCGGCGAGCAGCTCGTCGGCGTTGCCTTCTTCCAGGAAGCGCGCGTGCGGGATCACCTCGACGGCGCCGTTGACGCGCCTGGCCCGGTCCCGAGCCGCCTCCGCCTTCGGCCGCCCCAGGTCGTCCTCGCCACAGAGGAGCTGCCGGTTGAGGTTGTGCTCCTGGAACCTGTCGCCGTCGACCACGTGGATGCGGCCGACTCCCATCCGTGCTAGCCCCTCGACGACGTAGCCGCCGAGGCCGCCCGCGCCGAGGACGACGACGCGCGACTCCAGCAGCCGGCGCTGCCCCTCCCAGCCCACCGTGCCGAAGCTCCGGAGATAGCGCGCCGGAAGAACCCGGGCGTCGACGGCCGCCAGCTCCACCCGCAGCGGGGGGACGCGGTAGCCGGCCGCGAGCCGCCGACTCGCCGCCAGCGACAGCACCATCAGGCCACCCGCCGGCTCGGCGAGAGAGCATATCGCGTCGGTCAGGTCCGAGTGCGTCAATGCATCCAGCCACCGAGGCGGAAGAGCAGCGCCGCGGCGAACCCGAAGATGAACGCGACCGCCACCGCGACGACGATCCGGGCGAGGGCGGCCCAGCCCCAGCGCTTCTCCAGCCGAGTCATGCGCCGGTCGAGGCGCTCCAGGCGCTGCTCCAGATCCGTCAGCTCGCCCTGAAGCTGCAGCAGGCCGGAGTTGAGGGAGCCGATGAGCGCCGCCAGGTCCGGCGAGGCCGCCGGCAGGGTCGCCACCTCGGGGCCGATCGACGGCCGGGCCATCTGCTTGGCGACGTTCTCCAGCACCTTGTCGGTCACGTACCTGATGAGCGCGGATGTGGCATAGGGCCAAGCCACTCTGGCCTCCTCATTCGGCGCCGCTGCTCCGGCTGCCTGAGTCGCAGGATCTCCGGCCGCCGCTAGTGGGTCTGTTGGCAATCGGGGTGGTAATCACTCTGTCACCCCGAGCGAAGCGAGGGGTCCGCAGCCCTGACCCGGGTACGGATTCCTCGCCCCTGCGGGGCTCGGAATGACATTCGTGGGCGGTCCGACAACGGCGACGTAGTCGGCAAATGACCCACTAGCGGTCCGAGACGTCCGGATTCTACCACACCGGGCCGCAAGAGGCCACAGCGGTGAGAGGGCTTACCGTCCCCGCTCGAAGGCGTTGGTCATGTCCGTGTCGCGCAGAGCCTCGGGCCGGGCGAGGCCCAGCGGCCGAGTGTTGTCGTACTGGCGGTAGAGCCTGCTGGTCCGGGCCTGAGCCTCCAGGTCGGCCGGCAGGTTCCGCCCGGTGATGATGGCCTTGAGGTAGTCGGCCAGCAGCAGCCCCTGGGTCACGCCGGTGCCCCGGTCGTAGTGCATGACGCCCCGCTGGAACCGCTGGTAGACGAAGCTGTCGTTGCCCGGGTCGCGGGCCGGCTTGCTCGTCGGGACGCCCCACACCTCCAGGTTGAGTCCGGCCAGCACCCCCGCATCCACGCGCTGGCCGCCGTAGGCCTCCTCGGCGCGCACCGACTGAGCGAAGGTCCGGCCGAAGCCGACCGCCAGGCCGTTCCAGGTGTCCGGAGCGTTAGCCCGGACGAAGCCGAGGATGCGGCTGGAGTAGCCCGGAGTGCCGGTCGCCGGGGCCGACTTGATCAGCGCCTGGTCGATGGCCGGGAGCGCGGCGCCGTTGATCCGGGTGTAGGGCATCAGCCCCTCGTCCAGGATGTTCAGGAGCCCCACGGTTCCGTCGGGCCGCATCTCCATTACCTGCCGCTGATAGAACTGGACAGTCCGCCCCTCCAGCTTGAGGGGCCGCGAGACCGGATAGCCGAACGTCCGGAGGCCACCGCGGTGGCGGAAGTAGTCGAGGAACGGCCCCGAGGAGTTGAAGCCCGTCTTCGGGAAGTAGACTTCCTGGGGGGAGATGGTGATCGCGTCGCCGACGCCCTCCTCGGCCAGGATGAAGGGGGAGCCGCCGATGATGTAGTTGTTGGGGTTGCCGTCGTCGGTGTTGGCGGTCGCGCCTGGCAGCGGGATGGTGTACTCCATCGCGGACTGCCCGCTCGGCAGAGGCAGGTCGGCGACGGTGCCGTCCTTGGCGACCAGCTTCGCCCGCATGCCAGAGACCGGTATCCGCGCGGTCGTCGCCTGTGGACCGGTGGCCCAGACCACCGTCGTCCGCCGGTCGCCGGAGTCGATGGTCACGACCTCCACGTCGCCCTGGCGCTCCCGGGTGGCACTCCCGGGCCTCGACAGGTAAGTGGCGGCGACCTGGAACGCGACGTAGGCCGGACGGACGGAGAGGTCGTTGCGGACCAGCCCGAACGGCTCGCCGTTGACGACCTTGCCGTCGATCATCTTGTAGATGCTGGCGCGCTGGACGTCGGCGGCGCGAGCCAGGGCGAGAGCCTGGATCACGAAGGATGCCTGCTCGTCGAGCGAGGCGCGGTATCCGCCCCGGGGCACCATCGCGGCCGGATCGTTGGTCGGCACGACGTTGAGCTCGCTGATCCAGATGGGCTTGCTCAGCCCGTAGCGCCGCATGATCTCGCGGAACGCCTGCGTCAGGTCCCACACCTGCGTGGGCGCGCTGTAGATGTGGATGTCCACGGCGTCGAAGTAGTAGCCGTTGGCGGCGGCGCTGGGGTCTCTGCTGGCGACCTCGAGCACTCGGTCGAAGAACTGGCGGTTGCCGCGGCTGACGTCGAACCAGTACGTCGTGCCGGCGAAGACGATCCGGGCTCGTGGGTTGGCCGCGCGGGCGGCCTGCCACGCGAGCTTCAGGAGCTGATAGTACTCGTCGGTGCCGCCGGCCCAGCTACTCCCGCCGGAGTCCGGCGTGATGTCGGGCTCGTTCCAGATAATCCAGTCGTCGATCTGCCCGGCGTACTGGCCGGCGATCCGTCCGACGAAGCGCGCCCAGTAGTTCTCCGGGTCGCTCGGAGGCAGCATCAGGTTCTTCGGGACCGACCCGTTCCGGGTCGCCCAGGCCGGTGGGTTGCCGAGGACGCCGACCGGCTTGATGCCGTCGGCGATCGAGTTCGCCACGTCGGCCTCGGTGCTGTAGTGGTTCGGCAGCCACTGGTCGGGCGAGTCCGGCTGGATGGAGTTCCAGAAGAAGGCGAAGCGTTGCCAGCGAGCCCCGGACCTTCGAGCCAGCTCGCGAGCCTGGAAGGCCTCGACGATGCCGAAGCGATCGCTGCTGGCCGCCACGCCGGGGAGCGGCGTCGGGCCGGCCAGCTCCCCCCAGGCGGGTGGTGCCGCGACCGAGAGCGCGAGTAGCAGCAGAAGCGGGGCCAGCGTGTGTCGTGTCACTTGGGGAGCTACCTCCGCGAAGGGTGATGCGTCCTGACGCGGGCGCCTCGCGCCGGCCGGCCAGGGGCCCGCGTGCAGGCGGCGCCAGTTGCGGGCGCCGGCCCTGGAGCCGGCCCGCCGCCCGATCATTCTACGGCCTTCCGGGGGGTTCGGTCAAGCGCTCGCCGAGCGCTGCGGGCGAGCTATTGACGACGCGGCTGCGGGCGTATAGCATAGCCTTCGCCGCGAGCGTGACCGCCGGGCACCACGCGCGAGTCAGAGCACGCGGCTTGCCGCACGGCTGCCAATTGGAGGAAGGGCGATGACGACGAACCGCGAGCGCTTTCTGGCTATCCTCTCGGGCAAGAGCCCCGACCGGATACCGTGGATACCGCGCATTCAGCTCTGGTACAACGCCCGCCTGGCCGAGGGCACCATGCCCGAGCGCTTCAAGGGCCTGACCATGCGCCAGGTCGAGCAGGCGCTCGGGCTTGGCAACCCCGCCAGGAGCGGCCGCGTCTTCCGGACCCGGCGCGAAGGCTTCGACGTCGTCACCCACGAGCGGGGCGGCGAGGTCCTCGTCGAGTACGTGACCCCGGTCGGCACCGTCGCCGAGAAGCGCATCCGGACCTCGCAGCTCGAGGGCTACACCGACTCCGGCCTGCCCAAAGAGCACCCCATCAAGAGCGCCGCCGACTATCCCGTCTGGGAGTACGTCGTCGAGCACACCTACTACGACCCGTGCTACGAGGAGTACCTCGCCTACGATCGAGAGGTCGGCGACGACGGCCTGCCGATGGTCGCCACCGGCGACGTCCCCTTCCACCACTTCTGCCTGCACCTCTGCGGCTATAACCAGGCCTTCTTCGAGCTGGCGGACCACCTCCCCCAGGTCGAGCACCTGCTGACCGTGATGGAGCAGTGCGAGCGCGAGCGGCTCTGGCCGGTCGTGGCCGACTCGCCGGCCGTGCTGATCCACCACGGGTCCCACTTCGACTCGCAGATGACCCCGCCGCCGCTGTTCGCGAAGTACATCAAGCCCTACTACCAGGACTTCTCCAGCCTGCTGCACGCCCGCGGCAAGAAGCTGGCGTTCCACGCCGACGACGACTCCAAGCTCATCCTCGACCTCGTGAGGGAGTCGGGGTTCGACATGGCCGAGTGCTTCGCCACGGAGCCGATGGTGAGCGTCACCCTGGCCGAGGCCCGGAAGGCCTGGGGCAACGACGTCATCATCTACGGCGGCATCCCCTCGGTCGTGCTCGAGGACACGACGAGCGAGGAGGAGTTCGAGGCGTACGTGCGCAACGTCTTCCGAACCATCGCGCCCGGCGACGCCTTCATCCTCGGCATCGCGGACAACGCCATGCCGAGAACGAAGATCGAGCGCGTCCAGCGCATCACCCAGCTCGTGGAGGAGCTCGGCAGCTACCCGATCAGGGCGGTGTGAGCGAGGGCTCAGGGAACCTGTTCCGGCAACGCGTCCTCAGTCGCATCCGTCTTCAAAGCGTGGACTGTAGTGCGATCTCATCGAGGTCCAATCGAACGGAAAGGGGTTGCTGGGGAAATGAGCCAGAGGATGACCAGGAGAAGGCTTCTCGCGTTGGGAACGGCCGGGGCGGTGACTGGGTTGCTCGCGGCATGTGGCGGCGCCCCGGAGCCGACGGCCAAGCCGGCGGCCCCGACGCCGGCGGCGGGCACGCCGGCCGTCAAGCCGACCGAGCCGGCACCCGCCGCCAAGCCCGCCGCCGGCAAGAGGGACGTCTCGCTCCGGATGATCACCCGCGGCGGCATCTTCGGCAGCCACCAGCGTGAGTTCGCCAAGCGGTACGCCGAGGAGACCGGCTACAAGGTCGACGCCGAGGAGATTCCATACGCCGACATCCCGAAGAAGGTTGAAACCCAGTTGGTCAGCAACGACCTGGCCGACGTGATCTGGCTCGACCAGCCGTGGTGGCCCTACCTCGCGGTCAGGGGCACCTTCCTGCCCATCGATGATCTGGTCAAGGCCAAGCCGCCCGCGAACTTCGAGGACTACCCGGACCTGGACTGGCAGCGCCGCTGGACCGATGGGAAGCTGACCGGGCTCTCCGGCGACGCCGGCTGCAACGACATCATCACCTGGTACAACAAGGACATGCTCCAGGAGATCGGCGGCAAGGAGCCGACTGACGACTGGACGATGGAAGACTACGTCTCGCTGATGGAGCTGGCAGTCAGGAAGAAGAGCGGGGTCTTCGGCGGGTCCTCCTCGCTGGGCGGCAGCCATACGGGCGACGGCTGGCTCCGCAACTGGGGCCACTGGATTCTCGACCCGACGCTCAAGAAGGTCGAGCTCACCCACCCGAAGACGCAGGAAGGGCTCAAGTGGGTGGTGGACGTCGTCAAGCGCAAGCTCTACCCGGGCCGGGAGGACACCCAGGGGACCACCGCCACGACGATGTTCGCCGCGGGCAAGATGCTCACCCGCACAAGCAACCCCGGCGAGTACGGCGGGCTCGACCAGGCCGTGGGCGGCAAGTTCCAGTACGGCGTCGTCCTCGCGCCCAAGGGCCCCTCGGCGTTCGAGACCCCACCGCGGCGCGCCTTCGTCGTCTACGCCGCGCGGGAGGGCGTCTGGTCGAAGACCAAGTTCCCCGAGGAGAGCTACGGGCTGATGCTCCGGACCACCAGCTATGAGTGCATGAAGTGGCTGACGCTCAACACCGGCAAGCAGCCCGGCATCCTCACCGCCTGGCGTGACCCGGACGTCCTCAAGATCCGGCCCATCTTCGCGAAGGTCGCCGACCTGATGGCCAAATCCACGGACGTCTACCCGGTGCCCTGGAACACGCGCTATGCCGAGTACACGGACCGGGGGAATAACGAGCTGCTGGCCGTCGAGTACGGCGAGCGGCCCTACACCGAAGCGGCGATAGCCGAGATCGAGAAGAAGCTGCAGGAGATCGTCGACCTGCCACGGCCAACGCCGTAGAGGCTCGCCCGAAGGTGCAGCGCACTGCCGTCCTCCCCCGGACCTACGTCGTCCTCGCCTGGATCTGCCTGGTCGTCGGGGTGAATCAGCTCGGCTTCGGCATCGTCGTCCCGGTGCTGCCACTCTACGCCAGCTCGTTCGGCGTCACGCAGACGGCGATCGGGATGGCCATCGCGGTCTACGGGCTCGGGCGGCTCCTGTTCGACCTGCCGATGGGGCGCCTGACCGACCGCTTCGGCCGGCGGACGATCCTCCTGGTCGGCACGCTCATCACCGCGGTCGGGAGCCTCCTCTGCGGGCTGGCCGCCGACTTCGGGCAGCTCATCCTGTTCCGGTTCGTCGCCGGCGTCGGCGCCGCCACCGTGCTCACCGGCGCCCAGGTGATGCTGGCCGACATCAGCTCGCGCGAGAACCGCGGCCGGGTTATGTCGATCTATCAGGGCGCCTTCCTGTTCGCCGTCGGGTTTGGCCCGACCCCGGGCGGGTTCATCGCGGACCTGCTGGGCTACCGGGCGCCCTTCTTCACCTTCGCCGTCCTGGGCCTGGTCGCCGGCCTGATCGCCTTCACCGCCCTGCCGGAAACGCGGGGGCTGGGCAGCAGCTCGTCCGGCCCGGACGCGCCGCCGAGCGCGTCGACCGCCCTTCGCCAGCTCCTCACCAGCACCGGCTTCGTCCTGATCTGCCTGGTCTCGTTCGCGCAGTTCTTCGCGCGCACCGGGGCCATCTTCAGCGTCGTGCCGGTGGTCGGCCACGACCGGATCGGCCTGTCGCCTTCGCAGATCGGCATCGCCATCACGCTCGGCAACATGCTCAACTTCGCGGTCATCTGGGTGTCGGGGGTCCTGGTCGACCGCTACGGGCGGAAGGCCGTGATCGTGCCGAGCACCGTCGTCTCGGCCACCGCCTTCGTCGCCTTTGCCGTGGCGGACTCCTACGGCCTCTTCACCCTCGGGGCACTGCTCTGGGGGATCGGCGGGGGCATCGGCGGAGCCGCGCCGGCCGCCTACGCCGCCGACCTCGCCCCCGCCGGCGCCAACGGAGTCACGATGGGCATCTACCGGACGGTGGCGGACGCTGGATACGTGGTCGGGCCGGCCCTGCTCGGACTGGTCGCGGACCAGATGGGCGCCCCACAGGCGCTCACGCTCACCGCGCTCGTGTTCCTCGTCGCGGCGACGCTCTTCGCGGCGTTCGCGCCGGAGACCGCGGGGGGCCGGCGCGCGAAGGCGGCTGCAACCTTTCGCCCGCCCGGGCGTTCCTAGTATGTATGGACGGGGGAGCGCCACCGGCGGCGCGAACGCGGGCCCCCGACGGCACAGCGGTCGTGCCGACCACCCAGCACTTCCCAGGAGAACCCAATGGCGACTCCCGCCAGAAACCTGTCGTCAGCGGCTCGTCCGCCGATCTGTGCCTCCTGCGGCACCCCCACCAGGAGCCGGGCACGGCAGGTGGAGAGCATCGCCCACTGCACCCACTGCGGCGAAGACGTCTGCTGGATCGACGGCATTCCGCTCAGTCGGCACCAGCGCTGCGCCGCGTGTCAGGTGCTCGTCGGCACCCGGCACGCGACGCTCTACCTTCGCGACGGGCTCTGCCCGTCCTGCGCTCGCTGGCTGGAGCGAGGGCTGCCGCTGCCCGAGGCGGAGAAAGACGAGGGCGAGCTGGCAGTCCGCCGCTGACCCTCGTCCTGCTCACCTCGGACCATGGGACGCACCACAGAGACGCAGAGGTCGGCGAGATAGCAGAGGGAGGAGATCGACAGCCTCGGCGACCGCTGCGTCTCTGCGGTTCCGGTGACCGCGCTCAGTCCATGTAGATCCCGCCGTTCACGTCGACGTGCGTGCCGTGGACGAAGCCGGCCGCCTTCGACGCCAGAAAGACCACCACGCTCGCCACGTCCTCGGCCGTTCCGAGCCGGCCCAGCGGCGTCTCCTCGATCCGTCTCTTGAGGATCTCGGGCCCCCAGGGACGGGTCATCGGGGTGTCGATGACCCCCGGGTTGACCGCGTTGACGTTGATGCCGAAGGGCCCGGCGTTCTTCGCGAGCGACTTGGTGAAGCACAGCACGCCGGCCTTCGAGGCCGAGTAGTCGGCGCCGGCCACGATGCCCCCGACCTGTCCGCCCATCGACGCCAGGTTGATGATGTTGCCCGAGCGCCGTGGCTTCATCACTCGCAGCGCCGCCTGCGAGCAGAGGAACACGCCCCGAAGGTTGATCGCCATCAGTTGGTCCCACTCCCGGACGGTCAGCTCGTCGATAGGCGTTCGATGGAAGATGCCGGCGCCGTTCACGAGGACGTCGACCTGGCCGAAGGCGGCCAGCGTCGCGTCGAACAGCGCCTGCACCGACTCCGGACTCGTGACGTCCACCGCGACCGCGACGGCGCGCTCCGGGCCGCCCACCTCGGCGGCCACCGCCCTCGCCTGGACTTCGTTCACGTCGGCCACGACGACCCGGCAGCCCTCGTCGGCGAAGGCCAGCGCGCAGGCCCGGCCGATGCCGCCACCCCCGCCGGTTATGATCGCCACCTTGTCCTTCAGCCCCGTCTCCATGGTGTCCGCGCTCCTTGCTCAGTAGTCGCCGTCGTTTCCCGAGCGTTCTCGGCCGGCGATCTCAGCGCTGCGCCGGCCAGGTAGCCGCGCTCGGCGCTGAGTGCCACTCTTGCACAACGGCGGCGCACGTGTCAAGGGTCACGATCACGAGAAGATGCGTTCGCCAGGCTTCAGATCGCCAAGCCGGCGGTCGCGCTCCTCGACGCTGGCGCGTGCTTCCTTCGGTCACCTGGTTCCGCTATCTCTCCTTGAGCATGCTCACCATTGCCTTGACGGCTTTCCACGAGACCGACTTGGTGGGCTCGGGCAGCCCCACCGTGCGCTGGAGCGCCAGCATCCGCGGCTTCATCGGCGGCAGCTCGTCCGGGTCGATGGGCACGTCGAGGACCGTCGGCCTGCCGCTCTCGAGGGCGGCCTTCACGACGTCGCGTAGCTCGTCCGGGCGCTCGATCCGCTGCGCTTCGGCGCCCATCGCTCGCGCCAGGGCGACGAAGTCGGGGTTCCGCAGCGTCGTGGCCTCGACTCGTCCCTGGTACATCAGGCTCTGGATGTCGTGGATCATCCCCAGCCGGCCGTTGTCGAGGATGATCCAGACTCACCAACCAGCGCCACGTCCACCGGGTAGTTCTTGCCGATCTCCGCCGGGTCCACGTCGACCTGGATGAGCGCGGTTCTTGGCTGGAAGGCAGGGTCCCAGCAGTGGGTCGTCATCTCGTGGAAGGAGACGCCGACCGCCAGCAGGACGTCGATGCCGGAGCGCAGGTGGCTGTTGGCGGCGCGGGTGCGGTACGGCCCCAGGCAGCCGAGAGCCAGCGGATGATCCTCGGGTATCGCGCCTTTCCCCCGCAGCGAGGTCGCCACCGGCGCCCCCAGCAGCTCGGCCAGCGCGAGCACCTCTTCCTGCGCTCGCGCGGCGATCGCGCCTCCCCCGACGAGGAGCGCGGGGCGCTGGGCCCGGGCCAGCAGGTCACCGGCCCACTCGACGGAGCCCGGGTCGACCGCGGCGGGACTGGCAGGCCGGTAACGCCCGGGCGACAGGATCGGGTCCTCGACCTCGCCCTTCAGCACGTCCGATGGCAGGTCCAGGTGGACCGGGACCTGGCCGGCCGCTCGCCGCGATCCGGATCGCCTTGCGCACCGCCTCCGGCACGAGCACAGAGCGGGTGACCATCGCGCTGTGCTTGGTGATCGGCCGGAAGATCCCGACGTGGTCGACGGTGCGCCCGTCGCCGGCCCCTTCCTGCAGCGCGCCCTTGCCGATAGCCGTGGTGCCCACCTGGGCCGTCAGGACGAGCACCGGCACCGAGTCCATGTAGGCCGTCGCCACCCCGGAGACCAGGTTCGTCGCCCCCGGTCCCACGGTGCCGCAGCAGACCCCGAGCCGGCCGGATACCCGTGCGTACCCGTTGGCCATGTAGCCGGCTCCCTGCTCGTTCTTGGCGAGCACGGCCTTTACCCTACCGGAGCGGTGGACCGCGTCGTAGAGGGCCAGCAGGTGTCCCCCGGGCACGCCGAAGAGGTGCCCCACGCCCTCCTGCTCCAGGTAGCGAACCAGGATATCCGCAGGCGAGCCTCTCACGATCACCCCTCTCTTCCACGGCCCCCGGAGGCTGCTGCGCCCACTCCCGAGGCATTCGACTACATCCGGCGGGCCCGGCCTGCGGTCCCAAGGGCGAGCGAGGTGGGCGTCGACGAGCTGCATCGGTAGCCTCCTCGCCGTTCCGGCGGATGCAGTTGGAGGCACACGCGTGCCGCGGGGCTTTCGCCCGGCGCCTATGCCTACGTGTACGCATGCGCAGCAACAACATCGTGGTTAGCCCCCTGGCTCAGGACGTGTGAATGGGCTTCACCTGGATCTTCCGGGGTCGGATCTCGGGGCCCCAGGGCAGGTGCAGCGTCAGGACGCCGTTCTTCAGGTCGGCGCTGATCTCCTCCACACTCACCCGCCGAGGCAGTTGGAACTGGCGGAAGAAGCTCATGAGCTGATACTCCCTGTGGATGGGCGTGCCCGGGGCGACGTGGCCCGTCCGGGCCTCGATGGTTAGCACGCCCTGGTCCACACGGATGTCGAGCGACTCGGCGGTAGCGCCCGGCAGGTCGGCGACCACCACCAGGCCCTCCTTGTCCTCGAAGATGTCGACCGGCGGGGCGATGTACCTGTCCTCGGCGCGAGTGACTTCCTGTGGGGCGGCCGCCTGCTGTTCGGCGGGCGTCGCCACCGTCTTCTCGACCATCGTCTTTATCCTCCTGGCTTCGTCTTGTCTACACATACATCAGAGGGGATAGCTGGGAGACACCCCCAACCCCACCCTGGCGGGCCACTAGCCAACCTGCACCGAGATCTGGTTGGGCTTGGCCGCCTCGTGCCTGGGCAGCGTGATGAGGAGTAGTCCCTGCTTGTACGTGGCCGCGGCGCCATCGTCACTCACCGGATAGGGCAGCTCGACCGTGCGGACAAATCTGCCGGCCGACCGCTCGCATCGGTGGTAGTCCCCCACCGGCAGATCGCATTGGGGCTTCTTCTCGCCCGAGATCGTCAGCGTCGTGCCCTGGACGTTAAGATCGAGCTTTTCGGGGTCGACGCCGGGCGCCAGCGCCTCAACGTACAGGTTGTCATTGTCCTCGCGCAGGTTCACAAGTGGGTACTGGCGCGCGCCCAGCCCTGGCAGAAACGCCAGGCGGCGGAAGGTCGGCCAGCGTCCGCCCTCGAAGCCCTGGAACACGCGGTCGATCTCCCGGCGGAGCTCCTCCATCTCCCTGAAGGTCTCCCAGACAGCCATCTCTCTCGCCTCCTCTGTTACCGGCTGTGCTCGCCAACTGCGCTCTTCATTGGGCGTGGCCCTGGTACTCGCTCCCACCTCACCAATCCGGCCAGAGAGTACCGCTCGTAGCGTATCCGTAAACCACGCCGGCCGTCGTCTGTCGAAAGCTTATTCAGGGATGAGGCGGATTAGAGGGGTTGGATCTGGGGGCCAGGGATTAGGAGCACTGGCGGAGGGCCAGGTGGCCTTCACCAGATGTCAATCGTCTCGCCCTGGCCCTGGCCACGTGGTGGACGCAGCTGCAGCCGCGTGGGCCGAATCTCGGCCACCTGGCACCACGCCGCTTCGGGTCTCCTGGCGATGGCGAGTTGGTCTGGAGGCTCGCCTGGTGAGAGCAGACGCGCCACCCCGCGCACCTGCCAGGTCTCGGCGGTGGCAACCACAAGCGTGTTGTTCTCCAGGTTGAACAGCAGATCCGACGTCCTGGGCACAAGCACGTAGAGGGCGAGGCCCACCGACTCGCAGGACAGGCTCTCCGCCTGGATGTCCGCCGGGCCGAAGGTCGAGAGCACGACCTGACGCGCAGTCGAGAGCGCCTCGCTGGCCCTTAGTCGTAGCTGTCGCAGCACTGGCCGCCTCTCCCCAACAATATGCCGGTTTACGCTTGCCTTCCCAGCATACGCCTAAACCGGTCCGGATGTCGTCTGTCGAAAGCTTAGTCTGGGGTCTACTCTTGCTCGAGCAGCCCGAGTTTCCTGGCCCGGGCCACAGCCTCGGTGCGGTTGTGCGCCCCGATCTTGCCGAGGATGTGGCTGATATGCGCCTTGACCGTGCCCACGCTGACTGTCAGCTTGTCGGCGATCCTCTGGTTGGATGCCCCATCCACCAGCAGGCGCAGCACCTCGACCTCACGGGCGGTCAGCGCCTCTGCCCCGCTCGGCATCAGCGCGGACTCCCGATCGCTCGTCGATGTGTGAGGGGCGTGGTCGGTGACAGGCTCGTTGGCGCTGCCCGCGGGAGACGCCTGTTCAGGAGATGCCCGTCCAGGAGAGGCAATGGCCGTCAACAGACGGGCGACGTACTCGGGAGCGATACCCCTCGCGGCTACCTGGCGCAGCAGCGTGCCCATCTGCTCGCCGTGATCCGCGAACGTCCGGACGTAGCCCTCCGGCTCGGCCAGGACCAGCGCCCGCTCCAGAGCAGTCAGCGCCGGCGTGAGCTTGCCGCTCTCGTGCAGCGCCAGCGCCTGGAGCGCCAGGATCTCGATCACCACGCCGAAGCGGCCAGCTGCCTCGGCGGGCCCCAGAAGACGCCCCAGGAGCTTGACCGCCTCGGCCACCTCGCCCCGCGCCAGACGAAGCCGGACCAGGCTCAGGCACTCCCGCTCCTGGGGCAAGCCGAAGTCGGCCGCTTCCCCCACCTGAATCTCCCGCGCCCAGTTCTCCGCTTCCTCCAGCCGGCCCACAGCCACCAGGAGTCCAGCCCGCTCGGCAAGCAGCAGTCGGCGCATCCCGGTGAGGCCTGGCTCCTGGACCGCCTCGATGGCCCTCTCCATCATCGCCAGCCCGGCCGGTACGTCCGTCTGCGCCCGGCGCAGCTGCGCAAGCGCCCAGTAGCTCGCGGCCAGCGCCTCCACGTACCCGCTCTGCTCCCCCAGCTCCAACGCCTGCCCCAGGTAGCGCCCAGCGCCCTCGAGGTCGTCCAGCTCGCGCCTCAGATGGCCCAGGTAGGCGTACAGCATCCCCAGCGCCGGGACCGTCCGAGCGGGAGCCTCGGATGCCTCGGCGACGACGCTCAGCGCCCGCTGGCAGACCCCCTCCGCCTCCCGAAGGCGCCCGCGCAGCATCTCGGCCCGAGCCAGGTAAGCCGAGGACACCGTGAACACGTGCAGGCTGCCAGTCTCGAGGCTCAGATCAGCCGCGTCGGCAAGAGCAGCACTGGCCGGGGCCACGTCGCCAGTCAACAGGTGGGCATCGCCCAGGTTGAGCGCGGCGAGGCTGCGCAGGAACGGCTCGCTTCGGGGCAGGCGCGAGATGGCCTGCCTGGCGTACTCGATGGTGCGCGGCGCGTCGGCCCGCTGGGTGGCGATACTCGCGCGGACGGCCGCGCTCTGGCCCCGCAGGATCTCGGCATCCAGTTGTGCCGCGTCCCCAAGCGCGCCCTCGGCGCTCTGGAGGTAGGATTCCGCAGCTTCCAGTTGCCCGCCCAGCGCCAGCGCCCGACCCACGAGGACGCCCAGGCGGGGTCTGGAATGCACCAGCGCCTCGGGCAGTCGGTTTGCCCAGCTCAGCAAGACGACGATCCGGCCCTGCTCGAGCAAGTGGGGCCCGTGGTCCTCGACCAGCCGCGCCGCCGCCTCGAAGTCTTGGGCCGATAGGAGGTAGCCGATCGCCTCGTCCACCAGCCCCTGCTCTCCGTACCACTGGCTGGCCCGGCGGTACAACTCCGGGATGCTCTCAGGCTCCTCCGCTTCCAGCCGACCACGCAGGCACTCCGCGAACAGGTGGTGGTAGCGATACCAGCGCCGCTCCTCGTCGAGCGGTGTCACGAGCAGGTTGGCGTGCTCCAGCCGCACCAGGGCCGCCGCGCTATCGGCGCGCCCGGTTAGCGCGTCGCAGAGCGGGCCGGTAAGCTCGCCGAGGATCGAGGTCCGCAGGAGGAAGAGTCGGGTCTGGTCGTCCTGACGGTTCAGGACCTCCTCGACGAGGTAGTCCACGATATAGTGGTGGGCGCCAGTCACCCTGGCGACCAGGCTCGCCACGTCACGGCGTCCCTGGAGCGAGACGCCGATTAGCTGCAGCCCGGCGACCCAGCCCTCGGTACTGGACTGGAGGCTGCGCACATCCCCGGCGCTGAGGCTCAGGCCCATTGCTCGGTTCAGGAACGTCTCGGCTTCCTCGAGTGTGAAGAGGAGCTCGGGGCCGCGCAGCTCGACTAGTTGGTCGCGCGCTCGCAGGCGGCTGAGCGGCAACGGCGGGTCGGAGCGCGTAGCGATGACGAGGTGTACCTGTGGGGGCAGGTTGCCGACGAGAAAGGCGACGGCGTCGTGGACCGCCAGCGCGCCGATCGCGTGGTAGTCGTCCAGGACGAGGATCAGGTCGCCGGGCACGTCGCTAAGGTCGTTCAGTAGCGACGTTAGGATCACCTTGGTCGGCGGGGGGTGAGGGGACCGGAGCATGGCCAGGGCAGCCGAACCCACGCTCTCCTGCACCCCGTTGAGGGCCGCGACGACGTACGTGAGGAACCGAACCGGGTCGTCGTCGTCCTCGTCGAGCGAGAGCCAGGCGGTGGGGACAGCCTGCGCTGCCCCGGCAAGCCACTCACCCAGGAGCGTGGTCTTGCCGAACCCGACCGGGGCAGAGATGAGGATCAGCGCCCGGTCGAGCCCGGCGCCCAGTCGCTCGGTCAGGCGCGCCCGGGACACGAGGTTGCCACGCACCCGGGGCTGGCGCAGCTTCGTGGCCAGGAGCGGGGTCTGACCCAGCGGGTTCGCGGCAGAGGCGCTAGGCTCGTTCGTGCTCCTACTCACGTGCCTATTATACAGCTTTTCGCGCTCAATCGTTGCAGGCTGGTTGCAGGCAGAGGGCATCGCGGCGGCGCTGCTAATGCCCGGTCCCCAGTGTCCAGTCTGGCCAATCCCCGAATAAACCTTCGATAGACGACAGGCGGCGTGGGCTAACGATACGCTATCAGTCGGGCGGCTAATACTGGTACCACGGGTTTTTGGTAGAACAGAGGGGAAGAGAGGTGATCGGCCGTGACGCCGAAGGTCTCGCCTTACCCGATCCCCGAACTGAAGGGGTTCCTGCGGCCGTTCCGTCAGCAGTTCTATCGAATGGAGACCCCGCAGGCTCTCCTCGCGCTGCGCCTGGACTACGCCAGGGCGACGGCCTACGCCATGACGATCGGCCAGGGGCTGGCCCTGCTGCTCGGACTCTGGGGCTTTGCCAGTGGGAACTTCGTCCTGATGCTCATCGCCGTGTTCGTCTGGGTGGGAGCGGGCCAGGAAGGCCGGCAGGTCGCGGCCAGGAGCGTGCTCGGCGAGCTGACCGTAGGACAGGCGATGACCCGTCGCCCAGAGACCCTATTGGCGGAACGATACGCTGGCTCGGGCGATGGAGCTGACGCTGAGCACCTCTCAGGGCGACTTCCCGGTCACGGAGAACGGTCGGCTGGTGGGCTTGCTGACCGAGGGCGATCTCCTCAGGGGACTGCACACCTCCGGGGTTGACGTTCTAGTGGGCCAGGTGATGCGCCACGAGCCCTCGACGACCATTGCCGCCGAGCCACTCTTCCAGGCTCAGCGGCGAATGGCCGAGGCTCGGGTGCGGGCGATGCCCGTCGTCGCGGCCGGGGGTAGCCTGGTTGGCCTGCTGACCGCCGAAGACATAGTGGAGGCCTACCGGCTGCTCCCGGCCAGTCCGAAGCTGGCAGCGGCCGCGAGATGACGGGAAGGCCTAAGCTCTCGCACACAGCTCGACCATTGCGGTGTTGAGTGTGTGGTCGTCAGACCAACACATCGAGAAAGGAAGCACGATGGGGGACCACTACAGCATCGCCGATGCCAAGCCTGCCGAGATCATCGAGGCCATTGATCTGCCGCGGGAGCGCCTGACCCTAGGCGTGGTGCGCGAGTTCATCCTGGCGGACCAGGTGGGCCGAGCGCAGTACCAGCGGTGGCTCGACACCGCCCCGGCCGAGTCGATCGCCGCCTGGGTCACTGTGAAACTGAGACGCGCCCTAATCTCTGGCGTCGGCGTCTAATCCCGGAATAAGCCTTCGGCAGACGACAGGCGACGTGGGTTAGGCATACGCTACGACTGAGACGCGTTGTCTGGAGATCCATACAGATACGCGCAGAGACACAGGAGACACAGGAGGCGCGGAATGCGTGGCGTATCGGGAATCGTGGCTGTGGTGGCGGCGCTGGCGGTGGTGCTCGGCGTCGTCGGGTGCGGCTCACCTTCTAATGCCGAGATGGGCGACGTCGTCAAGAAGGTGGGCGGAGCCTACGATGGGATGGCTGCAGGGGCCAGGCCATTCGATCGACCGATGAGCGTCGGACAGGTCGTCGCGGTGCCCGACAAGGCAGACGTCACGCTCCAGACCATCAGTCGGGACGCCCAGGGCTGGCCGGCCCCCGAAGCCGGCAAGCAGATCGTCGTCCTGGACCTGACTCTGGTCAACCGGAGTGGCACCGACATGGATTTCCAGCCCCAGACGCAGTTCCAGCTCACCGACCAGGCGAACAACCAGTACCCGGCGCTGGCAGTGAAGGGGTTCGACCCGCTGGAGGCGGGAAGACGGGCTCTGGCCCCAGCCACGCCCGCGCGCGGGCAGGTCGCCTTCGCCGTGCCGGTGGACGCGAAGGGCCTTGGCCTGACCTGGGCGCCGATTGCGCCAGCGGTCCTGGTCATCCAGGGGCTTGGCTCAAGCGGGGTAATGCTGCCGTCCCAGTAGGTCACGCCGCGTCCGGGCTGATCCGCAAGTACACAGGGGTAGGTTCCGGCAAGGAGACACCGTGAGTAAGCAAGTCACTCTGATCGGCACGAGTTCCGGCTCCGGGTCGACGCCCAGAGACGACACCGGCGACAGCCGCATTGACCACTCCGGTGGTGAGGCAGGAAGGTGGAGCGCGGAGCCAGCCGTGAGAGTCGGGTCGCGCGTCGGCAGCCGCGACGGGCGCACCCGACCCTATTTCATCCAGGTCCACGCCTCCCAGGGAGTCGTCCACCTTGTTGGGACTCTCCAGGGCACGGTACCCTCTTCCGAGACGCACGTCATTGCCCGGGAAATCGCGGCGGGTGTCGCCGGGGTGCGCTCCGCCGTCGGAGAGCTGTTCGGGATCGATGATGCCGTCGAGAGTCCAAGTATCCTGACCCAGGTTGGTGTCCCCGTCTACGCCGCCGACGGCGAGCTGGGACGTCTGGAAGCAGTGGTGATGAGCCCGCGCTCCCGGCAGGTCACGCATCTGGTCGTGGCCGGCCGCTTCCTTCTGGCCGAAGCAGACGACTCGACGCTGGGTCCGGAGTCAGCGATGCGCCGCCTGCTGGTTCCGGCCCGGGCGGTGGCCCACGCGACGGCGGATGTCGTGCACCTGCACGTCGACCGCGCTGCGGCGACCCGGCTCCCGGAGTATCCCGAAGGCGAGTACGTCGTGCCCGACCCCGGCTGGCAGCCGACGTTCGACTACCGTCGGGAGGACATTCGCCTTGCAGTAGAGGCGAGCGCCCACCAGCTCACGTCGGCGGCCGTCGAGCCGATCGCGGCCTCACCCGAGGGACCGCGCCGCTGGCGCCGCTCTGGCAAGGATGTGCAGCCAATGCAGCAGCCAATGAAACAGCCGATGCAAGCACCGAGAGGGGGAATGGCCCGGTGGGCCAGGTCCTCGCTGGTTCAGATGCTGGCCGGCCTGTTCGCCTACTTTCTGATCCAGCAGCTCATCGTGGCGCCGATGGCGACTCGCGCCGCCGAGATCCCCTACAGCCAGTTCAAGGCCGACCTGCGCTCGGGCAATGTCCAGACCGTCACCCTCGGCAAGGACCGGATCGCCGGGACTCTCAAGGACCCTGCGAACAAGGACGGCAAACCGTTCAACGTCGTGGCCGTCGAGGACCCCGGCCTGGCTCGCGAACTCGATGCCGCCGGCGTCGAGTACCAGGGGCAGCCCTCGAGCGACGGCGGCTTCCTCGGAGTGATCCTCGGCTGGCTCCTGCCTCTCGGCCTGATGGCCGGCTTCTACTACTTCGTCATCTTGAGAGGCTTGAGAGGCATGGGCGGGATGAAGGGCGGCGCTGGCGGGATCTTCTCGTTCGGCAAGTCCAAGGCCATCCCGATCACCGGCGAGCAGACCGGGGTCACCTTCGGGGACGTCGGGGGCGCCGACGAGGCCGTGGCCGAGCTGCGCGAGGTCGTGGACTACCTGAAGCACCCGGCCAAGTACCAGAGGCTGGGCGGCAGGATCCCCAAAGGAGTGCTGCTGGTTGGGCCTCCCGGCGCCGGCAAGACCCTGCTCGCCCGGGCCACGGCCGGCGAGGCGGGGGTCACCTTCTACTCGATCACCGGCTCCAGCTTCGTCGAGATGTTCGCCGGGGTCGGCGCGGCCCGGGTCCGCGACCTCTTCGAGCAGGCCAAAGCTGGCGCCCCCTCCATCGTGTTCATCGACGAGATCGACGCCGTGGGACGGCAGCGCAGCGGGGCCAGTGCCCTCAACACCCACGAGGAGCGGGAGCAGACCCTGAACCAGTTGCTTTCCGAGATGGACGGCTTCGAGGCCAACAAAGGGGTCATCATCATGGCCGCGACCAACCGGCCGGAGATCCTCGACCCAGCCCTCTTGCGAGCAGGCCGCTTCGACCGGCAGGTGGTCGTGGACGTGCCCGACCTGGTCGGTCGGGAGCAGATCCTCGCCATCCACCTCCGCAACGTGCAGCTCTCCCGGGACGCCGTCGTGGCGACCATCGCCCGGATGACCCCGGGCTTCACCGGAGCCGACCTCGCCAACATCGTCAACGAGGCGGCGCTCCTCGCGGCCCGACGCGACAAGCCGACCGTGACGCTGCGGGACTTCGAGGAGGCCATCGAGCGGGTGGTGGCGGGGCTCGAGCGGCGGACCCGGGTGATGAGCGAGTCGGAGAAGCAGGTGGTGGCCTACCACGAGGCCGGCCACGCCCTGGTCGCGAACCTCCTGCCCGGGGCCGACCCGGTACGCAAGGTCTCGATAGTCCCGCGGGGGAAGGGCGCTCTGGGCTACACGCTCCAACTGCCGACCCAGGATCGCTACGTCCTGACGCAGCGGGAGCTCGAGGCTCGCCTGGCCGTTCTGATGGGAGGGCGGGCCGCCGAGGAGCTGGTGTTCGAGAGTCCCTCGACCGGTGCGAGCGACGATCTGGCTCGGGCGACAGACCTCGCGCGGCGGATGGTGGCGGAGTTCGGGATGAGCCCGGAGCTGGGACCGGTGCGCTACAGCGGGGACGGGGCCGGGGGTTACCTCGGGCCGGACCTGCGGCTGCAGCCGGGGGTCAGCCCGGAGACGGCGGCTTGCCTGGACCGGGAGATCCGGCGCATCGTCGAGGAAGGGCTGGAGCGGGCGCGCCAACTGCTGCGGGAGCGCCGGCCGGCCCTCGATGGGCTAGCGGAGGGGCTTCTACGAAAGGAGGTCCTCGACGGCGAGGAGATGGCGGCCATTGTCGGACGCAGTGTTGCACCTGACGGCCGTACTGACCTGCCAGCCGCGGCGTAGCGGCCCGGGCAACGGGTGGGGGGGCCTCGGCAGAGGCGCCCGGCTCCCCCGAAGGCTCCGAGGGGATTCCGATTATGCCTGGATGAGCAAGAGCCCGAGCATTCGTGGAACGCGAGCCTGCGCGATTGGGGGATGCTAGTGCCACTTACCAACTTCAGAGCACAACTGGAGCGACTGGTCAGGACCGCGTGCGTTTTGGCCCCCCGATCACTCCGATTGCCCCCCGAGGTCTTCCGCACCAGCACCGCTGGCCGAATCTCGTGCTCGGCGGCGTTGTTCGTCGGCGCCAGTCCTTCGACGTACAGAAAGGTGAAGAGTTGCGCGCGGTGCTTGCGCAACAACTTCACCAGTCGGGCG
>Ga0315282_10005662_pt1 | contig 21187 bp, 16 predicted proteins | sample YL17G07_20_MG_FD_203693 | JGI IMG/M metagenome (GOLD analysis project Ga0315282, IMG submission 203693) | Sediment microbial communities from Yellowstone Lake, YNP, Wyoming, USA - YL17G07_20 | ecosystem: Environmental > Aquatic > Freshwater > Lake > Sediment | place: USA: Wyoming | collected... | reverse complement strand
GAGGCTCTCTCAACTGTTCAACACCAAGAATCAGAGGATACACCTTGCAACCAGCTGACTTTATTCGATTAACATTGGGACACTACTGATGGTTTTTCAGATTTATATTTATTGAATAAACAGAGCGCAGGAGTAATTCGATGAGAGAGGTAGCCATAGCCGGCGTAGGACTGGCTAAGTTCGGCAGGTATGATGGGAAGAAGGGACGACCTAGAAGGCTGTACCCTGAGTTGGGTAGTGAGGCAATAACCAAGGCTTTAAAATATGCTGACATGGAGTGGAAGGAGATAGAGGCAGCATTCGGGGGTACCTATTATGGGGGGTTAGCAGGTACTCACCAGTGCGTTGAAAGGGTGGGCATGACCGGGATATCCATCGTCAACGTATTTTCCGGCCATAGTTCAGAAGCAGCTCTGAGACTGGCTTACACACGGGTAGCTCTCGGGGTCCATGATGTTGTCCTGGCGGTTGGTGCTGAGACTCTGCCTCCCGGCCTGCTGGACAACCAAGCCATGCCGGCGTGGATGAGGATGATGGGACTTGATGTTTTACCAGCGGAGGCCGCGTGTCGTGCAGTGAGGTATATGGAGGACTACGGGGCTACTGCAGAGGATTTCGCTCGCGTATCAGTGATGGAGCGCAAGAATGCCAGCATGAATCCGAATGCATTCTGGTACCAGGGACCAGAGCCTGCCGTGAATGAAGTTCTCCACTCCCGCGTGATCGCCTCGCCGCTAACCTTATTGATGACGTGCGCGAATGCTGATGGAGCATCAGCAGTTATTGTTTGCAGTAAAGATAAGCTTAAGTCGAAAAGGAAGGTGGTTACAATTGGATCGATAGTCCAGACGAGCGCAACCTATGGGACCGTCCCTTCCGGCGGTAGCGTTAGCGTAAGTACCAAAGTCAAGAACCCGGACTGCGTTGAGCTTGCCGCAAAACAGACTTGGGAGGCTTCAGGCTACGGCCCCAAGGACATGGATGTCATTCAGGTGTATGACCCCTTCTCACCATCATTCCTCTGGAATGTTGAGAAGTGTGGTTTCTGTAAGCCTGGGGAAGCTCCCCACCTGGTAAAAGAGGGGCATTTTGCGATAGGCGGAAAGATGCCGGCAAATACAGACGGAGGTATAATGGGCAGAGGGCATCCAACAGGAGCCACTGGTATAGCCCAGGTAGCCGAGGTATTTTTTCAACTGCGAGAAGAGGCGGGCCCAAGGCAGGTTACTGGAGCTAAGATTGGATTTGCGCAAGGGGCGGGTGCTGGACCCCAAGCTGTACTTACTGTGCTGAAAAGATAGGCTTATCAATGTTAGCTTCATATCTTGTTATTTAAGCAAGAGGAAAGCCTGGTCAGGTTTTTAAAAAGGGTCTATTGGGGCAGGAAAATTCCAACGTGGTCCGTTTTTATCGTTTCATTTCTTTGGCAAATCTGACACCCATTTCATACGCCTTTTCGCAATCCTGAGGGAACACTTCCTTACGTCTCTTTGCTTTCTTTTCAGGATCAAAACTCTCCGCAGCCATCTTCGAATAATCCTCAAACTGATAGGTATCAAAGCTTAGGAGCAGTTCAGAAGCGCCGAATATCATATGCAGTACACCGCGATTAAGCGTAGGGGTTTGACTGAAGCCATATTTTTCCATAACCTCTTCTGTTGCATTCATCGTCATGATGAACCCCGCATGGATCTTCTTAGGGAAAAGTGACCGGGGAGGTGGGCCATATGACAAATACGGAAACAGCAATCGTTCCATAAACGATCTCATTTCTCCAGAAACAGACCCAAAATAGATTGGGGAACCTAGGATGATGGCATCGTTTTCCTCAATTTTTCCCAGGATTGGCGTCAAGTCATCCTCTATTGCACACTTGCCATAACTTTTACCCCCTTTTGTCTTACAGGCAAAACAGCTCGTGCACCCCTTATAGTCTAAATCATACAAGTGAATAAGGTCTGTTTCTGCCCCTTGTGATGCAGCTCCTTCAAGAGTTTTTTCAAGCAGTGTTGCCGTATTCCATTTTTTTCTTGGGCTCCCATTAAATGCGGTGATTTTCATAAGCTATACCTCTACATTTTCAAAGAGATAGAACCTTGTTCAGAATGTTAACAGTTTCAAGGAGTGGATTTAAAGCCGTCTGCTAATTTGGAGTTGATTGAGGTTTGTTTCCAACAGCCGCGCTTCGTTTCCTCGGCGTGGATCCATTCTTCTAAAGACTGTCCATTTGAAGAAAATACCACGCCGAGGAATCATGCATAATCTTCTTGGAAAGGAAAAAGGTTACTTCTCACTAATGCATATGGTATCCACCGCTTACACTTATTGACTGTCCGGTAACCCATCTCGCCCTGTCTGAGCACAGAAACACGACCATGTTGGCAAGGTCCTCGCGTTTACCCAAACCACCATAGAATCTTGCCAAGGGATACATGTTAAATTGGATCTTGCGAACACGCTCAACTTCTTCTGGGCTCATGCCTGCGAACCGCTTCTTCTCCATCTGCTGGAGTGCCTCAGAATCGGTTCCACCGGGAGAAACGCAGTTTAAATTAATACCATATCTTCCGTTCTCGACAGCCAGAGTTCGGGAGATGGAGCTGATGGCCGCCTTGCATCCCCCATAGACTGACTGACCCCGGTCTGCCCCCTTCCAAGCATCGGAAAGGAGACTGCAGACTTTTCCATACTTTCTCTCAATCATGTAGGGGAGAACAGCCCTGGTGCAGTTCAGCATCCCATAGAGGCAGAGGTTAATCGGGTAATCCCAGTGTTTCCTTTCGGTTTTAGCAAAATCACCTGCGCCGAGCGAATCACCCCCTGCACCATTCACCAAGATATCTATCTTCCCGAATTCATCGATGACCTTCTTCACCATTGCTTTTACTTGCTCAGTGTCGGTAACATCGGCTGGAGCAAATATTGACTTAACCCCAAGCCGGCGACACTCCTCAGCCACTGCCTCTCCTCTGGGAAGACCGTGCCATTTTTCTACTGCTTCCTTGCCGATCGCATCCTCCAAGGTAGTCCCTCCCCTTATAGCCTCCATCCACTTCTTATCGAGATCGGGACGCGGTGGAAGGTCATTGATGGCTACATTCGCTCCCTCCTGGGCGAAGGTAAGAGCGATCATCCGATTAATACCAGTACCGGCACCGGTACATAAAGCTACTTTGTCCTTTAGTCCAAGATCCATATCCTTACTTCCTCCTTCTATTGATCTTTAATTAAACACAAAAGTTTTCTGCCGAGGCGAACCACTATCCACAGACTATTTGTGGTATCCACCCCCGTTAATTCAAAATCACCACCCCCTTTCGCTACCCTCTTGGTTCCTAAGCCAATTTTGCGCTTTTTGCCCAAGTAGAACGTGAGCTAGCGCTGGCCTCCCCCGACCGGGGGTTTCCACACGTGACCAATGGCTAGAGCAGCAAAGCAAGCATCTTGAAAACGCTGGGTTAGGTTATAATCCATATCGTATACCGCCTTACAAGTTGTTCTGGTCAACCTGATGCCGGCAAGTCGCATGGTGGCGATTTTCTTAGCCAGCGCCTTAGCTCCATCAAGAAGCTTGTCAGCGGGGTAGACATGATTTGCCAGACCGATGCGGTGAGCTTCCTTGCCATCAATGGGATCGCCGGTACAGCAAAGCTCTATCGCCATGGACACCGGTATTCTACGGGCTAGCTTTGTCGATAATGCAGCTCCGCCAATCGTGCCTAAATTCTTCAGATGCATATCGCTTATTTGAGCCGTTTCTGCGACAACGATGATGTCACAACCGAGAGCCAGCTCCAGACCGCCGGCGGTGCATATCCCATCGACGGCAGCGATCGATAGCTTGGAGGACCTGTTCAAGTCCTCCATAACGGTAGTGGCTCCTGGTCCCTGCCTTGCACTCTTGCCTGTTATCATGGCTTCAAGGGTTGCGATGGCTTGGTCTTCTGGTTTCCTGGTATCCGCTGGTCGCGCTTCTCTAAGGTCGCCCCCTGCAGAAAAGCAAGGCCTACCATCAGCCCTCGGTCCGCCCGTTACGATGAAGACCCGTACGTTCTCATCCTTTTCAATGTCGGAGAGTGCATCTTCGAATTCTTTGGCCAACGGATGCGATATCGCATTCAAAGCCTGGGGTCTGTTCAGTGTAATAATAGCAATGCCATCTTCCTTTTCATATTTAATATTCTCGTATGCCATTGGAGAAACCCTCCCTGTTTAGGTCTTAGTCTTGATATCGTAACTCAATCCCCTCCAACGTTCAGGGGTTAGTGCCTATGTGTCCAGAATTATCTGATAACAACAAAAATGTGTTCAGAACAAATTCTTTGCTGCCCAAAACCTCCGTTAAGTCTAACTTTAACCAAACGTACATAAAACTATCAACTGCTCCCTTACTCGTTTTCCCCCTTTTGTGCCAAGTACCTCTAAGCTCATGCTTTCACCAATGTTGCTCTGCAGAGATATCACTGAATTACATTTTAGCCACCTCCTCCCCTGGCACAGCTCTTGGATGGCAACGATGCCTTACTTTGAAGCCAACAACGAAGCGTTGTCTCACCTATATCTGCCCGCGCCTTGTTTGTAACGCATCTGTAGTATATTTTCTATTTTCAAAGATTTTATGATATTCTTTCCCATGTGCAAAGTCAATCTTTGAGATGCCCAGGGCCCTCGAAAAGCGTTATACACTGTGGCAGGGAGTTGTGATACGCCGAATCGTAAGAATGATTGCTCCTCTCAAATTTCTCACCGCCTGACAAAAAGGAGATAAGACCGATGTACTTTCCTTCAAAACGGGACTGGTGGCTGGGTTTGTTGATATGGGGTCTGGTGCTTCTGGGAGCCGTTCCTGTTCTCCTCAAACCGGGGAGAGGTCAATTCATCATCATGGTTGCAGTTATTCTATTCGTCGGATGGATTTGGTTCTGGACAGGGTATGAAATCTCGGATGATGAGTTAAAGATTCGTTGCGGACCTTTTCGGCAAAGGATTCCTTTACAAGAAATCAAAGAGATCAAGAAAACGCGAAGTCCTTTTTCTGCTCCTGCCTGCTCCCTGGACAGGATGGAGATCAAGTATGGAAAATCGAAGCGAGTCATGATTTCACCTGCTGATAAAGAGAACTTTATTAACACGATTGTTGAAAAATCTCCACATATTCAACTCGCCGAAGATTTAAGAAAGTATACGTGAAATACCTTGGATGGTTTAGAGGATTTTTGTGATCGGTATCTAGGGAAATGAAATGACCTGTTAGACACCCCGAATGCAAATTAGAGTGCTAGGACAGAAGACCAAAGGATAAGAAAAATGAGGGTGTTTTATGGGGTATAAAGGGTCACCATCAGTTCGCACTTTTCATCTGAGAGGTTTCGGAGTTTATGTTTGGTCTCGGAATCGAAATGGATGGTTTCTCCCTGCTTCAAATGGACAACCTTGTTTCCTAGGGTAAGCTCCAACTCCCCGTGATAGACAAAAATGAACTCCTCTCCCGGGTGTTTATATTCCACTATCTTATGTTTTTCTCTGGGCTCAATGGTGACCATAAAAGCACGAAGGTGTTTGTCTGCAGCTCCCGGGGTAAGCGTACGGTAAGAATAATTCTGAGTGCGTTTGACAAAGGCCTCCTGCCTCTTTCCATCGATCTGCATCTTTTCCTGGTCGGTCAGGAATTGGCTCGGGTCAACTCGTAGAGGCTGGGACAGTTGCAATAGAAAGGAAACCGGGGGAATCAGGCTATCCGATTCGACTTGTTCAATGAACTCCGGTGGCTGCCCTGTCTTTTCGGCTAAATCTGCAACACTCATTTTTCGGTCTTCCCGGAGCTTCTTGATCCGCTGGCCGAAAGAGATTGACTTCCGATCTGTGCCCCCTTTGACCTGGGTGCGATACAGATCTGCAATCTCCTGGAAGAGATGATTTTTCACCTCGAGGATAAAGGCGGGCAGGAAGGATAATGCGTCCGCCACCACTCCGAAATTGGCCACCTTAAAGATCGGTGCATGCGGATCGCGGTTGATCGCCACAATCGTTCCGGCTCCTCTCATCCCTGCAGTATATTGAACGGCGCCGGAAGTGCCGCAGGTGATCAACAGCTCCGGCTTTACAGACCTGCCTGTTTGCCCGATCAGCTGTTCGTGCGAAGTCCAATGGGCGTCCACGGCGGGACGGGTTGCTCCAATCTCTCCTCCCAAGAGCAGGGCCAACTCTCTGACGTAGTCAAATCCCTCCGAGTGCTTCAACCCTCGACCCCCTGCCACCACGGTTTTAGCATCCTCCAGTTTGGAGGTTTGATGCGGCTCGCGGACGGAAGAAATGACGTTGATTTTGGAAGAAATGTGATCGAAGTTTTTTTCCACTTTCACGATCTCTCCACGAGCGTTCTCATCCTGTAGACGTTCTGGAAATATTCCTGGACTTACCGTGGCCATGTAGGGTCGTCGTGTATTCCAAACGATATGGGCCAAGAAATTCCCACCGAAGGCGGGACTAGAGGCGATCAGCCTTTCTGTTTCTCCGTCCCAATCTAAAGAGATGCAATCTGCGCAGAGCCCGACTCCGAGTCGCTTTGCAACCCGGGGAGCTAACTCTTTACCAAATTCAGAAGAACCAGCCAGAAGGATCTCCGGTTTATACTCCTGGACCAGATCGCTAATGATCGTCGTCCATAGATCTGCTCGATAAAAACCCAACTTAGGATGATCCATTAACAAGACGCGATGGGCCCCGTAAGCAATGTATTTTTTGGCGATCTCTTCTAAGCGATGGCCTAAGAGGATCCCGGTCACGGTTCCTTTATCACCTGCAAGAGAGCGCGCCTTTGCTAAGAGTTGAAGCGTTAATCGATCCTGGAGATCATTGCGATGGTCTCCGAAGACCCAGATCTGCAAACCTTTTTTCATTGTCCTCTTCTAAGATAACAAGTTCTTCTCAATTAATTTCGACAAAAGCAACTTAGCCTGCTGCCGGGTATCCCCTTCAATGAAGGTACAGGATTTCTGCGGGGCGATTGGGATCAATCTTTCAACCCAGGTTCCGGACCCAGCCATGCCCACTTTGGCAGGATCGGCATTTAGATCCTCCAGGTTCCAGAACTCTATGGGGTATTTGATGGAAGCCTCTTGGATTTCGACCAGGCTTGGCAGGTGCACGGTTCCCTTTGAAGCGATGGTGAATAAAGCCGGTGCGGACACCTCCAGAATTTCTCTAAATCCATCGGAGACTCTTTCAACACGAAAAAGATTTTTCATCCTCTGAAGCTTCTCCACACCAGTGACATGGGGGAGATCGAGTTCCTCAGCCAATTGGGGTCCTACTTGAGCGGTGTCGCTGTCAGTCGTCCGCATTCCGCAGAGGATCAAATCAAAGGGTCCTATTTTCCGGATTCCCATTCCAAGCACATAAGAAGTGGCCAGCGTATCGCTTGCGGCAAACCTCGGGTCGGAAAGGAGGATTGCCCGATCGGCTCCCATGGCCAAGGCCTCCCGCAGCACCTCTTCGCTGATCTTCGGCCCCATTGTCAAGACGGTGATCGAACCGGAGTGTTCCTTTTTTAGCTGCACTGCCATTTCCAGGGCAAAGAGATCAAAAGGGTTCAGAGAGGAACATTCGGCGGTACGCACCAGACCGTGTGTCTGAGGATGAATCTTCACTTGATCTCCGGCGACCACCTGTTTAATACATACGATGATCTTCATCGCTACGATCAGTCCTCGCTTCGCTTCAGTAATTCCCGGGCGATCACGATTTGCTGAATTTCATTAGTGCCCTCGTAGATCTCTGTCACTCGGGCATCACGAAAATAGCGTTCGATGGGGTAGTCCTTGCTGTATCCATAACCTCCATGGATCTGTACGCCCATTGAGGCGACCTGAGAAGCAGTGCGCCCGGCAAAGAGCTTGGCCATTGCCGAAGGGCAGGAGAGATCACCCTCTTGATCCCTGACATGGGCTGCCTTTAAGGTCAGAAGCCGTGCGGCCTCCACCATCGTACCCATATCAGCGAGCATCATCTGAATGGCTTGATGTCGGGTCAAGGGCACGCGGAACTGTATGCGTTCCTTAGCATATTTCAAGGAAACATCGAGAGCCGCCTGAGCAATTCCCACAGCCTGAGCCGAAATACCGATTCTTCCGGTATCCAGAGCTGCCATGGCAACTTGAAAGCCGTCGCCCTCCTGGCCTAAAAGGTTAGTCTTGGGGACTCGACAGTCAGTGAGGACGATCGAACATACGGGATTTCCACGCATCCCGCAATTATTTTCGAGGATTCCCACTTCAAATCCCGGAGTACCACGCTCTACCAAGATTGCGCTAAAGCCTTTCTTGACGTCGCCTGGGTTCACCGAAGTAAAAATGATTGAGATGTCGGCCACTCCGCCGTTGGTGACAAATATTTTGTTGGCATTCACCACGTAAGAGTCGCCTTCGGCGATAGCAGTAGATTCAATCGCCGTGGCGTCCGAGCCAGCGTTGGGCTCGGTGAGACAGAAAGCGCCAATCTTCTCACCTGCGGCCAAAGGACAAAGGAATTTTGCCTTTTGTGCATCACTTCCGAATTTACTGAGGGGATAGACAACGACGCTGTTATGCACGGCCAACATCAGTCCCATGGCTGCGCACACGCGGGAGATTTCCTCAATAACGAGGCAATAGGAGATGGAATCCATCTCAGCACCGCCATACTTTCTAGGAGCCTGCATGCCGAAAAAATTGAGAGGTCCCATTTTCTCCACGACTTCCCAGGGAAAACGTCCCTCATCGTCGATCTCCTTTGCGACAGGGGCCAATTCGGCCTTGGCAAACTGTCTTGCCATTCGTTTTATTTGTCTCTGTTGAATCGAAAGCGTAAAGTCCAAATTTTTACCTCAATCGAATACAACGATTTTGGCATGAAAACTCCAGAAAGTATACAATGGGATTCCGCGTTTATCAAACAATTTCGGTTTCGTCACGAAAATGCTGCAGAATGCCCCGCCGTGCCTGTCCCGTCCTAACGGGATGCCTGCCTGCCGGTAGGCAGGGGTGGGGATGAATGCAGCGATTTCAAAAACCCGATAGGCCGGACATTCTTGTCCGGCAACCGCATTTTCGCCGAGACTGGACTTCGTCGTGAGCTCAGTCGAACGAAAGTCTCGGCTATCCTATAAAGCGGTCATTTATCTTGACAGGCTTTGGAATTTCATTGTAATTTTTATCAAAACAGTTTAGGAATGATAAAGAGCATTTGAAAAGGAGAACGAGCAATGAAGGAAAGTATTGAACGAGCTAAAAAGGTGTTGAAGGATTGGAAAGGCGATTCCTATACCTTCGGAGAGGATGTCCTTGAAGGAACAGGGAAGTATGCAAAAAAATACGGAAAGAAGGTAACGCTCATTGTCACCGAATTGGGTCAGGACTGGATTCAAAAGCCTCTTGAACAGGTGAAGTCGAGCCTCAAAGCCAATGGCGTAGCCTTTGAAACAATTAATGGCGCAAGACCCAACGCCCCTCGTGAGGACGTCTACCGCATCAGCCTTCAGGTAGCCAGGGGAAAATCGGATGCCATTGTCGCCCTTGGGGGAGGGAGCACGGTGGACGCAGGAAAGGCTGCGGCTGTACTCAATACTTATTCTCCTGTCGAGGTGATGGAGATTTTGGGGACCAATGCGGGGGACGCGGATTCCATCGAGCCCTATTTTGGGACAGGAATTGTAACTAAGATTAAGGAGAAAACCAACCGACCGGTCATGCCGGTGATTGCTGTCCAAACCGCTTCCAGTTCAGGGGCTCATCTGACCAAGTATTCGAATATTACTGACCCTGTTACTGGACAGAAGAAGCTGATTGTAGATGAGGCCATTGTCCCCCCTGCATCGGTCTTCGATTTTAAGATCACTCTCGATTCACCGATGAGTCTGACCTTAGACGGAGGCCTCGATGGGATTGCCCATGCCTGGGAAGTCTTTACGGGGGCAAGTGGCCAGACCTATGGAAAGGTGAAGGAGGTTGCTCAGTTATGCATCCAACTGATCGTTTATGGCCTTCAGAAGACAAAGAAAGATAAGAAGGATCTTGAGGGGAGGATTGCCCTTGGACTGGGTACTGATCTGGGTGGATATTCGATTATGCTTGGAGGAACGAGTGGTCCGCATCTGGGGAGTTTCTCACTGATCGATATCCTCAGCCATGGAAGGGCATGTGCTCTATTGAATCCTTATTATACCGTTCTCTTTGCGCCAGTGATCCAGGATCAACTGAAGACGGTGGGTGCGATCTTCAAAGAGGCGGGTTATATCAAAGAGGAGATCAAAAAAATGGGCGGAAGGAGTCTAGGATTGGCTGTGGCCAAAGGGATGATCGCCTTTGCAAAAGATCTGAATTTTCCAACGACCCTGAAAGAGGCGGGTGCCACCCGAGACCATCTCGACCGGATGCTTACGGCCGCAAAGAACCCACAGCTGAAGATGAAGCTTCAGAATATGCCAACCCCGATGGATGCAGAAAAGGGAGATGTAGATCGATTGATGAAGCCGGTCCTGGAAGCCGCTTTCACAGGGGACTTGAGCCTGATTCCATAATATCTCTTTCATCTCCTCCCCCTTGATGGGGGAGGATGGAGGTGGGGGTGAGTTTAGAGGCGTGATCGTGGATCGCGCCCTACTTTTTTCGGAGGGAAAATGAAGGCGGATATCAAAAAGGCCATCAAAAAAATTGATACGACGAATTGGAAAAAGGTCTTGGTGGAATTCGGCAGGAATGTCATAGAGGTCTTGGTTCCTCCAGGCTGCGCTGAGCTGACCATGAGAGATGTCACTATCTTGTCAGATCCTCAAAAAGCTTTTGAAGAGGCATTGTTAAATCCTATTAGCAGTCCTCCTTTGGAGGAGATCGTTCGAAAGAAGGGAAAGCCGCCTGGAGAGATGACAGCGGCCATTGCCGTCTCAGACATCACGAGGCCAGTTCCTTATAAAGGAGAAAGCGGCATCCTGCGTCCCCTGTTAAGTCGCTTGGAATCCTCTGGCATAAAAAAAGAGAATATCAAGATCATTGTGGCAACGGGAATGCATCGGGCGAGTACCCCGGAGGAGAAGGTAGAGATGTATGGCCAGGAGGTCGTTGATCAATATACGATCCTGGACCACGATTGTGAGAATAATGATCTCTTAGAGAGCATCGGCAAGACGAAAAGAGGGACCCATGTCTATGTCAATCGGGACTTTTACTTCGCGGACCTGAAGGTCGCCACAGGACTTGTTGAGAGCCATTTCTTCACCGGGATTTCAGGTGGGAGAAAATCTGTCTGTCCGGGGTTGGTCGATGTAAAGACGATTCAGAAGTTCCATGGCCCTCATTATCTTGAAGATCCCCGCGCGACGAATCTCGTCTTGGAAGGGAATCCGTGTCATGAAGAAGCTTTGGAAGTTGCCCAAACCGTTGGGGTCGATTTCGTTATCAATGTCAATCTCGACAAAGATTTGCGCCTCGTTCGGGTCTTTGCCGGTAATATGGTTGAGGCAAATATGAAAGCTTTTGAAGTGATCAAAGGCTATGCCGCGATTCCCTTAAAGGAGCAGTTTGATATTGTATTGACTCACAGTGGATATGTGGGAAGAGACCATTACCAGACCGCAAAGGCTGGAGTCGGTGCCCTTCCAGCGGTGAAACAGGGGGGTGTTATCATCATCGCTGCGAATAACCGTGATTTTATCAACCCCATAGGGTCTCCGGAATATAGAAGCTTGCTCCACCTTTTAAGATTGCAGGGACCGGACGGCTATCTCGATTTACTGAAAACTGCCAGTTGGAAATTTACAAAGGATCAATGGGAACCTGAGGTCTGGGGAAAAGTTTTGAAAAAGGTGGGAGAGGATGGGATAATCTACTGCTCCCTTGAAATTGAGCGAGAGAATTACTGTGTCATTCCCGGAGTCTGTGGCCTCGATTTTATGAAGGGAAAAAGGATCAAGCCCTCTCTTGAAAAGGCTCAGGAGATGGTGCAGAAGGCTGTCCTGTTTGCGGTAAGTCGATACCGGCAGAAGAAGGTCGAGCCCACCATGGCCTTCATCCGAGAAGGCCCCTATGCGGTTCCTTATTTGGTTTCGAACAAAACCTAATTCTTACTAAGGAGTCCATAATTTTCTAGACATCGGCCCTCTAATCCCTCCTTTCCTCCCTTTGCAAAAGGGAGGAACTTCCCCTCTTTGGCAAAGAGGGGATAGGGGAGATTTTCTGAAGTGTGTCTTTTCAATAATGGACCGATTGGTAAGTGACGAGGGACAAGGGGAACGCAGTAACCGCAGGACTTCGGCGTGAGCTCAGTCGAACGCTTTAGCCTGCGATGTTTAGACTTACCCCTTCATTCTTTGAAGACAGCGCCCGTGTGGGCTGATTGAACCAGTTCTGCATACCTTTTGAGATAGCCTCTCAACTTCTTCTTTGGCGGTTTCCACTGCGATAACCTTTTCTTCAATTTTTCTTTTGAAATGAGGAGGTTCAGTTTCTTCCCAGGGATATCGATCTCAATCTGATCCCCATTTCGAACCACAGCAATGGGACCTCCGTCAGCGGCCTCAGGGGAGATGTGTCCAATCGCAGCCCCTCGACTTCCACCCGAAAAACGACCGTCCGTAAGCAGTGCAACATCGCGGTCTCTTCCAATCCCTACGATCGCAGAAGTTGGACCGAGCATCTCCCTCATTCCTGGCCCACCTCTTGGTCCCTCATATCGGATGACCACCACATCTCCCTTCCTAATCTTTCGATTAAGAATGACCTTGATCGCTTCCTCTTCGGAATTGAATACTCTTGCAGGTCCTTTATGTCTCAACATGGCATCGTCCACAGCGGACCGTTTTACCACGGCCCCTTCGGGAGCTAAATTCCCAAAAAGGACAGCCAGGCCTCCTGTGGCATGGTAAGGTCTTTTGGTGGATCGGATCACCTCAGGATTGCGGTTATTTCTCCCCTTGATATTCTCTCCAACTTTTTTCCCAGTGACGGTTAGGGCATCCAAATGAATGAGGCCCCCTCGGCTCAACTCGTTCATCAAAACAGGGATGCCTCCGGCCTGGTGGAGTTGATCGAGGTGATGAGGTCCTCCAGGTGCCATGTTGCAGACATGGGGAGTCTTCTCGCTGATCCGGTTAAAGGTTTGAAGGGAGATCTTAATCCTGGCTTCCCGGGCGATGGCAGGAAGGTGGAGAGTCGTATTGGTCGATCCTCCAAAAGCCATGTCCACGGTGATCGCATTTTCGAAGGCTTTTGGGGTGAGGATTTTCGATGGGCGCAAATCTTTTTTCACAACTTCCATGATCTGCATTCCTGTCTCCTTGGCCAACCGGATTCGTTCCGCAAAAACAGCCGGAATGGTGCCATTGTAAGGAAGGGCAAGGCCAAGGACCTCGGAGAGACAGTTCATCGAATTTGCCGTAAACATCCCTGCACAGGAGCCTGCCCCCGGGCATGCACAGCCTTCCACCTCTTTCAAATCCTTTAAGGTCATCTTTCCGATCTTAACCTTCCCCACACACTCGAAGACGGTGATCACGTCATACGGGCTTCCCTTGAACTCGCCTGTGAGCATGGGACCACCGCTGATGATGATCGAGGGAATATCAAGCCTTGCTGCAGCCATGAGCATTCCGGGAACAATCTTGTCGCAGTTCGGGATGAGGACCAGGCCGTCGAAAGGATAGGCCATGGCCATCGATTCGATCGAGTCTGCAACCAACTCTCTCGAGCTCAAGGAATATTTCATCCCTTCGTGTCCCATCACAATACCATCGCAGACCCCGATGGTGAAGAACTCGAGGGGTGTTCCTCCGGCCATGCGGACTCCGGCTTTCACTGCACTGGAAATTTGATGGAGATGGAGGTGGCCCGGAATAACCTCGTTGGCGGAGTTGGCAATGCCGATCATGGGCCTCTCAATCTCTTGATCCGTAAGTCCTAATGCCTTAAAGAGAGAGCGGTGGGGAGCCCTTTCAAGTCCTTTCTTCATTTGATCCGATCGCATTTTTCCTCCTTCCGTCTTCTTCTTTCATCCCCCTTTGGAAAAGGGGGATCGAGAGGGATTTTTTAGAAGTGTTTTCAACGTCTTCCAACTTCTAACACAATTTTCTAAGGAATTTCAAATCGCAGATTTCAGATTTGCGATAACATAAACCGAATTAGTATCACAATTTGTTGCTCTATATTCCCATATTGACAAAGTTGTTCAAAGTTTATAATTATAATTGTAACGATTAACGAATCGCGTATAACGAATAACGGTTATTAAAGAAGGCCTGGGTGGCGGAACTGGTAGACGCAAGGGACTTAAAATCCCTCGGTGGTAACCCACCGTGTCGGTTCAAATCCGACCCTAGGCACCAGAGTAAAAAAGGGGTTAGGCGATTTAAACCTAACCCTTTTTTTGATGGTTTTTTGGTCAGCGAGTCGGTTTTGCGATTGAAAAAGAGTAAAAACATTTTTTTGTCATTTGCCTTGATTGTTTTAAAAGGGTAACCTTTTCTCTCTTGGTCTCTTCGGCTGTTGCTTTCTGCCTCTCATAGTAAGTTGCTTCTTTCTCATACTCTCCTTCAAACCTTGATCGCTCGCAATGTTATATCGATCCTCCTTGTTCTTAGTAAGGTCTCGATCAAGTCTCATTGTTTCTCGTTTCAAGGTATTCGTTATCGTCTTCGCTCTTCGTTGATAGAAACTCTCGGGCAACGGTGAGTTTATGGACTTCTGCAAAGTCTACCGTTTCGAAGGATGTCTGGTTATAATTGTTATTAAAAATCAATTAGTTAAATTGTTTACAAATTTTTCCTTGACATTATAATGATTTTTTGACATTTTACATATTAGATGTAACATTTCACACTTCACTGAAAGGTTACTTGATATGGAGAATGTAACTTCCCTGGTCACGAAGAGTAGTCTTTCCTCGTTGGACACAAGCAGTCTTTCTTCAAGAGTCTACGAACGCCTCTTAACTGCAATTGTCCGCCAGGAACTACAGGTGGGGCAGCCTTTAGATGTCGAGAACCTGGCGAGATCATTCGGGGTCAGTAGAACTCCTGTTCAACTTGCTATCGCAAGGCTGGCAGACCTTGGACTGGTTGAGATCAAGCCACGCAAAGGAACGTTCGTTGCGAGGCTGACTGCACAAGATGTACATGAGCTTTTTGAGGTGAGGGGACTGATCGAAGTCAACGCTGTGAGGAAGGGAGCTAAATTAGCAACTGACAGTGAGCTGATGGCGCTGAAGGGGCTTGTTCAGGGACTCCAGGGTCTATCCTCGGGTGACCAGTATATCGACTATCACGCATTTTTAGAACAGGACAGGCAGTTCCATTCAACGATTGTCACTCTCGGGAAAAACCGAAGGCTGGTATTGATGTACAACCAAGCAAGGACACTGATTGAGCTGACGCGGGCCTCCGCGAACAAACAGATCGGAGGTGCGGCCGTCACCCATGAACGACACATGGCAATTGTTGAAGCTTTAGTAGCGAGAGACCGAGAAAAGGCAGCCGCGGCCGTAGAAAAACATATTCAAGAAAGTGAGCAGGCGATTATAGAAAGACTTCATTTTCCGACAGGATGATTCCCAACGGGTACGGCCCGTAAGTCCCCCCCCATTCGATCATTCTGTAGCTAATGAGATTCCGGGTTGAACAGACATGATTCGAATAAAGATATTCTTCGAAAAGTACGGAATCTATGTTTTTCTCCTTCTTATTGTTTTGTTCTCTTCATTGGTTTCCCCTGCGTTCTTGAAACCACAAAACATTGTTAATATCCTCAACCCGGCCGCTGCATTGGGCATGGTTGCGATCGGTCAAACGTTTGTCATCTTGACAGGAGGGGGTGGTCTTGACCTATCAGTCGCTTCACTCATGGCCACCGTGGCGGTTATCGCCGCAGCGTACACCGGGGGACAGGATTCACAGCTTCTCCCTGCGGCGGCGATCTGTTTGGTTTTTGGCATTTTGATCGGGCTGATTAACGGACTCCTCATCACGAAACTACGGGTGCCCCCGATCATGGCGACTCTTGGAATGATGATCATTCTCCTGGGGGGGAGGTTCCTCTATACAAAAGGCATTGCAAAAGGGAGCTATCCTCCACTTCTTCGCTTCTTGGGTACAGGATTCGTAGGTCCGATCCCAACATCTGTTGTGTCCCTTGCAATTCTGCTAATTATTGCCGCCGTGCTGCTTAAAAAAACGGTGTTGGGGCGACAGATTTATGCGCTTGGGGGAAATATCAGTGCAGCCATACTTTCCGGATACAATACCGATTTGATTCTCATCATCGTTTATATTTTTTCGGCCGTATCAGCATCCATTGCTGGTCTTTACCTCGCAGGCTGGATCGGTGTTGCCGACAATTGGGTTGGGCAAGGGTATGAGATCGATTCAGTTGCGGCCGTCGTAATGGGAGGGACCTCTTTCGAGGGAGGCAGGGGAGGGGTCTTTGGAACGATCGCAGGTGTGCTGATCCTGGTCATCCTTTACAACTTGGTTTTGTTGCTCCATTTTTCAATCCAGACTCAGTACATGGTGAAGGGTGTTGTAATCATCATCGCTGCCTCTTTTTATGTGCGAAGAGGGGCCCGATAATAGCGGCCCTAGAAAGGAGGTGAACAGATCGGAAATTCAAGTCGGAAGGCATAGGTTTGAGTAAATTCACATTTAACCAATTTTGATGGGGGGTATTGCTATGAAAAAGATTTTTGCAATTCTGATTGTTGCTAGCGTTTGTGTCGGGTTGACGGGAACCATGGCTCTAACCCAGGAACGTGATTGGGCTCGCTCAATCGTATGGAACCCGTACAAGCAAGAGATGGTGGACTGTTCAAAATACAAGAAAAATCCACCATACACGATGGCCTATTGCAATGCTTCGCTTTCCAATGCGTGGGCTGTCGTAGGGGTTCAGACCATTAAGTATGTGGTTCAGCAAAACAAGGACAAAATCAAGGATTTCGTTTTCACCGATGCCATGGATAAACCTGATAAGCAGATCGCCGACATGGAGGACCTCATGGCGAAGGGAGTTGATCTGATTGTCATCAGGGCCATCACAGAAGCCGCATTGGATCCGATTGTTACACGGGCACACAACCAAGGGATCCCAGTCGTGTGCTTCTCTAGAAAAGTGAAGAGCGATAACTTTGTAAGTTTTGTTTCCGCCAGCAATTATACGATGGGGCGCGCGATGGCCATATGGCTCGCCCAATATCTAAAGGGAAAAGGGAATATCGTCCTTCTCGCCGGAGTTGCAGGAGCAGGTTCTGCAGAAGAGAGGTTGATTGGAATTCAGGAGGTCCTGTCGGCTTACCCCGGCATCAACGTCCTCGAGAAACAGTACACACAATATTCCACTTCGAAAGGGAAGCAGGTCATGCAAGCGATGATCCAATCCTACGGGAAAAAGATCGATGGTGTCTTGTCCGTCGGGGGGGCCGAGGCAGTAGGAGCGATTGAAGCGCTGCAGGAAGCTGGCATGAAGGCTCCCATCACCGGAGAACCTTACAACGGGTTTATGAAGAGGGTGCAACAGTTTGGGTTCCCAGGACTGGCTGTTGATTTTTCGCCCGCAATGGCGGGTGAGTGCGTCACGTTGGGCATGAAAGTTCTCCAAGGAATTTCGGTGCCAAAGTATTATCAGGGAAAGCGGTATTTCATCACCACACACAATACCGAAGACATCAAGTCTGACTTACCCTGGAAGGACGCCACCTTCCCAGACAGGCCTGACACGTTTGTGTTTGGATACGGGCTCCCACCAGTGGAATGGCTGAAGTAATAGAACTGGGGGACTTCAAGTCCCCCAGTTTCTTCAATGGGTATGTCGGAGACGAACGAGACCATGCTCGAAATGCAGAAAATCTCTAAGTCCTTTCCCGGGGTCCAGGCCCTCGATCAGGTCGATTTCAATTGTGTGGAGGGGGAGGTCCATGCCTTGGTGGGAGAGAACGGAGCTGGGAAGTCAACGTTAATGAAGATTCTTGCCGGAGTGTATCAGCAAGACGAGGGAAAGATCTTCCTGAGGGGAAAAGAGGTTTCCTTTACATCCCCAAAGGATGCTCAAAAAAATGGGATCAGCACGATCTATCAGGAGTTTAACTTAATCCCTGATCTGAATGTTGCCGAGAATATCTTCTTGGGGCATGAACCGCTAAAGAAAAGGGGCTTTTTCATTGATGGGGCCAAGTGCTACCGGGTCGCAGAAGAGATTCTATCGAACCTGGAAATGGAGATCAACACCCAAACGAAGGTCGGGGATCTCAGTGTGGCCGAGCAGCAGATGGTCGAGATCGCCAAAGCCCTCTGCCTCAAAGCCAACATCATCATCATGGACGAGCCGACGGCTGTGATTTCAGGCAAAGAGTTGGAGGCATTGTTTCGCATCATTCGATTGCTGAGAGATGATGGCAAAACAATTATCTATATTTCTCACCGTATCGATGAAATCTTTGGAATTGCAGATCGCGCAACGGTGTTGAAGGACGGGAAACTTGTCGGGACGATCATCCCAAAAGATGTGAGCAAAGGGGACCTCGTCAGAATGATGGTGGGCAGAAGTCTCTCGGAAGTGTTTCCTTCAAAAGAGCCGGGGCAGAAAAGGGAAATTCTGACCCTGAAGAACGTGTGCCGAGGAAGGACCCTCAGGAACATTTCTTTTAGCGTTAACACGGGAGAGATTTTGGGGGTGACCGGGCTGGTGGGTTGTGGTCGTACGGAATTGGCTCGAGTGATCTTTGGAGCTGACCCATTGGATAGAGGGGATATCTATTTCAACGGTCAGAAACGTTATAGAAATAAGCCCAAGCTATCCATCTCTCGAGGCATGGGATTCGTAACGGAAGATCGCAAGAAAGAAGGTCTTTTCCCCAATCTGTCGGTGAGGAAGAATTTGACCAGTGTGATCCTTAGCCGAGTCAAAGGTTGGTTCTTCGTCAAGGAAAGGGAGGAGAGGCGTATTGCGACAGAATCTATCAAACGGTTCAACATCATGACTCCTCATATTGAGCAGGAAGTTCAGTATCTGAGTGGAGGGAATCAGCAGAAGGTGATTCTTGCTAAATGGATCAACGCCGACTCGAAGCTCATTATCATGGACGAACCGACCCGGGGGGTCGACGTGGGAGCGAAGGCCGAGTTCTACACCCTTATGAGACTTCTGGCCAGGCAGGGGAAAGCGATTCTCATGATTTCGTCAGAGTTTCCTGAAATCATCGGGATGAGTGATCGCATTCTGGTCATGCATGATGGGCAGATCATGGGGGAACTCTGCTCCTCTGAGGCGACGGAAGAGTCCATTCTGATGATGGCAACGGGCCAACTCAAGAAAAACAAAGCAGAGGAGGAGCTCTGTGAGTCTTAGTCATTTGAGACAACACTGGGCGACTCTGATCGTCTATGGGGTCCTCATGGCGCTGATCTTGGGGTCAAGCGTGGCCTCGGATGTGTTTCCGACTTCTCGGAATTTCAACAACCTCATCCGTCAGGCTGTAGCCCTCGGGATAGTGAGCATCGGTCAGACCCTGGTCCTACTGACCGCAGGAATCGATTTGTCTGTTGGATCCGTCATCAGTCTAACAACCTGTTTGACCACAGGGCTCATCCACGGTCAAGGACACTTGGTCCTGCCGGTGATCGCGCTGGTCATTGTGGCAGCGCTTTTCATCGGGTTTTGTAACGGGGTCGTCATCATCAAGACGCACGTCTCCCCTCTGATCGTGACGCTGGCGATGATGTCTATTGTACAAGGCGCGGTTTTCCTTTACACCAAAGGCCCCGTGGGGGAGGTTCCTCAATCATTTTCTTTCGTCGCCTGGGGTAAATTTGGGTTTATGCCTTTCCCTATTTTCATCCTGGCAACGGTTGCGGTGGCGGGAATCATTCTTCAAAGGCAAACGACTTTCGGGCGATCCCTATTTGCTATTGGAGGAAATGAGGAAGTCGCCAGACGTTCGGGGATTCAGGTGGATCGGGTTAAGGTCGCCACTTACATGATTTGCAGCTTTGCAGCGGCCTTGACAGGCATCTTTCTCTCCAGCCGGATGGGCCAGGGGGACCCTCTGGCCGGTGAGCGTTACATGATCGATTCCATCATCCCTGCCCTTATTGGGGGCACCAGCCTGACTGGAGGAAAGGGAGGGATCGTCGGCACGATCGCTGGGATTTTGATTCTAACGATTGTAAGTAACATTCTTAATCTCTTAAATGTGGAGACTTACTGGCAGTGGGTGGTGACAGGGTTGATCGTCATTGTCGCCGTAGCCTGTTGTGGAAGAGTCAAGACTTAGGCATGGGAGTAAAAGGGTAAGGGGATTTTCAGGGTATTTGAAGGAGGGGAGCATGAGGAATAAGAATGAGGATATGCGAGAAAGGGTTGTCAGAACCGTATGTTCCACCTGCTATTGTGGTTGCGGCATCTTTGCCCATGTGAAGGGCGGGAAGGTGGTCAAACTGGAAGGAGACCCTGAGCATCCCAACAGTAAGGGTGAACTCTGCCCCAAGGGGTTGGCCGGTATCGAACTCCTCTATCATCCGGATCGGTTGAATTATCCGTTAAGAAGAGAGGGAAAGAGAGGGGAAGGCAAGTGGAAGAGGATCTCCTGGGATGAGGCCTTGGGGACGATCGCTGACAAGTTGCAGGGGATTAAAGAAAAACATGGACCTGAGTCGATATGCGTCGCGACCGGTTCCGGGCTTTATGCCAATATGGGCATGATCGGATACTTTGCCTACTTGCTTGGGACTCCCAATATTTCCGGAAGCGGAAACATCTGCTTCGTACCGGCAGCGATGGCTGCTCAGGCGACCATCGGACATGCGATTGCCATTTTTGCCAATGAAATGATCAGTGAAGATGCACTGGAAGCCAAGTGCATCCTGCTGTGGGGTGCGAATCCGAGGTACAGTTTCCCCTATCCCATCGGGGAGGGAATCTTCAAGGCAAAGGAAAGAGGTGCAAAGCTGATTGTCGTCGACCCTCGTCCTACGGACTATGCGAAAATAGCCGACCTCTGGCTCCAGGTCAAACCGGGAACAGATGATGCCCTGGCCCTGGGCATGATCAACGTCCTGATCAATGAAGAACTGTATGACAAAAAATTCGTTGCCGAATGGACCTATGGTTTTGATGAACTGAAAAAACATGTACAGCAGTACCCTCCAGACAAAGTATCCAAGATCACGTGGGTTCCA
>Ga0315282_10005661_pt1 | contig 21189 bp, 12 predicted proteins | sample YL17G07_20_MG_FD_203693 | JGI IMG/M metagenome (GOLD analysis project Ga0315282, IMG submission 203693) | Sediment microbial communities from Yellowstone Lake, YNP, Wyoming, USA - YL17G07_20 | ecosystem: Environmental > Aquatic > Freshwater > Lake > Sediment | place: USA: Wyoming | collected... | reverse complement strand
AGACAAGCAAAACACTATACCCCCTCCAAACCAAGATCTGCGCGATCCTTAAAGCGCCTGTGAAGCTCCCGTGCCTAATCGTCCGGTTGCTCATGGCCCGTTCCTCCTGGGCAAAATGCCCTTTTGCGGATTTGTCATGGTTTGTATATCAAAGAGGTCGGTTCGTCAACTAAAAAAAGCAACCCATCCCGGCTCAAAAAAAAGTTGGGCTACCTCTCAAGCATGGGGTGCAGGATGTTGTTGAATGTGCCGGCCGAGCATGGAAGAAACTGGAGCGCGAAAGCTGAGCCGGTGAGCCCGAAACCGGGTGCCGGAGTCTGTGATAAGGAGCTGCGACCATGGCCGAATGTCCTTCGATGAAAAAGAACATGGGGGTATGCACGTGTACCTATGATCCATGCCCGCGCAAAGGCCGATGCTGCGAATGCATTCAGTATCACTGGCGGAACAAGGAATTGCCGGGATGCCTGTTTCCGCCCGCGGTCGAAAGAGAGTATGACCGCTCTCTGAAGCGATTCATTCGGGCCTGCGCGCCGTGAGAAGCGATTGCGGATTGCGGAATCACGGAATTGCCAATTTCGGATCGTGGAGCTGAGCGACAATGCCGTTGACTTCAGCCGTGGGCGACCCGGGTCCGTTCCTGATCATCTTTCTCGTCGTGGCGGTGGTGATTGCAGTCGTCGTCATCGCGGCGATCCAGGGGGCCAAGCGCCGTCAGGCCTGGCAAACGCTGGCCATGCGACTGGGTTGCTCCTACAGCGCCGACGATCCGTTCGGCATTGACACGTCCTATCCGCACTCGCTTTTTCAAAAAGGCCACAGCCAGTGCGCGTACAACGTGATGTCGGGCCGGCTCAAGGAACGCGAGATCATGTGCTTCGACTACCTCTACAAGGAGACGCACGGCTCGGGGAAAAACCGCCACACGACCACTTACTATCACACCTGCCTGCTGCTGGCGTTGCCGATCCGATTCCAGACGCTTTCGATTCGGCCCGAGTCCTTTCTGGACCGCGTGGGCGAGTTCTTCGGGCTCGACGACATTGATTTCGAGTCGGACGAATTCAGCCGCAAGTTCTTCGTCAAGTGCGCCGACAAAAAGTTTGCCTACGACGTCATCCATCCGCGCGTGATGGAACTGCTGCTTCAGTGCGGGAAGGTCCACGTGGAGGCCGTGGGCGATTCGATCCTCTTTTACTGCACGCCGACGCTGCGCGTGCCCGAAGAGGTCGAGCCGCTCGTCCAGCGCGGACTGCAGTTTGTTGAATTGATCCCTGATTATCTGATCGAACAGGCGAAGGGAGCAATCTGATGGGACCGGAGATCATTCCCGTGATTGGGCTGGTGGTGATCTTCTTGCTGCCGATCGTGTACGTGTTGGGCACATACAACCGGCTGGTCAAGCTGCGGTTCATGATCCGCGAATCGTGGTCGAATGTGGACACGGAGCTGAAGCGGCGCTACGACCTGATTCCCAATCTCGTGGAGACGGTCAAAGGGTATGCGGCTCACGAGCGCGGGGTCCTGGAGGCGGTGGTGAGGGCGCGAACGGCGGCGATCGCCAGCACGGGTTCGCCAGCCAGCCAGGCGCGCGACGAGAACGAACTGGTCCGCCAGATGCGGTCGCTGTGGGCGGTGGTCGAGCGCTATCCCGACCTCAAGGCGAACGAGAATTTCCTGGCGCTTCAGCACGAGCTGACCAACACGGAGGACCGCATCCAGGCGGCGCGGCGGTTTTACAACGGCAACGTGCGGGTGCTGAACGTGCTGGTGCAGTCGGTGCCGAGCAACCTGGTCGCGGGGATGTTCGGCTTCACCGAAGCGGAATATTTCGAAATCGAAGACTCGAGCGTCCGCGCCCCGGTGCATGTATCCCTGACATAGAAAACTCCCCCATATTGATCACAGGCGGCGACTGTACGCGCCAAATAGTGCTTGAGTGAGAGTCTAAACTGCGGGAGCCTGTATTCTGGTTTGGACAATCGAGAGGCTCCAGAAGACCCTCTTCTCGTGCTGGGATTCCCGAGGAGGTCTAAACCGTGCCAGGGAATGAGAGTATGGGTGAAGGAATCACACAAGCAGACGGTATCACTGCAATCGGCATAGAGGGGTTTAAGTCGTTCCGTGACAAAACGACCCTAGAGATACGGCCATTGACGCTCCTGGCCGGTGCGAACAGCGCCGGAAAATCCAGCGCAATGCAACCCTTGCTCCTGCTGAAGCAAACACTCGATGCTACCTACGACCCAGGGCCGCTGTTGCTTGACGGCCCGAACGTTCGTTTCAGCGAGTTCGAGCAAATGCTCTGGGCACCCGGAGGCTACCCGAAAGAAGATGGATTCAGCACCACTTTTCGAAGTCCGGACGGTTTCGAGGTAAGCCTTCGTTTTGCAAAAACTGGAAAGGATCTCGTGATAGATTCCCTCAAGTTCACAGCGGGTACGGGGCTCCAGGTGATGCGGCCCGGTATGAAGCAGGAAGAAATCTTGAATCTTCTACCACAAGAGGTCCGTGCTTGGGGGAAGGTCACGGTGAAGTGGTCGGTCTCACGGATGCGTTGCTATTTGTTCTTGAGGCCACTATTCCCCGATAGGGCCCCCATACCACCGGATGCTCCCTTGGCCCAAATGAGTCCGATGCGGGTATTTGACCGCCACATTCGTGGAGTGATTCATCTGCCCGCTCTCCGGGGGAATCCGCTTCGTGAATACCCCACGAGCGGCGTGGGCGCCACTTTCACCGGCCAATTTCAGAACTACGTCGCTGGAATTCTCTCCGGCTGGAAGGACAGGCGCGACCGAAGACTTAAGGAGATTGGAGCAGCCCTTCGGAGGCTCGGCGTCTCATGGAAGGTGGACGTCAAACGTTTGGATGACACAAAAGTTGAATTGCGCGTGGGGCGTTTACCCCGCAGTCGGCAGGGTGGCGCACGCGACCTGGTTAACGTTGCCGACGTGGGATTTGGAGTGTCCCAAGTTTTGCCCGTCGTGGTGGCTCTCCTCGCAGCAAGGCCGGGCCAGCTGGTGTACATTGAACAACCGGAAATCCATCTTCACCCGCGGGCTCAGGCTGAAATGGCCCACCTGCTGGCGGATGCGGCCAAGCGAGACATACGTTTGGTGGTGGAAACGCACAGCGCCCTTCTCCTGTTGGCAATCCAGACGCTGGTCGCCAAAGGAAGACTCCACCCAAGCCTCGTGAAACTGCACTGGTTCACGCGGGACAAGGAGGGGGCTACCCATGTCCGCTCCGGTGATCTCGACGAGAAAGGGCGATTCGGCGACTGGCCCCAGGACTTCGGTCACGTTGAGCTGGCCGCCGAGAACGAGTACCTGAACGCCTCGCTGTTCTGAAGGAAACCTTGATGACGCTTACGGCCTCGCGCTTTCTCGTCGTGGATGCCTCCGTGGCAGGACAAGCGGGTTCGGAAGGGGCGAGAGATCCGCGTTCCGTTCACTGTCACAACTTCCTCCTGCAAATACTTCAGATCTGTCATTGCATTGTCATGTCCGAAGCCATCCGCAAGGAATGGAACAAACACGCCTCACCCCGCGCGAGGAAGTGGCTTACCCAAATGCACGGCGCGAAGAAGGTGGAGAAGGTTGAGACCCCCGAGGACGCCGTGCTGCGTAGGAGGCTTATCGAGATCGCCGCAAGCTCAAATGCGACCGACGCCGCAGTGAAAGATGTTCATCTGGTGGAGGCCGCGCTTGCATCGGATGGCCTGATCGTTTCGATGGACGACGAGGCGCGCAGCCTGTTCAGGGAACTCTCTCGGCAGGCGAAACAAATCCGGCATTTGGTATGGATCAACCCGGCCGTTGAGGAGGAGACTCCCATCGCCTGGTTGAAAGCCGGGGCGCCAACCGAAGAACACCGCAAACTCGGTTTCCGGTCGCATTGATGTTGATCTGGGATGCCGCAAACACTCAGCCGAGCGGCGAACCTTCCATCGTCGCGATCAGCAGTTTCCAGAACTTGCGGCTTTTGGCGCGACGGGTTTCGGCGAGGGCCGGATCGCCCCGTTCGAGGGCTTTACCCGCACCCGAGGCCTGGCGCGCCGCCTTGATCAGAAGAAAACTGGCGAGAAACAGCGGCGCGTTTTGTTCGAACCGTTCCCGGCGCGACGGCTCCTTCTCGAAGTATCCCTCGCAGAATTCCCGCCACCACCCCTCGTCGAAAAACATCCAGCGGACATCCACCAGGTCGGATTCGAAGCAGCCATAAGCCATCGTCACGAGGTCGAGCACCACGACCTCGCCGTTCGGGGTCAGCAACACATTCTCGCGATTCCAGTCGCAATGAATCAGCTCGTAGGATTCGGGAACGGGGCGGCGCGCCACGCGTTCGCGAAACCAGCGCAGGCAGCGCTCCGCCTCTTGCGGCGTCACCTCGGCCAGCTGTTTTCGGATTCGATCCAGACGAACGGGCACCTTGTCCAGCACCTCGGCCATCGGGTCGGGCGAAGGGCTTCCCAGCCACGGTCGTCCGGGGCAAGGCGAGCGGTCGCTGTGAAGCTGCACGAGGGTTTCGACCACCCGGTGGCGCACGGTCGCGTCGTGGCGCACCGCCTCGGTGACCACCTGGCCCTCGACGAATTCCTCGATCAGCACTTCGACGTCGGCTTTGCCGCGCGGGAAGGGGAAGACCTGGCGGAAATAGACCGCGGGCACACGAATTCCCCGCTCGGCCAGATGGCGGCTCATGTACCAATGGGCAAAGCCGTTCTGTTTTTGGCGATCCACAAAATAGCCGCGCAGGACCAGTGATCGGCCGTCGGACAGGACCAGACGGCGGACCAGGGCGTTTTGCCCCGTGGCAAACAGCTCGATTTTCGCGGCGGGCGGCAAACCGACGTTTGCCAAAACCCCGGCCAGGTCCTCGGTCGAGAAGCGATCGAAAAAGTCAGACAGTCGCCGGAAACGACGAAAAATGGGAAACCAGCGCATTCCGCTTGCTCCGCCGGAGCCGTGCTCTGAAACGCAAGCCGGGAAAAGAGATAACCGCGCGCGCCGGGCGATGCAATAAGAGCTTTGGAGGAGGTCGGTGGCGGGGGGCGCTGCGCATCCCCCTTCGTCCCCCGCCGGACCGCAAAAAAAACTGTTTGACAGATCATCCCCGGGTTTCTATACAGGCATCGTTTTCTGAGACGTCTTTCGTGGGTTCACCATATCCAGAACGCAGAGGTGAGACAGTGGACGCCAAACGGATCTTGATTCTCATCATTCTGTTGGTCGGGCTGTTTTTCGCCGGCCGGTACGCGTATGGCAAGTGGAAATACTACAATCCTACGCCGCCGCCGCCGGCAGCGACACAGCCGGCTCCGGCAACACAGCCGGCTCCGGCAACACAGCCGGCTCGATAAGGGGCGCGTGGCGGGTTGGATCTCGCCCCGGCCAGGTCGGGACGACGTTTAGCGGTGTTCGGTCGGTGTTGGTTGTTTCGCCCGAACGCGCAAAAAAGAGTACGCTATCACGAGGGAGCACGTGAGCTCCCTCGTTCTCTTGTTTAGGGTGAGGCCCTGCACCCGATTCGTTGCTTGACCTGGCTCCGTCTTGGGATAGAATCCCTCTCCGGGTGGTCAGGCCGGTCGTCCCAGGCGGTTTCGACGCAGGAACCTCGAGCGGGAGTAGCTCAGTGGTAGAGCCCCTGCCTTCCAAGCAGGACGTCGCGGGTTCAACTCCCGTCTCCCGCTCCATTCCTTTCTAATGACTTACGCGCTCTCCGCAGCCTGCACTTCCACTACCTTGCACGACCCGCATACACGACCCTTGCGATTGAGCCTCACCGGCGGGGCGGTAAGGTGGCAGTAGCATCTGGTTGTGCAGATCTGCTTGTGGTCCAAGAGTTTCATGAGCAGGGGTTGATGGTTCCCCATCTCCTCCCCATCTTACTTATTGGCGAGCGACAAGTGATCCATGATGACATTTTTCGGCAGGGACATGAACTTTTCCTTCGGAAGCGCTGTCTATTGTCACAGAAACGGCGGTCGGATCGCCGTAGGCGTTTCGGGTCAACCTTCTGTCAGAGTTGATCCACGTGGTTTGATCAGTGCGGTGTTTTCATCTTGAGGAGGAAGACGTCATGAGAGTTTCCCCGAGAATCCTGAGACGGACGGCCCGGCTGGGCGCGATCTGCCTGTTGTGCCTGTGTCCGGTAGCAACCCCGGTTGTTGGAGAAGGTGCAAAGAAACCCGAAGACCTGCAACAGCGCCTGGGTGGCGCCCAACGTTGCCTGGCGCACGTCTCGACCGACAAGCCGATCTACCGAACCGGTGAAAACGTCTATGTGCGCGCCGTGGTGGTTGACGCCCTAGCACGTGCACCGTGGATGAGCAACGTGTTGGCGCAGGTCGAGGTCATCTCGCCCAAGGGCGACACGATCACACGCGGCATGGCCACCGTCGAAAACGGCTCGCTGGGCTATCAATGGCCGATTGAGGAGGCGGTCGCCGGCGGCGACTACAAGGTCAAGGTTACCGTCCTGGGCGGTGCGCCGGCCGAGCGCCAGTTCAACGTTCGCGCCTTTCGCCAGCGGCGGCTGCGAACACAGATCGAGTTCGCGCGCGAAGGCTACGGTCCAGCCGACGAGGTGACGGCGACGCTCCAAGTCTCGCGCGCCGAGGGCGGAATCCCGGTCGGCGCCAAAGCATCGGTTGTGGCGCGCGTGGATCAGCGTGAGGTCTGGCAGGGAACAACGACCGTAGATGCGAGCGGTTTCGCCACGGTGCGCTTCAAACTGCCGGAGACCATCGTCCAGGGAGATGGCACGCTGTCGTTCGCCATCGAGGACGGCGGCGTGGTTGAAACGGCCGCGAAGACCATTCCGATCCTGGTCGCCACAGTGGATCTGAAAGCCTATCCTGAAGGCGGCGACCTGGTGGCAGGCATCGAAAACCGCGTCTATTTCGAATCCATCGCGCCCAATGGCCGCCCGGCCGACATAGTGGTGCAGTTAGTGGATTCGAATGGAACGGCTATTCTGAAAGCGAAGACCGAACACGAGGGCCGGGGCAGTTTTGTTTTCACGCCGCAGGCCGATACGACCTATACGCTGCAAGTCATCGAGCCGTGGATCGTGACGACGAGGATTGATCTGCCAAAGGCAAGCAAAGGCATCACGCTGCGTGCGACGAAAGACCGCTACCCCGCGGGCGAGCCAATCGAGGTCGAGATTGGCTGGGGCGAGGCGCTTCCCAATGTCCGAGTCGTCGTCAGTAATCGCGAGGTGATTGCGGCTGAGAAGACCGTCCAACCTATCCAAGAAAGGTATCTTCAGACGGGGACCTCTGTTTCATTGGATTTGCCGAAAGAAGCCGCGGGCGTTTTGCGCGTAACGCTCATTGACAACGAGGGACGGCCTCGCGCCGAGCGCCTGATCTATCGTGAACCGGCGGAGAAGATGAATGTTGCGCTCGAACTGGATCGGCAAAGCTATATCCCCGCCGGCAAGGTGACGCTGAAAGTCAAAACGACCGACGGCACGGGCAAACCGGTGGCGGGATTTGTCGGCCTGGCGGTCACCGATGACGCGGTGCTGGAAATGATCGAGACGCGTGAAAAGGCGCCGCGTCTGCCGGTACAGGTGTACATCGAACCCGAAGTGCGCGAATTGGCGGACGCCCACGTCTATCTCTCGAATGACCCGAAAGCACCGCGCGCGCTGGACCTGCTGCTCGGAACGCAGGGCTGGCGGCGGTTTGCGTTGATCAACGTTGATGATTTTCTCAAGACTTACGGCGACCAGGCTCGCCGCGTTCTAGCCCAGATGAACCCGCCCACTCCGCAAGCTTTGGGTGGTCGCTTTCCCCGAGGTGGAATTGCGATCGGCGATGCTGCGCGCGAGGGCATGGCGGTGGAAAAGCTTGCAGTCCGGGCCGCGGATGTCAGAGATGAAAAGGCGGAAGCCAGGCGAAAAGAAGTGGCACCAAGAGAAGATGAGAAAATGGGAAACAAAGGGGTTGAAGCTCCCATGCCCAAGCGTCTTCCCGCTCCGCTGGCAGCCACGCCGGCGCCTATGCCGGACCGACAAATGGCTGACAGGGTCAAACGCCCCGTGGCACGGCCTGAAGCAATGGCGGAAAGGCCGGCGCTTCCCCCGATCATTGCCGTACGCGTTTATGCCCACGCCGTCCGGCCCAATCGCCAGCCCAACGATCGCGTGGATTTCGCCGAAACGCTTTATTGGAACGCGGGGGTTGCCACAAACGACAAGGGCGAGGCAAGCGTGACATTCGATTTGTGCGATTCCGTGAGTTCGTTCCGTGTGATGGCCGACGGCTATACGAAGACCGGGTCATTCGGCGCGGGCGACGCCGTGATCGAGTCGCGCCGGCCGTTCTACGTCGAGGTCAAGGCTCCGCTCGAAACCACGACGGGCGACGAAATCCAAATGCCCGTCGTTCTGGTCAATGAGACCGACAAGGCCATGGAGTCGGCCCTGGTTGTTTCGGCCGGTGCGGGGATCCAATTGGGCAAGTTTCCTGAGAAGGTCAAAATCCCCGCCCATTCGCGCATGCGCGTGGTTGTTCCTGCCAATGTCGAAAACAAGGCGGGGCGGGGGGATCTGATTGTGTCGGCGGGCGCGGGCGAATTTACCGATTCCGTCACGCGCCAGGTTTCGGCCAAGCCGTTGGGATTCCCGGTGGCCGTGAATTTTGGCGGCATGCTCGAGGGCAAAGTCTCTCACACGCTCACCATCCCGAAGAGTCTGACCGAAGGCGGCATGACGGCCCAGGCGGTCGTCTATCCCACCCCGTTGGGCAATCTGACCAAGGCTCTCGAAGCGCTCGTTCGCGACCCTTGCGGCTGTTTTGAGCAGGCCAGTTCCTCCAATTATCCGCTGGTTATGGGGATGCAGTACTTTCAGACCCACACGGGCGTTGACCCGGCGCTTATCACGAGGAGCCGCGAGAAACTCGCCGCGGGCTACAAGCTTCTCACCGGATATGAATGCAAGCAGAAGGGCTATGAGTGGTTTGGCGGTGATCCCGGACACGAAGCGCTGTCCGCCTATGGTTTGCTGGAGTTCACCGACATGTCGCAGGTCCATCCCGTGGATCCCCGGATGACGGAACGCACGCGCGAGTGGTTGATGAAGAGGTGCGACGGCAAGGGTGGGTTCGAGCGAAATCCCCGGGCGCTCGATTCGTTCGGGGGCGCGCCGCCGGACATCACCAACGCCTATATCACCTGGGCGTTGGCTTGCGCGAAGGAAAAGGATATCGCCAAGGAGCTGGATGCGGTTCGCGATGCCGCGGGCAAATCCGATGATCCCTATCTGATCGCTCTGGCCGCCGGCGCGTTGATCGAGTCGAACCGCAAAGCCGACGCGGCGCCGTTGCTCAAGCGTCTGGCGACGATGCAGGACAAGGATGGTTCGATCCAAGGCGCGAAGACCAGCATTACGCGGTCGGGAGGCGTTTCGCTTCTCGTCGAGACGACCGCTTTATCGGTCCTGGCATGGCTGTCGGACGGCGCCTATGCGGGCCACACGGAAAAAGCGATGAAGTGGTTGTGCCAGGCGTGCGAAGGCGGCCGGTTCGGTTCGACACAGTCCACGGTGCTGGCGCTGAAAGCGATCATCGCCTACGACAAATCGCGCGCGCGGCCGAAAGCCGACGGCACGCTGATCCTTTCCGTGGACGGGAAAGTCATCGAGTCGCTGGATGTCAAGAAGACCGCCGAAGGCGCGCTCGAATTTCGCGATTTCGCGGGGACTCTGCTGCCCGGCGAACATGTCGTCACGTTGGAAATGAAAGACGGCTCGCCGATGCCCTATAGTCTCGCCATCGAGTACTCCGCCGAGACGCCCAGCGACGCCAAAGCCTGTCCGTTGGAAATTCAGACCAGGATGACGGAAACCTCGGTGCCGGAAGGCAATCCGGTCGAGATGGTTGCCCGCGTGCGCAACACGAAGGACGAAGGGTTGCCGATGACGATGGCGATCGTGGGGCTGCCGGGTGGTCTGGAACCGCGCCACGAGCAGTTGAAGCAAGCCGTGAAGGCGGGCAAATTCTCCTTCTACGAAATCCGCGGCCGCGAGGTGGCGATCTACTTCCGCGATCTGGCGCCCAAGGCCGAACGCGAGATCGTGATCAGCGCGATTGCTTCCGTGCCGGGAACGTACGTGGGTCCGGCCAGCCGGGCGTATTTGTACTACACGCCCGAGGAGAAGAGGTGGACCGACGGCCTGCACGTGAGCATCACGCCGAAGTGAAGAGGTGAGAAGTTAGCCCGCATCTCTCGCGCCTGAGCAGATTCTCTTGACTGTCCAAGGGGTTCTGAATTCAATCGCACATGGTAAAATGAGAAGCCGGCAGTACAAACATTCAGGGACTGCTGAGGTGCCCGCTCGAAGGAACGGCTTGGCGATCCTGGTGGTGGGGGCGGCTTTTTCATTGATTGCGAACGCCCATGCCTTCCGGCCCCCTGAAGGTTCCGTGGCGCCCTTGGGCCACTACGATAAGCGGACGCAGACGTCGTCCCCCGTCGGGCCGGCAACCGTCAGTCAGGTTCGCAGCCTCCTCGCCGCCGCGAGGGGAGCGGCGACGTCGCCGGCGATCCAGGTTCATCTTGCCCCCTCGACGGGCAGACCGCGGCACGTTTTCTTTCTGGACGGACGGCTCAGCGAGCTTTCCACCAAACCTCCCGCCGAAATCGCCAGGGATTTCTTGTGGAACCGTTCACCGGCTTTCGGACTTTCGCAGAGCGAGATCGCCGCGACCACCGTGGCCGATGAAATCGCCGAACCGGACGGCAAGGTCCGCCACCTGGTTCTCCAGCAGCGCTGTTCGGGCCTCGATGTTTTCCAGGGGCGAATTCAGTTCGCGATGGATGCTCGAGGACGCGTGATCTCCATGGCCGGCGACTACTACCCCGGCCTGACACTGGCGGCCACCCCTCGGATCTCGGCCCTGGAAGCCGTGCAGTGGGCAGCGGCTCACTGCGATCGCACCATTCCACGCGGCCGCCCCGTCGGCGCAAAAGCCGGCCTTCGCCTCGCAGTCCTTTCGCCCGAAGCCGGACCCGATCGCAGGGCGGTTTTCGCGCGGGGTCCCTTTCGCGATCCGGTGGAACCGCATTTGGCCGTCATGCCGTTCGGCGCGGAAGGGATTCCCGCCTGGGAGATGACGCTGCACGTCAGCGCGACCGAATGCTACCATGTCCTCGTGGACGCGCGCGACGGGACGCTCCTGTATCGGACCAATCTGTGCAAGTTTGTCCTACCCGCCGGATTGGTCTTCACAGAGAATCCCGATGCCGGTCCGCGCCAGGTCGTTTCCTTTGTCGGCGATCCCGTGGCTTCGCCGGCCGGCTGGTGCGATGCCACCAGCAAGACGCAGGGCAACAATGCGGTTGCCCGCGAGGATGCCGACGGGAACAACGAGATCGTTCCGGGTTTCCAGCCCATCGGCCCCTATCAGCAATTCATCTTCCCCTTCATTGACTGTTGGGCGGACCAGCAAACCACCGCTCCCGACGTCAGCGCGGTCGTCACCAACCTGTTCTATTTCGTGAACTGGTATCACGACTATCTCTATAAGCTCGGGTTCGACGAGGCCTCGGGGAATTTTCAGCAGAACAACGTTGGTCGGGGTGGAAAGGATCGCGACAGCGTCTATGCGGATGCCCTGAATGGCAGCGGGTTTAACAACGCGACGTTCGTGACTCTGCCCGACGGGGCCGGGCATTCGCGGCTTCAGATGTTTCTCATGAAGCCCCTGCTGCCGGTCTACCCGCTGTATCGTGACAGCGATCTGGACGGCGACATTGTTCTCCACGAGTATACTCACGGGATGACGGCTCGGATGGTTGGCGGCCCGTCCAACGTTCTGACGCTGGAGGACCATCAGGCCGCCTCCATGGCCGAAGGGTGGAGCGACTTTTTCCCCTGTTCGGTTTTCAACGATCCCGTGCTGGGGGAGTACGTGACGGGCAACCGCGTGAGAGGCGCCCGTCATGCCGCCTACGATGCGCATCCGTGGACGTTTGGAGCCATGGGGAGCACCTTCCAAATCACCACGGCCGGCTTGCCGGCCGGAGGTCCCCTCCCGACGATTTTCGTGCCCGAAGTCCACACGGATGGCGAAATCTGGGCCGCGGCGATGTGGGTGCTGCGGAGCGAGCTGGGGTCAGGGCCACTGGCGGAATTCCTGGCGGTTGAAGCCTTGCGCTACACTCCGGTCAATCCGACGCTGCTGGAGGGACGCGAGGCGATCCTGTTGGCCGATGCCGTGAAGTTCCAGGGCCGCTACCGCCGGGCCATCTGGCGGGCGTTTGCCCAGCGGGGAATTGGCTGGTCGGCGCAAGCCGAGGTGGGGCCCCAAGCCACCCTGGTGTTCCAGGCGTTTGATTGGCCCCCCGCGGAAGGCGGTTCGTTTTCGGAGGGAGCGGTGTGGTTCGCCGACGACATGGAAGGCGATCTGAGCGGATGGACGGTCAGCCATGCACCGACGCCGTCGGGTGTGGCGTTCCACCCCACGCGACATCGGGCGGCCAGCGGCGCGAAGTCCGGGTACTTCGGCCGCGAAGGCTCGTGGAACTACGATACCTCTTCGCGCGAATGGAGCACGCTGGAATCGCCGGCGATCTCCCTGCCGGCGGGGTCGGGTTATTTTCTCGAATTCAAGCACTGGCGAGCGGCCGAGGACACCGTTCGCTGGGACGTTCCGCCCTTCTACTTCGACCCCGGGATCATTTATGTCCGCCGCCCAGGGACCGGCGAATACTATCAGGTTGGGTTCGCGTTTCGCAACACGAACGGATGGGAAACCCGGCGCATTGACCTGTCGGGCTTTGCGGGCAAAACGATCCAAATCGGTTTCTATTTTGATACCTGGGACCAGTTTAACAACGATTTCGAAGGCTGGTACCTCGACGATGTGCGCATCGTCCAATCGCGCACGGTCAACATCCGCCCCACTGCCGTCCGCCCCACCTGGGATTCCTATCGCTGAGGAGGACAGGTTGGCAACCGGTCAAAAAGCAACGAGGAACGATGAACGAGGAACAGAAGAGCAGAAGGGCCACGTGCTTCTCCTGCTCTCGCCGCTGACTGCGGGCTCATGACAGAGCTCCCAAAAAGCAGGCGGGGAAGACCGTCCTGGTCTTCCCCGCCCCTTCGAGTTTTGCAAAAGCCTTTTTGTTGATCCGCGCGTTTCGTCGTGAGCTGTGATCTCTCCATCTCGCGTTCTTTAGGCGGTGCGAAAGCCGCCTGAAGGCGGAACTACGAACCTTCTCACGGGGCGACTGGCTCCGGAGCCGGCGGCGCGGGAACGATGGCCTGCTTGATCTTGACGATGGGCTCGATGGGCACCGACAGCCGGGTTTGCGCTTTGCTTTGGCCCGCCGCGATAAACAGCGAGATCGGCTTGGTCTCGAGCGACTTGAGACGCAAGATCACTTGTTCGGACTCGGGACCCGGCTGGGCCATGGGCATGAAGGCTTGCGCCATCTGCAGGAACCAGCTGGTGATCCGCGCGGGAAGGACGTCCAGGTACATCACGCCGCCTTTGGGGAAGAGGTTTTGTGCGTTGAGCGGCGCCGGCGAAAGCGGCTTCTTGGCCTTCAGCGCATCAATGATCGAGTCAATCTTCTTGCTCCCCATATCCTGGACGACCAGGTTGTCCACCACGGCAATTTCGTACTCCTGGTGCATCAGGTTCTTCATGAAGTTCATCATCGGCATGGCCGCCTCGCCCATTTGGGGCATGGCCACATCGATCACCAGCAAATGAATCGGCACGCCCTTGTATTCGCGCACCTTCTCCTTGAACGTGGTGGTCATTTTCGTGCCGCGCTGTGTGAGGATGGCGCCCATACCCGTGGCCTCGAGATTCTTGGAGAGGTTCTTCAGTTCATTCAGATAGGCGTTGGCGTCCGAGGTCTCGAGAACGATCACCCCGCTGAGCAGATTACTGGCTCCCGGCGTCAGGAAATCGAAGGCGGTGGCGAGTTTGAGCCTGGTCGAGCTCTCGATCCACTTCCTGAGGGCGTCGCGCTTGATCACGGCGGTGGCGGTGGTCTGAGGCAGGGACGCGAGAGCCTCGTCCATTTTGGCCCCCAGGAAATTCGCCCACCGCGTGCCATCGTAGCCGCCGGCAAAACCAACAACTGCTCCCGTCCGGGGGACATAGCCCACCAGGGGCGACAGATCCGGGGCCGATCCCGCGTCGAGCAGCGTAGCCAGCGAGGTTCCGGGCTTGGCGCGCAAGACGGCCCCCGCCTCGACGCCCTCCTTGCTGAAATTCACCTCAGCGCCCAAGTCCTTCAATTCTTTGATCGTGCCGAGCGCTCCGGCGATTTCCATGTAAAGAATCGGATTGGGGCCGGCGGGTTGCCCCATCATTTGCTGCATTTGCTCCATGTTCTTCATTAGTTCCTTGACCGCGGCGTCTATCGCTGCCGCGTGGCGGGTCATCAGCAACTCGACGTTGACGTAGACGTCCACGTCGGAGGGCAGGGGCTCTTTGAGCAGCGCCTCGAGCTTGTCATAGTTCTCGCGACCGGCCACCATGCCCTTCTCATTGCCGGCATCGGTCATCAGCAGGGTTTTCCCGCCCTTCTTCTGGTAAACCAGATTGCCCCGCGCCTGCATGGAGCTGGTTAGTTGGTCGGAGGTGACGGGCAGCAGAGCTACGGGCGAAGGGCCACCCCCCGCGGCCGGGTCGAACACGCACACCAGGATCGGGCGCGTCTGGTCAAGGGAGGCCAGCGCGGGATCGCCCAGCGCATTCCCGAGCTGGGTCTTGAGAACCTCGGTGTTGACGGCGGGGACGATGCTTCCGACCAGCGCTCCGAACTTGGGGAGCAGCTGATCGAGGCGATTGATGCGGACAGCGACCGCAACGTCGGGAACGGAAACCGCACGTGGATCGGGAATGGCTACAGCCTTCGAGGGGACGGGGGCCTCGGCCGGTGCGCCGCTGCCGGGTCGGCCCCAAGCCATTGTCAGCGCAACGAGCGCGGTCAGGACCCCCACGCGCATGCGCCTCAGGTGTTGTGCGTCACTCATCCGGATGCCTCCTTCGCGATGATGGGTAGAAACATTGGGAAGAGCGAGTCTCGGCTCTTCCCGTTCAACAACCCGATTCAATCTCTCTTCACGATCCGGGGAGACTTTAATCCATTCCGCGCTGCTCTGGGCAAAAGTTCCCGTTCGGCCGGCCCGACGGACCCGGCGGTTCACTCTAGAATCGCCGAAGCGGCCAAAAGGTTACAGAGCTCGTGCGCGCTCCCCGCCTGAGAAGACCGGTTCCGGGTCATCCTCCAGGAAGCCAATTTCCCTCCCTCTTGCTTAGACGTGGAAACAATGCCTTTGGTGACCCTATGGACCGGGAGTGTAACGGACGGGGCCCCTGCGATCAACCCCTTTTTGCGCTTTTTATTTGTTTGACAAGATTTCGCCGAGGGCTTTGACTAGTATCTTGTGTTGCGCGGCGGGCTCGGGAAAACCAACCTCGGTCGGGCAAATTCGTGAAGAAAGCCCTCGAGAATTGGTGTGCTTGCCCGGCGCGAGGGTGGTGAGAGCCGTTCGCAGGCCAATAGCCTGCGCCACTTGCTCGCCCTGCGCGAGCGGGGGGAGTGAACCGATAAGCAAGTCCCGGAGTTGTGCCAACACTTCTGCAGAATCACGGCCTGTCGCCAGCTATCGCCAGATGACCACAAACCGGGCACAGCGTCTCGTACGCAGGCACTGGGGGCTGTGCTTTGACAACACGAGAGAAGGGACGTGGAGGTCCAACCAAAATGAGTCGCAATATGGTGACGATTGATGGCAACGAGGCCGCCGCCTATGTTGCCCACAAGGTCAGCGAGGTCTGCGTGATCTACCCGATCACGCCGTCCTCGAACATGGGGGAGTGGGCGGACCAATGGTCATCCGAAGGGAAGACCAACATTTGGGGGACGGTCCCACTGGTCGTGGAGATGCAGAGCGAAGGGGGGGCCTCCGGGGCCGTTCATGGCGCCGCACAGACCGGTGCGCTGACCGCGACCTTCACGGCTTCGCAAGGCCTGCTGCTGATGATCCCCACCATGTTCAAGATGGCGGGCGAATTGACGCCGACGGTCTTTCACGTTTCGGCCCGCACGGTGGCCACCCATGCGCTTTCGATCTTCGGCGACCACAGCGATGTCATGGCCGTGCGCCAGACCGGCTACGCCCTGCTGGCGGCCAGCTCGGTCCAGGAAGTCATGGACATGGCCATGATCGCCCACGCCGCGACTCTCCAGGCGCGCGTGCCGTTCCTTCACTTTTTCGACGGGTTCCGCTCCTCACACGAAGTCAACAAGATTGACCCGCTCAGCGACGAGCAGATCCGCGCCATGATGGACGAGGACCTGGTGAGGGCTCATCGCGCCCGCGCCCTGTCGCCCGAGCATCCGGTGATTCGCGGCACCGCCCAGAACCCCGACGTATTCTTCCAATGCCGCGAGACGGTCAACCCCTTCTACGCCGCCTGCCCGGGGATCGTCCAGCAGGTCATGAACCGGTTCGCCGTCCTGACCGGCCGACCGTATCACCTGTTTGACTATGCGGGCGCCCCGGATGCCGAGCGGGTGATGGTTCTGATGGGTTCGGGTGCGGAGACGGCCCACGAGACCGTCGAGTATCTGGCCCAGCGCGGGGAAAAGGTCGGCGTTGTCAAGGTGCGGCTTTTCCGGCCGTTCTCGCCCGCCGACCTCATCGCCGCTCTGCCGAAAACCACCAAGGCGATCGCCGTCCTCGACCGCACGAAAGAGCCGGGCGCGGAGGGCGAGCCGCTTTATAAGGATGTCGTCACGGCGGTGGCCGAAGCCGTGGCCACCGGATCGGTTCCGTTCGTGGGCTTCCCCCGAATCATCGGCGGCCGCTATGGCCTGTCGTCCAAAGAGTTTACGCCGGCCATGATCAAGGCCGTTTTCGACGAGCTCCGCAAGCCCGAGCCGAAGAACCGGTTCACCGTGGGAATCAAGGATGACGTCACCCACTCGAGCCTGGATTATGATCCGGAATTCAGCACCGAAGCCGACGACGTGATTCGCGGCATTTTCTATGGCCTGGGCGCGGACGGCACGGTGGGGGCCAACAAAAACTCCATCAAGATCATCGGCGAAGACACCGACATGTATGCGCAGGGGTACTTCGTCTACGACTCGCGCAAGGCCGGCACGGTCACCGTCTCGCACTTGCGCTTCGGCCCACGGCCCATTCGCTCGATCTACCTGATCAACGCGGCCAACTTCGTCGCCTGCCACCAGTTTGTGTTCCTCGAGCGCTACGATCTGCTGAAATACGCGCTGCCGGGCGCGGTCTTTCTGCTCAACGCTCCCTTCGCGGCCGGCGAGGTCTGGGACAAGCTGCCGCGCAAGGTCCAGCAGCAGATCATTGACAAGAAGCTGAAGTTCTATGCGATCAACGCTTACCAGGTGGCGCGCGAGACCGGCATGGGCGAGCGCGTCAACACCATCATGCAGACCTGTTTCTTCGCCATCTCCGGCGTTCTGCCGCGCGAGCGGGCGATCGCCGCGATCAAGAACTCCATCAAGAAAACTTACGGAGGCAAAGGCGACGAGGTGGTGCGGAAGAACTTCCGCGCCGTGGACCAGACGCTTGCCAATCTGCACGAGATCCCGGTGCCCGAGAAGCCGACCAGCACGATCGAACTGCCGTCGTCGGTGGTTTCGCCCAAGGCGCCCGAGTTCGTCCAGAACGTTACGGCGACGATCATCGCCAACCGGGGCGACGAGCTGCCCGTCAGCGCCTTCCCGGTGGACGGGACGTTCCCCACGGCAACGACGCAGTGGGAGAAGCGCAGCATCGCCCAGGAAATCCCGGTCTGGGAACCCGACCTGTGCATCCAGTGCGGCAAGTGCTCGATCGTTTGCCCGCACGCTTCGATCCGCATCAAGATTTACGACCCGCCGTATCTGAAGGATGCACCGCCGACGTTTAAAGCGACCGAGGCCCGCGGCAAAGAGTTTGCCGGCATGAAGTGCACCGTGCAAAACGCTCCCGAGGATTGTACCGGATGCGGCGCCTGCGTGTTCACCTGCCCGACCGTGGACAAGCAGAATCCCAAGCGCAAAGCGATCAACTTGCAGCCGCAGATTCTATTGCGGGCAACCGAGCGCGAGAACTACGCGTTCTTCCTCAATCTGCCCGAGCACGATCGCACCAAGGTCAAAGTCAACACGGTCAAGGGCTCGCAGCTGCTGGTGCCGTTGTTCGAGTATTCCGGCGCGTGCAGCGGCTGCGGCGAGACGCCCTACGTCAAGCTGCTCACCCAACTGTTCGGCGACCGGGCGATTATTGCCAACGCCACCGGTTGCTCCTCGATTTACGGCGGCAACCTGCCCACCACGCCCTTTGCCCAGGATCGCAACGGGCGCGGGCCGGCGTGGTGCAACTCGCTCTTCGAGGACAACGCTGAGTTCGGCTATGGCTTCCGGCTCAGTCTGGATAAGCAGGGAGAATTTGCCCGCGAGCTGCTGCCCAGGTTGGCCGACGTCCTTGGCCAAAACCTGATTGACGCGCTCCTCAATGCCGATCAGTCCACCGAGGCCGGCCTTGCGGCGCAACGGGACCGAGTCGCGATTGTCCGGAAGAAACTGGAAGGTCTCCGTTCGCCAGACGCGCGGAACCTGCTCGCCATCGCCGACGTCCTCATCAAGAAGAGCGTCTGGGTCGTCGGCGGAGACGGATGGGCTTATGACATCGGTTACGGCGGCCTGGATCACGTGCTCGCTTCGGATCGCAACATCAACGTGCTGGTGCTCGACACCGAAGTCTATTCGAACACCGGCGGGCAGATGTCCAAGGCGACACCACGCGCCGCGGTTGCTCGTTTTGCGGCCGGCGGAAAGCCCACGGCCAAGAAAGACCTCGGTCTGCTGGCCATGACCTACCGAAGCATCTATGTGGCGGCTGTGTCCATGGGCGCCAATGACGCCCAGACCGTCCGCGCGTTTGTCGAGGCCGAGGCGTACGACGGGCCCTCGCTGATCGTGGCGTACAGCCACTGCATCGCCCACGGCATCAACATGCGCGAAGGCATGGAGACGGGCAAGAAGGCGGTCGAGTCGGGCCACTTCCCGCTTTACCGTTTCAACCCCGAGCTGATCAAAGAGGGCAAGAACCCGCTCCAGCTCGATTCGCGCGAGCCCAAGATCGCCTATGAGCAGTTTGCCTACATCCAGACGCGGTTCAAAATGCTCACGCGGAGCAAACCGGTGGCGGCCAAAGAGCTGCTCGCTCTGGCGCAGGAAGACGCCGTCTCGCGGTGGCACCTCTACGTGCAGCTGGCCAAACTCGAGGTCGCTCGGCCGGCTCCCGCGGCGGTGGAACAGCCCACGGCGGTCTGACCCAGCGGCTGACGGCAGAACAGGTTTCTGGGTCGTAGATCGTTACAGCGATTCTCAAGAATCCCGCTCCGATTGCTGAACGGCAGGAGGAGCGGGATTCTTTTTTGAGAACGGCCCTATTGCTCTGTCCGATCGGGCGGCTGGTCGGGGGGATTCTCTTCTTCTCCGCGCATGCGCGAAAGGCCCGACTGCAGCATGCCGATCCACAAAAACACACCCACAACCAGGGTGATGATACCGAGAACATTCAAAATTGGAACCATCGTTTGCTCCCTGGCGAAGGAACGCCGGCGGCCTCGCCGGCGTTCCTTTCGCCTTTTTACTTTTTTCTTTTTCCTTCTCTCGATTCGAGCACTCGCCGCAGCACCTGCATGTGGCGCTGAGCGCTGCCGCGATTCAGTTCGATCATCTCGGCGGCCAGTTTGCCCAGACGCTGTCGCTCGTCGGGGTCCTGCAAGAGCCGGCCGATCATGGGCTCCAGCTCGCCGGGCTCGACCTGCACGCCGCCCCCCGATTCCGTGAAGAACCGCAGCAATTCGGGCTGCTTTTCCATGTGGGGACCGTACAGAACCGGGATGCCGTAGACCGCCGGTTCGAGCAGGTTGTGTCCGCCGATCGGGACGAAAGAACCGCACACGACACCAATGGTCCCCAGTCCATAAGCATGGGCCAGTTCGCCCATGACATCAAGCACCAAAACATCGGGGTTGGGTGTCGAGAGATTGGAGACACTCGAAACCGACAGGCCACGGTTGGCGAAAACGGCACACACCTGGTCGCGGCGCTCGATGTGGCGGGGGGCGACAATCCACGTCAGGCCGGGGGCTTCGCTCTTCAGCGCGACGGCGGCCTGGGCAACAATTTCTTCTTCGCCCGGATGGGTGCTGCCGACGACGACAATCGGTCGCGAGAGGTCCAGTCCCCAACGCATGGCCAGGGCCCGACGCTCGCTCAGGTCCTGCGGCGTGGGCACGGCATCGAACTTGCAGTTGCCGGTGACATAGACACGCGGGCCGTGGCCGCAGAGGTCTTTCATCCGCGCGGCGTCGAGCCTCGTCTGCATGCAGAACGCGTCAATCCCGTTCAGGACCGGATGAAACAGAAAACGGAACTGGTGGTAGAGCCGATAGGAGCGCTCGCTGAGTTTGCCGTTCATCATCACCACGGGGATGCCCATGCGGCGGCATTGGAGCAGAAGATTGGGCCACAGCTCGGTTTCCATCATGACGTAGACATCGGGCCGAATGTGGTCGAGAAAGCGCCGGACGATCCACGACAGGTCGAGTGGGTAGTAAAAGATTTCGTCCACGAGCTCGGCGAGGAGGCGGCGCGCGTGGGCCTGGCCGGTCTCGGTGATGGTCGAGGCATAAATGCGGCTGTCGGGCCAGGCGGCGCGCATTTCGCGAATCACGCCGTTGGCTGCCACCACTTCGCCGACCGAGACGGAGTGGACCCAGAAGACTCTGGGTCGCCGGCCGTCTCTGGAAGGGGGAACCGGCTTTGGCATGCGGCGTCCCAGCATGCCCGCGATGCTCTCGCGATACTTGCGCCGGAAGGCGTAACGGTAACCCAGCAGGCTCAAGAGCGCCGGCGAGGCAACCGTGTAGAGAAGGTCATAGATGGTTGGCATCATGCTGTCTCATAGAAACCGACAATGAAAAACCGACGACCGACGATGAAAAACCGACAACGGACAACGGACAACGGACAACGGACAATGAAAAACCGACGACCGACAACGGACAATGAGAAGCAAGACGCGGGTGAGGCGTGCAAGCGTTCCCACGCGGCTTGTTCCCAATAGCCCGTGGTTTTTCTCCTGCTTTTCATTGTCCGTTGTCGG
>Ga0315282_10005660_pt1 | contig 21191 bp, 27 predicted proteins | sample YL17G07_20_MG_FD_203693 | JGI IMG/M metagenome (GOLD analysis project Ga0315282, IMG submission 203693) | Sediment microbial communities from Yellowstone Lake, YNP, Wyoming, USA - YL17G07_20 | ecosystem: Environmental > Aquatic > Freshwater > Lake > Sediment | place: USA: Wyoming | collected... | reverse complement strand
TCATATTTCGGAAAGTTTAAACTTGATGATGTTAAATTTGAAGTAATGGGAGATTTAAAAGAAAAGAGGGGCGACAAATGGGTTTCTTTTTCTGCGAGGTTAGAATCCCCAAAAATTATAAAAATTGAAGGAATGAAAATACCGGTTTCGCCACTTCAGGAACAATTGAAATCGTATCAAAAGCTGGGAAGGAAAAAAGATTCAATCCGAGTCAAAAAAATTAAAGAAGCGTTAGAGAAAATGCCAAAATGAAAGTAATTTAAGATCGGGTCTTAAAGCGGGTGGTGTTAAAATGAATATTTGGGATAAAAGATTTTACGGAAAAGAGGAAGAATATAGGAAAGAAATTTTTCGAATTCACCATAAAGATTTGCCGAAGTTTGTAAAATTGTTACGAAAAATAAAAGCAGAAAGAATTTTAGATTTAGGTTGCGGAACAGGAAGACATATAATAGCGCTGGCTAAAAGAAATTTTGAAGTTTATGGGATAGATATTGCTAAGAAAGCTTTAAATTTAACAAAAGAAAGATTAAAAGAAGAAGGTCTTAAAGCGAGATTGAGAGCAGGGGATTTCTACAAAAAACTTCCTTATAAAGATAAATTTTTTGATGGGGTGATTTCAATAAATGCCCTTCATCATGCCAGAGTTTTTAAAATAAAAAAACTCATCAAAGAAATAGAAAGAGTGATGAAGGCAGGGGGAATTTTAATGATTGAAGTACCAAGAAAAAAGAAAAGGCATAGTAACAAAAAGTATAAGAAGATTGAGCCCGGAACTTATACTCCGTTAAAAGGACCAGAAGAAGAGGTACCTCATCATATCTTTGATGAGGCAGAGTTAAAAAATTTTTTTTCTCATTTCGAGATATTAGATATTCATCATACTGGTGAAGATAAAATTCGAACCCCCAGTCCTCACTACACGATGTTTGCAAAATTCAAAGGAGTTTCTTAATCTTTTTAAAAAAATTTCTATCATTAAGGAAAATAATCGTAGAAAAACCGAGATTTTTTGCTGTTTTTATATTCTCTGGATTATTGTCAATAAAGAAGCATTCTTTGGGTTTGGCTTTCAATTTTTTAAGAACATATCGGAAAAATTTGGGGTCTGGTTTTGCCAATCCCATTTTTGCTGAATTGAAAATATTATCAAAAATATGGTAGATTTTGAATTTTTTCTTCAAAAGCCGATTTAAAATTGCCGTGTTATTCGTCAAAGCACAAATTAAATAATTTCTCTTCTTTCTTTGAATCCAAGAAATTAAAGATTTATTAACTCTTTCGCTTTCGAATGTTCGTCCTAAAACAATTACACCGCCAATATCAAAAAGCAAAAATTTAATTTTAGTTTCCATTTTTCTTAATTCATATTACTATAATTTTGAAAATTTGTTAAAATGAAGAAATAAATTTTAAATTATGATAAAAGCAGTATTTTTTGATTGGGGGCATACTTTTACCAGTAGTGGTTTTATTGAGGCGAAAGAAAAAGTTGAAAATTTATTGAAACCCCATAATCTAACCTGGGATGATTTTTATCCCTATTTTAGGAATCTTTATCAGTTGAGGTCTTCGGGAAAAATAAAAAGTGATGAAGAAATGTTTAATTTATTAGGCAAGATTCTTCGGAAAGAAAATCTTCCTTTTGAAAGAATTATCAAAGCGATGATCGACTCTCATATCATTCCTCAAGAAAACATCGAGGTTGTAAAAGAAATCAAGAAGAATTATAAGGTTGGCTTACTTACTAATAATGTTCAAGAATGGGTGGAAAAAGTTTTAAAAAACTATGGACTCGAAGATTTATTTGATGCTCTTATTGTTTCTTCAAAGGTAGGAGCAAGAAAGCCGGAGGCACAAATATTTTATTTCGCTTTGAAATCTCTTTCAGTAAAACCCGAAGAAACTGTATTTATTAGCGATGAATTATCTGAGGATCTAATTGGAGCTAAGGGATGCGGTATCAGAACAATCTGGTTAGACACAGAATATGGAAGTGAACCAAAGGAAGATCAAGATAAATGGAAGAAAAAAGAAAGGGAAATCGCCAAAGTTTTCAAGCCAGACGCAATTATTAAGAACTTAAAAGAAGTAATCACTGTAATAAAAACAAAGCAATAATATGGAGACGAGGAAAATCGAGGGCAGTCAAGGTTTGACCTCGACAGAACTCGACAGGATCTCAACAAATAAGGATAAAAGAATGAAAAATAATAAAATTAGGGCAATCTTATTTGACATGGTGGGAGTCCTTTTGTTTAAGAAAAAAGGCTATATTCCAAAAACCAAGGAAGAGCTTAATGCCGAAAAAATTGAAAAACTTTATAATAATGTCAATGATAAAAAGCTTCTATTAGATGTCAAAAGCAAATTAGGCTTAACCGATGGAGAAATTAAAAAAGCCTTAGCTCGTATCCCCGAAAAATATGAAAAACTTGAAGAACTTTGGAGTTTATTGCCGGTTTTGAAAAAGAAATATAAAATAGCAATAATCAATAATGGCAATTCTTTAGCAGATAAATATTGGAGGAAAAAATTTGATTTTGGAATGTTTGATGTTTTTGTTAACTCTGCTAAAGAGGGAATTAAAAAACCCAACCCTAAAATTTATTTTCTCACCTGCAAAAGATTAAGAGTAAAACCTGAGCATTGCTTATTTATCGATGACTTGCCTAAAAATATTAAAACAGCGAAGAAATTGAAGATGAAAACGATTTTATGGAATAGAAAGAAAGATAGTTATGAAAAATTTATTTCTTTAGTTAGTCCATAAAGAATTAGAGAATATTAAAATTGCAGTCGTTAAAAAATTAAATAGATAATCAAATATTAGGGAAACTAAAATTTTCAAGGAAAAAGAAATAAAAATAAGGGAGATTTGGGAGGGGGATTTGAAAAACGCCGAAAAATTTCAAGATTTTATTAATTCTTTAGTCAAAGAGGATGCGATGATTAAAGTGAATAAAAAGCAAAGCTTGGAAGAAGAAACCGAATGGTTAAGAGGAAAAATAAAGCAGATAAAAAATAAAAAAGAGGTGGCTTTAATTGCTGAATACAAAGACAAAATTGTCGGTAATACTCAAATTGGTCTGGATTGGGGCAGGCAGGAACATATCGGAGATTTTGGAATTGCCATTAGAAAAGGTTTTAGAAATCTTGGTCTGGGAACTTATTTAGCAAAAGAAGTGATAAAATTAGCCAAAAAAGAATTAAAACCTCGACCAAAAATTATTAGATTGAGCGCTTATGCTACAAATAAATCGGCGATCACTTTCTACAATAATCTTAGCTTCAAAGAAGTGGCCAGAATTCCCAAACAAGGGAAAATCAAAGGAAAATTGGTTACTGAGGTGATAATGTTATTGGAACTTTAATTATATCGGACAGCGAAACTTGACATTGAAATCTCAAAAATTACAATGAAGTTATATGATGATAACGAAATGCGATTTGTGCAAAAAGAAAATTAAAGGTGAACCGATAATTGCCGGGGTTGGATTTTTCCCAAAGGCCGAATTGTGCGAAAAATGCGGCGCGCCAATTTTAAAATTTTTAAAAAAGCATAAATTTATAGAGAAAAACCAAAAGAGAAATCAAGGTCAAAATTAATCAAATGAATTTAACTTAATCTTAAACTTTATGGAAATCACTTACGATCCAAGGGCTGATGCCTTAAATATCACCTTTAAGAAAGGGAAAGTGGCTAAAACGGTGGAGATTGCTCCAGAGATAAATTTAGATTTGGATAAAACAGGAAAACCTCTCTATTTAGAGATAATCGGCGCCAGTGAAAAAATAGGCAAGAAAAGAGTCAGTGAAATCTTAATGAGAAATCTTCTGCCGGTCAATGTTTAATTCAAAAATTTTCTTGATATGAAAAAATATCCAAATGTTTCGGTAAAAATCATTTTCAAATATAAAAACCAAATTTTAATGCTCCGCCACAAAAACGGAGCATATGATTTTCCGGGAGGAAGAATGGAATGGGGAGAATCGATTTTTGGAACATTAAATAGAGAATTGAAAGAAGAACTAAATTATTCTTTGAAAGAGGAACCGAAATTATTTCAGGTTTGGAATTACATTTCAAAAGACAAAAAACGCCACACTGTCTTGATTAATTACATTTTAAAATTGAAGAAAAAGCCCCGACTTTTTTCTCCGGAAAAAAGTAAAATCCTCTGGCTAACAAAAAGAAAACTCGAATCAATGAATATAATTAAAGAAAAAGATTTTAGAGACAAAATATTTAAATGGAAAGCCAAAAGTTAAAACAGGAAAAATACCCAAAAGTGGCGGTGGCAATAATTTTAAGATACAAAGATAGAATATTGATGCTAAAGCATGAAAATGGCGCCTTGAAGTTTCCGGGTGGCAAAATGGAATGGGGAGAGTCAATTTTGGGAGCTTTATATAGGGAGCTTAAGGAGGAACTAAACTACTCTCTAAAGAAAGAACCGGAGTTGTTTAGCGTTTTCAATTACATTTCCAAGGACAAAAAAGAGCATACCGTTTTCATTGATTATATTTATCCATTAGCAAAAAAACCAAGACTCACTTTTCCTGAAAAACTTGGAATTTTGTGGCTGACAAAAAAAGAAATAATCACTAAGAATATAACTAAAGACAAAAAATTCCTAGACAAAGTATTCAAATGGAAACTAATTAAAAAAATAAGGAAACATTGAAAATAGCCCCGAAAAGGGGCTTTTGTTTTTGGGGAGGGTGAGATAGAATAAAATATCGCAAAAAAGATGTTCTGAATTTATTGATTCCGCATCAAGAATTATAGAGTTATTTAGTTCACTTGACATCGCCTTTCAAAAAGTTAAAATAAGATAAAGGCGTTTTATTTTTAGTAGTTATAGCTACATTTTCTGAAACATATGAAAAGAAAATTAAAACCATATGATGTGGTTAAAAAGTTGAAAGAAAAGAGAATGAATCTCTTTACCCCCTTGGATTTTAAGAGAGTTTTTGGCGTTTCTAAATGGGCTTGCCAGTGGTTTATCAAAACTTACACCAAAAAGGGAGTTTTTATAAAACTTCGAAAAGGACTTTATATGTTAGCTGATTACCCTGCGAATCACTATTTTATAGCAAACCGTCTTTATGAACCTTCCTATATTTCTTTTGATACGGCTTTATCCTTTTACGGGGTTATTCCAGAGACTGTTTATCCTATCACTTCAGCGACCACCGGAATCACCAGGGAGTTTAAAGTAGGGGGCGTTCGTTTTTTGTATCATAAACTTAAAAAGGAAGCCTATAGGGGTTATAGGGCAATAAAACATTTAGAGAATACAATTTTAATTGCCGAACCGGAAAAGGCCCTAGCTGACTATTTATATTTCGTAGCTCTTAAAAAGAGGGGGTTACATTATGAGAGATTGAATCTAAATAAAATAAGAAAAGCTAATTTATCGGCCTACATTAAATTATTTAAACAACCTAAAATAATTAAATTAGTAAAAAGAATTTATGCTGAGTTTAGAAAACCTAAAAGAATTTACTAAAAAATTTCAGACCTCCGAGAAAAATATAGTACGGGAATATTTCCAGCACTTGTTTTTGGCGTCTTTATATAAACTTCCAGCGGCACAGAAATTATTATTTAAGGGTGGCACCGCCTTAAGATTTATTTATGGAAGCCCTCGATTCTCTGAGGATTTAGATTTTACTGGATGGAATATTTATCGCTATGAAATAATTGATGAAATTTTTATAAACACTCTTTCAGAAATAGAAAAACAAGGAATAAAAACAAGTTTCAGAGAAGCGAAACCGACAAGCGGAGGTTATTTGGGAATAGTCCATTACGAACTCTATGATTTTATCACTGATATGAAATTTGAAATATCTTTAAGGAGGGGGAAAGAATCAACTAGAGAAATTACAACCATTATAAACGATTATACCCCTCCTTATACTATTTGCCATCTATCTGGAAAAGATATTATAAAAGGAAAGATAACAGCCTTGCTTTCAAGGAAGAAGCCCCGTGATTACTATGATTTGTATTTTTTATTGAGGCACCCGGAACTTCATAAATTTGTAGAGAAAACCTCACTAAAAAAAGTATTGGAGAATTTAGAAAAAGAAAAAATTAACTTCAAAAAAGAACTCTCTGTTTTATTACCAGTTAGCCATCAAATAATCTTAAAAAACTTTAAACCTAATTTGATTAGAGAAATTAAAAAACTTATTTGAAAATTTTAAAACTATGAAAATTTCTTACGATAAAATGGCAGATGCCTTATATATCTATTGCGAAAAGGAAAAGTGGCTAAAACTAAAAAAGTAACTAGCCGGCTTTTAATTGATGTTGATAAAAGAGGAAATGTTTTGGGAATTGAAATGCTTGATGTTTCTCGGCAAATTCCAAAAAAAGAGATTGGCGTGGTATCTACCGAAATGCCAGTTTATACCTAAAAACGGAAATTGAGAAAAAAAAGAATTAGTTGACCTCGGCGAATTTGACTATTATTTAAAAATAAATTAAAATAAAATTAGTATGAAACCAAATACTTCAACAAAAATTTTCGAAAAACTCCAGCTATTAGAGAGGAATCTCCAAAGACTTAAAATTGAGACCTATCTTAATTTACCGGTGAAAAAGGAGGAGATGATTTATCCAGAAAAAAAACTCTTAAGAACGCTTCGAAAAATAAGAAAATCTATCTGGCAAGAGCGATATGCCAAAAAAATATAAACTTTTTATCGATTCGAGCGCTTTACTCTCCGGTTTGAATTCGCCGACTGGAGCAGCTGGAATAATTCTTTCAGCCTGTGTGGCTGGTGATTTTTTTATTTATATTTCAGATCAGGTTATCGAAGAAGTTCAACGAAATATTCAAACTAAATTCCCTTTACTTAGAGAGAGATTTCTCAGTTTCCTTTTAACGAGACCGGAAATTATCAAAGAACCTAATTTAGAAGAGATTAGAAAAGCATATAAATTGATCCGCTCAGATGACGCCCCAATTTTAGCCGCCGCTATCAAGGCGAAACCTGATTTTTTAATCACCTGGGATATTAAACATTTTTTGAAAAAAGAAGTTCTTTTAAATGTGCCATTTATCGTTTGCACTCCAAAAAAATTTATCCAAAAATATTGGAAGAAAAAATAATTGCTATTTTAATTATCCTAGCGCGGAGCCAAAACGAAAAATCAAAGAATTGGAGGAAAAATTGAGGGAAAAAGGAGAAAATTATGATATCTAAAAGTCCCGCCGAAAAGGGGCGTGTCAAGCAATTTAATTATCTAACCGAGATGGGTTCTGGTTGAGCAATATAATTTCTAACCCAAATTGGCTTAAGTTTCTTTTGTGGTTCGACCTTCTGGGATTTGTTTTTCTTCTGATAGACTTTCCAGAGCAAGTCTAACTTTCTATCAATAGATCTTTTCAATTCAGCTGAATTAAGAGAGAGATAGATCTTGTTTAGTTGTTGTTTTTTCTCTTCTTCCACCTCTCTTGATTCCATAACTCTTTGATAAGGAGTTTTAGGAATATCATATTTGCGGTGAATCTTTCCTCCCATTCTTTCTTTTTGAATTAACTTAATTACTGGCTGAAAGAAATTCTTGTAAAGCCTGAGTTCATTCCGGTAAAGGTCATTTAAAATTTCCAGTTCTTCTAAAGTATCATATCTTAAATAGCCAACATACTTTTTAACATGAGTCCAGTTTTTCTGTTCAACAAAGCAATTATCATTCTTCTTGTTTGGTCTGGAACGAGAAAAGCCCAGTCCTTCTCTCTCTGTATATCTGAATAAATGAAAATTGATATATTCTGTGCCATTATCAGAATGAATCTCTTTCCATTCAAAGGGAAATCTCTTTCTTGCTCTATCTAATCCTTCTAAAGTAGGAATTTGACCCCGGCCCATTATTCCTTCTCCTTCCCACCAGCCAGTGGCAATGTCAGTGTTAGAGATGGTATTTAAATATTCTCCTCTGACTGATTGACCACAATGTTCTATTAAATCTGTCTGGATATTACCTAATTGAGTTCTGTTCCATTCATCAGAGAGTTTCACTGGAATCTTCTGATACAAGAGAGGGTGAACCTTTTTCTGATATTTCTTTCTGATTCTCTCTATTTCCTTTTGATGCTTTAATTTTTCATCAATCGTTCGAAAACTAATTTGTTTTAATTTCTGAGCTACCTCATCTGAACAATTTAGTTCTCCCAATTTTCTTAATCTATCTGTTTCAGTTTTCAATAAAGGTTTTAATCTCTGACCACATGGATAATCAAAGATTCTCCAACAGATAACTAAGGCTGCTTTGACTTGGCCATCATAAACTACTTTTCTTTTCTTTCTATCTTCTTTTCTTTTATCAATATTACTTTTGGGCCTTATCTTGACTATCAGATGTTTCCGGCAAAGTCCTGTTCTCTTCTGAGCTTCATCTAACAATACCCCTTTTTCTTTTTTAGATTTAGTTTTTAGATATTTTGACCTTAATTCTTTTAGGTATTGGTTCTTTGAATACATATCCATAGTAGGGTGGTCTAAGCTTTCTCTGAAATATCTTTATCTTAAAGTTAAGAGAAAGGATATTTCCTTTAAAGGTTAGACAATTATTTTCACCCTAGATTTTATCTAATTTCGGTTAGATTTTATATTGCAGAACCAATACCCTTTCGGTTAGATTTTAGCATGTTGAATACGGAGGCTTGTTAAAATTATCAAGTACCTGTAAAATATATAATATGAGAGGTGAAACAAAAATGAAAAAGAAAATCCTTACGGGTGAAAGACCAACTGGACCTTTGCATTTAGGACACTATGTTGGTTCGTTAGCGAATCGCGTTAGATTTCAAAACGAATACGATTGCTTTTTCATAATCGCTGATTATCAGGTTCTGACCGATCATCTCGCAGATACAAAACAAATAGAAAAAAACATCAAAGAAATAATCCTCGACTATCTTTCGGTAGGAATAGATCCTAAAAAATGCACAATCTTCATTCAGTCTCAAATTCCAGCAATTGCTGAATTGACAATGTATTTCTCAATGATGACAAGCTTGGCTGAAGTAGAAAGGAATCCAACAGTTAAAACAGAAATAAAAACGGCCAGAGAAGAAGGAAGAATATCGGAAATCACTTATGGATTCGTCGGTTATCCAGTTTCTCAGGCGGCTGATATTTTATTCGTTAGAGCACATCTTGTTCCGGTAGGAAAGGATCAATTACCTCATATAGAGTTAACTCAAGAAATAGCCAGAAAATTCAACAGATTATTTGGCGATGTTTTTCCAATACCTGAAGCATTGGTTGGCGAAGTCCCATTATTACCAGGTCTTGATGGGCGAAAGATGAGTAAAAGTTTAGGAAATGCTATTTATCTCTCAGATTCTCCAGAAGTTGTGGTAAATAAGGTAAAAAGTGCAATAACCGATCCGGCTAGGATTCATCCTACTGACAAGGGGCACCCAGAAATTTGTAATGTTTTTCAATATCACAAGGCCTTCAATAAAGAAGAAGTTGAAGAAATAGAGACAAAATGTAAAAATGCGGGAATTGGCTGCGTTGCTTGCAAAAAAAGATTAATAGAAGTTCTAAACGCCTTTCTTGACCCTATTAGGGAAAAAAGAAAATTCTACGAAGGTAGAGACGATCTCATCAGAGAAATCCTATCAACTGGCAATGAAAGAGCTAAAAAAGAAGGAGAAGAAACGCTTAGATTAGTAAAGGAAGCTATGCGCTTTGATTATAAAAAACTATTGACAAGAAAGTAGGCAACTGCTAATATTTAGAAAGACATTGATTTAGCACTTTAACATCCGTATCAAATAGGTGCGGGCGTAGCTCAATGGGAGAGTACCGGTCTCCAAAACCGGTGGTTGGGGGTTCAAATCCCCCCGCCCGTGCCACCCTTTATTTTAGCCCTTTGAATCTTATATCCCTAGTAATCGGAATACTAGGGAATTTTTTATTTTGGAATTTCTTCTTGACAAATATTATTTAGAAATATAAAATTAAATAGACCTTTAATAAGTGGAGGGATAAAAATGATAAAAATAGAATGCTCGGTAGAAACTCAGGATTCTAAATATTTGCTTGAAGTAACTGAAAACGAATCTAAAAAAACCGATACTCGTTTGATGAAAATCGCTAGTATTAATGGGAAGAAAACTATTGGTGAAAAAATTGAGGACATCAACGGGAAAATAAAAAAAGGTGCACTAATAATATACGGTAATGCTAAAATAACTATTAAAAAGAATCGAAAATACTCAATTATTTCAATTACACCTTAATAAAGCTAAATCTTTTCTTCCCATCTTTTTTTAAACTCATAAATATTTATGAATTTGAAAAAGGAAATTGTATTAGAATCAAATGAAGGGTAAGTGTTATTTCTTAACTCTTGACAACCATTCTTACTTCCTGTAAACTGAGAATAGTATGAAAAAGTGTGAAAATATTCAAATATTTCAAAGAAATGATTGGTGGTGGACTTTGCGATACGTCCTGCAAAGTCCTGTTTTGAATTGTACATAAAAGATAGAAATTGAAACAGAATTAATCCTCTCCTGGACTTTGCAGGAGAGGATTTTTATTTAGGTTGATAAGTGAACATTATAATATAGTGTCTACTTACCAGCCCAAATTGGACTGGTAAATGTACCTTAAGAAAGGGGCGTGCAGTAAATGAGAATAGTATATACGTTGACAGGAGTTTGTAACAGTAATTGTCTCCACTGCTATAGAAAAGGATCTTTAGCGATTGCAAGAGATTTATCTGAATGCGAAAAAGATATTCTAGTCTTGCGTAACAAGGGATACCAGATAACTTTGGCTGGGGCCGAGGTACTTACTAATGAGGAGTATTTGGGACTTTATCAACTAGTTGGACAAGATTATCTACTTAGTAATGGCATTCTGTTAGCAAAAAACTCTGAGTTATGTAATAAGTTAATCTCCTATAGGATTAACAAAGTCCATATCAGTTGGCACATCGGTTTTCAAAGTATCATTAGCAACATCCAAGAGAGTATTATTAAAAAAGCAATCGAAAATTCCCTAAAATCTGGTCTCGAAATCACAGTGAACTGCGTGATAAGTAATAGAAACTTTCTACTACTTGAAAAAATTTCAAAGCAAGTACTAAAGATTGGGGCAAAAAAGATTCGGTTGCTTCAATTATTGCCAGTTCAGAAGGAGTTAAAACGGTACCAATTAACTGGAGACCAAAAGAATGCAGTATTTGAACAAGTAAAAAGACTTCGACAAATTTATAGTAAGGAAGTTTTAGATGTTAGACTTCACGGCAATTTCAGTCCCATGCTAGCAGAGAAAAGCATCCAATCTTCGAATGAAGGAAAATTTTGTCCTGCCGGAAATAATTTCTTCACAATAGAGATAAACAACAAAGTGTATCCCTGTCCTTTTCTTACCCAACCTCAATTCCAACTTGGTTTTTGGAGAGATGGTCAAATAATAATCGAAAATACAATTCCAAATAATGGTAAGTCTTGCTTGGCCGAAAAGTTGCTGATAATCAATTGATCTTCAAGCCCAATAGCCTAATAAAGGAAGGAAACTATTTCTTTTCTTCCTATTTTTATGGTAGAAAAAGGGCTAAACCCTTGATCTGCCTAATAGTTCCTTTAAAAGGAGATATGGAAAATGGAAAGAAACAGAATAGAAAAACCGCAGTATTCTCTAGAAGAATTGAAAGAGCTGGCAAGTGGATTTAATATAAACCCGGTGTTGAAACACCACGCTTATCAGAATAAACCTTTAGATTTCACGACCGCCTATCTACTTGGAGTATATGCTATATTTCCATACAGATCTGAACTCAACGATGTTTTTAGACAGGAAAAAATCATAGCCGAAAAACAAAGTATTGCAGCTTTATGTGCCTTGCACAACAAAGAAACCTACAGAAAACCTGAAGTATCAGAACAAATCGCAGGAATAGTAGCAGCAGTTTTCGATTATGATATTGGTCTTTCAGAATACGGTTTCTTGCGGCCGAATCTAGAGTTTGTTATGGATAATTGTGGCATGGGTGGCGATCTCTATCGAACGGCAAATGTGAGTACAATCTCAGCTTTAATAGCATCTGCTGATGAAATACCAATGGCTAAGCATGGTTCTCCGGGTAACACTGATTCGACAGGTAGCAGTGATTTTCTTGAATATATGGGAGTCAACTTATTCGCTAACAAAAGAATGGTTGAAAAAGCACTTGTGAAGTTCAATTTTGGTTATACCGATGCCTTGGATACCGGATACAAAGTGATCCATACCCAAACCCACAACTCAGCACATTTGGCACATATGAACGATATCATAGGACCAGTGACCAATCCGTTACATCCCAAGTTAATGAAAGCGAGAGTATTGGGTGTAAATCACCTTATCAAGCCAGAGATTGTAGCAGATGCCTATCTGATTCTAAATAGAAGAGGAGTAACTTCGCTTAAACATGGACTGTTCGTCAGGGGATTCGTAACAAAAGAGAGGGATGGCGGAATCGATGAAGTTTCGATATTTCAAGGGGGCACAATCGTTGCTGAGTTAAAAGGAAACAAAATAGAAACCTACGAGTTACATGCAGATGATTTTGGCTTAAAAACTGGCATATATTACGAACCACCACGAGGAAAAAAAGAAAAGGCTGAATTTGGAAAAATGATACTCCAAGGCAAAGTAACCGATTCTGCAAGAGATTTAATCCTTGCAAATACAGCAGTCTTAGAATATCTAGCTCACGGAATTACTCTTAAAGACGGCGTAGAGAAAGCTAGAAATGTTTTAGAATCACAAAAACCTCTTAAAAATTTGCGAGAATACTGCAAATTTGTGAAGCAAAATTAAAAAAGGGCGAGTAACAAATATTACCGCCCATTTTTTATTTATATTAAATAATAGAGAGTACTTTTGATTTAATATCATCTCGAACTTTTCTAGTAGCTTCTAATCCTGCTTTATATGGATCTTCTATATTCCAAAAAGTGATTTTGTCGTGAGCAATAGGAAATCAGGGCAGTCTTTCTTTTCGCACATAACGAAAATTTCATCGGTATTTTCGACCATTTCTTTAGTCACCACTTTGACTTTTTGCTTTGAGACATCTATACCTTCTTCTTTCATTACTCGGATGATAATCTCTGCAGGGCGGAGATATCTTCCAGGCGTAGTCGGATCTACGCCTGCACTCCAAGCGTCATCGGATTGTGTAAAGTGATTGTAGAATGCTTCAGCCATCTGGCTTCTCCCTACATTTCCATGACATATAAACAGGATTTTCTTTGTTTTGAGAATCTTATCTTCTTCTCTCAATATTCTTCCCTTCTTTGTTACTTTGTTAAGGTTCTAAATAGAAAATACCACAGTCATAGCAATAATGCAATATTTCTAAAAGTTGACAACATTTTTTTATTTTGCTAAAAAAGGAGTAGCAGTTTAAAAACTTAAGAAGGAAATGAAAATCAAGAAATATAAAAGGAGATATGTCTAATGAAAAACTTAAAAGAGGTCGTAGAAGAACTTTGTAAAAAATATAACTTGACGATTCAAAAGACTCTTGGCGCAGAGTTTAATAAAAATGACATATACGGAGCACTTAATAACGATGGAGTGTACAAAGTAATAGATAATCAAGGCAGAATCTTTGTTCTTAAAATAGGGGTAACAGAAAAAGGGATCAAAGAAATATCAATGAATATTACAGGTTATCAAAGGTTGATGGAATGTGGTTTAAGTTGGTTCGTCCCCAAGATAGTCGCCTCGGAAATTAATGAACAGTTCGCGGTAATCCTTATGGAATATTGTGGCGAAAGTTTCGTAACCCAAATAAGAAAAACAAAAGACCCTTTGGGACTATACAGACGTCTATTAGACGAACTTGAGAGAGTGTATAATCAAAGCAAACGGAGAAGTAATGAAGGGAGGGAAATGATTAACTCAATAATAAATCTTACTATAGACCACTACGAAAGATATCTCTATATGTATTTAGATAAAGAACGGAACCTCGCTAGCAGATTAATGAAATTAAGATTTTCTATTAGAACAGAAGGGCTCGAATTTTGTTGTTTTTCTAGTTGGGACTTTGTGCCAGAAAACATATGTTTAACAGCTCTGGGATTAAAATATATTGATCCAAGGAAAGATATTATAGGTATTCCGATTGTGGACTTGGCGTGTTTTGCTGGATTAATAAGATTATATGATCTACCCGAAGCAACAAAAGGCTATCAGATGTTTAAAGAATTCGCGCTTACAAGAATACCATCAATTCTCGATATTCCCGAAGGACTACCTCCTAAAATCTTCTTCCTCGGGAGGGTTCTACAGTGCTTTTTATCCGCAAGATTCCGTATTACCAACAAACCTGAACAAGCTCGTCAAATATTCTCTGAAGGACAAGCATACCTTGAAAAAATTACATAAATATGGTTATATAGAGGAGTACGAAACTCCTCTTTTTTCTGTTTTTATTTATGAAAAATTCTCTAGTAAAACATACTAAACATGTCCACGGCTGTTCTAAGAAATTAGTTATTTTTGATTTAGATGGAACACTCTACCGGTTGAGGGGAGGTTCTTTTAAGCATTCAATGGTTTATAAAGAAGTTCTCAAAAAAACCACACGATACATTATGGAAAAATTAAATAAAACTTATCAAGAAGCAGAATCAATATTGGAAGAAATATTAAAAGAGTATGGAGAAAGTATAAGTGTAGCTCTGGAGGAAAAGTTTAAACTTAATCGCTACGACTATTTCAATTTTGTCTGGGATATACCGGCAAAAAGATACATTAAAAAAAACATTAAACTAAAGAAAATGCTTATGAAAATAAAAAACGATTTTGACCTTGCTCTAATTTCTGACGCACCCAGAGTATGGATAAACCGCGTACTAAAAGAATTAGGAATAGAAAACATTTTCAAAGATAAAATATTCTCCGGTGAAGGAAATACACGTAAGGAATTTAACAATGCTTTTGAAAAGGTTATAAAAATTCTAAATATAAAACCAGAGTGCTGTATTGTTTTTGGTGATCAAGAAAAAACTGATATTATCCCAGCTAAAAAACTTGGTATGAAAACAGTTCTGGTAAGTCGAGAAAAGAAACCCACAGAAGCTGATTACTCTATTAGAAACATTTTGGAGATAGAAAGATTATTAAATTTATTAAAATAAAAATCGAGTTAAACCTCTAAAAATTTAGAAAACTTGACGAAAATTCTCTATTCTGTTAAAAAAGAAATAGCAGTTTAAAAACTCCATAAAGAGAGGAAATCAAAAAATAGAAGGGTAGATAATGCAAAAGAAAGTATTCGTATTTGATAACGATGATACTCTCTATAATTGCCCTAAGAGCTTCGAAGAGGCGATAGTAAACAAAGTGATTTCTCAAATTGCTGAATTATGCTCGTGGAGTCTAGAGGAAACTCAACTAAAGCGATTAGAGCTATTCAAAAAATACAATATCCACTACACCCTATTAGTTTTTTATTCCGAAGGAGTAATCAAGGACTTTGAAGAATTCATCAAAGAAACCTATCTTTCAGTAAACCTTAGTGATTATGGGATAACATCTAATCCTCAGCTAAGAAAGGTATTGAAAGATTTAAAAGCACCGCTTTATTTGCACACAAATAATCCTTCCGCTTTTGCTAAAAAAATTCTCAATGTTTTAGGAATTGAAGATCTCTTTGTAAAAATTTACGGCATGTTTGAGAACGATTGCTATCAAAAACCAGATGTGAGAGCTTTTCAGAACTTGTTAAAAGAGATATCTAATTATCAAACCAGATGGTATGTGGATAACGAAATACCAAACTTGATTACTGCAAAACAATTGGGTTTTAGAACAATATTAGTAACTAAAGGGCCAATCTTGCCACACTTCGGCATAGATAAACAAATTGCTAACATTTTAGACCTACTATAACAAAATCTTTCTTGTAAATGGCGCATATATATTGTTTGCGCCATATTTTTATTTGATTCCTTAATTATTTAATATAGAATAAAAAGTGATGAAACAAAATAGGAAAGTTACAATTCTTTCAACTTTTGCTAAAGACAAAATTATAGATAGGAAAAGAAAAATAGTAACTATTAAAAAAGGAGGGCCAGCCTTTTATCTTTCAAATGTTTTTAAAAAAGAGAAAATACTTTTTAATTTTATCACCTCTTCTATTGCAGAAATAGAAATTTTAATTACAAAAAATGGCGAAATAGGTAAGGTTAAAGAGAAGCCAAAAATTCAAAAAATTGATTTTTCAAAAATCAAAACAGATTACCTTGTTATTTCTACAATTTTGAACGACTTCAATCTAAGTGGTGTATCCTTTTTTAAAGGGAAAATATTTTTAGACATTCAAGGATATGTTCGAGATAGTAGAAGATTAGGAGGTAAAAAATTTTTTAGTCCACCAGAAGAAATAATTTCTTCAGTTTTCTGTTTAAAAGGTACGAAAGAAGAACTAAAATATATACCAAAGATTTGGCTAAATCAACAAAAACAAAAAATTTTGATTATAACCAAAGGAAAATTAGGTTGTGAAGTATTTATTTTTGGAAAAAAGTTTCAACTAAGACCAAAAAAGAAAATAATAGCCCCTAATACAGTTGGGGCGGGTGATGTCTTTTTTGCTTATACGATCAGCAAATTTTTGAAAACCAATGAAATTCTAAAAAGTATAGAATACGCTCTAAAAAGAACTTCAGAATTTTTATTGTCAAAGTAGAAAGTAAATAACGTAGAAAAACTTGACAAGGTTTTTTGAATCTGTTAAAAAGAAAATAGCGGATTAAAAACTTCATATGGGAGGAAAAAGAAAATGAAGAATGAAAAAGACTGGTGGTATAAGTTAAGTTCAGTGCCTGTTAAATCGGCTTCGATGCTGGTAATAATAGCAGCACTATTCTATGCAATTGTGGCGGTCAACGACAATTACATAATGCACAATGTGATTAGTCACGAAAATCGGGCGATAGCGGCTTCAACTTATTTAGTTCTCGGTGGCTGGCTTATCACAACCGGAATTGCAATCTCTAATTATGCTATAGCATGGATGCCCCGACTATTAAGGAAAAATCCAAATGGAAAATATATAGGATTCAGTTTGGGAACATTAAAAATGCAAAAATATGCAGCTAGCGCAGGAATACTCGCTGCCTTAAATATGATTTGCTTGCTTTTGGCATATCAAATCATGGACCCAACTCTAGCATTAGCTCTTACCACTACCGTAATAGTCTATCTGGTAATCTACGATATAGAAAAACCAGCTTGGATATTCAGGATATTGCGAAAAAATCCAGCCAAAATAAAAAAGGAAGATAATAAAAAGAAGTCTTCGATATCATACGTCATTATCTCAACTATTCTAATCATCGGAGGGGCATTGTGTTAGCAAGTGTTACAAAGACATCCGGAGAAATCAATCTTTGGGGCATTATCTTAGTGGTCATTGGTGCGAGTATATTTTTTGCTCTAGATAACATCGTGCGATATAAAATTGGCGGTGTTCAACACGAAAGTAACCAAAGATTTGACGATAAAACCTTTGTTTTCTGGAGAGCTTTCTGGCTTAGCCTTTCAGGAACCCTTTTGATCAGTGCAATCGCTGCAAAGCAAGGATACTTTCTCGAACTCTGGAGATTCATAAGCAACATTTGGCCAATACTTTTGCCATTCGCTATAGCTACAGTAATAGGTAATTACATCTTTCAGCTTCTCTTTCAAAGAGCATTAGCGATGGGAGCCGAAAAGGTTAGCAAGATTACTATGCTTTTCATGCTCCAGATTGTCTTCGGAATCGTCATTTCAGGAATTGTATACCTGATAGTTCCAACTGCCTTCGGAAAAGACTTTCCAGCAGATCTTTCGGTGTGGATTACTCGCTTCATTGGCATGAGCTTCATCATAGTTGGAGTGCTTCTAGTAGGCAAAACTCGCTTAGGAATACGCATTATGGTCGGGGATCAAGAAACCACAAGCTAAAACCAAATATCTCTTATAGATAAAAGAGAAACTACATCAAAATATACGCTTAGTAGCTACTAAGCGTTTTTTTATTGGCAAACTTGTAAAGAATGAGAGTTTTTGTTATTCTGAATTATAGTGCATTATTTTCTTTATGAATTATGAATTTAAAAAGCCTTTTTAAGACAAAAAATCCGATTATTGGGATGGTACATTTTCCACCACTTTTAGGATATAAAGATTTCCCAGGTATTGATGTCTGTCTCCAAAAATCTCTGAAAGACGCGAAAACTTTAGAAAAAGGTGGGGTAGATGCCATAATGTTCGAAAATAATTATGATATTCCTCATCAAGAAATTGTGGGTCCAGAAACAGTAGCAATAATGACTTATCTTATTAAAAAGATTTCTGAAAAAATAAAAATCCCCTTTGGTATTAATGTTTTATGGAATGATTATAAATCTGCGCTTTCAATTACTAAAGTTTGTGGAGGAAAATTTGTGCGCGTTCCAGTATTTGTTGATAGTGTAGAAACGAACTACGGAAAAATCTTTGCTAATCCTAAAAAAGTATTAGCATTTAGGAAGAAAATTGGGGCAGAAAATGTCGCTTTATTTACTGATATTCATGTAAAACATGCAAAAATGCTTGAACCGAAACCTATTTTAGAATCGGCAAAAGAAGCAGTTAAAAAAGGCTCGGATGCCTTAATTATTACTGGTAAATGGACGGGCGATGCCCCAAATATCTCTGACTTAAAAGAAGCAAGAGAAACAGTTGGTAAAGATTTCCCAATTTTAATTGGCAGCGGAGCTACTAAAAATAATATTGGCACTCTTTTAAGATATGCTGACGGAGTGATTGTTGGAACAGCATTAAAAACTGGGCAGATTGAAGAAAGAGAAGTTAATTTGAAGCCATGGGAGGCAAAAATTAGTTTAATTAAGACAAAAGAATTTGTAAAAAAGATAAGAGATTCACTAAAATAATTTAAAAATATGGTCTCTAAACGAAGATTAAAGGGAAGGCTTTTAACAGGGGAACGACCTACCGGAATTTTACATTTGGGACATTACGTGGGTAGTGTTCGTGATCGACTTAAATTGCAAGATGATTATGAATGTTTTTTTATTATTGCGGATTTACATTGTTTAACCACGCAGCATAAAAAAGCACAAATTCTTGAAATTCCAGAAAATGTTAAAAATTTAATACTTGATTATTTGGCAGTAGGAATTAATCCAGAGAAAAGTCACATTTATCTCCAGTCAGCAATTACAGAGCTCTATAAAATGAATCTAATTTGTGAGATGTTGATAGGTGTGAGTCGATTACAGGCTGTTCATAACATTCGAGAGATGGCAGAAGCGGCTGGTATGAAAGAGGTTAGCTTTGGTCTACTTGGTTATCCGGTGCTCCAAGCAGCTGATATTTTATCACTAAGAGCTAATATAATACCAATTGGTCCAGATGAACATCCTCAAATAGAGATTGCTCAAGAGGTTGCTCGAACTTTTAATAAGACATATAAAAAAATTTTTCCTATTCCTAAAATTATAACAAGCGAAAAGAAAATCTTAGTGGGGTTGGACGGAAAAAGAAAGATGAGTAAATCTTTAAAGAATGCTATATATATCTCAGACGATCCTGAGACTGTAAGAAGGAAAGTTGCAAGAAGTCCTATTTCTTCAAAATATCCAGAAAAAAGTCCGGTATTTATCTATAATGATTATTTTAACCAAAGCCTAGAAGAAAAAAAACTTTTAAAGAAATTTTATCGAGAAGGCCGACTTAATGAAAACCAAATAAAAAAAGAAGTGAGTAAAGTTATCAATCAGTTCTTAGAGCCATTTCGAGAACGGCGGGCATATTACGAAAAGAGGCCGAAATTAATTAAAGAAATATTAATTTCAGGAACTAAGAGAGTGCAAAGAGAAGTTAAAGAAACCATGGAATTAGTAGAAAAAGTAATGGGCTTTAAAGAAATCAAAAAATTAATAGAGAAATAGATGGCTGCCCGAGAAAACGCCCTCAATGAATGGTTTCTTTCCGATGTAAACAAGGAATTAGAAATGAATTCTTTGAGAAGTAAAATCAAGGAATTGGAGGAGAATTGAGGGAAAAAGGAGAAAATTATGATATCTAAAAGTCCCGCCTAAAAGGGGCTTTTGTTTTTGGAGGGGTGGGGTATAATAAAATATAGTGGGAATATGTTATTTTATGCAATAACAGGGTTAATAAATGCGGCTGGAAGCGCTTTCGTTGGTCTATTTGTATATCTAAAAAATAGAAAAGAAACTCTGAATAAAATTTTTGGTTTGATGTGTTTGGGTATAGTGGTTTGGGGCTTTTCTTATTTCATCTGGCAAATGTCTACCAACAAAGAATCTGCGCTTTTTTGGGTTAGGGGCGCCATGATGGGAGCTATTTTTATTCCAGTGACTTATTTACATTTTATTATTGTTTTTTTAGACCTTCATCAAAATAAAAAATTGTTCCTTATTTTAAGTTACATTCTCACCTTTATTCTTTCTGTTTTAAATTTTACTCCTCTGGTTGTCAAAAATGTAGCTCTCGAGCTTTATTTTCCTTATTGGCCAAAACCAGGAATATTTTTCCATTTTTATCATTTAATGTTTTTTAGTTATGTAGTTTATGGATTAATTTTATTATTTAAAACCTATCCAAGAACAGGGGGGATAAAACAGGCCCAAATTAAATATATTTTAGCAGCGTCTTTAATTGGATTCCCAAGTGGAATGACTAATCACTTTTTATGGTACGGAATTCCTGTTCCCCCTTATTGGAACGTCTTGGTTGCACTTTTCCCTATAATTATTACTTATGCTATTTTAAAACATTATCTTTTTTACATTAGAGTGCTCTTAACTGAGATTTTAGTGGGAAGTATGGGAGTAATCTTAGCGATACTCCCATTTTTAATGCCGAGGAATTCTTTGAAAATTTTAACTGGTGCTATTTTTCTTTTATTTTGTATTTTTGGTTATTTTTTAATAAAATCAATATATCGAGAAATAAAAGATAAAGAGAGAGCAGAGAAATTTAAAATTGCCTCTATTGAATTGAAAGAAAAATTGATTCCAACTAATGATATAGAATATATTACTTCGCTGATTGGCGAGACCATAATGAGAACTTTTCAAATTAGAAAAATTGGTTTTGCCATTAAAGAACCGACTGGCGAATTTTATGAG
>Ga0315282_10005659_pt1 | contig 21199 bp, 24 predicted proteins | sample YL17G07_20_MG_FD_203693 | JGI IMG/M metagenome (GOLD analysis project Ga0315282, IMG submission 203693) | Sediment microbial communities from Yellowstone Lake, YNP, Wyoming, USA - YL17G07_20 | ecosystem: Environmental > Aquatic > Freshwater > Lake > Sediment | place: USA: Wyoming | collected... | reverse complement strand
ATCAGGGCCAGAGGATGGGACTGGAAATGTCGGGTCCGCTGTCTATCGGAGGTCCATTGAGTACTTCGGGTGATTATTTAGAAATTGACGGAGGTAGCGACAGAGGTATGGGTAGATTTACTTATTTTCCCAACAAAGTCTTTATCGGGAACGATTATGGCGGACCGAGTTGGACGGGCTACGCGCTTGAAATTTCCCGAGACTCTGCCGGTAAACCAGGTGGCGGAACCTGGTCCGACTCGTCCGATGAACGGCTCAAGAAAAATATCGTCCCAATCACCGGAGCTCTTGAAAAGATTGAACAGTTAAAAGGCGTGAATTTTGAATGGATAAATCCGGAGGAACACGGGGATATGACCGGCGTTCAGGGAGGGTTTTTGGCCCAAGATGTGGAAAAAGTATTCCCGGAATGGGTGAGCGAAGTTAGTCCGAGACAGGCAGATTCTTTGTTGGTGGGCCCGGACGGGAAAGTTAAAAACTTATCTTTGCCGTTTACATTTGATGCTTTAATTATTGAGGGAATCAAAGAGCAACAGAAAGAGATTGACGGATTAAACGTAAAGATAGATAATTTAATGCAGAGGATTGAGGAGTTGGAAAAAGAAGTAAAAAAATAATAAATTTGTTATAATTATAATTATTAATTAAATTATTAATTAAATAATAAATAAAAACTTATGACCAACAAAAAATTAATCGTTACCATTTTAATCGTTGCCGTGGTTTGTTTTGTTCTCGGTTTTCTTGCTTCGTCTCAATTTAATACAACCCAAGGCATATTAGGAGGCAAAAATACTTTCCAGGCCGGCTGGGAAGCGGCCAAAGCAAGATTGACCGAAACAGGCCTTATGCCTATGGCGGCAAATATAGAGACGAAGACAGTGTCTGGGGAAATAAAAGAGATAAATGGAAACAAAATCAGTTTAAAAATTCGGCCATTGGAGCCGTTAGCCGACCCGGAGCTGGATAATCGTGTTGTCATAGTTGATGATAACACCAAAATTTATCAGCTTGACCCAAAGGACCCGAAAGTCTATCAGAAAGAATTAGAAGATTTTAATAAGAAAATGCGAGAACAGACTGTTCAGCCCGGGGCCTTGCCGCAGCCTGTGACTCCCCCGGAATATTTTACTAAAAAACAAGTCAATTTGGCTGATTTAAAAATTGGCCAGCAGGCCACTATTACGGCGGATAAAGACATTAAGAATAGTAAGGAATTTACGGCCATTGAAATCTCTCTGACTTCTACAACCTCTCTGGCTCCTGCAACTCCACCTCCTGCAACTCCACCTCCTGCAACTCCACCAGTCCAGTAAGGTAAAAAAATAATAAGAAAATATTATGAAAAAAATTCTGATAATATTTATCTTTACCATTTTAGTGGTTGGTTTTGGTTATTTTGTCTTTAATTTTTTTCAACCCGAAATAGCCAAGGCCGGCTCCGAGCATAATGTTTCCGGCTGGGCCTGGTCAGAAAATATTGGTTGGATTAGTTTTAACAATACCAGCGGCGGCGGCACGGCCAGCTACGGGGTCAATATTAACCAGACTACCGGTAATTTTTCCGGCTATGCCTGGTCAGAAAATATTGGTTGGATTAAATTCGACCCGGATGTTAGCGGTGCGCCCGACCCGTCGCTTGGTTCGGTGAAATTAAATTTATCTTCATATAAAATTACCGGCTGGGCAAGAGCCTTGGCTTACGGCGATGACTGGGATGGCTGGATTAGGTTTGATTACGGGCCTAACGGCAGTTATCTTGATGCCAATGGCGATTTTCGCGGCTGGGCCTGGGGAGGCGATGTTGTTGGCTGGATTAGTTTAAATAATGCTGATACCGGCGGCAATCTGTATAAAGTTCAGACCTTTCCTCCTAGCTACGTTCTCACTGTTTCCAAAGCCGGAGCCGGTACCGGTTCAGGAACAGTCACCGCTACTGTTGGCACCGGAGACGGCATCAACTGCGGCACTAACTGCACCGAAAGCTATGTCTCTGGCGCCTCTGTCACTTTAACTCCCTTCTCTTCAAGTGATTCTTTCTTTGTTGGTTGGTCAGGAGACGCAGACTGTAGCGACGGCAATGTGACAATGAATGCCCCAAAGAATTGCATAGCGACATTTAATCTTTTGCCCCCTGATTTTATTCTTAACAGCTCCAATGCCATTCATATAACATTAATAATCGGCAGTCCCTCTCAAACCTCTGGCAGCACCACCATTACTGTAATTCCTGCCAATGGGTTTAACAGCAATGTTGGTCTTTCCGTGCAATCGGTCAGCCCTGGCTTGTCCGGAGCAACCTACAATTTCTCTAATCCGACTTTGATTCCCTCAAAATATTCTTCGGGTTCGACTTTTAGCGTTACTCTGCCTTCAAGCACTCTTGCCGGTCTCTACACCATTACCATTAAAGGAGAAGGCGGCGGTCTCATTAGAACAGTTGATGTAAGATTAAATGCAGAAGTTTATAATCTCGGCTGGAAAGAGTTTTAAATTACCCTGCTAAAAAATACTCAACAAAAATAAGAGAAAAGCCCAATAAGATAATAATACTGATAAGAATTGATTCTTTATCTAGTTTCATTTCATTTTCTAGCTAAAAATAGCGCTACCAATGGCAAGGTCAGCCACCAGAAAAAGGCGTTGTTAGAAGCGAAAAGATATTGGACTAATGGCGAGAAGGTAAAAATCTCCCGACCCGGGAAAATATGAAAAAGATAACCGAATAAAAGGCCGACCGAGATAAAACTCAAAAGCAGCGATTTGAACCAGTTTCTCGGACCGGAATCATAGGTCGGCGTTAAAATTTTTGAAAAGAGAATTGTTAAAACAGCGACAATTATTGCGAAAATAAATCCCCGGAAGAGAAATTCCTCCATCATTGTCTTCCCCACTGCCAATTTATTAATGTAATAAAAGTTCTCAAAAAGAAATCCCGAGATATAGAGAGAAAACAAAAAAGCCAGTAATTTTGATTTCCCGGCGGAAATGCCGTAAAAGAAGCCAATGGCAATAAAAGCGAAAATAACAATCACATCCCAGGAGGGGTTATGCAACAATAAATTTATCTGATTAAAATCCATAATTATAGGGCGTTATATAAAACGCCAATATCTTTTCTGTTATCGTCTAAATAAAATTTAGATAATTCTTGCCGGAGCCAGAAAAGCATTGAACGCTGACCCTGCCAGCGCTTGTCATTTATGGTTGAATCAATGAGTTCCAAGGCCCTTTCAATGGCTGATAAGGATTTTGTTCTGTCAGTCTTTTGCCAGGTTTTGGCACGAGCAATTTCCGCGACAATGGCGCCTATTTGCTGACCCCTCGAGAATTTTAACCATCTTTCTATTTGCATAACAATTTTATTATTATTTTTTCAACCTTTTGTCTGATGACGGGGTCTTGAATTTCCATTGACCGGTTGTTTTCCAGGGGCTTGATATTTATTAGAGAGTTAAAATCAATGCGCCCGTCAGAATGAAGGTTTGCTCCCCACAAATTTTTCTGATTAGAATCCTCTTTTTCAACCAATTCCTCAGAACAGTCAATATGATATTCGCCGCCCGCTGATAAAATTTCTTTTTCAATATCAACAACTATTTTTAACATTGTGCCAAAAGAATTGTCAAAAAGCCTTTTCAATTCTTCCGCAGATATTTTTTCTTTGATAATCATTATTAATTATAATAGCAAATTTCGGATAAATTAGGAAGCCGTTGGCATTAGTCTTTTGTTATTTTTATCAAAGATAAATACTTCACCCACCACTTCTACCGTATTATTATTTAGAATTACTCCTGAATCTTCGGGTATAGCTATAATTTCAGAATTAATTTTTTTAGCGACACCAAATATTTTTTGATCCAAAGATTCCATATAATGACATATTACCGATTTATTTTCTAAAAGGTTTAATCCGTTAAAATTCGGATAATTTTCATCGTTTTCTTCCTCGGCGGTTCTTATATCTTTACCCAAAATCATAGCTCCGGCACTACCGCCATAAACTATTCCGTCTCTTTTGATATACTCAATTATTTTTCCGCCAATATCCTTTCTATAAATATAATCGAGTAATTTATAAGTATTTCCGCCTCCTATATAAATAGAATCGTATGTTTCAAAATCAGGAATCTCGTCATTTTCAAGCAACATTGTAAAATCTATGTCTTTTTCTTTAGCGTACTCAGATACGAGAGAAGAAAACCAATCATAACATGCTTCAAAACCAAGTTTAGTTCTATTTAAAGCTATTGGAATATAGAGAATTTTGGCATTATTTTTCAGTAAAGAAAAATATTTTTCATCAAGTTTAAAACTTTCTTTAATATCGCCGCCGCCAGATAAAATTATGTAACTATTTTTCATTAATTCTCCGCCGATTTAAAATCAACCGGCAACTCCACGTAAAATGCGCTGCCTTTCCCCTCCCCTCTTTTTAAAGATTTTCTTCCAGCTCCTTTTTGTTAATACCAGCATGTTTAATAATGTTTAAGATTGTGCCCTTGGGCAGATCTTTTGTATGAAAAGGAACAACAACCCTTCTTTTACTCTTGGAATCGTAGAAAATAAAATGACTCCCTGTTTTGTGGTCTAATTGAAAATTCAGTTTTTCTAAAACTTTGATTAGTTTTTTTGCAGTTAAAACCGGCAATTTAGGCATAAACTAAATTTCTGCCAAGAGATTGTTTTTCTATGTTAACAGTAGCGACAAAACTGTCAGAATCGGAAGGAATAGTTTCGCCGTGTTTCTTAAGACTTTGTAAATAACCTAAAATAGCGTCGTGCGCCATTTCTTTTGCCTCTTTAAGACTTTTTCCATAAGTAACACAACCCGGAAGCGTTGGAACAATTACTGTAAAACCACCCTTTGGTTCTGGTTTAAATATTAAATTATAATGCAGTGCTTTATTCATACTTTTATTCTATCACGACTAAAAACCGAAAGTCAAATTTATCCCCTACTGTTGTTTAGTTTATGATTATTTTCCAGCGGTTTAAAATTAACCGGCAACTCCACATAAAAAGCGCTGCCCTTTCCCTCCCCTCTTGATTCCGCCCGGATTTCGCCGCGATGAGCCTGAATTATCTCTTTGGCCACATAAAGCCCCAGGCCCACGCCAATGATGGCGCCGGCCTGGTTTTTGTCCCCGGCTTGGCTGAATTTTTGGAAAAGTTTCTGCAGTGACTCTCTGTTTATGCCAATGCCGGAATCCTGAACCTTAAAAATCACTTGTTTCTTGTCGGGAGTTTTGGAAAGAAAAACTTTAATAAAGCCCTTGGGCGTATATTTCATCGCGTTTTCAATAATATTGTAAATCACCTGCCTTATCTTTTCCTGGTCAAAAGCAAAAGTGTAATCTCCTTTCTCGGCAATATCCAAACTCAAATCAAGACCTTTCTTTTCTTTGACATTTACCGCCTTGAATTCATCAAAAACAGAAGTCACCAGTCCCTTAAAATCGGCTTTTTTGAAATCGTATTCTATTTTCCCCCTTTCAATCCGGCTGACGGTGAGATAGTCGGTTATCATATGAACTAATCTGTTGCTGGATTCAAATACTCTCTCCAGAGGAGGTTTTATTTTTTCCGGAATAGGGCCGTAAGTTCCTTCCAGAATCATGGAAGTGTAACCTTTGATCGCGGTAATGGGCGTCCTCAACTGATGCGAAGCAATAGAAACAAATTCCGATTTAATCTTATCTAATTCCTTCAGCCTCTCATTCAGTTCCCTCAACCTCTCATTGGCAATTTCCAAATCCCCGGCCAATTTCTCCATTTGTTCCCGAGTTTTCACTTCTTGGAGAACACCCCGGATTAAAAGTACCCCAAAAATAAATACAAAAATAAACAATATAAGATTTGTCAAAATTTCTCCGCTGGTTTGAGAAAGAAAAATATTAAATAAAAAGACAAGAATTAACGCGCCCCCGACCAATTCAGTGGCAATTACTTTTATATTCATTAAATGATGTTTTAAGACGGCATACGCCATTGATATTATGTAAATAGAACAAATCCAGTTACCAAGAGGAAGAATCGGAATATTGTACCACAAAAAATAATTTGAAATTCCGGCACTGTATCCGATTAATGTTCCGATAAACACATATTTTATCTGTATTCTCTCGATTCCAGCGGATTTTTTAAGAGACTTGAACATAAGATACCAGCAATATATTCCAAGAACAACAAACATAAAAACGAAAGGACCGTAAGTAATTCCGGCCTTAGGCCAAAACGGGAAAAATAGAATTGGTTCAACTCTATTAACAAATAAGGGAGTGAAATTTAAAATCAAAAAAATAAAAGAAAGAATATAGACGAAAATCAAAAGTTTTTTGTTTTCTTTGTATTTGTTTAAGAACGTAATGACGAAATGAAAATATGTGACAGGAATAAAAATCGCCCCCGCCATTAAAGCTCTAGACCAAAAGAGAGCTGCTTGCGCGTTGTCTGCAATCTGCCATAAAAAATAAGAGAAGCTCCACACAAAAACTACAGAACACATTACAACGAATTTTTTGTTAAGTTCCGCCTTTTTATTTCCGAAATAAACAACAAGACCGAAGAGAAGACTTACGATTGCATTAATTAATCCCGAAAAAGCGTAAGATGATATCATATTATTTATTTTCCTTTTTACAAATTGCTATGCCGTGTAATTTTAACGGCTCATAAATAATTTCGAAATTTTCCGGTGAAAAACCGCCTTCGGTTAAAATTTCGGCAAATTCTTCGGGCGAGCGATAAACCATGGGCCAATCAATAACATAATTTAGAAAAAATTCTTCCGGATTATCCCTGATATTACTTGTTATAAAGATTCCTTCTGGTTGGAGAATATTATAAATTCTTTGAATTAATTTTACTGCTTTTTCTTTTGGACGATATTCTAAAAATCCAACCATTTCAACGATATTAGGATTAAAATCTCCGATCGATTCTTCAATATTATGAGCGCTTTTATTTACGAAATTTATTTGATTAAGCACATTAAATTCTTTAGCCAAGTTTCTACTATATTCTATCGCCGTCGGGTCTAAATCCAAAAGAAGAGCCCTTATTAAAATATTTTGTTTTTTAAATTCGGAAATAATTTCTATCAGCGCTTGTGCCGAACCACTGGCAATCGAAAGTATTTTTACTTCTTGATTTTTTGATAATATTTTTTCAATCGCCTCATTTAGTTTTTCTTTTATTAATTTCAATCGATTGCGGACGGCTTTGATATTCAATACTCCCTCCATCCAAAATTCTGTGATAGTACCTGTAAAATTTCCGTTTTTTGGCTGGTAGTTATAAATAGTATCCAATGCCCGCCAATTAGTGGCGTTTTCTCTGATTTTTCTACAAACAGGACTTATGCCGTCAACCCAAAAACAATTTGTTTTTAATTTCCCGCCATTAAACAGCTTTTTCACCGCCACCCAGAAACCAATTGGGTATTCCAGGGCTGGCATTAAAAAATACCTCCATCTTTCTTGGCGCTCATAATTTAGAGCTGGATTTGAATCTACTGTCATTATTTTTTATTATATCACAATTTATTTATTTCTAATTCCCAAAATACCTTTTCCAAAAATCGGCAGTTAGCATTGGGTTTATTATAACATAAAAAGTTTTTTGTTGTTATTTTTTCATCGCTTCAAGGACCATCTCTATTGTTTCTTGTGCATTCGCCTCGGCAATTTTATTGCCGCTGTCTAAAATTTCAGCAATATAACTGCGATTTTTTTCAATCCTTGTTCGTTCATCGTGAAATCGGTCTAAAAAACCAATTATAACAGAAGTCATAAGTTGTTTAAAATCTTTCATTACTGTTTTACCCGCCATATGAGTCTTGATAATTGAAGCAATTTCACGGCGTTCCGCGTCGTTTGAACACAATGCTTCCGAAAGCGTGATATGGCTCTTAAGTGATTCTGTCATTTCGCCCGCGTTGGCGGTCTGTGCGCGTTTAATCTTCTGGGCAACCTCTTTTGGAGAGTCGCTGAGAAGTATCGCGGCGTCCGGCAAACTTTTGCTCATTTTTCCGTTGCCGCGGAGTGCAAGAATTCTTAAGGCGGCGATTTGATAGGGTTGCGGCAAAGGAAAGATTTCTCCGTACTGCTTATTAAACCGCCGAGCAAGTTCCCGTGTAATTTCAAGATGTGCAACTTGGTCTTCTCCAACCGGTATGCGGCGCGCCCGTTGAATCATAATATCAGCAGCCATAATGACAGGATAGAGAAGCAGAAGTGTATTCGCTGTTTCCGGACGAGCCCCCTTTTTAAGTTTATCTTTAAGCGTTGGAACACGAAGAAGCTCAGCCACTGTTATGTGTCTGGCAAGCAAACTTGCAAGAGCCGAAATATATCCAAAAATCGACGATTGTGTATAGATTACCGCCTTTTTAGGATCAAGACCGAGCGCAATACAATCAATAATTACTTCATTGGTATAACGAAGCACGACCGATGGTTCGTTGTTCGTTAAGGCGTGAATGTCGGCCGCAAATATAAAAGTGCTATTTCCTTGTTTTTGGAGTTCAATAATTGGCTGAATCGCTCCAAGATAATTGGCGATTGTAAGTACGCCAGTCGGACGGATTCCAGTCAAGATATCAACTGCGGAGTTTTTCATATTAGACTTCTTTTCCATAAAAATTAATAACTAATCTGTTTAAACCATTCCAACCAGTTTTTTTGCGCGACTTCATCGGCATATTTTACAACTAACTGATGTGGTTCACCGGATTCTTTTAACCATTGTTTATTAGTCTGTGATATTTTAGATAAACCTTTCAATAATAATATATCTCCGCCAAAAGAACTATCTTCAAGAAGATGAGAAATAAAATAAAATCTGTCGCGCCATTGCGTGCTGCCGGGATCGCGTTCGGCATAATTCTCCAGACTAAGTTTTGGGTGAACACCATCTATGATTTTTTTGGGAACTAACCAAAGAGGAAACCCAAAATTATAATCGCCGAAAGGTCTTACCGGAAACGGTGCCGGAATTATACCTCTTGTAATATAATATAGGGCTTCTCCTAAGACATCTTCTCTATTAGCCCCAAGTATGATATCGCGGATTTTAAATTCTTCTGCTTTTTTAATGAGACACTGCTGAATGGCAAATGTGCTAAGAAAAATAATTTCTTTTGAGCCGAAACGAGATTTAAAAGAATTTATAACTTCTGGAAGTGAAAGTTTAAAATTGCAACACCGAGCAACTTCGTCTGACGAGACCATAATTTGTTGAAACTTGTATTTTTGGCACAATAAACGAGCTCTCTCCCCTGATGCTTCAGTCCAATCGGGAAAACCAAGAAGAGTAACAACAATTATTTTATCAGGAGAAATTGATGCATATAAGGCGTTCATTAAAGCATTACTGTCGCCGCCTCCTGAAGCACCAACTAATATCTTATCTTTTCCAAAATACTGATACTCTTTAAAAAAATCTTTTGCCGCCTCAATAACACTTTTTTCCGCTTCTTCTTGATTAAGTTGCACCAATGTCCGTCCAATACTTCCATCTGGTTTTTCAAATGTTTCTATCCATTCTGTTGTAAACATTTCACGTTTTTGAAAACCAAGAACCGGAGAAAAATTATCAATATCTAAATTTCTGATAACGCGAATATAAATTTCGTCACCCTTTTTAAAATCACTTAATTTCTGAAACAAACTAACAGACGATATTAAATTACTATCAACTGGTTTTAATACTAGAGAAACCATACTTGACGGAATACCAATTCTTTTTAAAACGTCGAATATTGTTTCGCGTTCATTAAAAGAAAGTTCAAAATGCCTATGTTGGGTCAAAAGGATAAGGCGAGGCATAATAAAAAAACTGTATTAATTCCACGCCAAAACAGCGCAAGCGGCAGACACAAATTCGAGACCATATTGCGAGAGCGAAACATCGGATTTTCTCCAACATTCATTAATATCAATTTCATTCGTGTAAAGAATCTCGAATGCATAAAGTCCCAAGACAGAATCAGAAACCTTATTTTCTTTCAATTTTAAATCTTGAAATACCATAATATATTGTGATTATTAATGTTAATTTAAATCTTTCGACCCTCTATTTTTATCTTAAGCTCTCTTTAAAATTTGTCAAGCTTTTGTTTCCCCCAAAATATTTCCTCCAAAAATCGGCAGTTAGCATTGGGTTTATTATAGCATAAAAATTCTCTTCTTGAAAAGTTAGGAAATCGGTAATTGAATTACTCTTTTAAAATTTTTCTAAATTCTCCAATGGAAATTTGAAAATCCCGAAGAATTGATTTCACTGTCCGTCTTTTTATTGCCTTTTTGCCATGATTGGGAATTGTGGTTTGCCGACTGTCTGAATCCCGACGCCAAATTTCATGATTCCCTTTTGCATAACGACAAAAATAAAAACCAAGTTTTTTTGCCACTCTAACAAGGTTTCTGTAAATTACAACAGGAAATTTTTTAGACATAAATTAAGCGCAAATAGGAACCGGAATCTGAAAATTTATTTTATGGGGCGATTTTATTTCCACCAGGGGAACAATTTCGCCTTTTGCGCGCCTGATTTCGAGATGGGCCTTAATCACGTCTTTTAGATTGTCAATCACTTCGCCAAAATTTTCTCCCTCCGCGTGACACCCTTGCAAAAGAGGACAATAAGCAAAATAGCCTCCCTCTTCACAGGATTCCACCACAATTTGATAAAGTGTTAATTTATCTTTTAATTTCATATGTTTTTATTTTACACAATGCAAAATTATTGTCAATTAACTCGTACCAAAAAATATTTCCATCTTTCTTGATGTTCATAATTTAGAGCTGGATTTGAATCTACTGTCATTATTTTTTATTATATCACAATTTATTTATTTCCAATTCCCAAAATACCTTTTCCAAAAATCGGCAGTTGACATTGGGTTTATTATAGCATAAAAGCGTAAAATATAATATTATATTTTTATGCAAGAAAAAGGGTTTCAGAAGAAAAAAGAGGATTTTGTTTGTGAAAATTGCGGCCATAAGGTGGAAGGTACTGGATATACCGACCACTGCCCGTCTTGTTTATTCTCAAAACACGTGGATATTAATCCTGGCGACAGAAAGGCGGATTGCGGGGGCACAATGGTTCCGCAGGAAATTGAAACAAAAGGCGGCGATTACATCATCCATTACCTGTGCGAGAAATGCGGCTACAAGCACAGGATAAAATCTTCGCCGGATGATAATTTTGAAGAAATGTTAAAGCTGGCTAAAACAGTCCCGTTACAATAATCCTATTTGCAGTTCATAGAATTGGCGGTAAACACCGTTTGGGATTTGAATAAGTTCCTCGTGTTTGCCCTGCTCGGCTATTTTGCCGTCTTGAATGACCAAAATTTTGTCCGCCTTCCGCACCGTGCTTAAGCGATGAGCAATAATAAAAGTTGTTTTCCCTTTCATCAGTTCTTCCAGCGATTCTTGAATGAACCTTTCTGATTTGGCATCAAGAGCTGAAGTTGGTTCGTCTAAAATGAGAATGCGTGGGTCGCGGAGAATGGCTCTGGCAATTGCTATTCTTTGCTTCTGGCCCACTGAAAGTTTGATTCCCCTCTCCCCTACCATTTGGTTATATTTTCTGGGAAACGATTCTATGAATTCGCTGGCGTAACTTTTTTCCGCCGCTTCTTTTATTTGTTTTTCAGTAGCCGAAAATCTTCCGTAGGCAATATTCTTTTTAATGGTGTCATTAAACAAAACAACTTCTTGAGGAACGACCGCGATTTTGCTCCGCAAAAATTTCAGGTCCAAATTTTTAGTATTATGGCCATCAACCAGAACTCTTCCCTTTTGGGGAAAATAATAACCGGAAATTAAATCAATAAGCGTGGTTTTACCAACTCCGGATTCGCCGACTAAAGCCACTACTTCTCCCGGTTCGGCCCTGAAACTTATACCGCCAAGAATATCTCCGTGTTTTCTGTGATATTTAAAAACAACATTTTCAAAAACAACCCTCCCTTTGATATCGGAAAGAATGGGAGCCTTTGCCGGACTGTATATTTCTCTCGGCTGATTTAAAACTTTTTCCGCCCGCTCCAGCGCCACTAAGCCGTTCTGAATGTTCTGCCAATTATGTCCTAAGCGAACAAACGGCCCGAAAAGCATAGCGGCATAACCATTAAACATCACCAGTTCACCAATTGTCATTACTCCCTTGTGAATATAAAAAATAGAAAGAGCAAAAACTGCAATCTGAGTAAGCATTATTACAAAGCGCTGATAAAAATTTATACTTTGCCAAATGGTCGTTATTTTATTCCAGATTTTAACCGCTTTCAGTCGAAAATTTCTAAAAACATTAAGTTGTTCATGCCTTTCTGCCGTTGCTTGTTTGATAGCATGGATATTAAAAACAGCATCATAAGCATTGCCATAAGCAATGTTGTAGGCTTGCATTCCCCTTCTTTGAAGTTCGGCAACAGGAGAAATGATTTTGAATAAAATGGCAACATAGATAATGACTCCTATTAACAAAAAAGAAGCAAGCACGGGTTTAACGGAAAAAGTTATTACCAAAGCAACAATTAAACTTAAAAACTGAGGAGCAAGATCTATAATAATATTACCGACAATATCTGATATCCAATTAGCCGCCCGGTTTATTTTATCGGCAATACTACCCATTTTATGATTTTTGTGAAAGGAAAGAGGCAGTTCTAAAAAAACACCAAAGGCATTGCTGATGTAATCAGCATGAATAATATTTGACAGCTTTTCGCTTTTTAAATTGTTTCTCCAATCAACAATATCTCCAATCAGCCTAACTAAACCCCAAATAATTAAGAAAAACAAAAACAAGGGCATTTCGATTTTTGTGCCAGGGAAAATTTGGGAGGGTTTTAAAATAGCGTCAAAAAGACGGCCGGCAATATAGGGAACAATACCATTAGCAAGAGCTGAAACTACACCCAAAACTGTCAAGGCAATCAAATCTTTCTTGTACTTGGCAAGATAACGGAAAATTATTTTAAATCCCTTTGTGATATTTGCTTTTTTAAGCATAAAATAACTATACAACAAATCTCCTTTTTTGTATAATAAAATTATGAAAATAGAATTTTACGATTTTGGGAGAATAAAGATTGAGGGAGAGATTCTAAATCATCAATTCCCTTATGGCTGACATTACTTTATCTACTCCCTGTTCCAAACTACCTTCACCCAGAGAATAAATCGGCTTGCCAAAAACAACCGTTACCTTTTTTAAATTCCGAAAAAATCGAAATGTTCCAATGAACGCGACCGGCACAATCGGCGCCCCTGTTTCTTTATGCAAATACGCCACTCCCCTCTTTCCCTGTCCCAATTTCCCGTCAGTGGTTCTTTTGCCTTCCGGAAATATCCAAATTCTTTCTCCCTTTTTTAGTGCTGAGACAACTTCTTTCAGAGTGGTTTGCAAATCACCCCTGCCTTTTTTCACCCAAATAGAGCCGTGTATCCATATGTAAAAAATCACAAAAATGTTTTTTATCGGATGCGCCAGAAAATGGCCAGACGCCAAAAATATTATGGGGGAAAACTTCCGGGGGACGGAAATTCCTCCCAAGAGCGGATCAATGTAACTGTTATGATTGGAAGCAAAGATTATTGTTTTGCCCTCCAGTTCTTTTAGGTTTTCCAGGCCTTCCACCCGAAAACGCAGGAAAAGCTTCAGAAGAAAATAAGTGGGCCAGTAACTTATAGTTTGAGATATTTTTGCGAGTTTATTCATCTTATAACCCTTCTTTCTTTAGTTCTTCAATGAGTTTTTTGGCGCTGGAGGAAATTTTACGGGGAGTGCGGACAAAAATTTTAATCATTAAGTCTCCCCTTCCTCCGTTTCTTCTGACTACTCCTTTTCCCCGAACTCGCAAAATTTCTCCTGAATCAATGCCGGCCGGAATCTTTAATTTTATTATCCCGTCCAAAGTTCTTATTTCTCTTTCGCTGGCCAGCAACGCTTCCGATATTTTTATATCCAAATCCATAGTTAAATTATCTCCTTCTCTTTTAAAAAGAGGGTGTTTAGCCACATAAACTTTCACATATAAATCGCCCGGCACGCCATTTATCACTGCCTCGCCCAAGCCGGTTAATTTAATCATTTCATTGTTTTGAATTCCTGCCGGTATCCTGACAATAATTTCCTCGGTTTTCATCATTACACCCTGACCCCGGCAGTTTGAGCATTTTTTAGAAGGAATATTTCCCTGACCCAAACATTTGCTGCATTCTCTTAAACTGGTAAAACTTCCAAAAAAAGACCGTCTGGTTTCGTGAATTTTTCCTGTGCCGTGGCAAACGGGACATTGCTGCAGGTCTTTTGGCGATTCGGCGCCCGAGCCATGACATTTATCGCATAAAGATGTCTTTGAGATAAGGACTCTCTTTTCCTTGCCAAAGATTGCTTCTTCAAAAGATAATTCCAAATCAACGGAAATATCGCGGCCTCTTCTTGTTTGTGTTCTTCCTGTTTGTCCGCCAAAAAAATTCTCAAAAATATCATTAATGTCGAATCCAAATCCCTGTCCGCCAAAATCAAAGTCAAAGCCATTAAATCCTTGTCCTTGTCCTTCGCCAAAAGTCCTGCCATAAGTATCATATTCCCCTCTTTTTTTGTCGTCAGAAAGCACCTGATAGGCTTCGTTTATTTCTTTGAATTTCTTGTCATCTCCTTTTGTTTTATCGGGATGATATTTGTGGGCAAGATTATGATAGGCTTTTTTTATTTCCTCTTTTGAGGCGTTTCGAGAAACGCCCAAAATTTCGTAATAATTCATATTTATTTCTTTTCTTCGTAATCAGCGTCTCGGGTTGGACCTTCGTTTTCCGGAGGCGGTGGGTTTTGTCCGCCCTGTTTGTATAAAATCTCCCCTATTTTTTGCAAACTTGTTGAAAGAGCGGCTGAAGAATTTTTAATGGCAGTGATATCGTCGGTATCTTTAATTTTTTTCAGCGCCTCAATTTTTTCTTCAATATCTTTTTTAATATCAGCCGGAACTTTGTCGCCGGCGTCTCGCAAAGATTTTTCTGCTGTATAAACAAGAGTGTCAGCTATATTGCGCGTCTCGGCAATTTCTTTTTTCTTTTTGTCTTCATCGGCGTGGCTATCTGCCTCTTTCTTCATCTTTTCAATATCGTCTTTGGAAAGACCGGAAGAAGCCTCTATGCGGATAGATTGTTCTTTGCTTGTGGCCTTGTCTTTTGCCTTAACATTCAAAATACCATTTACATCAATGTCAAAAGTCACTTCTATTTGAGGAAGGCCGCGAGGGGCGGGCGGAATGCCGTCAAGAATAAATCTGCCCAGAGTTTTATTGTCTCCGGCCATTTCCCTTTCACCCTGCAAAACATGGATTTCCACCGAAGTTTGGCTGTCGCCTGCGGTTGAAAAAATCTGGCTCTTGCTTGTGGGAATGGTTGTATTTTTGTCGATGATTTTTGTGGAAATTCCTCCCAAGGTTTCAATACCTAAAGAAAGCGGTATGACATCAAGCAAAAGAACATCCCGGACATCACCCTGCATTATTCCGCCTTGAATAGCCGCCCCCACTGCCACCACCTCATCGGGATTAATGGTTTTATTCGGTTCTTTGCCAAACAAATCTCTGACTGCTTTTTGTATGGCGGGCATTCTTGTTTGACCGCCAACCAGAATGACCTCGTCAATATCTTCAATTTTAAAGCCCGATTCAGAGACCGCTCTTTTTGTGATTTCAATTGATTTCTTTATAAAATCTTCGGTTAATTCTTCCAGTTTGGCCCTTGTAAATTTTAGCAAGAGATGCTTGGGGCCGGAAGCGTCCGAAGTAATAAACGGAATATTAATTTCAGTTTCCAAAGTGCTGGAAAGTTCGTGTTTGGCTTTTTCGGCGGCGTCTTTTAATCGCTGTAAAGCCAGAGCGTCTTTGGAAACATCAATGCCGCTTTCTTTTTTAAATTCCGAGACAATCCAGCCTATAATTCTTTGGTCAATGTCGTCGCCTCCCAAATGAGTGTCTCCATTAACGGCCTTAACTTCAATGACATCATCTCCCACTTCCAGAACAGAGATATCAAAAGTGCCTCCGCCAAAGTCATAAACAACAATCTGCTCGTCTTTTTTCTTATTGAAACCATAAGCCAGAGCAGCGGCCGTTGGCTCATTAATTATTCGCCGGACTTTAAAACCGGCAATCTCTCCGGCGTCTTTGGTTGCTTTTCTTTGGCTGTCGTTAAAATAAGCCGGAACAGTAATCACCGCTTCCTCTATTTTTTCTCCCAGCCGCGCCTCGGCATCGTGCTTTAATTTTTGCAAAATCATTGCGGAAATTTCCTCGGGCCGGTAGCTTTTTCCCGTCATTTTAATTTTCACTCCCCCGTCTTCGGAACGTTCTATTTTATAAGAAAGCAATTCTTTGTCTTTTTGAATTTCTTCGTCTTCAAAGCGACGGCCGATAAGACGCTTCACCGAGAAAATAGTATTTTCTGAATTGGTAACAGCCTGCCTTTTTGCGAGCAGCCCCACCAAACGGTCATTCTGCTTAGAAATGGCAACCATTGAAGGAGTGGTTCTCCCCCCTTCTTCATTTTCCAGTATTTTCGGCTCACCCCCTTCAACAACCGCCATTGCCGAATTTGTTGTTCCTAAATCAATTCCTAAAATTTTACTCATATTATTTATATTTCCCTATTTTTACTTGGCTTGGTCTTATAATTTTATCATACATTTTATATCCTTTTCTAATTTCTTCTATTATAATACCCTCTTTTGCTTCATTGTCAACTCCTATTTCTCCGACTGATTCGTGTTCTTCGGGATTAAATTTCTGACCCAAACTTTCTATTGGTTCCACTCCCCTGCTCTTTAAAATATCTAACAATTGCCGGTGAATATTTTCTACTCCGTCATAATTTTTAGCGTGTTTAAACAAACCGTCAAAGCTATCAAGTAAAACAAGCAATTCAAGAATAAGGTTTTGCTCAGAAAATTTTATAAATTCATAACGGTTCTTTTCTTCTTCTTTTCGGGCATTAATAAAATCAGCCTTGGCTCTTTGCCAGCCGGCTAAATATTCCTGTTTTTCCGCGCTGCATTTTTTTAATTTTTCCCGCAGTTTTTTGAGCAGTTCAGCCGGATTCGCCGTGTCCCCTTCTTCATTCTCTTCTTCAAAAACAATTTCTTCTTCATTTTTTTCTTCATCCATCACTGCTTATTATATTGATTTTCCAAAATAATGCAAGTAATCGGGAATTGGATATTCTTCAAATTCTTTCAATAAATTTTTTCCGTAAATTAGTCTTGACAAGGCCTCTGCTTCCATTTTGGCGCCGGTAAGGGCGTTATGTGGTTTCGGTTCTTTTGGCAATCCTGTATATTCAAAAATTTTATCCGCGTTTAAATCCGTTCTCCCGTCTTTCATTGGCGGTTTCAATCCCCTTCTCAAATAATGGGTATAACATAAAGAATGCAAATCAATTGTTCTGTAACTCGGCATCCAATCAATGCCAAATCTTTGCGCGGAATTTTTCAGAAAGTCTTTGTCAAACGACGGATTTTCTCCTGCCAGCACTTTTTCTTTAATCCCCATTGTCCACTCAATAAAATTTTTTATTGTTTCTTCCAGTGTTTTCTTTTTTGGGTCTTTAATTTCTTCTTCGGAAAAGCCGTTAATTTTCAGAGCTTCTTTCATTATTTCCGCTTCATCCCAAATCCGGCATTCCTGATAAAACTGATTCTCGGGGTTTAAAAAATCCAAAGCTCCAATGCTCACGATTGAATGTTTTTCCGGGTCAATGCCAGTTGTTTCAACATCTACTATTATCATATTTACTCATATCTTAATGCTTCAATAGGATCCTTTCTCGAAGCCTGGCGGGCCGGATAAATGCCGAAAATCAGGCCCACTCCGGCTGAAACACCCAATCCCAGAAGCGCGGCGGAAATTGGAAAAGCGAATCCCCAATTAAGACCGGCGAATTTGGTTAAAATAAGAGAAGCGAGAAAAGAAAAGCCGGCGCCAAGAATAATGCCGATAATTCCGCCCATAAGAGTAAGGAGTATTGCTTCCAAAAGAAATTGAACCAAAATATCTTTTTCAGTCGCTCCGATTGCCTTGCGCAAACCGATTTCATGAGTTCTTTCCGTCACGGAAACAAGCATAATGTTCATAATGCCCACTCCGCCCACCACCAAGGAAATAGCGGCAATGGCAGCCAGAAATAAAGTTAAAACATTAAGAATCGTACTCACCATTTCCATGGCTTGAGCCTGGGTTTCAATAAAAAAATCGTCTTTGTCAGGGTCGGTAATATTATGATTGTTGCGCAGGGTGGTTTTAATATCTTCTGTTGTTCGGTCAACATTTTGCTCGCTGTCTGCTTCCACAACAATGCGGTTGTAATATTTAATGCCAAAAATATATTGTTGGGCCGTGGTGTGAGGCACAATCAGGGCGTCGTCAAAACTAATGAAAGAAAACTGGCCCTTTTTGGGAAGAACGCCGATGACGCGCAAACTTTGATTTTTGACTTTTATTTTTTGTCCTAAAGCTTCCTCATCGCTGTCAAATAATTCTTCTTTGGTTTTTGAGCCGATAATCACCACTTCGGCCTTGGAAGCGATTTCTTCATCCGTGAAAAGACGCCCCTCGTCCGGATAAATATCATAAATTTCGGCGAAAAAATTATTGACGCCAAAAATCGTGGTTTGGTGGATTTTATTTCCACGGGTGGCGGTTTCCGAACCAAAAACTATGGGCATGATTCTGGCCAGATGCGGGACATTGGATTTTTTCTGCAAGTCCTCCACATCTTTGTTTTTGAGAGAATCGGTGAAAGTGGAGAGCGAATCGCTGATGCTGGTGGGATGGCGGCCTGGACTAATAGCGATGGTTTTTGAGCCCATGCTTTGAATCTGGCTAAGAATTAAATCCTGGGCGCCTTGGCCGAGCGACATTACAAGAATAATCGCTGTAATACCAATGACAATACCTAAAATAGTGAGCAAAGACCGCGACCTGTTCGTTCTTAATCCGCGTATCGATGTTTTTAGTGCATTCTTTAAGGTCATTTTACAAACCCGTCTTTATGAGTATGGCGACGTTCATCTACTTTTTCATCGCTTTCAATTTCGCCGTCTTTTAGCCGGATAATGCGCTGACTGTATTCGGCGGTGTAAGTTTCGTGAGTGATTAAAATAATTGTTTGACCCTGGTCATTAAGCGCTTCAATTATTTCCATTATCTGACCGCCTGATTTTGAATCAAGATTGCCGGTCGGCTCATCGGCAAAAATAACGCTCGGATTATTAACCAAAGCCCGGGCAATGGCCACTCTTTGTTTTTCTCCGCCGGAAAGTTGGTTGGTTTCGTAATTAATTCGGTGAGAAAGACCAACTTGTTCAATGGCTTTCAGAGAAAGTTCATTCCAGAGAGATTCTTTAATATCAGAATAAATAAGGGGCAGTTTTACATTTTCCAAAACGCTTGTTCGGGGAAGAAGATTAAACATTTGGAAAATAAAACCCAATTTTTTATTTCTGATTTGGGCCAATTCTATTTTGGAATAATCATTGATTGTTTTTCCTTCAAAAAAATAATCTCCCTTGCTCGGATGGTCTAAAAAACCCAAAATATGAAGAAGAGTTGATTTTCCGGAGCCGGAAGGCCCCATTATTGCCACAAATTCTCCTTTTTGAATATCAAAAGAAACTCCCTGCAAGGCCGGGGTTTCCACGCTGTCATTGCGATAAATTTTTTCCAAATTTTTTACTTCAATTAAGTTATTCACATTTAGTTATTGACAAAAAATATTTGATAAATATAATAAAAGTATAATCACTAGGGAAAAGCACGGCTTTGGGTTTCGTCCTTGAGCGGTGCTTTTTCATTTTCGGGCAAGTTTACTTTTCTGATAATCTAAAAAGTCTAGCTTCTCCTTTGCCGCTTTTTTCAAAAGCACTGAACATTTTTTGTAATTAGGGCTTATTACTTTCTTCAACTTTCCTTTTTCATAAAGATAATTCACTAGGCAATAAAAATCGCCATCATTGGAAACAATAATTGCTTTTTCGTATTTACCATAATCAATCATTGTCTGCAAAACCAGTTCAGCATCAACATTTCCTTATGTTTTTCTTTAAGATAAATTCGGAATCTTTTAAAATCCAACTTCCAGCCAAGTTCTTGAATGGCAAGATTAAGATTATTACTGTCTATAAAGGCGTAATTATTCTCTTTTTCTTTCATTTTATGATTATAACAAATTTCTAAAAATGCGTTTCGAGATTTAAGGCAAAACAATTTTATCTCCCTCCCCCACCCCTTCGAGAATTTCTATGTTGCCGTCCGAGCCGCGAAGACCTACTTTTACTTTAACCTCTTTAGAATTTCCGTTTTCATCCAAAATTTTCACTATTTTATCTTTGTTTTGAGAAACAACGGCTCTTTGAGGAATATTAATTACGTTTTCGCGTTTGTCCGTTAAAATATCGATATTGGCAGTCATTCCCGATTTAATCCGCTGGTCTTCTTTTGTAAATTGAAAGGTTGTTTTGTAAGTAGCCACTCCTTCAATAATTGTTTCTCCGGGGTCAATCTTAACAACATTAACATCAAAAAAAGTATCGTTGCCATAAGCGTCAAGCGTTATTTTGGCCGAATCGCCGACTTTTACTTTGGCAATATCCGCCTCGGGAACATTGGCTTCAACCTCAAATTGAGATTCAGAAATAATAGAAACAACCGGACTATCGGCCGCCACAATCTCTCCTTTTTTTGCATCCTGTTTTGTCACAATGCCATTGATTGGCGCCCAAAGAACGGTTTTTGCCAGTTGGGCTTGAAAATTTTTAACATTTGCCTCTGCTTGTTCCAATTTGGCTTCCTGATTGGCAATTTGTTCAGGAGTATTGCCTGCTTTTTCCAAGGATAACTGATTTTCTTCAACCGCCAGAGTGGATTCGGAAGAAGACAAATTTTCTATTGCGGTATTTACATTTGTCCGGGCGGTGGAAATATCCGATTTCCAGGTATCAAGAGTGGTTTGGGAAAGGCTTGAATTGGCGCCGGCGTTGTTTACTGCCAAAGCCATTTTATCCAAAAATAATTTTATTTCATCAAGATTTGTTTTGACGGCAGTGACATTAATATCAAGAGACGATTTCCAGGAATTGAGTATGTTCTCAACTAAAAATCGCCGCCATTCAA
>Ga0315282_10005658_pt1 | contig 21201 bp, 17 predicted proteins | sample YL17G07_20_MG_FD_203693 | JGI IMG/M metagenome (GOLD analysis project Ga0315282, IMG submission 203693) | Sediment microbial communities from Yellowstone Lake, YNP, Wyoming, USA - YL17G07_20 | ecosystem: Environmental > Aquatic > Freshwater > Lake > Sediment | place: USA: Wyoming | collected... | reverse complement strand
ACCTAACCGCTGTCTGGTGCTCCCGACGTGATCTGGCCGTTGCGCAACCCGCGTTCCGCGATCCGCATTCCGTTGCTTTCCGCCTGGCGGGTGGTGCTGTTCGCCGCGGTGCTGCTGTTGGCTGCCGGCGGGCTGAGCGTGTTGACGGCGCGGGCCGGCCTGGCCGCCTGGGCCCTGGAGCAGTCCGATAGCAGCGCGGCGACCCGGGTGCTGGCCGTGGACCCTGCCAACGCGAAGTTGCACCATCGCGTGGGATCGTTGGCCCTGTGGAGTGTCGAGGAGGGAGCGCGGGAAGGGGCCCGCGCCTCGCTGGAGCGCGCCGCCGCCCTGGCCCCATACGATCCCGCCATCTGGACCGACCTGGCCAGGGCCTGCGACCGCCTGGGCGATGAGGCCGGCGCCGCTCACGCCCTCCAACAAGCGCTGCTTCTGGATCCCATGGCGCCTCGCGTGCAGTGGTTGGCTGCCAGTTTCTATGCGCATACCGGCGACACCGAGCGGGCCTTCAGCCACTCCCGGCGCCTGCTGGAACAGGATCCGGCATACGCTCCCATGGTTTTCAATCTCAGCTCGCGGACGATAGGCGACCTCAGCCTGCTGGAGACGCACTTCATGCCCAACGCCCATCAGCCGCAGCTTCGCCTGGCGCTGCTCCGGTATCTGACCGGGGAAGGGCGGCTGGACCTGGCCCGCACGACCTGGAACGCCATCACCGCCGGCGGCCGGTCGTTCCCCTTCGCGCTGGCCCACCCCTATGTGGATCGGCTGATCTCCGCCGGAGATGCCGCCGAGGCCGCGCGGGTTTGGAGCGACTTGTGCCGGCTGGCCGTGGTGCCCGCCGCCGCCGCACAGCCCGGCAACGCCGTCTTCAACGGCGACTTCGAGCACCCTCCCATCGGAGGGGGCTTCGATTGGCGATGGTTCCCACAGCAGGACGTGTGGCTTGATTTCGCCGATCGCGGCGCTTACTCCGGCGGGCGCTGCCTGCGCGTCGATTTCGTCGGCGAGCGCAACCGCGATTACGAATCGGTCGCGCAGTTCGTGCCGGTGGCCGCCGGCCAACCCTATCGGCTCTCGGCTTGGGCGCGCTCTGCAACCATTACTTCCGACAGCGGCCCGCGCCTGCACGTTGCCGACCCCGGATGTGCTACCTGCCCGCCGGTGGAAACCGCCGCCACCATTGGCACTTCCCCCTGGAATCGGGTGGAGGCGGAATTCACCACCGGCGCGGCGCAACACTTGGCCCGGATCTCGCTGGTGCGGCCCCGCAGCCGCACCTTCCCGACCCAGATCAGCGGTCACTTTTGGCTGGATGACGTCAGGTTGCGGCCGGCAACTGCCAGGTGACCAGGAGAAGCGGGCGCAGGATGGAGGGTGTCAGAGGCGAAGCGGGGGTCAGAGAGCGGGGCACCCACGCTCCCAGTCCTTGATATGCAGCGAGCAGCGCCACCTGTCGTCGTTGAGTTGCCACAGAATCAAATGCAGAAACTCGTGGGCGAGGGAGCTGTGTTGCTTGTGCGTGAACATGATCACGGCGGGGCCCGAGTCCGGGTGGCGGAACGACCCCAGGCACTTGCTGTTGTTGCGGGTGCCTTCGCCTTCGCATGGAAATATGTCCGGCATCTCAACGAGCAGGACATCGGGGACAGGAACGCTGCCGGCGCCCGGGTGAACTTTCTCAGCCAGGTTCAAGGCCCGATTCCAGTAGGTCTGAATTTCCTCGGATGAAAGCAAGCACTGATAGGTCAGCATCAGCCGCTGTTGCGGAAACGGCGTTGGGGTCGCCGTCGCGGTCGGGGTTGCCACGGCAAGCAGCAACCATAGGGCTGAAGGGACCATCATACAAGTTCTGTTCAGAGCAGGTGTCGTGCCGCCTTGCGGAGGCGAACAAAAGGCGAACACCGGCCGCTGCCGGTTGTACCGCCGGCGATACAACATTCCTCTGGGGCTATTGGGAAGGGGAGCCTTTTCAGTGCTGAAGCAGCGCGGATTCGCTGCGCCAGGCGGCTGTTAGCTGCGGATGGCCTCTAGCGATCTGCCCTGTATAGTTTCCCGGTACTGTCTCATCTTTGAACACTCAACTTCACTACATTGCCCGGGCGGACGGTGCATCTGATTTCTGATTAACCGTCCTCATTGACAACAGATGAATCGTCCCTTCGTTTGGATTCAAAAACCTCTTGAGCACTCGGCACACCGTTCCCAGAACTGGGATCTCTTGCCCGACCAGATGGTAACCCGGTGCAACCGAGCGGACCATGCGCGAACGGTGTCCCCTGAGGGCACTTGCCTTCCCAGGGGTGGCACGGCCGTTCTCTTCGGCCGCGCCGGCGGCGCTGAATCTTTTTGGTCAACGCAGTTCACTCTGGCAGGGCCGGCTGAGCGGCCCGAAGGGGAGGGCCAGAAGGTGATACGATGTGGGTCCATTCAAATCGCACAAGGATGGGGGCCATGAAAACAGCTATGCAACTTCTTTCTTTCGCAGTGTTGTTTGTTCTCGCTGGACTGAGCGTTTCACCTGCCGCCGACAACCCGGAGCTCGGAGCGGCCCAGGTGAGCGGCCCCGTCCTGCTGAACGGACATTCGGTGAGTGGCGCCGGAATCGCCCTGCGCAATGGCGACAAGCTGGAAACCAGCCAGCGCGGCGCAGTGCTGGTAACGGTCTCGCGTCGCGATGAGCTGTTGCTCGACGAAAACAGTGGCATCACGCTACGGAACCGTCCGGAAGGCGTGTCGGCGGAGCTGGATCGCGGGCGTCTGCTGGTCACCTCCGCGCACCAGCGCCTGCGCGAGGTCCGCCTGGCCGGCGAAGCCGTCTCTATCCGCGCCGCGCCGGGAGCCTCGCGCTCCTACCAGGTCTCGCGCCTGTCGGACGCCACCTATGTGCTGGCGCGCAAAGGAAGCGTCTCCATTTTCGATGAAGGTTACGCCACGCAGACGGCGGTGGCGGAAGGACGCGTGGGGGTCATTCGGCCGGAGGCCGAAGCGCTGGCCCCGCCACAACGTCCGCCTGCGGCGCCCACGCCGGCGCCGCCCGCGCGACCCGCGGCGCAGCAGCCCGCGGCCCAGCAGCCCGCTCCCACCGCCTCCGGGCAGCGCGCCGGACAAGTCTCGGTGGCCATTCCCAAGGACTACATCGTCCGCGGAACCCAAGAGACGGAAGGGAACCGCGGCGACCCGATCCTGTGGAACGACCTGCTGCGTACCGAGCCGCGCGGGCGGCTGCGGGTGGTGCTGGACGACGGCTCCATCCTCAATCTTGGCTCGGAGAGCCGCCTGCAAGTGCTGCAGCACGACGCCAAGTCGCAGCAGACCAATCTGGAAATGCGCTACGGGCGCCTGCGCGCGCAGGTGGTGGCGCTGTCGCGGCCCAACGCGCGCTTCGAGATTCGCACCAATACCGCCATTTGCGGCGTCCTGGGCACCGACTTCTACGTCGAGGCCACGGAAAAGAGCACGCGCGTGATCGTGTTTAAGGGCGTGGTGAAGGTCACGCCGCTGATCGCCGGCGCCATCGCGGGCCTGGGGGGCGCCGGCTCGACGGTCAGCGCCGGTCAGGCCAGCACCGCCGTGGCCGGCTCCGTCTCGGCCCCGGCCACCGCCACCGCCGCCCAGATCCAGACCGCCCTCACCGTTACCACTGCCAGCACCCAGGCGGCACAAGTGGCGGCCGTGGCCACCACGGCCACCACCGCCTCCCGCGTGGCGGTGGTGAGCGCTACGGCTGTCCCCGCGGCTGCCGCCACGGTGGTGGCGGCCCAGACCATAGCTGCGCCGCCGCCGGCCAGTCCGTCCGGCCCTTAACTGTGTGCCAAGCAGCGTGAAGGAGAATCAGTTTATGAAGATTTCCTGTGTCAGCATCCTGACCTTGTTCTTGGTGGCGCCGGGCGTTTGGGCCCAAGTGAAGGAAGAGGTCGAGCCCTACCTGGTGGCCCCCCAGATCCTGAACAAAACGGTCAACATCACCACCGCCGACTTTAGAGTGCTGCGGGGTAAAGTGGTGGCCGCCGACGAAGAGAAGGTCGTCGTCCGGCAGGGCGCCGGCCGCCTCGAGCTGCCGGTCACCAAGATTCAAATGGTGAACTTTCGCCGTCCCAAGCGCAGCGGCAAGCTGGACTTTCTCGGCAACCTCCTGGGCGGGACAGGCTTCGGTTTTGGCGGCGCGGCCATCGGCAAGCAAGCCGCCCAAGGCATTCGCGCTGATGGGCAGCCGGGAAGAATCGGTCCCATCGTCGGAGGCATGGCGTTGGGTTTTCTTGGCGGCTACGTCGGAAAGCATTTGATGCGCCGCGCCGTCCAAGAGGAAGTAACGCTGACGCTCTTGCCGGATGTAGCAGCCCCGGCGCCACAGACCAGCCCGCCGCCGCCGCGGCCCGCGCCGGCCGTCAAGCGGCGCTGAGCCCCGGAAACCAATCTGCGGATGGTCCGTCCCGCCCTGCGGGATCCGTGGTGAATTATTCTGGTTAATGCCTGCCCCATGAGCGTCGCCGCCGGTAAGCCCGGCCCGCACTCGTCACTCGTCGGCCTGTCCCGGCGCAGCCGGGATCGTCACTCGTCACTGCGCTTGGGGAGTCGTCACTCGCCACTGGCTTTCTCCGCCGCGCGGTACTTGCTGCTGGCCGCGCTGTTGGGGGCGCCGCTGGCCTTCGGCGCCGTTCAGCCCTGGGCCTGGGCGTCGCTGGCGTTCGCGGCCCTGCTGGCTTTGCTTTTGTGGGCCGCCGGGAACATTTTGCAGGGCGAGCTCCGCATCGCATGGTCGCCGCTTTACGTGCCGGCCGCGGTGTTCTTCCTGCTGGCCGCCGTCCAGTATGCCGGCCGCCTGACGCTCGATCCCATGGCCACCCGCGAGGCCCTGGTGAAGCTCGCCGCCTACCTCATCTTCTTCTTCCTCGCGGCCCAGTTGTTCCAGGTGTCAGGTGTCAGGCGTCAGGTGTCAGGCACCAACTCATCACTCATCACTCATCACTCGTCACTGCTTTTGGTCATCTCCGTTTACGCCTTCGCCCTGGGCCTGTTCGCCATGGTTCAGTTTTTCACCAGCCGCGGCCTGATTTACTGGACGATCAGTCCGCGCTGGGGCGGCTGGGTGTTCGGGCCCTACGTGAACCACAACCACTACGCGGGACTGATGGAGATGCTGATTCCGCTGGCCGCCGCCTATGTTCTCTGGCTGCCCAAGAGCAACCCCCGGCGGCCCTTGTTTGGTTTCGCCGTGGTGGTGCTGATCGCCTCCTTGCTGCTTTCCGGCTCGCGCGGCGGCTTCCTCGCTCTGCTGGCCGAGATCGTAGTGTTCACCGCCATCCTATGGTCTTCAATCCGCAATTCGCATTTGACTCATTACTCGTCACTCGTCACTCGTCACTCGTCACCGCGCCTGGCGGTCGCGCTAGCCCTGCTCTCGGCTGCCCTGCTTTTCTTGTATATTGAACCCGGCTACATTTCCCGCCGCCTGGCAACGGTGTTTGGCGTTGGCGTTTCTTATGAGGAGATGATCGGCGACCGCCGGGAAGCGGCGCTCGGCGCCCTGCGCATGTTCCGGGCGCACCCCTGGCTGGGAACGGGTTTGGGCAGCCATGAAATTGTGGCGCCGCGGTATCGCCGCACGCCCAGCGACCTGCTCTGGGACCACGCTCACAACGACTATGCCGAGGCTCTGGCGGAAACCGGCCTGGTCGGCGCCCTCCTGGTCCTCTGCGCCCTCGTTGTCTTTTTCTGGTCACTCGTCACTCGTCACTCGTCACTGCTCTCGGACTCCGCACTCATCACTCGTCACTCGTCACTTGAACCTTGGACCTTGGACGGTCTTCGCCTTGGCGCAGCGCTTGGCTGCATCGGCCTGCTGGTCCACAGTTTCTCCGACTTCAACCTGCGGATTCCGGCCAACGCTGTTTGGTTTGCTTTCTGCGCCGGTGTAGCGGTCGCGTCCGCCGCCTCGCCGTCGCTGGCCGAACCGGTACCGCGGGACATAGCGCATGTCTCACAGACTGTTTGACAATGCGGAAGCAGAACGCAGAAAGCGGCAGGCAGTTCTTACTGCCTTCCGCTTGCTGCCTTCCGCCTTCCGCCTTCTGCCTTCTGCCTTCCGCCTCCGGCCTCCGGCCCGACCTTGAACCTTGCCCTTGAACTTCATGACATTCACCACGGATGAACACGGAGGACGCGAACACCTGGTGTTCAGCGGCTCGCAACTCGCCGCATCACAGCGCCGGGCAGCAGGAAAGCTGTCACCCAGCGCCGCGGCCTCCGAGCTGCTTGCCCGGCCGGCATGCTTCTTCCCCCCTAAATGCCTGGCCGGAGGCGCGTTCCTGTCGCTGCGGCGACTTCATCCCTGTTCGTCCGTGGTGAATTATCCGGACTAGCGACGTGATAAACACCGGCGAGAAGGCAAAAGGCGAAGAGGTGGTATTGGAAACAAGCCCTGAATTGGGTCGTGGGACATGAACTTCGACGCGCAACCGCCCGTGCCCCGAGAACATCGAGCGGCAGACACCGCCCCCGACCCGCGGGCCGAGCTTTTGCTGCAGTTGCTGCGGGCCTACGGCGTCATGCGCTTCCGGGCGCTGGGCAGCAGCATGAATCCCTGGATCCGGCACGGCGACATTCTCACCGTCCGCCGGGTGGACGCCGCAAAGATCCGCCGCGGCCAGGTGGTTTTCTACCGCTCCGGCGGTTCGTTCCTCGCCCACCGGGTGGTCGGCAAGGTTCAACAGCAGAACGAGCTCCTGCTGGTCACGCGCGGCGACGCCGTGCCTTCCCCCGACGCGCCGCTCGCCGCCAGTCACGTGCTCGGACGCGTCATCCGGATCGAGCGCGGCGGCCGCGGCATCAACCTCGAGTCCCCGGCCCGGGAAGCGCTGGGCTGGCTGCTGGCGCACCTCTCGGCTGTCAGCCGCTGGACCTACCCCCCGGCCCGGCGCCTGGTCCGCCTGTTGCGCCTCATGACCGGGACCTTTTGTTCATGAACATTCGTCCGCGTTTATCTGTAATGAGACCTGAGACCTGAGACCTGAGACCTGAGACCTGGGACCTGGAACCTGGAACCTGACAAGAGTCCAATGTTTGACTCCCTACAGCCTACAGCCTACAGCCTACAGCCTGCGGCCTGTCCCGAGGATCGCCTCATCCTGCTGCTCTGCCGCGGCCGGGTCAGCGCGGAACAGGAAGCTGAAGCCCGCGAGCTGCTCCGTCAGCCGTCAGCCTCTGTAAGAAATCCGCAATCCGAAATCCGCAATCCGCAATTGGGCAGCCCACAGCCTACAGCCTACAGCCCACAGCCGAACTTCTCCTGGTCCCGCCTCATCGCCCGCGCCCTCGAGCAGGAGATTCTTCCGCTGTTTCGGCGGAATCTGGAGACGCTCGGCTTCCCCGGCGTGCCGACCGACGCTCGCGCGCGCATGAACGATCTCTGCCGCGCCAACACCGCCCGGCAACTGTTTCTGGTCGAGGAATTGCGGCGCTTGCTTGGCCTGCTCGATTCCGCCGGCATCCCCGCCATTCCGCTAAAGGGTCCGTGGTTGGCTCAGCGCCTCTACGGCGACTACACCCTGCGCGTCTGCGCCGATTTGGATTTGATGGTCCCTCCCGACCGCGCGGTTGATGCCGCTCGTGTTCTCACAGCGGATGGATATGAGGGTTCCTTCCCGCTGGATTTCTTTGCCCGCCATCTTGTGCCGGGCAGCATGGAGTATTGCCTTTCCAAACGGGGCTCCCCACGTTGCGCGGTCGACCTGCATTGGAGGCTTCTGCGCGGCGGCGCGAGCGGCTGCAGCGCCACGAACGGCCTGTGGAATGAGGCCCGGCCGTGCACCGTCTTCGATGCGCCCGCTTACAGCCTGCCCCCTGAGTGGGAGCTGCTGTCCCTGTCGCTCCACGCGGCTAACCACCACTGGCAGGGGTTGAAATGGCTTGTCGATATTGACCAGATATGCTCGGCTCAACCGATTGACTGGGACCGAGCGAAGGCGAAGGCCGACGGCCTTGGCCTTATGCCAGTGGTCGAACAGACACTCGGCGCCTGTCACGAGCTGTTTGGCACGGTCGTCCCCAAGCCGTTTGCGGCACGGCCGCTTCCGGCAGGCGTCCGCCTGTTCCCGGCTCCGGCGTCCGCGTTGTCGGGGTTGAGGGGCCCCATGGTCCACTACCATCTGGTGCCCGGGGTGTGGCAGAAACTCCGCTGCTTGGCTGAACTCTGTTTCGTGCCGACCTTGGCCGAGCATGACCTGATTCCCTTGCCGTCCCCTTTTACGTTTCTTTACTACGGGCTGCGCCCCCTGCGCCTGACCTGCAAGTGGGCGTGGCGTTCGCTGCCGGCGATGCTCTCTCGCGACCGGCGTGTTGAACCTAGCCCGGAGCCGAAGTGTGTCCGGCCTGCGGCGCTGGAAGTGGGAGTGCAGTGAAGTCGCTTTTCAATTCCGCATTCCGCACTCCGAATTCCGCACTCGGTATGTTCCGCACTCCGCAATCGGTTTGACTTTGGACCTTGGACTTTGGACCTTTGGACCCTTGAACCTGGCACCTGATGTTGATTCCGCATTCCGCACTCGGTATGTTCCGCATTCCGCGTTCGGTCGGGCCCGCGCACTCGACTGGGATGCCCTCGGCGCCCGCACCATCGAGTGGGCAATAAAAAGGAAACTCCCGGGTGCCTGGGCGTCTGGACGACACTACGGGTCTGTGGGAACGTAAGGAGTATTGCCATTCGTGCGGGTTTTCGTCCGCGACCTGTTCTCCGTATACGCGACCTTGGCAGTGAACGGGGCCCTGTCGGTCGTCTTCGTCCCGGTGGCCGTGGCTTGGTTGGGCACCGCTGGTTACGGGCTGTTCTCGATATACGGGGCGCTGGTTGGGTGCCTCGCCTTGGCGGAACTGGGAACCGGAAAGAACCTGGCCCGCTTGCTGGCTTCGGACCCGACTGCCGTCGCGCGGTGCCGGCGATTACAGGTGGCGCTGAGTCTGTACATATCCCTCGCCGGCATCCTTCTGTTGACTCTACCGGCCTTTCTCTGGACTGTCGAGAACTTGCTTTTTCCCGTCCAGCCGCAATACCGGCCGGTCGTGAGATGGATTGGCGCGATCAGCCTGGTTGAGTATTGCCTCGCGATTCCCACAGCCTTGAGGCAAACGTTCGCTATCGGCACAGAGCGGCTAGATCGCTACAGTCACTTCCAGTTTGTCTCTGGGCTCTACCGCTACGGCCTGATGTTCGCTGGCGTCCTCGCGTTTCATTCCCCTGTGGCAGTGGTGGCGCTGGTGGCTGCCAGGCGATTTGCCGACTTGTTCGTCGCTCCCCGGTTAATGGGAGACCTCCCACCTGGGGCCTGGCGCCCCCGGTTCGCCGTGCGGGAAATGCGCGCGATGCTCACAGACTCCACGGTCCTCTCGGCCGCACAGGGTTTGCAGACCGCCGGCGGGGCGCTCGCCTCAATACTGGTCAACCGCTATTTCGGCATTGTCGGGTTGGGGGTCTACCGCTCCGCGTTCGATCTGGCCAGCAGAGTCTGGCTCTTCTCGAACGGCCTCGGCTTGGTGGTGTTTCCTAGATTTGCACGGTTGCTCGCGGACAAAGAAAACCGGGGCAAATTGCTCACTCAGATGCGCGTGTTTGTTCGAGCCAGCTGGATTGCCTACAACTTGCTGGCTGCCGCCGGGGTCCTAGCCGCGCCTTTGTTGATGCCACTGTTCCGGCGAGAGCAGGGCATCATCGCGATTTTCACCCTCCTCTTTCTCGCCCTGTGCATCAATGGCCACGCGAACGTCAGCAACGAATTAGTGCTGGCCGGTGGTAGATACGCGCTCGCCGCCGCTATTTACGGGGTAGCGCTCACCATCCTGCTCCTGGCCTTTGCGCTGTTGAAACCAGTCGCGGGGCTCCTCGCTGCGGGCTGGGCTTGGCTGATCAGCCAAGCGATCTTCGCCGCGCTGATGGATGCGGCTGCCTGCTCAGGTGGCTCGTCTTGGGGCCGCACGCAGCTACGTCTGCTTGCGTTTAAAGGCGTGGTTCTTGTTGTTTCGATCACTCCGGTCTGCGCCTACTTTGGTTTTTTGCCCGCGATCTTTCAGCACATCTCGTTGGCGCTTTTGAGCGTGCTCTTCCTGCACGCAATGCGGCAACTCCGACTGAAGGAGGCATGGGGGACGTCCGCCTAGACGATGGCGGATACGCCGCTTTACCGCGCCGCTTTTCCCGGTTTTTACGCGGACCTTTAACAGGCGGCACAAGCTCGACCGCCTGCATAAGAGCCTGCGCCAGACCCCGCGATGGCAAAGCGCTTGTTGGCGCAGGTGTTCTTCTCGCCCTCGCTGTCGCCGTTGGACATTCCAAAAGGCCGGTGGTTCCATCCGAGAACGTCTTCACGCCGGGGCGGCGTTCCGAGCGATGGCGAAGCGCTGAATTCCGTCTCATCCTCGCGCCGTGCTGCACGAGAAGGCCCGGCGCCCTCTGACACAGATCGAGACCAGCGATGATTTCCTGCATTCTTGGCGCGGCTGTATTTTGGGGTCTCAGTGTCTTCAACTATCGGCTCGGGAAATCGCCTGCCTACCCTCCGCTTGTCTTTACGGCCTGGTGGACTTTCCTATTCATCCTCCTTGGTGCCTCCTCGGACCGATTCCACCCAATCTCGCTAGAATCCGTGGGGATATTCGGGCTCGGTGGCGTGCTCTTCACAGCCGGCGGCCTCGTAGCGATCGCCCGCACGGCTAAGATACCGCGGTCCCCTGCTGGGCTATCGCGTAAGCTATCGCGGACCCTCCATTCGCCCCGGCGGCTCCACTTGACGTTGACGATCACCCTGATCACTCTCGCAGCTCTCCTACCCTTGTTTTACGCTTACTCCAAGGAATTCGCCAAACGGCTTGGTCCGGGCGGAGACTCCTGGTGGGCCCGACGGGGTGCAGGCGTCGCCTCTTCTTACAGGATTATGACCATTGGGAGCTTTTCGCTACAAGACGCTTTCTTCGGCAACTTGATCGTCGTCGCGTGGGCCCTGGCGTTGATCGCCTACCTGGAGTCCGAAGAGCGATTGTTCGGAAGGGTGCGAGCATACCTGTATCTGGCCGTTGCGACAATTTACGGTTCCCTGACCGCGTCTTCCGGCATTATGCTCCTGTTCGTCCAAGTCGCCGCCGTTGCGATTATTACCGGTCGCCGGATGAAATGGCAAACCGTGGGAAGCGCTGCCGCGGTAGCTCTCTCCATTTTTGGCGCTATAGCTATTCTAGTCGCGAAGGTCAGCGTGCGCGGGAGGTACGGATCCGGTTTGACCGGCAGATTGTTGGACATCGCCGACTTGGTTCGGGCCTACCTTGTGGGTTCGCTCGTGGCGTTCGATCGTGCGCCGCTGCAATCCGCTAGCTACCCGCCGTGGAACATGTGGATGCCGCTCTATATCTTCGCCAGGAAGTTGGGGTACCACGTGCATGTGCCTCCGCAGCATCTGCATTTTACCAGTATCGCGCCGGACTCGGTGATCAATACCTACACCATGTACTATGCGTACTACCCGTCATACGGGGTAGCGGGCGTGGTTTTGGTGACGTTTTTCTTGGGCGTGGCGCTGGTGAAAGTGTACATGCGTGCCTTACAGGGGTCTCGCGTTGCGATTGCCGTGAGCGCCGTCATGACCAGCGGCATCATCATGAGCGGATTCAGCGAGGCGTTTTTCATGCCCATGTACCAGAATTTGAAGATCTTGGCCGTAGTCTATGGCGTTTACACGATCGCGAGTCGGGGCTATCGGCCTCGCCAGGCAGCATTGGCGAAAGGGGTAAGGGCGGTCGGGCGCATCGCTGCTCCTGCCCGGCAGCTCGAGTTCCCCGTTGTTCCGACCGAACGGGTACGGCATTTCGGTCGCTAGCTCACATGCTATCAGTGGCCGCGTTTACGGGCGGTAAAGACGTTCCCAGCGCCCGTTTCCGGGTGCGTCAGTACATCACAGTATTGCTTGAGCACGGTATTTCTGTTGACGAGTTTCCCGCCGCTCTCGGCTGCTATCCTCCGGGTGGATGGTTGAGGCCGCTTCGACCGCTTTGGGCCGCTGCGACGCTGGCAACGCGGGTGCCCTCCATCATCGCCTCTTGGCGGTATGAGGTCACCCTGCTGCAGCGAGAGATGTTATCCACCTTTGTGACAATCGAGCCGCTGACGGGAACTCCTCGGGTGCTCGACGTGGACGACGCGATATGGCTCCACCCGAGGGGACATTTCGCGAAGAAACTGGCAGGCCTCTGTGATTTGGTCATTTGCGGCAACTCCTTCGTTGCCGAGAATTTCGACTCCTGGAGCCGTCGGATTGGGCTTCTGCCTACCGGCGTAGACACACTCTGGTACCAACCGGTTGATCGAAGCGATCCCCGGGGCCGTTTAATCGGATGGTGTGGGCAAAGCGGCAACCTGCGCTACGTGCATATGTGGGAAGACGCGCTCCATGACATTCTCGACAGAAAGCCCGATACCAAGCTTCTCATAGTTTCCGACCACGCCCCGCGGTTTACTCGGATTGCCGCCGACCGGGTGATATTCAGGAAGTGGACTCCGGAAATCGAGGTGAGCTCCATACAGCAAATGGATATCGGAGTTATGCCGCTTGAAGACTCCCTGTGGGCACGGGGCAAGTGTGCATGCAAGATGCTGACTTACATGGCATGCGGAGTTCCCGTGGTCGTCTCGCCGGTCGGAGCGAACCGGGAGGTTTTGGCCCTGGGCAAGAGCGGTCTCGCCGCGCAGACGCAGACCGAGGTCGTTGATTCTGTGACATGGCTCCTAGAGCACGCGGAGGAGGCACGGGCGATGGGGATGAACGGGCGGACCGTCGTCGAGCAGCATTACAGCGTCCGGATGCTCGCTCCGAGGTTCGCTGCGATGCTCCGTTCCGTCACTTAGCGGCACCTACGGCCGATACGGAGATTGCACGTGAAGATGACCGGGCAATAACAATAGGAGGAACAGGCCTCGGAGACAAAGGTCTTGCACGTAATCACCGGGACCAACGTCGGCGGGGCCGAAAGGGTCCTTTCTCGCCTCATTGCCCGGACGCAGTCGCGCGGCATCGGCTACCAGGTGATCTCACTTGTGAGTCGGGGGCCCGTTGCGGACGATATTGAACGTGAGGGTGTGCGTGTCGTTGACCTGGCCGTCTCAAGAAACTATCCGTCGCCCTTTTGCCTTTGGAGAGTCGCACAGATCATCAGGCGGTTCAAGCCGGACGCTATTCACACCTGGATGTACCACGCGAACCTGATAGGAGGCCTCGCAGCGGCGCTTGTCCGCCAGGCGCCGGTGATTTGGGGCATCCATCACACCACCCTGCTAGGCCGACAAAGCAAGAGGCGGACGATATGTGTTGATCGAGCTTGTGCGGCTCTGTCGGGGTTTGTCCCCTACAAAATCGTCTACTGCGCAAGAGAGGCCCGCCGGGTCCACGAGGCGCGGGGGTACGACCCAGTGAAGGGCCAAGTAATCGTGAACGGGGTCGACACGAGCGTGTTCCGCCCTGATCCGACCGCTCGACTGGCCCTGCGGAGGGAGCTCGCGGTAGCCGCCGACTGCGCGATCGTCGGCCTAGCTTCGCGGTACGACCCGCAAAAGGATCATCCGAACTTCATAGATGCTGCGAGCATCGTGGCCAGGAGAGTAAAGAACGTTCACTTCGTGCTGTGTGGCGATGGGGTCGATTCGAATAACCATCAGCTAACGTCTGCGATCCGGCGCGCGAATTTGGTGCGCCGTGTCCACCTGCTCGGGCGGGTGGCGGCGATGCCGAGGCTTCTGGCCGCTTGGGACGTCGCGTGCTCCTCCTCTTACGGAGAGGCTCTTCCGGTTGCGATTCTCGAGGCGATGTCGTGTGGTGTGCCCTGTGTCGTCACCGCCGTTGGCGATCTGGGGGAGGTCGTCGGTGGGGCCGGCCTGGTCGTGCCCCCACATCGACCGAGAGCGCTCGCTGAAGGGGTCGAGGAGTTGCTGCTGGCTGATCCCAATCGCCTGAGACAGTTGTCAGATTCGTCGCGGCACCGCGTTGAAGATCGTTATTCCTTGAGCCAAATGACAGACGCCTACCTGGCCCTGTATGCGCAGGCCGCCGGAAGTGCCTTCTCGTCCCGTACATCGCGAGGAACGTCTGGTTGGCGGTTCAGCCGCTCCTAAATGGACCTTATGTCACGCGATCCGTCCCTCGGCTTATCCGACTCAACAACCCGAGTATTGGCGGTCGCGACGGTCGACGCCACACCCTGGGGGCTGCTGAGGCCATGGCTCCACGCCTTGCGCGCAAGCGGTTACGACGTGCATATAGCGTGCGCGCCGGGCGACTACTGTGGCCGGCTCGCTGCAGAAGGCTTTCACATGCATCCGGTTTCACTGAGACGAAGGTTCAATCCTTTCGTGCACATCCGGCCGCTCTTTCAGCTCTACAAGTTAGTGCGGCAGGGCAGATTTGTGGTTGTCAACACTCACACGCCGGTCGCGGCCGGCGTCGGCCGGACGGCCGCGTGGCTGGCGGGGTGTAAAAATATCGTCTACACGGTGCACGGCTTTTATTTTCACGAGAACATGTTCCGGCTGTGGCGGTGGCTGTTCGTTGGCATAGAGTGGCTCCTTGGCCGCTGCACTGTGCTCTTTATGTTTGTTTCGGACGAGGATCGTCGCACCGCTATCCAAACCGGCATCGCCAGGCCTGCCGCGGAAACCGTAACCATATACAACGGCATCGATCTTTCGGTGTTTCTTCCCAAGTCTTCCTGTGCCGATGAGATCGAGCGCGACAAACGGGAATGTGGCATTCCGCAAGCTCACAGGGTCATCGGCATCGTGGGGCGCATCGTGAAGGAGAAAGGCCATCGGGAATTTTTTGAGATAGCGAGGGAACTGCTACAAAAGCGGGGCGATCTCTTGTTCCTCGTTGTCGGCGACAGCCTGCCGAGCGACCGGGACCAGTACGGTCCGATATTGCGGCGCCGTGTGCGCGAAGAGGGACTCGATGGCCATTTTCTCTTTACCGGCCTGACGAGCGAGGTGCCAAAGTATCTCCGGATAATGGATATTTTCGTCCTTCCCAGCTACCGAGAAGGGTTTCCGCGCTCGGTCCTGGAGGCCATGGCCACGGAACTGCCCGTCGTTGGCACGAACATCCGTGGCTGCCGGGAGGCGGTGGTGCATGGCCGGACGGGCTTCATAGTGCCACCGAAAGATGCAAAGGCATTGGCGAAGGCGGTCGCTTTTTTGCTGGAGCACCCGGGCAAAGCACAGGAGATGGGACGCGCGGGGCGTGAGCGGGCAGTCAAACTCTACGACCAGCGGATGGTGGCCGACCGTTTCGTCGCTGCCTTTGACCGTCTGCTAAACAAGTCGGCCTCGTCCAAGGAAGCGGTAGCCGCTTGCGACTGATCCAAAGAGCGATTGACACGATTCTAGGCGCGGGCGCCCTTGTCCTCTTGTCGCCGGTACTGGTTGCAACCGCCGCTGGAATTCTGCTGTCGTCGGGTCGGCCGGTGTTGTTTTGGCAGCGCCGAATCGGGCTAAGGGAGCGCGAATTCGTGCTCTACAAGTTTCGCACCATGACTCGAGAGCGGGACGACGCCGGAGATCTGCTTCCCGACGAAAGCAGGCTGGGCGCTTTCGGCCGCTTCCTTCGCAGCACCAGTCTGGACGAGCTACCCGAGCTTTTCAACGTGTTGCGCGGCGAGATGAGCCTGGTTGGGCCCCGGCCGCTGTTACCGCAATACCTGCCGCGCTATAACGAATTCCAGCGAAGGCGCCACGAGGTGAAGCCGGGCATTACCGGGTGGGCGCAGGTCAATGGCCGCAACACGTTGACGTGGGAACAGAAGTTCGAGCTTGATGTCTGGTACGTGGACCACCGCAGCCCCTGGCTTGATGCAAGAATCCTTTTCAAGACCGTCTGGCTCGTTCTGGCCAGACAGGGAATCAGCGAACCAGGGAAGGCTACTATGAGCGAGTTTCTAGGATCCGCCGCAGACGGCCTTCCAAAAATGAGAACCGAGACAGCGGCCACTTTCGCCAGTTCCCCACAAGAACCTGCCAATCCCGCAGGGATTCGGTCAACTTCCAGTCCCCCTGAACGCGGGCGCGGGAGATCAGATGCGCAACACGAGATTTGACAACGCCCAGAGGCTAATCCCCGCGGGGTCACGCCTTTTGGATTACGGATGTGGAAGAGGGGAATTCCTACAGTACATTGCGGCCAATATCTCCCAAGGCGTCGGTGTCGATCTCGACAGCGCTCTCGCAGCCGGCGCTGCGGCAAGAAGCAAACAGCTAAACGTCTCACACCTGTGCGGAGATGCTCGTTGTGGCCTCCCGTTTCCTGACAGTAGTTTTGACGTTATTGCTGCTCTCGGTGTGCTCGAGCACGTCGGCCCCGAGGAACCTTTCATAAAGGAGTTTTACCGCGTTCTGAGACCCGGCGGGTACTTGGTAGTGGACGTGCCGTCTCAAGGGCCGTTTCGATGGGCGGACATCGGAAACATCAAGTACAACCTCCCTACGTTGCATAGATGGTTTTACCTGTATGTCGCCCGCCAGCCGCAATACTACCACGAGCACTTTTCGCCTGATGGCGCAATGTTCGGCCAGTTTTCCAGAGAAGCCACGCAGCATCGGCACTATGGGCGAAGCGACCTCTCTCGCCTCCTGGGGAAAAACTTCACCATGCTGCAGCAGACGAAATACGGTTTCTTCTTCGAGTTTATACAGCTTGCGGAAGTATTAGCGACCAAGGCCCTCCGCTGGCAGGGGCACCAGTTTTTTGGTTGGCTGATGGAGCATGACTGTAGGCTGACCTCTTTTTGGGGGCGTGCAAACACAGTTGTTGTTAGCCGATCAGCGAAAACAATAGAGAAGGTTGAGGGTAGCGCTACAGTTTGATGCTGGAGTTACACGATTCAATTCAAGTGCCTACCAATGCCAGTCAAAAGCGAAGTCACAAGGCCGGTCGGCTTTATCGAATTTCAGGAGGAGTCGATCCTGCAGGGCATCCACCAGCGTGTCGAGGAGCAGGTCCGACGTTACCCGGGGAATGTCGCCCTGAAGACCCCGCAGACAGCCTATACGTATGCGGAAATGAACGGGGTTGCCAACTCAATAGCGGAAGAAATATTGTCCCGAACCGGAAAAGGGCTAGCGCAAGCCGCCATCCTGCAGCCCAGCACCTCGGAAATGATCATCAGCATTCTGGCGTCACTAAAGGCGCATAAAGCGTACGTGCCGCTCGATCCTAAATTCCCAAAAGAGCGCTTGCAGGTGATGCTGGAAGACTGCGAACCCGCTGTTTTGCTGGCCGACGAGCAGCACATGGCACTCGCCAAGGAGCTTGCCAGGAAGCAGGTCCGCGTCATCAACACCTCTCGGATACAGCGCCATGCTGCTGCCCCTAATCCGGAAGTTTCTTGCGACCCGCTTGACCGCGCCTACATCCTGTACACCTCCGGCAGCACCGGGCGGCCTAAAGGCATCTCCTTCTTGCACCGAAACCTTTTGCATCACGTGATGTGCATGACAAACCACCTGTATTTCGCTGCCAGCGATCGGGTGTCCTGGCTGCATTCAGCGAGTTTCTCCGCCTCGGTGGTGGATATTTATTGTTGCCTGACAAATGGCGCAACCTTGTACCCTTGGGACGCCAAAGTTCAAGGCTTCAGCGGCATGGCCGACTGGTTCAGCTGCGAGAAGCTCACTGCTTTTCAGTGGATCCCCAGTGCGTTCCGGCAATTCTTGCGCACGGTTGCGGACGACTTTCTATTCCACGATGTCCGTATCGTGGTTCTGGCTAGTGAGCCACTTACCGTGCGAGAGGTAGAACTATTCCGCCGGCACTATCCCGCCGGAAGCCATCTGGTGAACCAAGTTGGAACCAGTGAATCCTACAATTATCGGCTTTATTTCGTGGACCATGACACCCCCTTCGAGGACGCCAATGTGCCCGGGGGGTATGCGGTGTCTGAAGACCGCGAGGTGATGATTCTCGATGATGAGCATCGCGGGTTGCCGCCCGGTCTCGTTGGCGAAATCGCCGTCAAGAGCGAATACATGTCGGCGGGCTATTGGCGTGACGAAGCGCTCACCCGCAGGAAATTCATCCGGATTGACAACGATGAAGTGCCTGTGTTTCTGACCGGCGATTTGGGCAAGCTTGAGCCGGACGGCTGCTTGGTTCATCTCGGGCGCAAGGATTTGCAAGTGAAAATCCGCGGCTACCGGGTCGAGTTGGCAGAAATCGACCAGGTATTAACAGGAGCTCCGGGAGTGGCCGACTCGGTCTCGTGGATCGTAAAGAACCGACTGGGCGAGGACCAACTAGTGGGATATATCTTGCTGAACACGCCTGGCGCCTTCCACCAGTCGGAGGTTGAAAAGCATTTAGCAGCGCGGCTGCCGGACTACATGGTGCCCCGGCATTACGTCATTCTGGACTGCTTCCCAACGCTGCCCACGGGAAAGGTCGATCGAAAGCAGTTACCGAACCCATTTGATGAGGCGGCGCCGCGCACGAAGCCAGCCGCTTTAGCCGTCGCACGTTTTGAACAGGAAGTGGCCGATCTATTTCAGGATTTGCTGCAACTCGAAGAGACCGGCGCGGACGCGAATTTTCTGGAGAAAGACGGCGATTCCCTCTTGACTGCGGTCTTGTTGGAAAGTATCCGCCAGCGTTTCAACGTCGAAATCGACGTAGATGAATTCCTCGAATCGCCGACTCCGCGCCATGTGGCGGGCCTGATTAGAACCGCGCTGGACAATGGACGCCGCCGCCCCGCTCACCGTGAATTAGAGCCTGCAAGAACAGATATCTCAACAGCGGCCGAAAGAATTGAGACGCCACCCGCCCCGATTGCGGCGGTTACACGAGCATCCGTGGAAGGTGGGTCATTCCGCCAGGGGAAAGGTGGCAGACAAGCACGTTCGGGCAAGAAGAACCTTGTGATTATTGCGGCCGGTCAACTTGGCCGCGAGGTGTTCACCTGGGCAGCTCAGGCCATCGACGCTGGAGCGCCGTGGCGAATTAAGGGCTTTCTTGACAGCCGGCCCAACGCGCTTGACGGGTATGACTACGACGTCGAAGTTCTCGGCGATATGAAGAGTTATGAAGTTGAGGAAGACGATGTTTTCATCGCGGCCCTCGGAAACCCAAGAGACAAGGTTAACTGCTGCTCGCCAATCATTGAAAAAGGCGGGCGCTTCATCAATGTGATTCACCCTTTGGCAAACATTGGCAAGAACGTGCAGCTCGGGATCGGTATTGTGATGGGTCCTTTTTCCTCGATAACGTCTGATATCAAGGTCGGCAATCACGTCTCAATCGGCGCGCTTAGCAATGTGGGGCACGATACGGTCATCGGAGATTGGTGCCAGATCAGCAGCCATTGTGGCGTCAACGGATGTGCGAAGCTCGGTGAAGGCGTGTTTCTTGGAAGTCACGCCTGCATTATCCCCGGAATTAGAGTGGGGGACTGGGCTTTCGTAGGCGCCGGCAGCGTTGTTGTAAGAAACGTGCGGCCCGGCGTCAAGGTGTTTGGCAATCCGGCGGTTCCAATCGGCAAGGTAGAACACGTGAAAGAGCGTGCTCTGGTGCGCATGTCTGAAGCTGGGTCGTAGGGGAATTTCTGTGAGACGGAAAAGGATCGTCGTTTCGATCCTATCCACAGTCGGGATTGCATTGTTGCCGACTCCTTATGTACCGAGCGTTCAGGCGGCGGGGTGGGCGGAGAATTTTGGGAAACCCGCTGTTTTCTTTTGCATCGTTATTTCATTACTACTGTTGGCGTCAGTCGAAATCGCGTTGTTGGCGATCTGGCATTGGAGGTCAACTAAAGCTGTGCGGTGGGCAGAGAAGGCTCTGAAGCACACCCAGTTTTATGCGTCGGCGAGAACTGTTTATTTCTCAGTGACCCCTACCTTTTTTCGCAGATGGGCGGGCCGCAGTCGCGCTTGCTCATTTAGAGACATTTTGACCTACTCCAGTAATGAAGATCAGCGAAAACGTGAAATAGCCGAAATCGAAGCGACGGCAAGGCTGCTGCAGCGAGATTCAGCCGGTTATGAACTGTGGAGCACTTCGAGTGGCACTTGGTGGGTTCCGGCGGGCGAGAGCGGGGGACTGTTTGTCGTGCTAGCCGAACAGAAGCGCGGCATCTACGAGAACGGGGAGAATGCGGTTCGTGCAGGTGACGTGGTGCTGGATTGTGGAGCAAATGTCGGTTGTTACACGCGCCACGCGCTTAGTTTAGGGGCCAGCCTCGTAGTGGCTGTCGAGCCGGCGCCTGACGGGTTGGAATGCCTTCGCAGGAATTTGGCGAATGATCTAGCCACGGGGCGTGTGATTTTGTATCCCAAGGGGGTTTGGATTCGTGACGACTACCTGTCCTTGTCGGGCTCGGGGGCGTCCCGGCGCGTCAGTGAGGATCGGTCGGATGACTCTGAGGGCCTGTTGGGAGTGCCGCTAACGACCGTTGACAAGGTTGTGAGCGACCTCAACCTTACGCGCGTGGATTTTATCAAGATGGACATCGAGGGTGCTGAGGTGCCCGCCCTGCTCGGCGCGCAGCGTACTCTTTGCACGTACAGGCCGAGGCTCGCAATCGCTGGCTATCATAACCGCCACGACTCGGAGGCGATCCCCAGCGTTGTTTGTAAGGCCTGGTCTGGCTACCAGCTACAATTCGGATCTTTTTACAGTTCGGGCGGGGTGCGTCCGCAGGCTATTTTTTTCCGTTAGAACGACCCGATTTTCAAGAGACGCGCCGCGCAGGCGAAAGCAAGGGCGTGAGATCGGTTTCCCGTCTAGTATCGCCAAAAACAACTGGCTGCCCTGATGAAACGCATTCTCCTTTCCGTGCCGCACATGGGCGTTAATGAGTTGCGGTACGTTCAGGAAGCGTTTGAAACCAACTGGCTGTCCACGGTCGGGCCGAACCTCACTGCCTTCGAGCGCGAGTTCAGCGCGCGCATCGGGCTGCCGGCGGTCGCGCTCAGTAGCGGGACGGCCGCCATCCACCTGGGCCTGCGCCTGCTTGGCGTGGGGCCAGGCGATGAGGTGTTCTGCCCCACGTTCACCTTCGTGGCCACGGCCAACCCGATCCGCTATCTTGGCGCCGAGCCGGTCTTCCTCGACAGCAACTGCGCAAGCTGGAACCTCGACCCGAATCTGCTGAAGGAAGCGCTGCGGGACCGCGCGGCGCGCGGCCGGCTGCCCC
>Ga0315282_10005657_pt1 | contig 21207 bp, 18 predicted proteins | sample YL17G07_20_MG_FD_203693 | JGI IMG/M metagenome (GOLD analysis project Ga0315282, IMG submission 203693) | Sediment microbial communities from Yellowstone Lake, YNP, Wyoming, USA - YL17G07_20 | ecosystem: Environmental > Aquatic > Freshwater > Lake > Sediment | place: USA: Wyoming | collected... | reverse complement strand
CCATGGTTCAGTCATACCGAATAACTCGCTATAAGTTCACTAGAAACTCTTCTGTTTTCTCGAGGATGAAATTCATTTTTTCTTCATCAATCCCCGGATAAACTCCAAGAAAGAACGAATCGTCCATGATTCTGTTCGCGTTTTTCAGATCTCCTACAATTCTCATAGATACACCCTCATAAGCAGGATGTCGAACGAGGTTTCCAGAAAACAATAGCCTTGTTTCAATATTACATTTTTCATACCATTTTATAATATCCTGGCGACTAAAAGGTGCTCCTTCTTGTAGTGTTAGGGGAAAGGCAAACCAGGAGGGTTGAGCTTCGGCTTCCCAAACAGGAAGTATAAAAAAGTCTTCGTACTTTTTGAAGAAATCATACAACTTTGCAAAGTTTTCATTTCGCTTAGCAACGAAGCCAGACAATTTGTCTAGTTGGACTAGACCCATTGCCGCTTGAAATTCTAAGGGCTTAAGGTTGTAGCCAATTTCTTCGTAGACGTACCTAGTATCATACCCATCGGGTAAAGACTTGAACCGTTGTTCAAATCTTTTGGAACATCGGGCATTTGGATTACGAACAACTACACAAACTGGACAGGTACAAGACCTTCCCCAGTCTCTTAAGGAACGCAAAATAACTACCAATTTCTCGTCATCAGCAAGAACAATACCGCCTTCACCCATAGTTATATGATGTGCAACATAAAATGAGCAGGTGCTCATGATTCCAAATGATCCAGTGTATTTGCCATCGTATTTTGCTCCAAGGGCGTCACAGTTATCCTCGATCACATAAAGATTGTGTTTGTCTGCAATTTCCAAGATTCTTTTCATCTGACAGGGGTTTCCAAGATTATGAAGAAGAAAAATACCGCGGGTTTTCGGAGAAATGCTTTTTTCTAACTGGTCTACGTCGATGTTGTATGTACCTACTTTTACATCTACAAATACAGGTTTTAAGTTATTTTGAATGATAGGGTTTACGGTTGTAGGGAAAGCTGTAGCAGGAACTATTACTTCGTCCCCGGCCACCAATCGCTTCTCAAACCTGCTAGATTTTAAAGCGGAAATAGCAAGGAGGTTGGCTGAAGAGCCTGAATTAGTCAGGACCCCGAAATTTTGCCCTATTAATTTAGAAAACCGCTCTTCGAATAGATTAGCCCTTTTTCCAACCCCAAACCAACCATCTAGAATGGCATCCATTAACGCTACTAATTCCTTGTCATCGAAAGAAGGCCCACTATATTGAATTTTTGTAACACCAGGAATAAATTGGCGCTCTTTACTTTTGATCGCCTCGAATTCTCTTATTAATTCACGTATTTTTGTTCGAGTTGCGTCAGTCATTTTACTTCACCAACGAAGACATAATCTTTGGTCCGCGTTAGCGCGCGCTAAGTCAGCTATTTAGTCTTTCTTTTTTCATTCTTCGTCTTGGCCATTGTAATTAACGATGACGGGTGTGAAAGTCGATAGTATTCAGGGAAACAGAATCTCGACCTCAAGTTAATTAGCGCCTTACTTTATCCTTCTTATCCAGAAACTTCCAGGGATTCCTTTGTTTTGCCTGTACGCACTGAAAGCCTCTTCCAGTTTCTCTGGATATGTTAAGTGCATGTAACTTCCAGCCCATAGGACTTGAAAATTGACATTAAAAGCCAAGAATGCCTGAAGCAAATATTGTTCGTTCAAGAATCGGAAAGACTCTAACACCCAATTTCTAGGATATTCAGCGGGCAGAAATATGTCGTGAAAATGGACGATTACTCCTTTTTTAAGACGAGGAAGGATTTCCAAGAATTCATATTGAACATCGCTCCCAATTTTCAGGACGTGGCTTGAATCAATAAAAAGAATGTCATTCTCTTCTAATTTATTAAACTCTGACAAGTTAATATCCTGGACCTTTTGGGCGATTAATTTTGAAAGTCCAGGAAAGCCGTTACATAAAACATCATTGGGATACGGGTCGATGGCCACTAATTCGCATTCCTGATTGTTTTCTTTTTTGTTCATCAAAAGTGCTTGAGCGGATAAATAAGTAGAATTGCCTGAGCCAATCTCGAAAATGCGCTTTGGTTTGAAATTGCGAATCATGCAATATAGAATTTGTCCATCAACGCATTCGAAATATCCGTTATTTATGTAGTATTGAAATGGAACTGATGTTCGGTCTCGAGGAAGCCGTTCATATTCTTCTTTGAAGCGTGAAGAAAAAAGCGAAAGCAACTCAAACTGGCCTTTTTCGTTTATGTCGATGCCAACAAGCTTAGACCGCTTTTGCCACAAATTGTCTTTCAGAGATGCTACATAGGGGATAGGTTCCTCATATTCTACAGGCGTAACGTGAAAACCTTTTTTCTCCCATAATCGAAAATAGCTTTTGTCTTTAGCAACTCTTGGGTGGAAAACCATCGCAATGAAATGCGCAATTACATCCTTGCAAATTCTGTAGACCCTCTGGAGATTCAATTTTACAACCTTTTTCGATTGGATTAGCGCGCTTGAAGAGAAGTCAAGCTGATTAACTAACACATTAGGGAATAACTAATACATTAGATTTATCCCTTAGATTTGTTCACTGAACACACTTCTTTGCAAATGCTAGACAATACTTTATTTTACACAATGTTAAGAACAGCTAAAAACATTTAGAAAACTATCCATCACTAACCAGTCTACAACATCGCGCCCCTTGTTTTCCATACTCCTGAATAAGGTAAGAATAGCTTACTAAAATCGGCTGACTTGTTTTTGAATCTAATTCTATTTTGAAGAGTTCCCTTGAAATTCCTTAGGTTCCAGATTAAAGCCTTTCCGAGAATGGGAACGTACTCTTGATTACCAGTGAGCAACCATACAACGCCCGATCCACAAAAATCGAATAAGCATACAAGTACCGAAAATATAAGGGACATACCAAATTGATTTTTTATTACCATGCGTAGTCTATTTTTGCAGAAGTGAAACACGATAATTTTCCTCATTTTTTTCTTGGGTTTTTTCTTGGAAATTCTATCAGTTGATGTAGTACTTCCCATATGGTAGATTACGCTTTCTGGAACAAAAAGGATTTTGTAACCAAACCTATGTAATCGCCAACAAAGGTCAGTTTCATCATAGTACCCAAAAAATGATTCGTCAAATCCGCCAACTTTCATAAGCAAGTCTTTCTTAAAGAGAGACAAGCAATGAAAAACCTCTTCTTGAATATTGAATTGACCTTTATCGATTTCACCGCCTCCTCTATTAACTGCGTTGCCATAATGGTCCATAAAACGACCTGCACCACCTGACTGATCAATTCTGTCTCTCTCATAATAGTTAATGTACTTGGAGTCGCAACCAGCTACACATTCATTACCTTCCATAGCTAAAACAAGGGGAAGCAGCCAATCAGGATCTACTTCCATGTCATTATTCAAGAAAGATACAAGCGATCCGTGCGCTGCGGAAACTCCAAGATTATATGCAATAACCATGCCTTTGTTTTCTTTTAAAGATATTACAGAAACCTTCGGATATACCTTTGATAGGAACGAAACGCTACTATCTGAGGACCCATTATCCACGACAATAACTTCGATATTAGGATAGTGTGTTTTTAGCAATGCTGGTATAGTTATCTTCAGGAGTTCCAAGCCATTCCAAGTCGGAATAATGATTGAAACCTTTGGATTGTTTCGCATTTTAGCTTCACTTTTATCGTAACTCATAGGAACCCCGCCAAACTTCATATACTTTCTTTGCGCGTCTATGCGAAGTCAGCTAGTTAGTCTTTCCTTCATCATTCTTCGTCTTGGTCATTGTAATTAACGATGACGAGTTAGACGACGGGTGTATTTTGATCCGAAACATCTTAATTACCAGACAACCTTGAAGTTGGTTTTCGATTTGTTTAAAAGACAGTTGTAACAGAAACAAAATAAAAAGGCGGGCATCCAAACGTTTTCGATTCCTAACCTGGCGAGGTAACGTACCATATTTCTCCATTGCCATTTGAATAGATTAAATCACTTTGTTTGAGAATTGGCGAGATTTCCGAAGAGTTGAACAGATTGGGAGTAGCCTCCCTGTCAGTTATCACACCATCTCCAATATTTAGACTTGACAAATAGATAAAGCTGTTCCACACTGGAACTGTCGAATTACGTAGAGATAGATACTGCGTAAATATAACGCCATAACTAAATAACACACTCTGGCGAGAATCGTAATCGGCATACACAATTGATACTGGTGCCACATGGTTTGACAACCACACGGCACTAAAGAAGTTTTGTTCCGGAATGTATGCAGAATAAAAGCTAGCTTTAAAGCGCAGATCTCTCGACGTGGTGTACCTACTAAAATCTAATGAATAGGATAAGGGAGCAGCTTTCGTAATGCAATTAATAAATCCCGACTGTGAAAGAAAATAACCAACCAGCACTGCGCATACTAAAACCGTCCCGATTTTATGAGTATTCCTGAGAAAACTTCGACGGGTTGCCCGCCTCAGCAAATTCGTGAAATCATCCACAAAAGCTTGCCCACCGAAGACAAAACAAGGCGCCAAAAACAAAAGCGATAGTTGATAAAATCTCGAGAAATCCAGGGCAGGTGCAACATTAGGGACTGCCAGAGACAGAAAAAGCACAACTGCACTCATGCTCAACAAAATTCTGTACCTTTGATCGAGTTTGGCTTTCTGTGGCTTGAATATTACCACAAGAATTCCAACGAAGATTATAGAATGCACCGTGAGGAACAGAGCCCAATTAATTGCACTTGCAAATGTTAATACAGGATGGGACGCAAAAACTTCCGGGGAACGGGCAGTTGTACTAACGATATCTTGACTGAATCTAGAAAACACTTGATAAAGAAAATTGGTCAATGTCGTGATCGGCGACTCAGTAAAACCATACCACGCAAAAGCCATGATAGAAAGCAATAAGACCATTGAACCATTCAGCACTTCGTCATTCTTACCTCTAATCCGTAATATGGCATAAGTAATTAAAATAAGGCCTAAATAGAGATACGTTGTAGAATAATGGGACACTATCAATGCGGCACCAAAAACAGCGAAAAGTATTCTTCTCTTTCCTACCGCCATCACTTTATCTAACAAAACCAAGATTGATAAGGATAAGAAAAACATTGCCACAATTTGCCGATTAAGGCTCAAAAGCCCTACCCCATAAAAAACTAGTGGGCTAGAAATAAGAAATAGCGTTGACAGAAAGGACGATGCCTTTCCCATTTGCTCTTCATATACTCTGTATAACACTACGGGGACAAGTGAAAAAACAAACGGATAAAGAGTTTTAAACAGCACTTCCCCATCAATGTTAAGCAAAGCAGAATATATTGAAGGGAGCACAGTTACGCTCAGCATTGAGTTAAAATTCAACGCTGAAACTAGACCTATACTAGTAGGAAGAAGAGTCCAATATCCACGATTAATGGTCAACCTGAAAATTTGATATTCCAGTTGAGCATCATAACCTATGATATATCTTGAAATTAACAAAATGTGAAGTGCTAGGGCAATGGAAATCGCAAAAATCATCAATGGATAAAACTTGGATGGAATAAGCCTGAGTGAAAACGCGCTCACAACAAACAAGGCCGCAACCGTTATTACCATAAAGGAAAGAAGGGGGATGGAGATGGATGGGAAGGAAACATATAGTGCACCTATTATGCTAAAGAGGGCAGGCAAAAACAGGATCGCGGATTTTAGAACAACCTCTTTTGAAACAGCAATGTTGCCTCTCCATGAACTGAAACCCCCGGATAACTCACGTCTGTACCCAACAAGGAATAGGAACAACGTCAAAAGACTTAGTGTAATTTCTAGTGGAATAGTAGACAAAGGCTTCGAAATTCCTGCAAACAATAACAACTCGTTGATGAAGAAACCGACAAACATCAAGAAAGCTATACTGAGACCAACGGAAAAAAGAATGGTGTCAACAATTTTCGTTTCCTTCAACTTTAAGAAATTAAGAAGAATGAAGCCGGGGACAAATGTGAGATAGATGAAAACGATAATCTGCCGAAAGACCGGCAAGTCCAAGCCAATTGCGAGATAGATGAGAATATGCATTACTGGGATAGTCACTAATGACTGCCGCATGTTTGGCTTACCTCGTTCAGTGTTAAGTTAGGCGCGAGCTATTTTTTCAAGAAGGAATTACCATTGAGAAAGTTGGGGAAGATGAAGCCTTGGAAAGATTAACAAGTTGAACGCTAAAGCTCTTCGATAATTCTTCGTATCCCAGTAATTTGAACGCCATATCAGCAAGGACTTGTGATTCGTCAGATTTCACTATTGCTATGTTCGAGACGCTAAATTGCTTCTGCAGGTAGAGTATTATTCCTTCAACAACCTTTGGGTCTGTTGTAGCACCAGTTTCTGGACCTTGTATACTGCAAAGATTGGGTTTAGTCACAACGTTATCGCTTGAATTTAATTTTGGACAGCCGATTAATTTGAATCTCTCTCTAATTTTCGCGCAGATGTCTGATGCCTCTTCTGTTTCTGCAATTGGAATTACTTCTGTATTATCTCTCAAAGATATCAACTCTGATTGCATGATAGGTGAGCTACATGCGTTATCAATATATGTGACTACATTTTATACAAGTGGTATGCACTGTGAAATAGAGGCAAAAAAAAGGCAAGTTCCATTTAGACCAGCATTTCATCGTCTTGACTATGTCCTTTAAATCAAATACTCTAGGAAAAATGGCGCCTGAGACAAAGTGAATAGCCTTTATTCAATACCATTAACAGTCTTTAGATATAACAAATTAATGGTAGAATCAGGAAGCACCACAGTTCCAAGACATGGATATGTTTGCCACTCCAACTCGCTCGTAAGCAGCACCATCGGTCGATCAACACCCCAATTCATTAATCTTTTTTTCTGATCTCTGATACAGCACAAAACAAATCTAATGAAAGTGCCAAAATCAAAATTAATTCTGATTGAATCGCAAATTAGAATTCTCTTTCGAAACTCGAATAGTGCTTGTTTGATGTTGATTCTGAGGATAGAAATATACCTGCTACCAATCACCGAAAATGTCGACTGTCTGGAGTGATTATCCCCTTAATGCTAACACTTTTGTCCTGTGCTTGTGTTGAACAGCTAAACGCCAAAGTTTATTAAATATTACTACATAATATACACTGTAGTTGAACACAGAAATCCTTTAAAATAGGTGTAGACATGCGAAAAATTTATGTGTACGTTTTCGGGCTTTTATTCGCAGCTTTTCTATTGGTATCTACTTCTTTTGGATCAATCACTGCAAGCTTAAACATCGCTAGTGCTGGAGTGATTCAAAGTGCCGACGATCCAACATTCCAAATCCGTGGGGCTGACGTACCTCTCGACGCCTTTTTCCCAGGAAACATTAACTATCAACCCAACGCTTGGACTCAGCTTCAAGATTTGCACATTAACTTAATACGATGTTTCCCTGGTAATGAAGGTGACGTTGCACACTTCAGCATAAGCGATGATGCCAATTGGGCTACAAACCTCAACAATTTCCTGACAACCGCTAACAGCTATGGAATAAAAGTATGCTGGGAACAGTTAGGTTCAAGCTATAGCTCCAGCCTGTTTTTTGGCATAATACCTGAGACAACTCCAATAGCCACTGCTAAAAGCATGATTGACAAGCTTGAAGGCAGCAACAGCCTTGGGCATGATTTCATCACGGATCCTCGTGTGTGGGTTTGGGATGTATCCAACGAGCAGGACTTGTCTGTCCGTGCTAATTTGAACTGGAACCTTAACCTCACCGATTACATACGTAGCAAAGGTGGTAGAGCAGAAATATCATTTGCACGTTGGGGTAATTGGGAGATTGACCCAACCACAACAGGCAATATATTATATGGGCATGTTGACCAAATTCAATATCACATGTATGGCGAATACGAATACGTCAACTATTTCCATTATGGCACAACATCATATGGACAGTGGAATAATCTAACTGCCTATCTCACATATGAATATCAGCAGATGCTTTCCACTCCTCATTTCTCAGCAGACCAAATTTTTCTCGGCGAATTTGGCTGCTGGCGTGGTCTTGGTTCCAACGAAGGATTGTCTAACGTTAATTTCACTGACCAAGATAGAATCAACATCTATTCTGCAGCGTTTAATGCTGCTAAAGCTGCAGGGGTGCAGAATCTTTGCTTTCATTTTATGTTTTCTGAAACAGATGAAACTCCAGATTATGGCATAGTTAAAGATCCAGCTTCTGGAACTGGTTACTGGGACAACAATCTTGCAGGTATAATAAGGACCAGTTTTGCAGGCACCTCGTAACCGCCTTTTTAATGAGAACCGAGCAGCCCTAGCTTATGATAGGCATTAGATTGATAAAAATAAACGCAAGAGCCGTTCACGTCATTAGACGCACACAAAAAACCATAGCTGCCAATTTCAGGAAAGAGTTGGCGTCACGCTATTCGCAGGCACACCAAACTGTGATAGACATCGACTGCTTTCTTCGAGTTTTTTTCCCAATCATAGAAGCTTTCAACTTTGGTTCTTGCATTTTCCCCAATTCTTTTTCTGAGGTTTGAATCCTCAATTGCTCTAAGCACTAAACCAGTAAATTCTGCGTTGGGATACTTGCAGATGAGGGCGTCTCGTTCATTTTCAAGGTTCAGGCCTTCCGCCGCCTTAATAGTGGAAACGATAGCTTTTCCACAGGCCATGTATTCCAGCATCTTAATCTTTGTCCCACCCCCCCTTAGGAGGGGCACCAATGCAATATCAGCAGCAGCAATGTATTCAGGCAAATTTTCAACAAATCCAGTTACTAATACATTTGGCTTGGAAATTTCGGAAGGGTCTTTCCCTACCAAAAGGAGGTGGCAATTTGGGTACTTTTTCAGAATGACAGGCATAATATCGTTTAGCAAAATCGCTATTGCTTCCTTGTTTGGTTGGTAGCTCAAAGACCCATGGAGTATAAAAACCATCTTACCATTCAAACCATACTTGTTCCTTACTGTCATTCCATCTACAGCTGGCGAGAATTTGTCAATTTCGACAGAATTTGGGATTACCTTTATTTTATTACATGGAATATTCAAGGCAATTAATTGTTCCTTATCCTTTTCTGAAACCACAAAGACTTTATCAGAAATACGAGCACCTAGGATTTCCATCTGCGCCACGAACGCAGCGTATAATTTGCTTACCTCTTTCATACTCCTTAATCGTTCTGATTCTACGTTGTGGGCATCGTAAACCAATGGAATACTAAAAAGCGACTTTACCAGAAAAGAAGGAAATATCGTTGTTGGGAACTCGCACTGAATCAAATCCACACTTTCCTTTTTACATACAAAAAGCAGCTTAGCCACTAAGTATGGGTCTATTGCATAAAACAAAGTGGTCTCTGATACATGCGTACGAATAAGAACGCTCAAGCCTTTGTTTAGAATTTCCTGCAGAAGTTTGATTAACCCAGGGAATAGAAATCTAAGGTAAAAGGGGTAAACGTGTTTTTTCAATATTCCGTTCTCTACTCTGTAATACTCGTCTCCGTCAAGAAGAAGCGACGAAAGTGATTTCTTTATTGAACGATCCACTAAAAAGACTTTTGCTCCATTTTTTGAGATATGTGTAGCAAATTTGATTATTCGGTCTACACCGCCATGGTACGTTTCGAGTGACAGATCAGTGCAGATACAGACGTTTACCATCATAATAGCCTTTGTCCATTGTTTTGCTCATTTCGTCGTCGTTTCATTGCTTGAATGATCTGAATCTTCCGTTATTTCTCAATCAATTTCTCGAGCGGCTTAAGGGTTATCCTCCAATCAAGTTCTCGAGCTTGTTGATGTGCCTCCCTGCTCAGTGTTTCCCATCGGTCTCTATCTGAATACTCATCTATAATATCTACAAAATTATTCTCATTGTAAGGTACAACTCCCTTGAGTTCATAAGAAAATTTCATCCAATCTGGGGATAGAGCTGGTAGACCGTAGGCAATATAACTCATTATTCTGGATGAATGAAGTCTAAAAACGCCTTTTGAAACCGTTTCCAACCCAAATTGGTAATTGTAGAATATATCAAGAGACTTAGCAAAACCCCTGTAATTGAGATGATACTTTCTCTGTGGCTTAACTCTTCCATAAACATGAATAACATAGGGAGAAACGCTTGTCAGACTCGATAAAAGTTCCTTGTTGGTCCAGTAGCCCCATAAACTCCCAAGAGAAATAATCGACACTGGAAAGAAATAGGGCACAGTCTTGTTCTGGGGGTAACAACCATATCTTAGAGTAACAAAATTGTTTCCATCCCAAATATATTTTCTAGTATAGTTCTCAGTTGTTTCCCATGGAAAGACAACGTAATCCGATTTCATAAGTATCTCTTGTTCCATCTCTCTAAAACTGTGAATGCGCTCAAGATCACCAACTTTTTTAGAGAAATATAATTCATCAGCTTCCAGGGTTTCACAACTGAATATCTTCAAACACCCTAACTCTCTTGTCAACACATATGAAAACGGTGTCTCAACGCCAATGACAACATCATAACTTTGTTCTTTAATTCTTTTTTCCAACATATCAGCTAGTTTTTTCATGGCCCATTTTTCGTGACCGCGCAAACGTGCCCGGGCGCGTTGATAATAAAAACATATTTTAGATTCATAACTCCCGCTGGGAAATTGAATTAAATCAACATGATGATTTTTAGATTCTAAGAAATTCTTATATGCCATTATCCTGACATATCCTCCTCCCATTTTACTGGTACCAATTATTGCGATCTTCAATTATCTTCCGTCCTCCTGATTTTCAACTAATCACACTAATCTTTTCTATTGCCGAAATCATCGTTTCGATCGTTAATACACCTGATTTCTCCTTTGATTTTGCATATGTATAAAGTGGGGACAAGAACCTTTCAATTCTTGCGGCAATAGATTTTCTATCTAGACCTAAGTTCCAAGAATGGAGCCAAATATGAAACGGCAGTCTCTTTTGGACTGCAATGTTAATCATGTTTCTTGTCAGTCTAACATTTGTACAATTGCCAACGAATAAACTCGGACGAACATCATACAATTGACCTTCCTTCTTTATATCCATGGCGTCAGATATGACGCTACCATTTCCTCTATAACATTTATACCCATGTCTCTCAAGTAAACCCAAGTGAGCCACTTTATTCTTTGGAAAAATAAAACTTCTAGGAACAATATTGTAGCTTTTCAACTTATCTGAGATTACTTTCAATTCAAGGTCGGCTCCCTTGTGAGTAAGCCTCGTGAAATCACTATGATAATAACCATGTGCAGCTATTTCGTGCTTAACGGACGATCCATCTAACGAATCAAGAATTGAATCATCCACCTCAAGTAGTTGCCCTCTGACGGCAAATGTGGCCCGAATTTCTTGTTTATTAAAGAAGCTCATAATCAACGGAAGGGCTTGTTCCTCTATTTTGCCGATTGAACGCTCGCTATAGCTAATTTTTGATTTTCCTCTTACGTTAACGTCATATTTTCCTCTATTCAATACTCCGAGAACTTCTTTGCCAACGTCAATATCTACTGATGTGATCAGCATGCTTTTTTCCAGTCGAATCCGAGGTTTTCGCACCTTATACAAACTATAGTGAACAAAAGGAGACAGGATACTTTCTACTCTTTTATCGATATACAAACGCACACCATCCTTTCATTGGATTCAAATACGCCAGCAGCAGTTAATCCAAATCAAAATCTTGATATTATTACAAAATTATGCGTGTAACTCAGCTAGGTACGAAAAGCATCTTTATAAACATTAATGAGTTTTATGCACGAATTTGAATACGACATTTCTTCAACTATACATTTCCTTGCATTGTATGATAACTTTGTGATGATCTCTGAATTTCCAATTAGCTCAGATATTTTCTCAGCTAATCCTGTATCTTGTTCATCTCTGATAGACACAAGATAGCCGTTGATTCCATCATGGATTATCTCCCTTGCAGAGGGTAGGTCATTCGAAATTACCGGCAACCCACTAGCCATGGCTTCGAGTATAGTTAGAGGCGGCTCTATTGCCCCAGTTGGATCAAGAGAAGGATAAAGAAAGAGGTCTGATGCGACATAAACGATATGTTTTTTCTTTTCTGATAGATTTTCAACTTTTATTCTTATATTGGCCATTAAGTTAAGTTTCTTAGCTTTCGTTTTGATTTCTAATGCTCTTTTTATGTTCTCGTCGTTCCTGGGTGTGAAAATCAGTAGTTTAATCTTGGTGTCTTCTTTGGCTAGGTTGTACAATGTCTGCAACACTATTTCTTCTGGAAAACGGTTGCGTCTTAAGTTTCCAATGTATAAGATTATTTCATCTTCTTCAGATTGTCTTAGCATTCTTCTTGCTTGGTTTTTGTCAGAAGGTCTATAGAAATTTACGTTCATAGGTGGGTAGAGTATTTCCATCTTTTTCTTGTTGACATTGTATGTCTCTTCAAGGTAATTTGCCACAGTTTTGGATGATGTTATGATCTTGTCAGCCTTATCTATAATTATCTTAGCAAGTTCTCCTCTTATTGCTTTTCTCGAATAGAAGTGAGGCACAATAGGAGCCTTCAGAAAGCATTTTGCAAAAAACCTTGGATATTTAAAACAGTTAACTACATTAACAACATAGCGGTCACTTTTGGACTCTAGGTTTTTCTCAATCAACAGGAATTTTAATGTCGCTAACATCTCCATTAGTGACGAATAAACTGTTACTGATTTTCTTCCTCCGTGGAATACTTCTTCCCGGTTAACTACTGGTATTTTTTGTTCGTATCTCTTTTCATCGCACTTTTGGTCATTGGGCCAAATGACATCATACCTATAATTGAAGATTATGCTTTCAATGTTTTGGGATGACAACGCCTTTATCATGTTATTTACAACTTGAATATATCCCTCAGTATATGGTGGATTAAATCCTCTGACGTAGAAGATTGGCGAAAAACTGTCAATACTTCGCAATAACCAAGCCTTCAGACCACTTAGGTCGTCAATGCTTCAAGGACTTTTGAGAGTATTTCTATCCTGTTTTGTTGTAAGTCCTTTTCGGTGTCAAGTAAGATAAACCTTTCATCATTTAAATAGGTTAAATACTTCTTTCTTTTACACTTGACCTTGGCAAATTCCAAATCCTTTTTCCTCTTCATGATTTCTGCTGGTTCTGCATCTGCAATAAAAACAATGTCTGGTTTTGGCAGTAAATTCGTGACACTATTCCTTAGAGCTTCGCTGACATTTTGGGTCAGATCGCATTCCGCATCGACCAAAGCATCGTAGATATATCTGTCTGAGATAATGTTTTGTTGAAAGAATAGTGGAAGCCTTACTTTTATCAATAATTGTAAAGCTTCATCCGCAAGTGTAACATGCGCCCAGATATTCCTTATGGACTTCATATTCAACAGAGTTTCGCGTTTAGATACATATTCACCCATGCGTGGAGATTTACTACCTAGTAGCAACACTCTTATTATAGATAACAACGGATCGATTGTTGAGCCAATTCCACGTGACCACACATATTTGGTTTTTAGGTCTCTTTCCGCAAATTCATCATTCATCATATGAATTGTTTTCAAAAGCTCACTTTGTAAGCACTTAGCATGTGTTGTTTTCCCCGTTCCATCCTGCCCCGAAAAGCATATGAGAAATGTAGGAAATTCCCTGCTAAGTGGAACTCTACGTTTCAAATAGTGCCAACCTGAAGAACTTACTTTTCCAATTTTTTCAAAAAGTGATTTGCCTTGTGTTCTGAAAACTTTATGACTAAATGAAAGAGCGACATTGGTTATAGGGATCTTGATAGGAAGACCTTTTGTTTTCTCGAATTGATAAATTAACTTCTTACTCAAACCATCTCGAGCGATGCTGCCTTTCTTTGCAAGTATCATGTACACATTTTGTTCAACCAGCCTCTTTTCGTATAATGAAGTGTATGCGTGGTCAGCCATTTGCAAGAATGCATAAAAAGCCTTGAACCAGTGATCGGTGATGCACCAGTCTACAATATAGTTCCAATCAATTCTATTTCCTGACTGAATTGCCTCCACCATATACATAAGGTCGCATAGCGAAAGACGTTGGTTTTCGAAGAAAGCGTGGGCACTAGTTATTAGCAAGTGGTGTTCCGATGAAGGGAAACCTACTGTTACGTCATCGATTCTTATTTCTCGATGCTTATCCCATAGTTTATCACTATCTACGAAATTCACGCCTTCCCAAGCCACTCTTGTATGAAGGTGAATTGAGATTGTCGAGATTGTGGTGTCGCAATCCACTCGTCTATAGAAAACTTTGAACGGTTCTTGTAGCCGCACCAGTTCTTTGAATCCCAAGTCTTTGAGACATTCTCTTGCACGAACAAGATCTTGTTCTTTCACAAGAATATCAAAGTTATGACTGTCTAAAGGAAAATCATTCAAAGATTTTATGAAAATGATTTCTACACCAATTTGTTCCATAGTTTTCGCTATCTCAACGATTTTTTGCCTGAGACGGGATGCATAATTGTAAGCCTGGGCAAAAAGTTCGTTTTTCTGCACAAGCTCTTTGAGAAAAACTCGTTTGTTTAATAGATTAGGTTTTTGAGACAGACCATAATTCATAGTACGCAGTAATACTCTATTTCGTCTAAGGAAATCATATATCGAACTCATTTCATGTTGCTTATAACTGAAGGTTTCGTTAGGTAGATCGAGAAAAGGATGCGCCATATAGGCCGCCAAGAGTGATTCTTTTGAACTCGACATACTAAACCCTGATTAAAATCTGGCTCACGTGAGTGTAACAATATTCGCAGAGTACGATTCATTTCTAACATGGGAATATAAAGTTCATGCAATACGTATACAATATGACGTAATCTGCGTGATAATTGTTGTCGCTATTTTTCTAGCCCTTTGTAAATGTTCATGTATTCTGAAGCGACATTTAATATATTATATTTTGTCACAGCAAAGTCTTTTATCTCGCTTCCGAAGTTCTCGATGTCGACATCGGCATATGTAGAATCAATCAACTTTGCCATTTCTTCAATGTTTCTTGCGAGTATCCCATATTTCCCGTTTGCAGTAAATTCGAGCGCATACGGCAAATCAAACATCACAGGCACTTTTCCTAAGCACATGGCTTCCAAAAGCACCATGGGACAAGCTTCATTGAGACTTGGAAAGACTACAAATGTTGCCTTCCTCATAGCGCTTATAAATTCGGCCCTGTCCACAAGACCGAAAACTTTGACATTATCCAGGCCATAATCTGAGATTTCCTTCTCGATTTTCGCACGTAGAGGCCCATTGCCATAAATCATTATCTTCCAATTAAAATTTTGCCTTTTTCGAAGAAGATGAGCCAGCTTTAGCAGAGAAAGAACCCCTTTGGTCCAATATAGACGACCCCCAAAAATTATTGTGGGGGCTGAGTCCTCGGCGTCATATAAAGTGCTCGAGTGTTCTCTTAATTTCTCGATATCAACTCCGTTGTGTAAATAAAGAAATTCCCCGTTCCTCTTCTCCTGGAAATCGCACTTCATTTCTTCCATCAAGGTTTTAGAAACGGCCACTGCAGCATCGGCTCTCGCAAATTCCTTTTTGTAGCCATACATCCAAACTGGATATCCCACCACGTATGTAAAAAAGTCAGAAGGAGTACCACCCTTAAAGAGAGAATGGGCAGTCATCATTCTGAGCATTTTCGGGTTACTGTGGAAAGTCACTACAACAGGGGCAATCCTTTGGAGACCCACCATCGCCGGAAAAGCTGCCCCACTCTGTGCATGAATCACATCGGGAGTTATATTCTTGATAATATTATGAAGCCGTTTCAGATTAAATAATTGAAAGACCAAATGCCTTGGAGGAATATTTGGATATGCAAACCTAACAATTCTTATCCGTGAGTTTTCGCTATCTGAGACGCTTACTGTCCGCATCATTGGATAGAATGTTGGTCGACCAGCCACTACCGTCACTCTGGCACCCAGTTTAGAAAGCGCAAGCGCAAGGTTCTCTACAAAACTTCCAATCCCTCCAAAGATGAACGGAGGATATTCGTGAGACAATAATACTACGTGCATTTCGCTACCTCGTGCACGTGCGCCAAAATCGTCAGATTCTCGAATCCTCCAGTTTTTCTACCGACCATTTCACCGATATCCAAATTTTCCAGCAACAGTAATATTTCTGAGAAGACGGATCTGAAATCAAAATTGAACAAAGTACGGAACTAAAAAAACTTTCCGTCAGGATTCTCGTCATAATTCCCAAGCCATGTCCCAGCTTCAGTTTTCTTTTTACTCAACAGATGCGTGCACTTATCACAAAGATTGCTCAATAGCGTGGTTTGCATTCAGATGCCATTTAACCAAACTCGATAAACCATCATCAAGCCGAATTTTGGGCGCGCGCGCTAGACTTTGTCCACACCTTTGGTAGCTGCAAGACAGTTTTCCCAGACTCGTAAGTCCATTTTCAGCTAGCGCGCGTGCGTCTTGATCGAATATATCTCAAACAAATTAAGTAATATGAAGCATAAAAGCCAACAAAAATGGCAATAACAACAAAAGTAGTCAGTTCGAAAACTGACAAACTAAACCCCTCCTTCAACATAGCGATTAACACAATTTGATTGGCTCAAGAGACATAACGCGCATGGGTGTTCCTAAATTAGGTAATGAAGTGTTAGTGCGCGCTTGATTTTATGATGCAATAGACGTTGACAGTAAAATAGTCGCCAAATTGCGGAATTTTACGGACGATATTAAAGATCTTAAAGAGAATCTTAAGTTTTGGATTAGAGGTTGCGTTTATTTTGAGGTATTTAAACTTCAAGTCCGTTTCTTCTACAATTTTGATGTATTCTTGTAAGGGTTATTTGGTTCAGCCCTCCGCAAAAAGGGATATCATGATATGTTTGCCATGTTTGGTTTCTGAAGAATCTGCGAACCTCTTCCATTACTAGGGATTCCGGAAATATTATGTGGATCCACGGAAAGCTTGTGAGCGCTCTGAGGTGCGCGCCATACGGTGATTTCCATAATGGTGAGAACCCTACGACGAGTTCCCCGTTTCGTTGTAGGTGGCTCTTTAGGGTTCGCATGATTACATCTGGGTTTGCGTAGTGTTCGAAGCAGTCTTTTGAGAGTACTATGTCGAATTTTTCATTGCCCATTTCAAAGCATAGTTTAAATTCTACCTGTTGGGCTATGTTCCGGTAGTCTGCTATCTTTAGTTTGGCAAAGGATATTTGTTGCTCGTCTATATCTACGCCAACAACTTTTTTGGCGCCTTTAAGTGCCATGTAGAAACAAGTGGAGCCTAGTCCACAGCCGAAGTCGAGTACCGTCTTGTTTTTGAAGTTGACGTTTTTATCTAGTCTTTTGAAGAATTCGGAAGCTGATGTAAATCCTTTTTGGAATTCTACTTCATTGTTTAGTTGGCTGAAATCTTGGAAGTACCCTTTTTTGCAGATTTGCTTAACTAACCATTTGTTGAAGCAGATAGGGTTTTTGCTCAATGCCTAGACTCCTTGACTATTCTGCGCGCGCTAATTTCTTGAGGCCTCTCTAATTATTCGGTTTGACTAGCAGCCCAGCTCGCTTTTTGTTACCTTGCGGAAAGTAGTCGTTCGAATTTTTGAGTTTCTACTCCCGTCACCATCTTAAAGGTGGCAAAGACTAAGGCTATTTGAACCTTGAAAAAGGCACGAACCGCTTGAGAAAAGGCTATTCCAGCTAAACCCAAGACCAGAAAACTGATCGCAAATAGACTTGAAGGATTGACAACAAATAGAAGAATAATTCCGATAGTCGAAAACAGAAAAACGTAGGGGAGAATTATTAGCATCATGAAATGAACGGGCATTATGAGCAAACCAAACAGGCCATATTTTGAATTCAACATGAGATTCCTAAAACTGAGCAAATTTTGGATCAAGGTAGCTGCTCGTCTAATCTGCTGCTTAAACGACTCTTGTAAGCTTTTCGGCGCTGGTTCATAGTAGACAGCCGATGGCTCATAGACGGTTTTTAGACCATCCAATTTGGCTTGGAACGAAAAACAGGCATCTATACAACCTCTCTTTGACATTTCTTTTTTTTCGACCAAGTGTTGGCAAACGGTTCTCCTCGCAGCAGCTATCTCCCCTTTAATGTCAAATGGAGTGTCAATTTTGCTTTCAGCATCTCTGACAAAATCATAAAAAGTTCGATACGCTGCTTCGATTTTAGGTGATACACCCGCATCTTTATTGCTAAGCCTCATTGTGCCGTTTACAGCACCTACCGTTGGGTCGGCAAAGTGATTAATAAGCAACCTGACAGCGTTTGGCGCATACATAGCTTCAGCTCCAGTGATAAAGATTACGTCGCCAGTTGTTTCATAAAATCCCTCAATAACCGCGGAATTGAAACCTTTTCGGCTCCCTTGCTTCACGATTTTCAGTATGAAATTTACGTTACGTCCGAATTTCTCAATTGCTTCAATTGTACTATCCTTGGAGCCGCCATCTACAAAAATAACTTCCAACTTATCAGAGGGGTAATCAATTTCGCTGAAGTTCCTTATGCGAGATTCAATCATTTTGCTTTCATCATACACGGGAACAATAAACGAAACCAACGGCAATTGTTCTTCGTCAAATGAAAAATGCTGTGTGTTCTCTTGCAACTTGGAATATCGCAAACATATCAAGAAGTATATCGAATAGAAACCTAGGAAGAAAAGGGCTAATGAAAGAAACAACAATTCAATCAACATTTCATATCTCCTTGCAAATATTCGCCAGTTCTATGTCGGTAACTCCAACATTGTTTCCCACAAACGGCACCTTTGATCGTTGTAAGGGCGCCACATAAAACATTTTTTCTGCGACCCCCTGCAACAAAACATCAGCGGTCTCCCATCCAAACCCAAATGAGGTTTTATGAAAAAATGATGACAAGAGAAGCATCGAAGGGTTTAGTCTTTGTTAACCATCGTTTCTATCCATCGGTATGTTTTGGCCAAGCCTTCTTCAAGACTAATCTGGGGATGCCAGTTCAGTACTTTCTTGACTTTAGTTAAATCCGCGTTTCTTCCTCTAACGCCTTGCGGTGCTTTGAGGTCATATTTCTTCACTATAGTTTTGCCGGAAATTTTGACTATCATGTCAGCGAGTTCATCGATCGTGACAAGCCTGTCGGATCCAATGTTTAATGGTTTGTTGCAATTTGATTCCATGAGCGTCATAGTGCCTTTTACGGCGTCGTCTATATAGCAGTATGATCGTGTTTGTTTGCCGTCTCCCCAGATTGTGATCGTTCCGGGGTTTGAAGCTTCAGCTACTTTTCGGCAGAGGGCGGCGGGTGATTTTTCTCTTCCGCCTTTATATGTTCCCTCAGGACCGTATATATTATGATAGCGCAAAACACGGATGTCCATCTTATAATCACGCTGATAGGCCTCGCACATTTTTTCGGTGTAAAGTTTTTCCCACCCGTAGAAATTATCTGGGTCTGCAGGATAAGCATCCTCTTCTTTTAATCCTTTTAAATTGGGATCAGTTTGTTTAAACGTTGGATAGACACAAGCGGATGAACTGAACAGGAAGCGTTTCACGTTGTTTTGTCTAGAGGCTTCGAGCATGTGTGTGTTGATTAGGACGTTGTCGTGCATTACTTCGGCACCTACTTCCGTAATGAATCCTATTCCACCCATGTTGGCCGCGAGATTGTAGACTTTGTCCACACCTTTGGTAGCTGTAAGACAGTTTTCCCAGACGCGTAAGTCCATTTTCAGCTTTTCACTAAAATACTGTTCCCGTATATATTCGTCGAATTTTACGTCGACTACTCTAACGTAATTTCCTTGCAGGTAAAGGTTGCGAGCAAGATGCCCGCCAACAAACCCGCCGCCTCCTGTAACTAATATTTTTTCCAATCAGATCTCCCCAGCTTTCTCCTATAAATTCTATCCGTCATTGTGTCAGTGCATGTAAAAGCATCACTATGGGGCTTTTTATATTTACTTCCAGCAACAGTAATATTTCCGATAAGATGGACCTAAATTCAAAATTCAACAAAGTACGGAACTAAAGAAAACTTTCGGTCACGATTCTCATCATAATTCCCAGACCATGTCTAAGTCTAAGCTTTTTCTCTCCAAGTCTAGGTCGATATTCTATGGGTATTTCCATAATGCCGTAACCTTTTCTCTCGACCTGATGGTTGAGTTCAACCTCAATGTCAAAACCTTTAGACTTGGGCTTCCAATCTTTTAGTATTTCCCAACGCACAACTCTCAAACCAGTCAACGGGTCCTTCAGTTCTACTCCGTTCAAGAAGTTATGCGTGAAAGCAATCAGCCTATTCCCAAAATAGAGTATGTCATGAAGCCTTCCCAGATACAGCTCGTCATTGAAGCGGTTCCCACACACCATACCTACACGTGGATTCTCTTCCAAAATCCTGATCATCTCAGGCAAATATCCTGAAGGATAAGTGAAGTCAGCATCGATAAAAACCACATACTTAACACCACCTTTCACGTGCATAATGGCTTGTCCGATGGCATCTCCTTTCCCTCTTCCCCTCTGAATTAATACTTCGGCTCCCGATGCTCTCGCAATCTCCGCTGTCCTATCTTTGCTCTTGCCATCCACGACCAGAAGGGCAGGCTTATCCAACGTCTTCTTCAACTCCAACAGAGTCGGTCCTATACCTTCCTCTTCATTCATGGCAGCGATCAGCACTAAGACACGAGAGTAATCCACGAAGCCTTTCTCCTTTCAGTTAGACCCATTATTAACTTCGCCGAATTTAAACCATGATAGAGCAAACGTCTAGAACAATAAACCGCACGTCAAACAGAAGCTGTCATGTTAAGCCTAAGGCTGACGAAACGATTATGATAACTGAACCCGTTTGATGTCGAATTGTAAATCCAAAGTTCCATGAAGAGCTCATAATAATAACCGCTGTATACCTTATCCCATGAAACAGACTCGTCGACAATGGACTGAACACCGTTTATCGTGGCAATCCCAACAGTCGATTGATTTTCAGAAAAGGACACGTTAGAAAACGAAAAAGTCAAAGGAAACTCGCCGCTACCATTGTCCTCAAGAAAGACACGATGCTCGTACAGGGGCGCAAGAACACTCGGCGT
>Ga0315282_10005656_pt1 | contig 21213 bp, 14 predicted proteins | sample YL17G07_20_MG_FD_203693 | JGI IMG/M metagenome (GOLD analysis project Ga0315282, IMG submission 203693) | Sediment microbial communities from Yellowstone Lake, YNP, Wyoming, USA - YL17G07_20 | ecosystem: Environmental > Aquatic > Freshwater > Lake > Sediment | place: USA: Wyoming | collected... | reverse complement strand
ACAAATACTGAGTTTCATCAAGGTGCAGGATTTGACCAGCTCCTGGGGGATATACGATTTTTATGCTCGGGATCTTTACGTTGTGGGGGGAACCGCAGCCACTAAGCTTGGATTCACTCCCGGGCAGGGACCTGACCTCACCAAATCATTTGAATTTCTTTCCTTAGCAGAAGATTTGGAAGTACTGGTTGATGTGATGACTTCGGATCGGAACCAAAGGCTTGAGGTAATGGACATTATTTCCTCTCTGCTGGGTATGTATGTCTACGATGAGGACCTTGGACAGTGGTGCTTTCCTCTGATCGCCAACAACCCCAGTGGGGGGCAGATTATATTCTCTGGGGCATACAGCCGGAGGGGTGAGTCAGAGGTGGTTCCAGAAAACGCTCCCTACAGTAAGGTCTATATGGATTCTGTAAGTATCCCTGTGACCACCATCTTGTATCTACAGCGGACGACGGTCAATGGTAGCGTTATAGCAATTACGGGTGGGGACGATGCACACTAACAATAGGATAAAAAACCGAGAAAGAATAGGAGGTTGATATGGTTAATAATTATGTGGACCCCGGCACTTACGTTTCAGAACTCATAATCCCTCGTGCGGCAATAGCACCTGGAGTGGGTTTCAATGTTGTTGTGGTTGGGGAGGGATCAAAGACCAAGGTTATCGCCAACGAGCCCATAGTGAGGGGCAAGATCTACGGTGAAACTCTGACCGTGGCTGGAGCTCCTCCACATACAGCTACTTTGCTCAACGTGGCGGATCAGAATGTGAGCAACGCGACACTCTACAAGAACGGAGCAGCTCTGCCCCTTGGTGCATGGTTCTTCTCCGGGGTGTCAACTATCACCATTCAGGACCTCTACTATACCGCCGGAGCAGTCTACACCTTTGACTACGTGAGCACCAACAGCTATATGGACACCCTAAAGAACACTCCCATTGACATTTTGTCAACTGGGTTGTTCGTGAACAGCTCAAGCTACAAGCAGAACCGGGACTTCATCATCTCTGGAAACAATGTGGAGTGGAAGGTCCCAGGGTCAGAGGTTCCAGTCCAAGCAGTTGTCACCGGAAGCAGAGCTGAAACCTTTAACACCACCGGGGGTCATAACCTGTTCAATCTGTCCATCAACTGGCTTCCCGAGATAGTGATAACCTTGACGGCGGGCACGGCACGGACGGCTGCTCAGGTCGTGGATGAGATCAACGCGGCTCTGAACGCCGACCCAAACTACGGCGCATCGTACGCGGCTTCTGCTTCAGTGGCTTCGATTGGGGGTCTCAACTACGTAAGGATTACCGCTCCCGATGTCGGAGGGCATAGTGGTGCCAACTCGCAAGTGGTGCTCTACCGGGCTGGTGGAAGCCTGGCACTGTCCCGAATCTTTGGGTTGGCCGAAGCTGACTCGCCCTGGGAGTTTGAGGGAATTGATGCTGGGTCTATGGTGCTTCCTCTACAAGCCGTATTCATCAGTCTCAACCACGACCCATACAACATTCCCGCCGCTCCCAATAACCAGCTTGGGATTTCTCTGAACGGGCTACCCATGATCGTCGTCAACTTGACTGTGGGTGCTGCAGAGACAGCCGCTCAGATGGTGAACGACATCAATGCAGCTCTGAATGCTGACCCCAACTACGGGGCACTCTACAGCACCGTGGCCTCTGTTGCAGTTGTAGGGGGCAACAACTATGTGAAGCTTACTGCTCCTGTGATTGAGCCCTACTTGGGGGACAACTCAAGTATTGTGCTTTATGCTCTTGGCACCTCCGATATACTGGACACCATCTTTGGACTGGACCCCGCTGGGTCACCCTGGCAGTATCGCGGCACCGGACGGAAGCCTCTGTTTGGGCAGACCTACTACATGACCTACACCATAACCAGACCCCTTGCGGATTACAACACACTGCGTGAGTTTGACACCAACGCCGACTTCTTTGGGGACATCGGATATCAGGACATCGGTATACCCCTCACCCTCGCCGGTGGGATCGCCTGGTCGGAGCCCATCGCCAAGCTGTATGTGGTTCAGGTTCTGGATGGGGATGGGGATGGGGTCTACACCGATGATGACTACATCCTGGCCATCAACACCGCCCTGCCCGGGCATCGTGAGGCAACAGAAATCACCTGTCTGAGAAGTACGGCGGCAATTCGGGCTGCAATCTTCCAGCTCATGGAAAGAGAGTGTGCTCTGGTTACGAGCAATTACAAACGGTACTGGGCCGGGGTGCCAAGGAACACCCAGCCTGGGGATGCTTCAACATCGGACACCATCATTTACATCGCCCAGAGAGAACTTCATCCTGATGGCGACGATGTGACTCGGGGCCGCTTTATCCTGACGGCCCCACCCAACCGGCTCTACAGCTTCGTGGATGTCAACGGGGTATCTCAAACCGCTTTGGTAGACAGTTCCTTTGCTTCTGTGATGCTGGCAGCGAGAGTTGCAAGCTTTGCTCAAGCATCAATGACCCTGTTCCGGAAGCAGTTTGCAGAGATGACCAATGAGACCAACTATTCCGATGGGGTGCGTCGGAATCTTTCAGCCAATGGGGTCAATGTAATGACTCAGGTTGGCGGGGCCGCCATGGTCTTTGACGCCTTAACCACGGATAGTTCCGGGGATGCTCGGTTTGAGGAACCTTCTGCCAGCGTTCAGAAGGACCTGGTTACGTTTGACATTATCAGCAACATCAACCGCCAGTTGATGGGTATCGTTCCTGACAGCCCTGCCGACATGGTGGCTGACATTAAGACAGTGATCGGTGGCGTGCTTCTGGCAAGGATCGACAGCGGGGACATAGGCTACTACACCGAATCCGACGGTCAGACCGTCAGGGACATCGACTACTCACAGGACATCGTGGTTTACAAGGATGCTGTGGATGCAAGAACGTATCGATTCAAGTTTTACTTCAACCTGAAGTATCCTGCGAAGAGGTTCTACGGACAGCTCAGCGTTGACATACCCTTCACGGTAGGGTCGTAAAAAAGAAAAGGAAAGGGAGGTAGAGTAAAATGCCACAAACTTGGCCAGTAAAGAATCCCCCACAGACCTTAACCAAAACCTCGCATGGTATACAGATAAAGGTGCGGGGTGTGGTTATTGGGAGTATTGCCAGCTTCAAACCTGGTCCTTGGAGACGAGAGTTTACTCACATCTATGAGCTTAATCCACTGTCTTCCGGGCATCCCGTGGACGTGGTGCCCAACAATCTGAGCGGGTTTAAGATCGCCGTAACACGGTACGACATCTGGACTGCGCCTTTTGAGTTGGTTTTCGGCGGGAAAATGAGCATCTTCGAGGCTCTGGGGAACCAAAACGAGCCTTTTGATGTTTATCAGTACTTCTGGCATCCAGATGGATCCAAAGAGATTTCTGTTTACCGGAACACCTGGATCGAGCAGGTGGGAAGAACCTATGATGCCGGGCGAGACCGGGTGGTTCTGGTGGATGGAAGCTTTGTCTATCTGCGCAAAGATCGTCTCGCTTAAAGAATGCACAGGGGTTCCCAGGTAGGGGATCCCCTTAAAGGAATAGATACACCTAATAAAGGTAAAGGAGGATCGTGATGCAGAAAGACTTTGTTGAAAACCTGAAGAAAAGTTACGAACAAGGATTCTTGGAGGGCATCGTTGAATTTGGGGGGCACACCTACCTTATGCGAACTCTCAACGGAATTGAAAGTCTATGGCGTGATCGCTACTCCATGCTATCTGTGAGCGCTTCATTCCTATCCTCAAGGAAGATTCCCACTCTGGCGGTAGCCATCCGAAAAATTGATGGCAAGGACGTGACAGACATTTTTGCTCCTGATGATGGGGATAAGCAGGACAACGGAACTCCAACTTTCCTCACGGCAGGAGACATCTTTGATACGCCTCAGCTTCTTGCGGCCGAAGAGTTGAGAAAATTCCTCGGAACCCTGCCCGAGAAGGTTATTGACTTCCTGTTTGAGAGTTTCAACACAATCAATAACAAGGTGGAGGAAGTAAAGAAAGAGGTGGTTGGGCAAGAAGCCCAACCCTTTCGTAAAACTGATTCAAAGTGAGGATCCGTACTTGGCTTTGAAGATGAGAATGACCACTGAGCTGAGACTGCTCCCGACGGATCCACGGGTACTGAAGATGACTGATCTCCAGTGGGTGGCTTACGCACGGTTTTACGATGCTATGCAACACCGGAAGGCACGTTTAAACCTGGCCTTATGGACCTTCCTACTCGGTAACAGCACTAAGGATGGGAAGATCATACCTTTCAGCTTCTTCCTTAGTGAGGGGATGCAACAGAACTTCGCTCCACTTCCAGATGAGGTGACAGAGGACCTCGAAAGGGAAAAGGTTCTCACTGATGAAATGTCTAACCATCTTGAAGAGGTTGTGGGGGTTGACATTGACACTATGCTGACTGAGGAAGATCGGAAGCGGATTGCCAACATGGACCTTGAAAAGCTTTTGAAGGAAGAAGAGTTGGCCGGGATAATAGTTAAAAACGAGGAGAAGTCTGGTGGCTAACGACGATCCCATTGCTGCTGCGCAGAACTTGGCCACAGCCTCCAAGATACTCTTGGATGCGGCAAAGGCCTTTTCTGCGGGAATGGCCACTCTTGGGGACTCTGCACAGGGGACGACTAGGAAAGCAGGTGATTTAGAAAAAGTCTTTGCTAAATGGGCAGTTAAGCTGACTAAAAGCACCGATGATCTCGACAAATGCGCTGACTCCTTTGAAAAGGCCGGAGGAAATATCGCAACGATGAAAGATGCTCTGGCACAGGCCAACAATGCCAATAGGGAATCAGAAACGGAACTAGCACGTATTCAATCAACCTTAGCTGATTTTAGCAAGCAAGTAGGGGTAACCCGGGAAGATATTAACAAGCTTCGGGAGGCTTATCTGAAAATGGGGTTTGACGTTCGGACTGAGGCGGAAAAGAACTCAGACTGGATAGCAGCCAAATCCGAAACAGCTGTTACCAGCGCAGCCGGGAAAATGAAGAGCGTCTTGGGCAACTTGGTTCCTCCTGGAATGGAAAAACTTGGTATTTGGGGGGTGATTCTAGGAACCGCTATTGGGGTAGAACAGTATGCGCAGACTACCGCGGCCGGTATTCTGGCCGTGTGGCAACAGCTTTCTCCACAACTTATGACTGGGCTACCTGGAGAAAAACCTTGGTCATACGGCGGAGCCGGAATTGATTTCGATACCATGCAAAAGACCCTGGGGGCCATGTATCAAACCCCCGGATGGCAGATGCTTATGTCTCAGGAAGAGATGGGGGCCATGGCTCAGCAAGCCGGTGTCTACGTTATGGGGAAGGGTGGGGGAATAGATGTTTTCAAGAATATTATGGAGGTCACCAAGCAGGCTGACTATCTCATGGGTAAGGAGTTTGGGAGTACCTTGTGGCGGATTAACAATCTGATGCTTGACTTCGGGCTGAGTGCTGATCAGGCCAGCGGATCTGTTGCGAACCTGGCCGGACTCTTTGCTGGGAGGTTTACTCAGGGCGCCGGGTTGATGGCTCAAATAACCTTTGACATGTCCCAACGGCTTGGTGCTTTGGGAACTAATGCTAAGCAAGTAGGAGCCACCTTGGCTGATTTTACCGCAAACGCTCAAGCCATGGGTGGGGGCTTGGAAGTGGCCAGCAAGGCGACTGAGGGGCTTTATGGCTTCTTTAGAGGGGCTTCCCCAGCGTTCCAGGCTATCATGGGGTCATACCTCCCAGGGGGCGGGGGCGCTCCTAGTCTCGAAAGCATGATGGCTTATCAACAAGCATTGATGCTGCCTAGGAATAAATTCCAGGAATTTATTCCTGCTATGCTCACCGGTATTGCCGGAAGGTTCTTGAATCCAACTCAGCAATCCGAAAGGGAGATGATGTTTGCCTTGGAGAAAGTGGCTGGGCTACCTCCTGAGACTGCCATGATTCTGGCTCACAAGGTTCACGAAGGGGGTATTGCTGGGATTGCCGAGGGGCTCAAACCTGGCTCGGAGGACCTTGAAAAGATCGTAAATGAGCTACAACCAAAGGAATTGGAACAACTGCTCATAGACAAGATTCCCGCATTTGAACAGCTTTTGAAGAATTTCATTGCTCTGCTTATGCGGGATGTAAGTCTGATCACCGAGACATTGACATTGATGCTTTATGCTCTAACTCATCCTGGGGCTATGATGAAAAGGGGGGGTGCCATCTGGGGGAAGTATGCCGAGTTTGCCGGAGCAGATATCAACGCCATGAACGAGATAATAAACGCTATGCCCGAGGCACTAAAGAAACTCTTCCCTGGGCTTAGGCTTTGGAAGGACCTGGATGTTATGGGAGCACCACCTACTCCCGAAAAGGAATATACCCCCGAACCGAAATGGAAGAGTCTGTTCTTTCTCTCTTCCCCTGAGGCGTATTACAATGCGTCTCAGATGGTGGAATGGGCCAGGCACGACGCTTACGGAGCCGCTGCTGAGGAGTATTACAATGCGTCTAAGGTGGTTGGAGCTGCTGGGAGGGCCGGGGCGACCATGTTGCTTGACGCCCAGAAGCAGGGTGGGGCACTTCAGCTAAGTATAGTGCTGACCCCCGCAATGATTTATCAGGTAATTAAACTACTCTACGAGGAGCAAAATCGATAATGGACCTTGGTGCAATAGTTGATGGTGTGCTGCTTAAAGCAGCCGCTTTGGCGCCTTTGCCTCGGATTCCTTTCAGCTTTGGGAGCGTCAAGAGCACCGGTGTCAGTGCCATACCCAAGGTGTTGGACATGATTAACTGTCTGGTGACTCCTGACCAGAAGTTTGTAGTTCGGCTGAACTCCATTAAGAAGGTCATAACACTGAAAATAAACCCTACCGAGCTGACCATTACTCCTTACGTGCGTATTGAGGAAGTCAAAACTGGTGGGGGCAGGACTTACTTCCACTGGCTGGACCAAAACGATCGGGCTGTTGAGGCTTATGTGCTGACGATGAAGGGGACCACTGGAACCTTGCTTCCTAAGAACCCCGATTCTGCTGCCAAGCTTTACACCTACTTGAAACTGAGGGAACTCACACTCGAGCCCTATTGGTTCCGGGATCCCACCACTGGGGTAAAGACACGAAATCAACAGTGGATAATCGTGCGGACTATAGGACTGCCCCTCTCCATAGTGTTTGGTGGTTTCTACCGTAAGCCTATTATGCTTACCGAGAATGCCGCCGGTCAGTATAACCTCACTTGGGACTTTGAGTTTATCATTGAGGCTATGGAACCCGACTTTTACACTCTGAGCAAGCTCGTGGGTTCTAATCTGTTGGTGCCCTCTGTTGCTAAGGCCCTGCTGGATATTGGAGAAGCCGCTCAGATAGTTGCTGGCGGTAATCTCCGGGGGATAGGCGTGTGACATTCAATCCAGACCTAAAGGGACCTGTCTATAGTTATGGACAGAATGTCGGTACTGACAAGGGCAAGCTCCTTCCTACAGTTGAAACGCGCTCTATAAAGATCCGGGTCTTCATTGAGGGGTTTGAGGTTACCGCTCGGTTCTCCTCTATTACCGGGGTGAGGTACACACTAAACAATCCTGGGACATGTACTATAACTCTTGAGTGCCCCAATGATGATTTTGTCACCACCCAGGACGACTGCATCGTTATAGACAATTGGAGACTCAGCCGCGGACATTCGGACTTCAGGTTTGAGAATGACGACCTTGGGTACAAAGCATTCTACCTGGGGCGCTTCGCCAAAATGAAGGTGCCTCAGTGGGTAACTGATCTTGCCGAAGAAACACATATACAGCTGCCCACTCCTTGGTTATACACCTATGGGGTGTACTCCAACATTATTCCCCTGAGCGCTAATGTCAGAGTATTTATAGAATTTGAGGGGGTTTGGTATCACTTGTTTACTGGGGCTGTGGCAAGCCGCAGTTTCACCAGGACTCTGAATGATCGAAACTACATAACTCTGCACTGCTTGGACGCTCTTTACTTCCTGCGTCGTAACTCTCTGCTTAACTCTTCAATGGGGGTTTATGAGTCTGCCGCTTTCCAGAAGATTTCTAACTTGACTCTCCTGCCCGGAAATCCCCTCCAACCAAACGCTGACATAGCCGGAGGGGCTGGATTTGCTTCCGTAGGAACCTCCATGAACAAATTCAGTTTGCCTGGACGAGATTTCATAGGGGCTCTGGTGTTTTCAATTTATGGTGATGTCAACCCTTGGAACGCTTATACCGTCGAGACTAACAGCAGTCCCTACGGGAACAGCTTAAACAGCTTATTCCCCCTCACCCTAAAATACTTTGATACGGAGAGTGGTGATTCTAACAATAAGATCTCCGTCTATCGCAACGCTTTCAACTGCGGACATTTCAACCTAGCCAACATGGTGATAGGTGTAAGCGGGGGAAGCTCCGATGATTTGTATAACACCATCAAGGAAGGGGAGTGGGGTCAGTACGTTAAAAAGTATGCCAACCCCACAGATTGGGAGAGCGTTACCGACAACGTGGTTGTGCCCTCCGACTTGTTAACCCTGAGCGCTCTGGAACAGACAGACACCCTGGCTTACCTATCCCAGGTATCACATATTTCTGACCTTGATTCCGTGCCGCCCGAGAAAGTGATAAACATACTCGGTTTTAACACCAGGTCTGATGGAATATATTCGGCATCCTCCGGAGCCTTGAAAGTACTCCTTCCTGGTAATGTGTCAGGGGCGGCTCTGGACGCTTTAAAGCCCACAGAGTTTGAGATACCCAGCGTTGAGAAATTCTCCGATACCAAGAGGATTGACGTGCTCCGGCACTTTGTAAGTGAAAGGTCCGACTTTGTTTTCTACGCCACACCCAAAGGGGACATTGTGGTGGAGTTCCCTATGTTTGACCAGCCCTTTTTTGGGTCTCCGGATCCACCAAGTAACAATCCCAGCATGGGGAATTCTTCACCCGTATCCCCTAATACCGGACAAGCATGGAGAAGCTACAATAAGAGCGAGTGGACCGGGGCTTACTCCGATATGCTTGACGAGGACTCTCTGGCGAATATGGCGCAGGCTGGATGGTACCTCCCCGGAACCACACGCACCGTGCTCGACGGGCAATGTTGGGGTGTTCTCAACCCTCTAGGGATTCAAGCATCTATCATATTTACTCTACTGGTCAAGCTTGGGTTCAAACGGATCACTGGTGATCCTATGGAATACTTGTTCCCTGTCTCTGCTGATATGGCTCAGGACAAGGCTAACCTAATCCTCAGCAGAACCAATCGGGAACATTACAACGGGTCCATCGGACTTCGCTTCCAGCCTAGGTTCATGCTTAACCGTAACCTTGAGTTGCTGGACGTTGGACGTGCTGGGGTGGTCAAGGATATCAACATGGGGTTGGTAAAAGATACCACCCCAACTTTCAGCATATCTTTGGGTTACATAAGGGAGTGGAACGGGCTGACCCTTAAGGCCGGTAAGAGGGTATACGATGTAGCCTTTGGGGAGGTACTACGGAACATCTGTATTGATTATGGAAAATATTTTGTGGATGGTACTCAGGTCCAACCTGATGAGGAGCCCCCAGTCAGTGTAGTGGGGATATGTAGACCTGCTGGGGCTGTGACTGCTGGGGCTATGACCAGCTTTCTGAACTCAGATTACAGCCCTATTGACCCGGCGGACCATGTTCACATATCTCAAGAATTTGGACCCAATCATCACGGCATTGACATTGCCGCCGAGCTGGGGACTCCCATCATGTCTCCTTACGCTGGGAGGGTTTATCATGTGGGAGTATGGAATGGTGATACAACCTCTTTTGAGGGGAAGGCTGGTAACTTTGTGGATGTCAAAACCGCCAATGGGGCAATCATCAAGTTTTTCCATCTGCGGGACGCCCCAGTTTATCAGCCAAATGACCCGATCGCCGTTGGGGATATTATAGGTTTTGTGGGCATGACCGGTAAAACAACTGGACCACATTTGCATTATGAAACTTGGGCTAACGAACGCACTGTGGTGGATCCTTCACTCTTTACGGGGTAAGATTATTATGAGATTTGGAAGCAAATATGACAAAATATTGATTGGTCAGATAACCGCGGTGGACGCCGAATTGAATCGGGTCAACGTGATCATACCTGAGATTACTGATGAAATGATGGTTCCGCTGAGCTTCCCTTTTGTCAGCAGCATGTCCGGGATCAAGTTCATGCCCCGGTCCGGGGACCAGGTGTTGCTTGGGTTCAGCTCTCACATCGAACCCAGGATTTTGGGGTATGTCCTGGACGCCAATTTGGACAAGATTAACAAGGAGATGAACACTAAGGGGCTAAACTTCTACCGGACCTTGGACCCCGGTGATGTACTTATCTATGGTGGCCGGGGTGAGACTGAGCTGTTCCTCTCCAACGACGGGTTCTTACAGCTGGGGTCTGGTGTAAACAGCATTAAGCTTGACACCTTGAGACGTTGTATTGAGGCCTACTGTGGGACCTTTGAACTGAACACCTACAATGGGGTTACTGCGGTGGGTGGGACGGTTCAGCGGACTATGCCTGGGAGCACTATACCTCAAACCATTCCTGGCATGGTGGAATTTGGGTTTACCATTCAAGGGCTGACCGGAAAGCTTGTGGAGATGAAGGCAGGGAATGTTGTTGACGACCTTGGAATCCCGGAAGCGGGGGATACCGGGCTTAAAGCATTCAGTCTTAAGGTGTACGCCGGAGTCGTTCCGATTGGGGAACTATACTTTGACGGGTTAACCATGGGGGTGACAGCTCCCAATCTTGACCTCGACTGCGGGTTGATAAAATTGGGAGGGGTATTGGCAGTATCTCCCGCTGTGCTTGGAACACCATTGGCTGCTCTCCTGAACTCAATTCTTGCCAATATGGTGAGTCTCTGTGGGGCGGTTATGCCCAAGGACTCGAGTGGCGCCACTACGATTGCTTTGGTTACTGCTCAATTGACCTCTTTGATCGGACAGATCCCAACCATACTTTCAGAGGCGGTGGTTTTAAGATGACTACCCCTGCAGCAGAACCAACGAAAAATTCGATGTACAACTGTCTGAAGCAGTATCTGCTCCAATTGGAGATGAGTGTATTGCAGGCCTTTAAGGCCTTGCTCCTGGGGTACAGGGAGTACTTGGAGACGTACATCAAGCTGTTGTCTCTGGCAAACATAGATTTTAACCTTGAGAGCTATATACTCAACTTGAAGCAGGAGGCAAAAGAAGCTGTGATGAAACAAGCTAGCAACGTTTGCAACGACGTTTTGAAGCTATTACCTGCCATACCTCTTGCCAACTGCTTAGGGGCAGGGAACATAGCTACGGCCCTTCGAAAGGGAGAGAAAAAGATGAAGGCCGGGCTCTTGGGTTCCACAAATTCCGGGCCTGGCGGGAAAAGTGATGTACGGACTCGGTATGAGATTTCTGTGAAAATTGGGAAAGCACTAGCAGATGACTTACAAGAAACACTGGACTACATCGACTTTCTAATAGGTCTTATAGACGACGCCATCGCTGCTAAGGCTACTCCGGGTGGGGTATAATATGGCAAGAACCTTTAAAATGGTAAATGGGGATTTTGTGAGGGACAAGGCCAATAACCTGGTGACTATAGACAACTTGAACTTGCTCAAACAGCACGTCCACCAGGCTATAATAGAGGCCACGCAAATAGACGATATTGCACAACTTACAGTTGATGAGTTACAGGATATTACGTCAAGCATTCTCTACGCGCGTATATTTTCCGCCCTCACTACTTTGGAGAGCTTACTTGGGATTGGTGATGTGAGTAGGACTGCGGATGAGCAAATCGGTAGTATCGATGCCGTGCTCGCCCAGCGTGATCCTAATGATCACCGGACATTCAAGTTCTTCGTGGCTGTGTCAAGTGTTGGTGGGGGGGATATCCAGTTGTCTGGTGCAATAGGAGGAATAGAATAAATGGCTAGATCAAGGGCAGAGTGGGCAACTTTTATCCAGGCCCTTATCCTGGCGGTGGATACCAACTTTGATGTTGACTTTGGGGACATCAATGGGGTGTTTGTCCAACCCGAATCTATCATACTCTCCGGGCTTGACTCAGAAATCACTCGGTTGAGTTCAATCATCGACATAATGAACAACTACACATCAATGACCGACGATGAATTCCAGGCGGCTCTGGGGAACTACATGCTGGTACTCCTGCAGGGAACCTTAGCTACCGGCCAAGTATACTTTCAAACATCCAATCTTAGCGCCGATGTGACTATCCCCGCTGGGTTTCCTGTGGCAACCGATCAAAACTCCTATGGACGGAATGTTGTGTTTTACACAACTAAACAAGTGAAGATGCTGGTGGCAAACGCTTCCCTCTATTTTAACGCCACCACTAATCTATACGAGATTGCCTGTGACGCGCAATGCACCATTGCTGGGAGCGCTGGTCGTGTGCCCGGAGGAGCCATTACGGTTCTGATGCGTGCACTCCCTGGCATCACCAGTGTGACTAACAAGACTGCTTTCACCAGTGGTGGGATGGATGTGGAATCCAAGGCAAGAGCCATCCGGCGTTTGAAGGGGTTCTTGAAAAGTTCCGGTTCACTGGCTCTCAAGTATGGGCTTGTCAACAGTCTTCTCCTTTACCTACAGGATGTGATTGTTGCTGGGGCTAGGGATAAAGGATTCCAGAGAACTTCTCATGAGAGTGGGGCGGTGGATGCTTATGCCGTAGAGGTAACCGACCAACAGGTAACTGACTACTTTAGAGTTGGTTATCACAATCTTGAGGACTGCGCTTCTAACGAAGTTTGGATATTCCAGAACCAGCCTGTGGATGAACTTGCTCCTCTTTCTGTTGTGATTAACGGGGCAGACCACTTCGACTGGTTTGAAATTCAGAAGGATGTGGATAGCGCCTATGCTGGGTCGGTGAGGGCGAAGGACATTCTTAAGGTTCTTCCCACTCATGTAATCGACTTGAACAACCAGATTGGGCAGTATGCTGTGGTGACCTACAATTACAACTCCATGATTGGCAGGCTGCAGCAGATTTTCACGGCAGATGACAAGTCCGTCTTTGGCAGGGATTTCCTGATGCGTGAGGCAATTCGCGTCGATGCTTATATCAACGCCACCATAACGGCACTGCCCGGATACGATCCAACAACTCTCGCTGGGGTGGTGTATAGTGCCATCTATGCCTATGTTAACTCTCTAAGCATTGCAGATCCTCTGGAGATAGCTGACGTTACCTTTGTGGTCATGAGCTTTGCTGGAATGGACAATATCACTTACCAGGACTTTAGGTTGGTCACCGAGACTCCGGGAACTGTCCATGATGTGTTTCCTGCAAGCCGGCAGTGTCTGCGGGTTTTGAACTATAACCTGATTGTGGTGACCTAAAAATGATTTTAGCTCAAAACGATCAAGTGACTATTTCGATTAGCGACGATGCAATCGACTTCAGCCTTTATGATTCAATGATGAAATTCTTTCAGGCCAGTGGGTGGTACATGAAGGCCACTTGGATCCTGCCCTACAGGTTTGTGGGGAAAGAGATTACTGTGACTGTTACGGGGCAGGTCGGAGTTGGTTATCGGATGGTCATAGGAGATCAGGAGTTTGACTTTTTTGGTTCCATCTCCGTTCCAATTGCAGCGGGAACCTTGCAGAGCAAGATCGTGGACATCTCCATTTATGACACGGCATTCTCTCTAATTGAGAATGTGACTGTGGCTTTTCCCTACTACATTGTATTTGTCTATGTTATGTCCTACATGATTCTACAGTTGTGGGGTCAACTGGATAAGACTAAGTATGGTTGGTATCTGAAGGACAACCAACTCTACTCCAACTTCTTGCAGGAGCACTTTGGGGGGCTAACCGACTTCACTAGAGAGGCGCCTTGGGATTCTGACGAATACCGGGAAGCACTGACTCAGTGGGTTGACAGCTTTATGAAGTATCCGGCCATCAAGCGTGGTTTTGTGCAGTGTGTCAACTCTCTGCAATATAAGGACTGGATCGAGGCCAGGCTTAACACTTGGCACACTTCAATGGGGTACACCAAGATGCCCACCATCGACAAGTGGGTCAATGAGAAGGGGTCTTAAATGCCAATGTTTGACGATACTCATAGGACTTTCCTATTGGATGGAACCTTGGCTCATCCAGACCTGGGTGTCACCGCACTGATACGGAACTTGGGTCCAAGTCACCTATGCGAACTCTACAACTTCCAAGCAAGAATAAAGAATTTATCCACAGAACCCATCGGCGTCAGTTTATACTATTGGGTGGTTGATGAGATCACCCACGGGTTCATCTTTATGAGCCAGTCGGATGCTTTTACCCTTGCTCCCGGTGTGGAGCAGTCAATAAGCATGAAGGACTACGTTTTCAGTCCTTATGACTACTTCTATGTTTCCGTGATCGTGACAGATTGGGGTGAGCTTACCCAAGCACGGCTTGAAATGCATGACTGCATCCTGACGACACCCAATGACCCGCTGTTGATGCAGAGGACGGGGTGGCTACTGAACGATGACAGTTCTTTCAATGTGGGTTATTTGAACCGGGTCTTCATGGACGCCCGGCTGCGAAGGAATGTCTATGGGGAGACTTTGACTGTGGATCCAACACCTGGAGCACACACGGCAACCTTCCTTCGGGAAGCCAATGGGAACATCTACCAGATGGTTGTCTACAAGGATGGTGCGGTAATTCCTTATGGGGCAGATGGGTGGTGGTTGGCCACCTCCCCCAGCACGATTGAAATTGCCAATGCTGTCTATGATCCTGCTTCTACTTACACCGCTGACTACTACACGAGCGATACCAGCTTCCGGTTTTCGGATTCAAAGCTCGACCTTGCCAAGAATGAGATATCCGTGCATTCACCCCTGTGCGAAAGGCAGGGTTACTACTGCAACGATATTCTCGACGGACTTAACCGCTATTATGATGTGAATGGTAATGTGGCGGAGATTGTGGACGTGGATGCCTGGGGGCGAGGTGCTCCTGATATTATGCAGGTGGGTTTTGCCTTTAAGCTTTCCGGGGATTTGACGTGCACCGCTGATGGGGATGTCCTCTCCTTGCCTTACACTCGGGGGCAGATCATGGAATTTGACTTTATCCCCTTGGCTACTGACGACACCGTGATTCCCGATTTTGCCATGGGGCTAGTACTTAACGGCATATCTGATGGGGTAGCCGCACACACTGCGGTTTACCAGGATGGGGTTTTACTGGTTCAAGGGGTGGACTGGGATTTCATTTCCACCTCCGAGATTGGGCTTTATGCCTATACAGCGACATCTTTATATTCCGTCAGCTACCAAACCCCCTCTGGGGTTAAGCAGATTGATTCAACCAAGGCCAAGAAGGTGCTGTTCTTCGGGGGCATTGATCCTGTGTTCACCTACTTCCCTTGGCGGTATGCACAGCGCTTCTACGCTGAACACGGCCAGACCCTTAAGACTCTGGGGGTCAAGCTGAGTGTAAGCGGGTTTGGGGACAAGCTGTACTGCGATATAGTGAATCTGCCTGTAAATGTTTTGCTTCTGGCCAGCCAAACTCAGTCTAATGCGGGGACTCCAGCTGCATATCCTAACGGCAGAATCGGACAGACCTTTTTGAGCAATGGAGAATGGCTGGAAGGAATTACCATAAAAGCTGCTCTTACTGGAAACTTTAGCTCCTGTCAGTTTGCACTGGAACTTTACACCACCAGCGCCGGCCTGCCTTCCTCTCTTTTGATGACCTCCCGGACCATGACTTTTGTAGAGCCAAACCCAAGCCCCAACGGGACACCGCGGGAAGTTTATATTCCGATGCAATACCAGATGCCAGCCGGGACCCTGGCCTTTGCCGTCAAGCCGGTTGGCGGTGATGTAGGGTTTCTTTTTATCCAGTATAGTACAACAGACCTTTATTCCGGTGGCACCTACATTTACCGGGATAATTTTTCTCCATACAGCTGGCACATTAGATCAGATCGCGATTTATATTTCAAGATTTATACATTGGTCTGGGGAAATCTGCCTGATCCTTCTTCAGTTGTCGCCACAAGTAATAACTTTGCCACGGCTGGTTCTCCTTCCAACTTCACTTTTACTTTTACTGCGTGCCACCTGAATGTGGGATATTACGCTTTCATTCTAAGACCGGACCGGCTGACTCCGCAAGATGACTCATGGGGTGTCTCCGTGCTTCACAATTGGGCAGATTCTAGAAGATATGGGTATGGGCAGATTACTTGGACTCAGGACTATACGACCATGCTTTGGAGTATTGCTTATAACGCTCTCTACAATGACACGCACACGCTTCAGGGACCGCGGCCTTGGGAAGAGGTTCAATACAACATGGGTGTGGTCTTTGACGGTAATCGGTCACAGGTGATCGCAACGGTGGTATTTGATGACCCTTGTGACCCTGCCGCTCCACCAGGAACTTCCAATATATCACTGGCATTTGGGGGAACTTCTTATAGCAAGGTAGGGAACACCTTTACGACCCATGCATCAATAAATTTGGCGGCTGTCCGGGTGCGCCTGTGGCATGGGCAAGGAGTCACGGATACTCTTAGGTGCAAGATTTACCCCGTGGACACCTACGGACTTCCCAACGATGCTGTGACTCCTCTGGCCATCAGCACGAATGTTTATGACCCCACATCTCCTCTCTACGGGACTTACAGGACTCTATTCAGTTTTGAATTTGGCGGAAACACTCTTCCAGCCGGAACTTACGCTTGGGTTTTGGAGAGGACGAGTGGGGTATATAACAAGAATGCTTTTAACATTTTTACATCACCCGTGCCTCCAGTCCCCAACTATGTTCCTGTCTACCCTACAGTCCCTGCTTTGGTCGCACCTTACACAGATTATCCTATTGAGTGGGGTGCTTCCTACCTTAGGGCTGTTCCAGGGGGGTCGTGGGACCCACTTATTGGGCATGGAGAAGGGTGGATTATAGAGTATGAGGTGTACAAATTTGTTTAAGGTGGTAGGCGATGGCTTATAGCATTTCAGGAAGAATAACCGGAGCAATCAAGGCCAATGTCCTGGTCTCCTTGAGTGGCATTGCCACCGCCGTGACCAATAGCTCCGGGAACTACATCTTCAATAATGTGGCCAGCGGGACTTATTGGGTTGCCCCAATAATGAGTGGTGTGGTCCACACTCCAAATAGTCAGAAGGTTGTGGTCAGTGGGGCGAATGTGTCTGGTGTCATCTTTAGTAATGTTTCCATGCCCGGGGATGCTTTCACTATTGCTGGCACGATTACGAGCGGTGGGTCACCTCTGGCTGGAGTGGAAGTCTTCCTGACCGGAGCGAACACCGGATACTGTATAACGAATGGAGCCGGACAGTATGCCTTCTCCTTCCTCGAGGGTAAGCAGAGCTACACCATAGTTCCATCCCTGGCAGGGTACCATTTTACTCCTGTGAGCCGAATTGTCACACTTGAGACTACTATAGATCAAAGCAATGCCAATACTCTTGCTTATGGGAATATAGATGGGATTACCCATCGGGATGCCCTCAAGTTCAACAGCACAGGACAGACCCTTTATGGGGTGGACATAGGGATCAACACCGCTGGAGTTTCCCAACACTTTGTGCTTGAGCTTTACGACACTCACTTGGTCGGTGGGATTTATATGCCCAATCACCTGCTGACGACTTTCCCCGAGCAAGTGTCCCCCGCGACCGCCGGTAACTATGTCCTGCACGTGGATACTGGGGTAAAGATCTTACCCGTTGGGGTATTGGCAATAGCTCTTAAGCCTGTGAATGCAGGTCCACCCTTCCTGCAACTTTGTGGAATTAACGATCCGGGGAATCCCAACATTTATTGCAGGGCTTCCTACAATGGGAATAGTTGGAGCAATCATCCAGATGACTATCCGTACTCTGTACTCTTTGTCGGTGGTGATCTGGGTACTGAAGATTTCACAGCTGCTATATCCACCACTTACAGCATTTCCGGTCAGGTGACTGGAAAGGTCAAGGATGGGGTTACCATGACCCTGTCCGGTGATGCTTCGGATGTGACCGTAACCGCACCTGATGGTTCCTACAGCTTCAGCGGACTTAACAACGGGAGCTATGTGGTGACTCCATCTCTTGCTGGTGGCTATGGGTTCAGCCCAGTCAGCACGCCTGTCACCATAGTTGGAGGGGATGCTTTTGGTGTGGACTTCGTGGACTTCGGGCTCTACAGTATTTCAGGGACCGTCAGCGGTGACACAGTACTGGGAGTCTCAATTGCTTTGACCGGGGCGGATACTGGGGGGACCACAACGGCTTCCGATGGCACCTATAGCTTTACAGGTCTTGCCAATGGGGCTTACGTAGTCACTCCTTCAGCTGCCGGGTACACCTTCGATCCCGCCGACCGAGCACCTGTGATTGCGGGGGCGAACATTGCGGGGCAGGACTTCGTGTCCTCACGTCTTGCAGGGTTTTGTAGCATTGAAAGAACCGGTTATCGCCAAACCGACAATGCCCCCTTTGCCGGAGTGGGCGGTGAACCCACGGTTTACGGGTCCTACGTGAGAAGATTCTTTGCTGGGGCTATTAACGACACCACCAAGAAGAGCATTGAGTTCATGGATAGGACGAACTTTCCCTATTGGAAACCTATATGCAACAGCTTGGTATCAGAGCAGGTGGTGTTCTTGCCATCAGGGCCTAATTACATCTGTACTCTGCTAAACAGCTTTGATGGCGACTTGACCAAATGCGTGCTTCTCCGCAACGGGATTTCTATACCACAAACTTGGTGGAGTTTCTCTGGGGGCAACCAAGTGGTCCTTGACGCGGGTGAATACGACAGCACGGCAACTTACGAGTTCAGATATGGGGCGCTGATCCAGGCCGAATTCATCGTAGATGTTTCTTCTCTGGATGCCATTCCTCAGCTATACTATCTGCCTTATGTGGACATATTTGTCGCAGGCAATGCAGTTGAGGACAATGTGGTAAAGACGGAGCAGATCATTTTTGACAGTTTTGGGAAAGGGACTTTGAAGTTCGTTTCCAACAATGATCCTGGGGATGTCACCATCACCCGCACCCTAAACGGGAATCAGCTTGTGCTACCAGCTTCCGCCATCCAGATGTTGGTGGATGATCAGATAGTCATCGATCCCGTTTATTATAGCAACCAAGCGTACTATTCGGTTGTCTACACGGCACAGATCTCTCAGGTGCAGAGGTATGCCGACTACTCCTTGGAATGGAGCTATCAATATGTAGAAGGCTCCTGGTCACCCTATACAATATGGAACGGAAAGGACTTCGTTCCTTCCAGGTACTATGATGTTATGTTGGGCAATGGCTTTGTCAATGCGGTAAAGCTACGCATCACTTTCAAGAATGTGGTGAACAAGGATATGGTAAGTCTAAGAGCCGTGGGAATTTACAATCTCAGCCCCTACGGCTGGGACATGGGAGGTTAAGATGGTTGACAGGAACAATTTTCCAAACGGCGTCCCCCAGACCGGGCAGGACTTTGGTTTTGAAAGCAAGGCTCGGATTGAGGACCACCAGAGATTGCAAATTGACTCTTTCCAGGTAGGGGTCATATCAGGCTTTGACTGCTCTGTGGTGGCTGACACCATTCAGGTTAATCCAGGCAGTGGGTACACCGGGGATGAGGATGTCGGAAGCAAGATAGCCGGAGCCACTGTTGGGAGCTTAAGCGCGTACGGTTCCTATGTCAAGCTTACCGCACCACAAACGGTGTCACCGAGCGGGGGGTGGGTCGCTGGGACTACCTACTACGTGAGCATCGTGGTTAATGCGGCGGCTACCGTAATCCGTCCGGATGATGATAAGAACCTGCAGACCGTCCGGGTGGATAACTCTCACCAGGAGGCGGTTGCGGAAATACTCTCCTTGGCCAATTACAATGCTCTGACGGACGATCAGAAGCACCAGCGTCTTCGGGTGGCAACTGTTGCGTGTCTCACCACTGCCCCTGGTGTTACGGTAACCATCAGCTCTTATTGGCAGATCTCGAGGGTGAAGACCTGTACAAGAACCAACAATGTGACTGGTGTGGAAGTGGCCAAGATAGTGTCAAGCACTCCACAGGGGGTTGGGAATCTGGACTACGTGCTTACTCTTACTCCGGGGAGTCCTCCTACTTACCAGTTGCGGTATAAGTCTCCCGCAACTGGGGATGTTTACGGGGCACTAGTCACTCTTACTGGGGATGGGTACTACACTCTGGCCTCTGGGTTTGGGTACACCATCAAGGTTCTGGTGACCTCAAGCTTCCTGAACCAGGTGGCAAGTCAGAACGATACTATGACCATATACGACCTTTTTGAGCCTGGGGTGCAGCCTGCTTCCGGGGCTGACCGACTGCTTCGGGGCTATCAAGGATCTGGGCTGCCAACTGAAACCAACCCCTTGGGTTTGACAGTGGGCGATCTGGGCGGGGCTGGAGCTCCTACAACCGCACTGGAAGAGCACAGGTTGCTCCAGCATGATGCAGGTGTCATAGGGACAGCTTTAACCTTGAAGCCCTCTATTACTGTTCGGAGACCTCTTGACTTTGACTACATCAGCATCATCGGGATGACCGGGAGTGAGAAATTCTTTGTGGCCGGAAAGGAGTATAGCGGTATTCAGGGTTCGGAGGAACCGGCTGTTGGGCCGAACACCATCATGTTTGACGACCATGTTACGGACAACATGACTTTGTGGGAGGTGGCTTTAAACGCCAGCGGGAAGCTGACGCGCAACGCCCGTCTGGTGGTACAAACCCCTGTTCAACCAAATCTAGCAGGGGTTCTTCCTGTGTTCCTGCGGCTAACCACAGACTTTAGCCTTGGAAATCACCAATTGTTCTACAGTAAGACTTACGATTATTTGCAGTTCGACGGTGGAGAGCCCGTATTCCTCCGGAAAGGGGCATCACAATCCTATGTTCTGCATGGTGGGGTGGACTCCGACAATGATATCCTAATCGTCTATGTCGATCGTGCAGCTTTAAACACCAACTCGGTAGACAAATCAGACACCTGGACAGTCGGGAAACCCGCTTTGGATACCAATCTCAACTGCGTTCTTTGCACCGTTGTTTCTTTCGGTGACCAATTGCTTGGGGAACTTTCACCCTGGCTTACGAGCATAGCCCTTGATCTGACTGGAAACAATGACCGGAGGTCTTATGGAACCACCGGAGGCAAGGACCTTAATCG
>Ga0315282_10005654_pt1 | contig 21225 bp, 17 predicted proteins | sample YL17G07_20_MG_FD_203693 | JGI IMG/M metagenome (GOLD analysis project Ga0315282, IMG submission 203693) | Sediment microbial communities from Yellowstone Lake, YNP, Wyoming, USA - YL17G07_20 | ecosystem: Environmental > Aquatic > Freshwater > Lake > Sediment | place: USA: Wyoming | collected... | reverse complement strand
CTGCAGGCCTACTACAATTGTCGCCGGAGACACTCAGCTCTGGGCTACTTGAGCCCGGCCGAGTACGAGAAGCAGTTGAGAAAACTCACTTAACTGCGTGTCCACGCTATTGGGGGCAGTCCGGATTTCGGTTATGTCCCGCGCAGTCCCGCGCCGTCCGAGGTCATGTCCCGCGCCGAAACAGTGCTGGGCGATTGCTTTGACTGGCTGGCAAGGCGCGAGGCCGATAGCATTCACGCGGTCGTTACCGACCCGCCGTACGGTCTTCGGGAGTACAGTGAGCCGGAGAAAGCTAAGCTGCGGGCCGGGAAAGGCGGAGTGTGGCGTCTCCCACCGTCATTTGACGGCTGCACGCGGAGTCCTCTGCCCCGGTTCACGGTGCTGACACAAGAGGACCACGCGGCGCTGCGCGATTTCTTTGCGCGCTGGGCAACACTCGTGTATCGGGTGCTCGTGCCGGGCGGGCACGTGTTTGTCGCGACGAATCCGCTGGTGTCCCACCTGGTCTATGGACCGATGATGGAGGCGGGGTTCGAGAAACGGGGCGAGATTATCAGGCTGGTGCAGACGCTGCGGGGCGGTGACCGGCCGAAGAACGCTCACCGGGAGTTCTCAGAAGTGACCGTGATGCCGCGCTCGGCCTGGGAGCCGTGGGGACTGTTCCGCAAGCCGTGCGAAGGTCGTGTGCAGGACAACCTCCGGAAGTGGATGACCGGCGGACTGCGACGGGTGTCGTCTGAGCAGCCGTTTGCGGATGTCATCAAGAGCGCACCCACGAGGAACGGCGAGCGCCTAGTGGCGCCGCACCCGTCCCTGAAGCCCCAAGCTTTCATGCGGCAGATAGTCCGCGCCGCCTTGCCATTGGGCAAGGGAGTGGTCCTCGACCCGTTCATGGGCGCAGGTTCGACTATCGCCGCTGCCTGCGCCGTAGGCTACCAAAGCATCGGCATCGAGGTTGACCCGGTGTTCTTTCGGATGGCGCAGGAGGCGATACCGAAACTCGCAGTCCTGTGCGTCAATGGAGAGGCAGGACCGCTGCGCCCGGGAATTTCCGGGGACACAGTAAACGACTTTACCTCTTTCGGATTCGGAGAGGCGCTTCCTGGCAAATGCTGGCCAACGGCTGACAGCCGACGGCTCACAGCCTACGTCGGCTTGCGGGCCGGTGGCGTTTGGACGCGGGTTTGTCCGAAGCGAAGGGCAGGATGCCTTGGGTGTTCTGTGGCTTTTCGGGCGGCAGGGCTTCCCGAAGCACGTAGTCGCGCGGGCCTTGGGCAATGGTCTTGCGCTCCATGGTCGTGACCTTGGCCCCAAAGCCTTCAAGGAACTGGGCAACTGACTTGCGGTTGAAGCCCGGTACGCCGAGCTCGTGCAACTCTGCGCACATCGGGTCATCGAGCGTGAAGGCGGGCCAGCCTGCCTTCCTGATACGCTTGGCCAGAGCATAGGTCTTGCTGCCCTTGGGCGCAAAGGGTATGAAGATGAGGTCGGCCAGGGCGCAGGCAATCCAGTTGCGCTGAACTACGTTCGGCCTGAGCGTGCGCGTTACGTCCGGTTCGACGACCGAGAGCACGAGCAACTCGTTCGCCTCAGCCCGGCGGAAGTACTCTTTCTTCTCCGGGATTTTGTCGAACGGCGGGTAGAACCGGTCGCGCAGGTACGACTCGAAGGTCTCGTGTGCCAGACCTTTGGCTGTGAACATCGTCACGGTATGGTTGTACCGCCATAAGCCCAGCCGGAAGACTTCGGTCTCCAGCGTCGAATGCCAGCCGCCGATGTAGTTGAGTTCGTACTCGCGGATGGTGAAGAGCAGTTGGTTGGTTGCCATCAAGGCCTTGCCGCCGCTCTGGTCCGAGCAGACCGCGGCCATGGTCAGCCGGTCCAGCAACTCAAGCGGGCCGTGAAAGTACAGCCGCTCCGGCGCTTTGTCGCCCAAGCACTCAGCCAGCCGCCTCGGGTAGCCCTTGTCCCCGCGCTTCAGGACTTGATATTCCATAGCTTCAGCGCGGCGGCGATCTCTGTGTAGAGGCCTTCTCGTTGGTCGGCAGCGGCAGCACCTCCACAACGCGGTGCTCTGGCGGCAGACCGCGCCGGACTCATCGTTTACGCCGCATGGGCCGGTCTGATGTCATTAGTGAACTCAGCCACGTCGCGCTCGCCTTGCCACTCGCTCGGCGGTCGAACAGCACAAGCTCCTGGTCGCGCGGCGGCGACGACACGGCCAAGTCGCGCGGCAGGTCAAACCTCCGGCCAAGTTCCCGGACCTCGGCATCGCCGTGCGAGAAGGACCGCCCCTTAACTGCATCCCGAACCATGCGCCGCATCATTGCCACTATCTCTGCTTTGAGGTCCTGGGTCACCCAGAATGGATAGGGCAGGCGTTCGAAGTCCTTGCTCTGTATGTTCCTCGTGTGGTTGATTACGTCCTTAAGCAGCTTCCTGCACAGTGGAGAAAGCGCCCAGGCCATGATGTAGAGAAGCTCGTCCTGGCTGACGCCGTTCCGAAGGAACGCGCAGGGCGCGCCGCTGTCCAGGATGTAACCGGCGGGGAGATACCGCACGTCCAGCGTGTCCGATATGAGCCTCCACGTCAGCCCCTCACGCTTGAAGTACGGCTGGCCGCCAACGCCGTGCAGGTACCAGTTGCCGTTCTTCTTGAACGTCAGGACCGCTTCCCCATCGTTCTTCCAGTAGATGGCGTGCGTCGGAGGGGAGTACACGATGGCACTCACCGCCTTGTTGTAGTAGCAGTAGTCAGGGTGGGGTAGTGCTACGCACCACGGCTCACGACGTTCGACCGCCCGCACATTGCGTCGCGTCGCGCCCGCCGCCTCAAGCTCCCTGATTTCCGAGACGCGCTCTGGTGGGACGTACCCAAGACGCGCTCTGGCCGTCTCCTTTGCCAAGGTAATCGGGTCGTCGAAGAACTCAAAGCGATACGGCTCAACCACTCGTCCATCTGATATCCTCCGGACGAAGAGCTCGTTCTTTCCCACCGTCATTCCGCTGGTGGCAACCACGAACTCTCCTAGTGTCGGCCCCGTGAAGCAGCGCGCCAAGTCGTCGGTTATCGTCCACGAGAAGTTGCCGGTAAGCTCGATTTCGTCACGCAGCACGGGCCTCCCGTCGACGACGACCTCGTCCGTTCGACCGGCGCGCTCGAAATCGAGTACCACGGTCGGATGCTCGGTTTCGTTCGAGAAGTGGTCGAGTCTGCTCACGTCTGCGTGCCCACGCGACATCAGAAGTCGTCTCAAGCCACGCATCGTCCTGATGGTGAGGAAAGTATCGGAACATATGAACAGCAGATGCCCGCCCGGTCTCAACAGATCCAGGCTCTTGACGATGAAGAAGGAGTACGTTTCCTTCTTTATCTTCTCACCGTGTCTGAAGCCGTACGCCCCGTCGAGGATGTCCTGGATCCTGGGGTCGAGCGTTCCTCCAAAGGGCGGGTTGCCAACGATGTAATCGAACGTCCGCGGGCGGAGACTTGCCTCGAAGATGGTCCGGGCGGGCGGGTGCTCGCCGCCAAAGAAGCAGCGGAAGAAATCACACCGGCGGAAGTTGTGCGTAGGCGGGCAGTAGCCCCACTTTTCATGGATGCTGGCAAGGCACCGCCCGTACAGGTCCTCATCGATTTCCACACCGAAGACGTTGTTCTCCAGGACCGCTCGGAGTCGCTCCCGAATGTCCCCGGAGTAGAAGAACAGGAATCTCTCGATTAGGGGGATGACGAATGACCCGTCGCCCATGCTCGGCTCCAGGACCCGGTCGGACTTTCGGAACGGGATGGCCGCGACCAGGCTTCGAGCAACGCCCATCGGAGTCAGAAACTGCCCAAGTTGCCGCTTCTTTACTCGGCTGGTCTTGGCAATGCTCATCGTAGGTTCAGCGCCGCCTGCGACTCCGGCGTCACCTCGTAGCGTCCGAGTTTCTCGTAGTCTTGAACCTTCTTTCGCAACTCGGTGAGCACCCGCCTCCGATTCACGGCCAGCCTCCGTTCACCGTCTTCCAGGAGCTCCATGAGCTTATGCACCTTCTGTCCCACGGTCCGGCGGGCCGGCCTAGCGCCCGCGTTCATGGCATCGAAGAACAATCTGGCTTTCAGCATTATCTGGCCCGGACCCGAGTCAAACGTCACGTAGTCGAGATAGTCCAGTAGGTCGACAAAGAACACCTGGGATTCGATTGGCTCGGCTATCTTCAGCTTCACAATCAGCAGGTAGTAGGAGTCGATTCGCTGGCTGAGCAAGGTCCTGAGCAGTTTCTTCAGGGAAACGACATTCGGTTGCCCGTTCGTATCCGATACGCCGGTTTTGACGTTGACCGGGTGGAAAATCCCGTTCGACTCGACCCAGATGTCCGCCATCGAACGCTTGAGCGCCCGCCCTCGGGCGTCGCACTGGTGTCTCGTTACGAAGTCCGACGCGGTTATGGCCTCGGCCGTGGTCTTCTCCTCAATCAGGCCGGCGATGTCATGGCCCGCTTCTTTTCCTGTGACCCGGCTGGCAAAGTACGGTTTTCGGATTTCCTCGGCCCAGAATGCGGTCACCTTGGTCAATATGCGTTTCGCGAGCTTGTCGTCAATCATCCAGTTGTCCTGTCATTGTTCTGTTGGTCAGGAATCCGCAGACGCTGTCGCGCCGGCCGCCGAAGATGGTCGAGGTCTTCTCATACCGGACGCGACTCGTGTCGAGGCCCATCTGCTTCATGGCGGCCTGGATGATGGGTTCGACCGCCATCTTGAGGTCTTCCTCAGTCTGCGCGCGCGAGGCGGCATCGAGGACCGACCTGGCGATACGGTCGGTGTTAATCTGCCAGTGCTCTTTGGCCGGGCTCATGGGCGCGGCACCACGCGGGTGTTTCTGCAGTCTCTGCGGGTCAACTCAGCCACGCGCTACTATGCCACAGACTCCCGTCCGGGTCAAGCGCAACGCAGGTTACGCGACTTCGAGCGAGACGACGTCGCGGCAGTTTTCTCTGAGGATGGCTGGGTCCAGGCCGTAGGCAGTCCAGCGGTCCAACACCATGTGCACGAGGCAGCGCAGGGCTTCGGCTCGGTACTGCGGCATGGCGAAGGGTGCCTGGCGGTCGGCGCGGGCTAGGGGTTCTTTTCTTCGGACAGGAGGCGGGTGAGTTCGACGAGGAGGTTGAGGGCTTCAAGCGGGGAGAGGCGATTGACGTCCACGGACTGAAGACGCTGAAGCACCGGGTGTTCGGGCGGAGCATCCGCGGCCAGGGGCAGGTCAGTTGGGACGAGTCGCGACAGGCTGACTTGTTCGCCGCGCTCGAATCCGGCGAGGACCTGACGGGCGCGTTCGATGACCGCTTTGGGCAGGCCGGCGAGTTTGGCCACGGCGATGCCATAGCTTTTGTCGGCCGGACCCTGCTTGAGCTTGCGCAGGAAGAGGACCTGGTCCTGGTGCTCGCGCACGGTGAAGCTGTAGTTGCGGCAGCGGGGAAGCAGCATGGTGATGTCGGTCAGCTCGTGGTAGTGGGTGGCGAAGAGGGTCTTGGGCCGGTTGGAGCTTTGGGGTTGAAGCTGGCCGTGGAGGTATTCGACCGCGGCCCAGGCAAGGGCCAGTCCGTCGTTCGTGGAGGTGCCGCGGCCGACCTCGTCGAGGATGACGAGGCTGCGGGTCGTGGCGTTGTTCAGGATGTTGGCGGTCTCGGTCATTTCAGCGAGGAACGTGGAGACGCCGCGCGACAGGTCGTCGGACGCGCCGATGCGGGTGAAGACTTTGTCCACGACGCCGATGCGGGCTCGTCTTGCCGGAACGAATGAGCCGACCTGGGCCATGATGGTGATGAGCGCGACCTGGCGCAGGTAGGTGGACTTGCCGGCCATGTTCGGGCCGGTGAGGATGATGATTTGCTGGTCGTCGGTGTCGAGGCGGGTGTCGTTGGCGATGAACTGTTCGGCGAGCATGGTCTCGACCACCGGATGGCGGCCGGCGTCGATTTCGAGAACCGTGGAGTCGTCCACCACGGGCCGGGCATAGCCGCGCTCGCGGGCGACCTGGGCCAGGCCGGCAAGGGCATCGAGCTCCGCCAGGAGCGAGGAGAGCGCAAGAATGCGGCTCGTCTCCCGGCCTACGCGGCGGCGCAGTTCGCAGAACAGGTCGTACTCGAGGCGCTTCATGCGGTCTTCGGCGTTCAGGACCTTGGCTTCGTATTCCTTCAACTCAGGCGTGATGAACCGTTCGGCATTCAATACGGTCTGTTTGCGCAGGTAGTTCTTGGGCACAGAAGCGAGATAAGACTTCGTGACCTCGATGTAGTAGCCGAAGACCGAGTTGTAGCGCACGCGCAGGTTGGGGATGCCGGTGCGCCGGCGTTCGCTGTCCTGCAGGCGGGCGATGAAGGACTTGGCGTCGGCGGCCAGGGCGCGGAGTTCGTCCAGCTCGGGATTGGCGCCTGAGCGGATGAGCCCGCCTTCGTTCGTGGCCAGGGGCGGGTCGTCAACGAGCGTTGCCGAGACGTCCTGCACCACGCCTGAGAAGTCTTCGATGCCGTCCCGGATGCGGGCGAGCAGCGAGGCGCTCGAACCGGAGAGCAATTCCCTTGACTTAGGCGTCATCGCAAGCCAGTTCCTGAGCCCGATGAGGTCCCGGGCATGGCAGCGTTCGAGCGCGACGCGGGAGCTGACCCGCTCGAGGTCGCCGATGCCGGAGAGGACGGTCTGTACTTCGTTAAGCCGGGACTCAGGCGCGACCAGTTCGGCAACCGCTTCCTGCCGTTGATTGATTGCCTGGACGTCGAGCAATGGCGCGAGGACCCAGCGGCGCAGCAGGCGAGCGCCGGCCGGGGTGCGGGTGCGGTCGAGCACCGAGAAGAGCGTGTTGTCGGTGCGGGCACGCTTATCCTCGGGCTGGATGCGCTCGACCAGTTCGAGGTTGCGGCGGGAGATGCGGTCGATTAAGAGGAAGTCGGCGGCGTGGTAGGGTGAGAGTTTTCGGATGTGAGCGAGCGAGGAACGCTGGGTCTCTTCAAGGTAGTGCAGGACCGCGCCGGCAGCGCAGATGCCTTCGGTCAGTTCGGCGACGCCGAAGCCTTCGAGGTTGGCGACGCCGAAATGGGTGGAGAGCTTGTCAAAGGCATAGTCCTGGGTGAAGTAGTAGTCGTCGAGCCGGGTCGGGCCCGGGCGCAGGTCAGGCAGGTTCGAGTCGCTGGTCGTCTCGGGCAGAAGGATTTCAGCCGGGTCGAGCTTCTGGATTTCCTCGGGCAGGGCCTGGGCCGGCACTTCCGCGACCGAGAACTCGCCGGTCGAGACGTCGGCGAACGCGAGGCCATACTTGTCGCCGGCCGGCGCCAGGGCCAGCAGGTAGTTGTTGCGGCGTTCTTGCAGGAGGCCCGGAGTGGTGATGGTGCCGGGCGTGATGACCTCGACTACGTCGCGCCGGACAACCGGCTTGCCCGGGGAGGGGAGTTCCATCTGGTCGCAGACCGCGACCTTGAAGCCCTGGGCTACGAGTTTGGCGATGTAGGTATCAATCGCCTTGGCCGGCACGCCGGCCAGGGGCACGCGGACGTCAGGGCCGTGCGGTCGCGAGGTCAGGGTGAGGTTCAGGGCTTTGGCGCCGGTCTCGGCGTCTTCGTAGAACATCTCGTAGAAGTCGCCGACCCGGAAGAGCAGGAGCGCGTCGCGGTGCTGCTCCTTGATGCGGCGGTACTGGGAAAGGAGCGGGGTCAGGCGTTCGGACATTGGGCAGCGGCCGGGCGGCCGCAGGGTTCGGTGTTCAAGCCGGCGGACGTAGTCAGAAGCGGCCTAGCTGCCGGAGGCGGCGGCCTCGCGCAGGCGGTTGAGCGCATCGGCGAGCACGGCCCTGGCCCGGGCCGGCTGGCCGGCATCGACGTAAAGCGAGGCCAGCGCGACCTGTGCGCTCGGGTCCGCGGCCTTGGTCCGCGCCAGGCGTTCGAGCATCCGGGTGGCGGATTCGACGTCTTCCTTCTTTGCGTAGATTTCCGCCAGCTCGACCGCAAGCCCGGCGTCGTCCGGCATCCGGCGCAGGAGCTTTTCGTACAGGGGGATGATGTCGTCGTAGCGGCCGACTTCGTAGTAGGCCCGCTCCAGTCGTTCGCGCACCAGGGCGTTCTTTTCCGGGGCCAGGTTGAGCAGTTCGTTCCACGTACGGATGGCGGCTTCGGTGTCGCCCTCGGCAAGCTGGTGGTCACCGAGATAGACCCTTGCCTCGACCGACGAGGAGTCGAGGCGGAGCGCCGTATTGAAGCAGCCGAGCGCGACCTTGGCGTTGACCTTGCCGTAGGCGCGGCCGAACTCGGTGTAGAGCCGAGCGGCCTGGCGCCGGTTCTGCGGGGTCCGCGTGATGTCCTTCAACAGGGCCTCGCACTTCTCCCAGGAGCCGGTTTCGACGTAAAGTTTGAGCAGTTGCTCGCGGCTTGAGAGGTCGGCCTTGTCCAGGTGCACGAGCTCTTCGAGAATCGACGTCGCCTTCACCTTGCGGTCGGTGCGCAGGTAGTCGCGCACGAGCGCCTGGTAGATGCGTTTCTCGTCCCGGGGCTCGAGGTTGCGGCGCAGGGCCAGGTTTTCGTGAATGCGGATTGCCCGGTCAATCTCGCCCTGCTGCATGAACAGGTCGCCCAGCCGGATGTACGCGTCAACGTTGTTCGTGTCCAGGCGCACCGCTTCTTTCAGCCGGGCGATGGCCTCGGGGATGCGGTTGTCGAGCGCCAGTTGCAGGCCTTCGACGTAAGCCGGGAAGGTCGAGCGGCGCTGGCGGATGAAATCGCGCACCACCGGGTACAGGGCGACCACGAGCACGGCGAGGACGACGATGATGAGCCAGGTCATCCTTCGCTCCCTTCGCGGTCGGACGGCTCGGGCGCGCGGGCCTGCGATTCGGTTTCGAGCGGGGCGTTGCGCAGAGCCCTGAGCTCTTCGGTCAGCGCGTCCATCTCCTTACGCAGGCGGTGCAGGCGGGAGCGGAGCCCGATTTCGGATACGAGCGTGAAGATGCCCACGCAGAGCGCACCGAACGCGAACGCGTAGAGCATGATGAACGCCACCGGCACGTCGTAGTACGTGCGGGCGAACACCCGGGCGGTGGTGGTTACCTGCGAGTTGGTCAGAGCGAGGACCAGGACCAGGATGAACGCGATGAGCATCAGAACGACACGAAAGATGACCATACAACTCTCCTTAGACAGGGACTGCGGCGGGCCCGCGGACCGGCTCGGCCACCGGGGTCCAGCCGTTCAAGTGCGTGACCCGGCCGACCGCGGTATCGCCGGCGCGGAACGGGCCGTTGACGATTACGACTTTTCCCGAGCTCGTTCGGCCGAGGAAACCATCGCCGCGCGGGCTCGGGCCTTCAATCAGGAGTTCGTGCTCTTCGCCGACCATGGCCGCGTTCGACTCGCGAGTGATGCGATTCTGCACCTCGATAAGCCGGGCGAGGCGGCGGCCTGAGTCGGCCTCAGAAACCTTGGGATGCATCTGGGCGGCTTTGGTGCCCGGCCGCTGCGAGTAGCGGAACATGTAGGCCGAGTCGAACCGCACCGACTGGACCACGAACAGGGTGTCCTTGAAGTCGGACTCGGTCTCGGACGGGAATGCGACAAGGACGTCGGTGGAGAGCGCGAGGCCGGGCAGAAGCCGGCGGCAGAGCTCAATCTTCTTCAGGTATTCGGCCCTTGTGTAGCCCCGGTTCATCAGTTTGAGGATGCGGTCGGAACCGGACTGCAGCGGCAGGTGCAGGGACGGGCAGACGTTCGCCAGCTCGGCCATGGTCCGGACCGTTTCCTCGGTGAGGTCGCGGGGGTGGGACGTCAGAAACCGGACCCGGGTCCGGCCCGCGATTCCGGAGACGGCGCGGAGCAGCGCGGGGAAGTCGCGCCCGCCGTCCTTGTAGGCGAGGACGTTCTGGCCGAGCAGCGTCACGTCCTTGACGCCCGCGTCGAGCAGGTTCTCAATCTCGGCAAGTACCCGGGCAAAGGGCTTGGACCGCTCGCGGCCTTTGACGTAGGGCACGATGCAGTAGGAACAGTAGTTGTCACAGCCCCGCATCACCGTGACTGAGGCAGTGACCGAGCCACGAGGCCCGGGCGCGACGTGCTCGTAGCACTCGTCGGAGAGCGCGGCAGCCACGAGCCCGGTGCGACCGGAGCGGGCCTGCGCGAGCAGCTCGGGGAGGCGCAGGTACTCATCCGGGCCCACGACGACGTCCACGCCGTGGTTCTTAACCAGCGTCTCCTTGTGGCGCTGGGCCATGCAGCCAAGCACGCCGATGACGCGGCCGGGACGGGCTGAGCGCAGCGCCCGGAAAGAGCCGATGCGGCCCAGGGCCCGCTGCTCGGCATGGCTGCGCACCGAGCAGGTCATCATCAGCAGGACGTCGGCCTCTATCTCGCGCTCGACCTCAGCGAAACCGGCGTCAGTGAGGATACGGCGCACGAGCCCGGCTTCGTAGACGTTCATCTGGCAGCCGTAGGTCTGGACATAGAACCGTTGTGTCAACGTTCTCACATTCTACCGTATGTGCCCGATTGTCAAGGACGGATATGCCGCGACGGCGGCGGGCAGCGCTACCGGGTGGCGGTGTCGGAATTCTCGAACGCGGCGACCACCGCCTCGTAGCGTTCATGGATGAGCCCGCGGTCGAATTCGTGCATCTCGGCGAGCATGGCCTGCTGCTCGGCCGGCGTGAAGTACTCCATGACCGGGACGAAGAAACGGCGGTCTTCCTTTTCTATGTGTTTGGGGTAGAACTCGACGAGAGTAAGGAAGTGGCCCGAGATGATGTTCAGCGCGTCGAGCTTGCCTTCGGCGTAGCGCGTTCCGGCCTGGGCCAGTCGAGCAGCGGTGTTGCGGCCGAATGCGTGCTCGGTGACGAGTTCGGCCATTGCCTTCTTGTGTTCCGGGGAAAGGGGCTTACGACTCAGGTCGCGGAACAGGATGCCCTCTTCCTTGCCGTGGTGGCAGCGGTCGGCGTAGGTGCGGACGAAGTCGACCGCGCTGTCGATGAAGGCAACGTCGGCCGTCCGGGTTGCGTTCATCGTCTCGAGCTGTCCCCTCATCAAGGCAATCATGCGTTCGATGAGCCGGTGCTCGACCATCAAAGGGGCGATAGGTAACATGACTCCTCCGGGTTCGATATGCAACCAGTCTATGTCCGGGCGCACCGTTGTCAAACGTACCGGCCGGGGCCGGCCGGTTCAGGCGGCGCAATCACGGCCTGCAACCCAACCGGCAGGGAGGGCGTCTAATAACAGCGAAGGTCTACAGCGTCGATTACAGGCCGATTCAGCACCGGCAGACGCTGGAACAGACCTTACGGACGATCACGCTAAATGCGCCTCCTTTCGCAGCGTGCGGCGGCAGTTACCCTGCCGCCGCCTCCGTTTTCCGGGCCGGTCGTGACAGCCGCGCGAGGATGGAGTATAATCCGCTGGACCGTGTTTGCCCGAATCGAAGTCGCCCGAGGAGGATTGTTTCCATGAGAGTACTGGCTGTTCTTTTTTCGTTCGTGCTGCCCGCGGCCGGCAACGCGCTCGTGGCAGTAAACCCGCTGAAGTGGACCGACCCGCAGGGCCGGAGACCGATGAGTTATTCGACCTGGCAGGCCGGGCACGAATCCGAACTTGACGGCGCAGGCATCGGGACCGTGTCCCGCGCCGGCTTCGTAAACGTCGTGGACGTGGTCGTGAACGCGGAGTTGTACCCGTCCATAACGGCTGAGCTGGCCCAGTATGAGTCGGACCTTGTCGCCGCGGGCTACAGCGTTCAGGTCGACACGACCCGCGGGATGAGCCATGCGGCGCTGCGCAGCCACCTGGCCGGAGTCAGCCAGATTGTGGGGGCGGTGTTCGTCGGCGAGTTGCCGGTGGCGTGGTACGAGATGGACGGCGAGGAATTCCCGGCCGACATATACTTCATGGACCTGAACGGTACCTGGGTGGATGCTGACCACGACGGGTTGTACGAGGGCCATACCGGCGACGTGAACCTGGAAATATGGGTGGGCCGGCTGTACGCGCGGCCCCTGACCTGGGACGACGAGGTGCGGCTCACGAGGCGGTATTTTGCCAAGAACCACGCGTACCGGACCGGCCAGCTTTCCCTGCCGGACCAGGCCCTGTCCTACGTCGATGATGACTGGAGCGGGTTCGGGGACTGCTATCTGAGCCAGCTCTACCCGAGCGTGACGACCGTGAACCAGGGCAGCACGACGCGCGCGTCGGACTACCGGATAAGGCTCACTCAGGGCTATGAGTGGATACAGGTCTGCGCGCATTCGTCGCCCTGGGGACACACGTTCAAGGTGGGCAGCGGGTTCGGCGGCACGGTCTTCAATTGCGAGATATACGCGATAAGGCCGCACGCCCATTTCTACAACCTGTTCGCATGTTCGGGTACGAGGTTCGTGGAGGAGAACTACTCGGCGGGCTGGGACATATTCCAGGACGAATACGGCCTGTGCGCGGTAGGCAGCGCCAAGACCGGTTCGATGATCGGGTACTTCAACGATTTCTATCGGCCGATGGCGCACGATAGCTGCATCGGCACCGCGTTCAAGGGGTGGTACGCCATGCACGGCGAATCGGACCGGTTCTGGCACTACGGCCTGAACATCCTGGGCGACCCGACGCTGAAGCCGCGGGGCCAGACCGGGCGTTATGCTGCCGAAGAGCCTCCGGCGCCGCTCGGGCCGACAACCGCCGAGGTAGTCTGCACTGACCCGGAAACCGATGACTGCGTTTCCGCTCTCGCGATGCCCGACGGCAAGGTGTGGGCCTTGTGGCGGTCAGGACGCAGCACGACAAACGGCCGATTCGACATCTACGCGTCGGTCCGTTCGGGCGGCGCGTGGTCGAGCGCCTACTCGGTCGGCAACGCCTACTACTGGGAGACGGACCCGTGCCTCGGGATTGACCGGAATAATCGGCCGGTCGCGGTCTGGTCGCTGTTCACCGACGCATACTATTACAACCTGTACTACAGCGTCTGGAACGGAACGTCGTGGTCGGCAGGCCAGCCCGTTTCTGATGACCCGTCTTCGGACATGGCCGCGAGTCTGGCGCGCGACTCGACGGGCACGCTCTGGTGCGCGTTCATGAGCCGGCGCGATGAGTTCTGCGACGTCTTTGTCACGTCCTTCAACGGCACGAGCTGGACCACGCCCTCGAACGTGACCCACGACAGCGTGATTCAACTCCACCCGAAGGCGACGGTCATGCCGGACGGCACGGTCTGGATTGCCTATACCGAGTACCGCAACGGCGCGGCAGTGATACGGGCCCGGTACAAGTCGGGCGCCGACTGGGTTGAAACCGGGGTCGTATCCGGGACGCAGAGCCGGGCATACCGTCCGGCAATCGCCCCGGGCGCGGCGGGCCGGCCGGTCGTCTCGTGGCAGAGTTTCGATGCGGGCAACGGCGACGTCTGCTACAGCGAATACGACGGCGCCGGCTGGCCGACCCCGACGCCGGTTGGGGCCGACTCCGCGCTTGACGTGATGCCGGCCATGGCGGTTGACGCGCAGCAGCGGCCCTGGGTGGTCTGGATGAGCGAGCGCAGCGGCGAGTGGGATGCGTTCTGCTCGCACTACGAGCTGGGCCAGTGGAGCCCGGCACAGGTCGTGACTGCCGACGCCGGGCCGGACATGAACCCGGCCATTTGCTGCGCGGCGAGCAGCGACGTCTGGGTGCTGTGGCAGAACCTCACCGCGGGCAACTGGGACATTCATGCTCAGCTTGCCCCCCTGACCGGTGTGGCAGAAGCACATGAGCTCGGGCGCGGGCGCCTGCTGGTCCAGCCGGACCCGTCCCGGGCCCCTGTCCAGGTGAGCAGCGCTGACCGGCTCATATCCGTCTCGATTTCCGACGTTGCTGGCAGACTCGTCGCAAGGCTCGTTCCGTCCGGCCGCCGATTGCAGGTGACCTGGAACGGCCGGGACGACGCGGGCCGGAGCGTCCCGCCCGGGGTGTACGTCGTGCGGGCTCGGACTTCCGCCGGGGTGCTGGCGCGCAAGCTGCTGCGCGTGCGCTAGCCGGGCCGCGAGGCCTTGATTTGCCTGCATCTTCTGCTTGACAGCGGGTCAGGGGCTTATATATTCAGGGCGTGATGCCGCGGGCAGCTCGTCCGGCGCAGGTTCTTGTCAGTGGCGCATCCGAGTTCGTGCCGCTGAACGACCCGGAAGGCAGCCCGCGGCGCGAACTCCACAAAGAGAGGAGGTGTTAAACAACATGACAAGAGACCAGATTATCGGCCGGATTGCGAAGGAAGCCGAGATTTCCAAGAAGGCAGCGGGCATTTCCTTCAACGCGGTGCTCCAGTCGATCACCGGCGAATTGAAGAAAGGCGGCAGGGTTCCGCTGGTCGGCTTCGGCACGTTCGCGGTCCGCAAGGTCAAGGCGCGCGAGGGACGTAATCCCAAGACCGGCGAGGCCATCCGAATCCCGGCGGGCAAGCGTCCGGTGTTCAAGGCGGGGAAATCACTTAAGGATGCGGTCAATAAGGCTCGTTGACCCGACCTCGGACAGAAGGAGGGGTTCATTCCCCTCCTTTCTGTTCAAGGCGGTTTCGTATTCGGGCGGCCGGCTCGAAATCCTTGACCAGCGGGCGTTGCCGGGTCGAGTCCGGTATCTGAGGCCACGGAGCGCGACAGAGGTCGCTTCGCTCATCAGGAGCCTGGCCGTGCGCGGGGCGCCGCAGATCGGCGTGGCTGCGGCCCACGGCCTGGCCGTGGAAGCGTCGCGTCTGCCTGATTCAGGCCTCAGACCGGGGCTCCGGCGCGCGGCGGGCGTTCTGGCGCGGGCGCGCCCGACCGCAGTGAATCTCAGCTATGCGGTGGCGCGGGTCAGCCGGCTTCTCGACGAGCCGGGCCTTGCCGCGGCTGAGCTGCGCCGGAGGGTTCGGGACGAGGCAAGGGCGATCGAGGCAGAGGAAGTCGCGAACTCGGCGGCCATCGCTAGGCACGGGGTTGCGCTCGTGCCGAGGGGCGCGACGATTCTTACAATCTGCAATACCGGCGCCCTGGCCGGGCCCGGGATGGGAAGCGCGCTCGGCGTCGTGTTCCAGGCTCACCTCGACGGCAAGACGCCGCGCGTCTACGCCTGCGAGACGAGGCCGCTGCTGCAGGGCGCCAGGCTGACGACGCTGGAGCTCGCGCGGGCGCGCATCCCGGTGACCCTGATTGTCGACAGCGCCGCGGCCAGCGTGATTGAGAAGTGCGACGTCGTTCTGGTCGGGGCGGACAGAATCGCCCGCAACGGCGACACGGCCAACAAGGTCGGCACTAGGATGCTTGCGGTCGTGGCTCACGCCGCAGGCAGGCCATTCTACGTCGTGGCTCCGTCTTCGAGCTTCGACCCATCTTGTCCGGACGGCTCGCACATCGTTGTCGAGGAACGGAGTGGGGAAGAGGTGCGAGCATTCGCCGGGTGCCGGGTCGCGCCCGCGGGCGTAACGGTGTTCAACCCGGCGTTTGACGTCACTCCGGCCCGTCTCATCACCGGCTTCATCACCGAGCGCGGCATCATCCGTCCGCCGTTCCGGCGGAGCATCCGCACAGCGCTCAGGCGCTGAGCGCCGGCGCACCCTCAGTCCGAACGCAAGCAGCCCGACCTGTGCGGCGCGGGCTGCTTCGAATCCTGAGTGATTACTCGGTGGTGACGAACACCTGCTCCATCACCACGGGCGTTGTCGGCCGGTCCTGGGCGCCGGTCGTTACCTTCTCGAGTTTGTCCAGCACCGGTTCGCCGTCAACAAGCTGGCCGATGACCGTGTACTGCCCGTCGAGGAAGGGGGTTGGTTTGAAGCAGATGTAGAACTGGCTGCCCGACGACTCCTTCTTCGGATTCGCCTGGTCGGACAACCGCGCCATGGCCATTGTGCCCTTCAGGTGCTTGTGCTGGCTGAATTCAGCCGGGACCGTGTAGCCGGGCCCGCCGGTCCCGTCACCCTTCGGGTCGCCGCCCTGAATCATGAAGCCCGGGATGAGCCGATGAAACGTGAGGCCGTTGTAGAATCCCTTGATTGCCAGATTGGCGACGTTGGTCACGTTCCTGGGTGCATCCTTGGTGTAGAACTGAATCTTCATCGTGCCGTAGTCCTTCACGTTGATGGTGAGGAACAGATTCTCCGGCAGTTTGGTGGAAACGAGCGTATCTTTGAGCATTCCTTTTTTCTCCGCGGCCGGCGCTTCGGTTTTCACCCTGGCCGTGTCCGCGGGCGGCGTCGCGGTCATCGCCTGAGTCGTTTCGGGGGCCTTCGTTGCCGTATCGACTGCCGTCTTCGCCGGTTGAACCGGCTTCTGGCCGCCGCAGCCGAGCACGAGCAGCAGCACGGCCGCGACCGATAGAGCTTTGGTCACTGCAATCCTCCTTGGGATGGTTGTCGTCAGTTTCCACTTTTCCGTGACGCGGTCCTCTCAAGCCCGAAGCCTGTACGCCGAGGCATTGGACTCCGGTTACGCTCCGGGATGCGGCATGCCTCGACCGACCGCGCCTGAAGATTCTACCCGTCCGGCGCGGATGTCAAGCCCGGTGTCAGGACGCAGTCGTCAGGACTGTCGAGCCGGCATGGTTGCCCAAGGATGGTGGCTACCTGAGCAGCAGCGCTTTGCGGGTCACGCTCAGGTCTGAAGTTGAGGCGCGCAGGAAGTAGGCCCCATTGGGCGCGGGGTCGCCCCGGGCATCGCGGCCGTCCCAGACGAGTCGAGCTTTACCCTGACCATCAACCTTGAGGCGCCGAACCGGCCGGCCGAGGACGTCAAATACCGACAGGCCGGGCAGCTCATCCCCGCGCCAGGTCAGGCAGATGTCGAAGGCGCCGGACGCGAGCGTCGGGACCGCCAGCGTGAGTCTCGAGGGCCGCGCGCGCGTGGACGGCGCTTCGGCGAAGCCGGCTGCCGTGGGGTAGAAGACGACCGAGACAGAATCAGCCGGAGTGTGGCTCAGGGGTACGCCGTTGCAGCAGTACTCGGAATACCAGTCCCATGAGCCGTCCTCGCCCTGGATTCCGGTTGTGCCACTGGTGCGGTCGCCCACGAGCTTCAGGTAGTTGAAGCGGATGCTGCCGTTGCGGTCCAGGGCCACCTGAAACGTAAGGGAATCACCGCTGGCTCCGTAGCGCGGCACGCCGGTCCAGGTGTAGACGGCTCTGTCGTCCGACAGGTTTTCGCAGACGCTGCCGGCGCTGCGCAGGTCGAGGTCGTCCCAGAAAGGAGCGATAAGGTTGGTCAGGGCCGGCTCGGGCAGGGAGTGGTTCAGACTCGGGGCGAAACCGGATGAGTCGAGGAATCCGTTCGTGCAGACCCGCATACGGTTGAACGACGTGCCGTAGAATGGGAAGGTGAACGGCAGGTGGCGCAGCGACGAGCCATCGTCGGGATTGGGCGCCCAGTTGTCGATGAGCGTCCCGCCGGTCGTGTCGAACCACGTGAACCGAACGGTGTCCGGTTCCTGCGTCGATTGGTACGCGTAGCCGAAGCCGTCCGGGTTACTGCCGAGGGTCGTGCGCGCGAGCCGGCGCAGAGTGTCGTTGTCCGGATTCTCGTCTCCGTCGAGTGCCACGCTCGCTTCAGTCTTGAACCAGCGGCCGGAGTCAGGCACGAAACTGCCGAACTGAATGGTCAGCACCGTGTCGGGTTCCAGCGAAAGCACGGTGTCCGATTCGAACACGACCAGTTGCAGGCCCGTGTCCGTGACCACGGCGTGAGCTCGGACGTTCTCACTGCCGCCGCCGAAGTTGCGCAGGGTCGCCGCGACCGGACCGGGCGATAGCGGCGTCAGGCGGCCGACCGGCGAGGTGATGTCACTGACGCCGACGTCGTGCTGGCAGCCGGCCAAATCAAGGACCGCGTGCTCAGTCGTGTACGGCGCAGTGCCACGGTCACCGCCCGGAATGTAAAGGCGGTTGCGCAGACTGACCGCGGACCCGGCGACCGCGCAGACCGGATGCGGCTTTGACGGCAGTTGACGCCAGTGCCCTGTTGCCGGGTCCAGCGACCACGTCTCATCCAGGACGAGCGACGAGTCCGGAGCCGGGTCTGATGTCGGCCAGGTCACGCCTCCGGCGATGACAAGGTGCCCAGCGACGCACGCGCTGACGCAGCGGCATCGGGGCAGTCCGGGCAGCGTGTCCAATTCGGTCCAGTCGATGACCGTCGGGTCAGCCGGGTCGACGACTCCCCGCCAGGCCTTGTTCGTAGGGCCGGAATCGGTCCAGCCTGTCGCGACCAGGATTGTGTCTCCGCACGCGCCCGCACCCAGTGCGCCGAGCGCGCACGGCATGGGCGTTGCGGGGCGCCAGACACGATTGGCCGCATCGAAGAGCCAGGTCAGTTCGGTCGGGGGCAGGCCGGGCGACCAACTGCCTCCGCCGAGGACAAATATCAAGCTGTCGCGCCAGGCCACAGCCTCGAAGTCATAGAGGCTCTCGGGCATATCCGGTCCGACGGTCCAAGTGTTGGCGGTCGGGTCGTAGACCTCGACCTTGGTCAGGCCTGTTCCGAACGTCTGGTAGCCGCCCATGACGTAGACCTTCCCGCACAGAGCCACGGCCTGGCCCTGTCCTCGGGGATAGCGCATCGAGGCCCGTCCGGACCATGAATCGGTGCGCGGCACGTACTGCAGGCAGGTCTGTTCCATCGCAGCGCCGGGAGCGCGCTGGCCGCCGAACACGAACAAGCGAGGTCCGGAATCGGTCTGGACGAAGGCGGTCATGTGGTGAGCAAGCGGATAGGGCAGTGCGGCCAGGTCAAGCCACTCGCCGCCCTCGGTCAGGGGGTTCGCAAGTCCCCGGAAGGCAGCATCACCCGGGGGCCGGGTCTGGTCGTAGGCCCGTCCTCCGAACACGACGGAACCGGCGAGCGCGAGCGCTCCGAGAGTGCGCGTCAACAGCGTTAGGAACCTCCACGGGCAGGGCTTAGGGTTTGCTGAAGCGGGTGTGGCGGCCGGCGGTTATCCGCGGGCCACGACGAGCTTCCGTGTGAGGTTACCCAGCGACGTGCGGAGTGTCAACAGGTAGATGCCGGCAGGCAGGCGGCGGCCACGGTCGTCGGCGAGCCGCCAGCAGAATTGGCGCCGGCCGGCAACCAGCTCGCTGCGCATGCGTCGTCCGGTCGCGTCCCACAGCGTGATGCGCGCATTCGGTTCGCGGGCGGCGCAACTGATGACGACGCGGTTCAGCGCAGGGTTCGGCTGGACCTGCAACGATGCGCTGCCCGGGACCGCGGCCGTCCCGGAAGCGGGCAGGCCGACGTCGGCCCAGGTTCTGCCGAGACAGACCTTGTGGATGGTGTTCAAGTCGGAACTCGTGGTTGCGAAACCCCAGACCAGGGAATCCGTGCACGGGGGGTCTCGCCGATAGACGTCGAGGTCGGCGAGAGCGCACAGCGGGGCCGTCTCGAGGACCGCGCCTGCCGGGTCCAGGCGGACGAGCGCGTTCTGATTCCAGCCGCCCGAAGCCAGAAAGCAGGCGCGGTCGCCAATGAAGCAGCATGCGCGGTACGAAGCGGGCGGTCCCCCGACGTAGCCGAGGACTTCCTTCCGAGCCAGGTCCAGCGCATAGAGCCGGTTGCTGCCGCCGACCTCGACCGCGTGGCAGACGCCGGCCGGGGTCATGTCGAGCCCGGCAAACCAGGCGCCCGGTTCGATGCCGCTCAGGTCCCAGGTATCGCCGGAGAACGTGCCGTCAATACTGTAGCGCGCGGCCACGCAGCCCGCGCCGTACGCCGACACGTGCGTGAGCCAGAACCCGGGATTGACTTCGTCCCAGGCGATGCCCCAGGTCATGTCGTCTCCGAAGAAGTTCTGAAGCTGGAACGGCTCCTCACGCAGATTAACGTCCTGGTCGCCGGCCGCGAAGCTCAGCACCCGGTTCGGATAGACGGCCGCCACATAGAAGCGGTTGGAATCGCCCGAGTAAGTTATGCCGGCGAGATTCATGCCGTCGCCCAGCGTGACGAAATCCCATGAGCCGAGAATCGCGCCGAATGGGGGCGGCACTGACGTGACGACGTAGCGGCACGTGTCGTTGTAGCGGAAGGGGTCAGTGGGCAGTTCGGTGACAAAGAGCGCGTACCACGAATCCCGAGTCGGCGGAATCAGCCAGTCGCCGAAGTAGCAGCTTGCCGTGTCGGATGGCGCGAGGTCAGTGACGGTCAGGCTGTGACAGAAAACCGTGTCGTAGGGATAGCGCGTTCGGACGATAAGCGCCGCGACCGGGAAGGTCTCGGTCGTGGTTCCGAAGTTCCTGAACACGGCGCTCACCGGGGACTGGGAGCTGGCCGGAACCCAGTTGTCGGGCGTGCTTCGGTGAGCGACGCCCACGTCGTGCGCAAGGCGTCGGGCGAAGAACACGATTGACGTGCTGTCCGCCGGCGTGTGCCGGGGCGGAGTGCCGTTCCAGACGTACTGAAGAAAGTGGTCGTAGGAACCGGCTTGGCCCTGGATGCCGATGGTGCTGCTCGTGGCGCACTCAGGCGCCTTGAGGATGTTGAAGCGGATGCGGCCGTCCGCGTAGAGTATGGCCTGGGCCGAGAGCGTCTCGGTCGTGTTGTACCGCACGACGTCAAGCCAGGTCACGATTGTGGCGAGCAGGCTGGAGTCGTTGTGACATCTGACCGAGCCGGACTGCGCCGGGCTGAGGTCGTCCCAGAACGGCGCCACGAGATACGGAAACGAATACGCGGGCAGCATCTGGTTGGCATAGCTGGTGAGCGTAACCGGAAATTCCAGGAAGCCGTTCGTGCAGACGTTCACCGAATCCAGCGTATCTCCGTAGAGCGGCAGTCGAAAGGGCAGAGGGATTCTGGTCCAGCCGTCATCAGGGTTCGGATGCCAGCCGGTCAACGCCTGATGGCCGGAGGCGTCAATCCACGAGAAAGTGACGGTATCACCGATGTCCTGATTGGTCTCGAAGTAATAGCCGAAGCCGTCCGGCCCGCCCTGGTCGGTCTGGGCCGAAACCGTTGCCGTCAGTGCAATTGACGCGAACGATAACGCGGTCGCAACGCGCAAGTTTCCTCCTCCTGGTGTATCCGGCGTGTCGTGCCCCCCGGTCGTGCAGCCGGATTACGCTACTCTTATTTATTCTACCGGAAGTCCGGCCGCGGTTCAAGGGATGCGGGGCAGCGGTAGTATTCTTATCTGTGTGTAACTTGGCTAGAAAAAGGGTCGGGCCGGGTGTATCCTTCTGGCCTGACCGAGTATATGACCGTAAGGCTATCAAACCATGGAGGATAAACCCATGCCCGAACC
>Ga0315282_10005653_pt1 | contig 21226 bp, 28 predicted proteins | sample YL17G07_20_MG_FD_203693 | JGI IMG/M metagenome (GOLD analysis project Ga0315282, IMG submission 203693) | Sediment microbial communities from Yellowstone Lake, YNP, Wyoming, USA - YL17G07_20 | ecosystem: Environmental > Aquatic > Freshwater > Lake > Sediment | place: USA: Wyoming | collected... | reverse complement strand
TTGACGAGGATTTTTAGAGAATTCCTCCAGAAGAATCAACAATTTAGATAAACTTTTATTAAAATATGTATCAATTTTAGTATAACTATTATTGAATCATATATCAATTTTAGTAAATTATAAATAGGGGGTGCGTATAAAGAGATTAGTATGTATGTTGAACGGGAGATAAAGAAAAAGTTTGATAAAATCATCAAAAGTTATACCATGGTTGCAGTCGTTGGCGCACGGCAAGCAGGAAAAACCACCTTTCTTAAAAAACAAATGGAACAAGCGACATCCACCTACATCCTCTTTGATGATCCCGATGTACGCGCGTTATTTGATGAGGATGTGAAAAAATTCGAACAGCAATATCTTGAAGGAAAAGACCTTTCCGTTCTTGACGAAGTCCAATCATGCACGGATGCAGGTCGTAAGCTAAAATATCTCGTTGATTCTGGTCGAAAACTCTGGATTACCTCATCATCAGAGGTTATCCTTGGAAAAGAGATCCTCTCCTATCTTGTCGGAAGAATCTCCATTGTGAGGTTGTATCCGTTTTCGTATGATGAGTTTGTAACTGCGAAGGGTCAGAAAACAATGACATCAACGGTAGTGCAAAGGATGATGTGGGAACATATGCAGTATGGGGGATATCCAAAAGTTGTGTTGACAGATGATAATGAGATGAAAAAAACAATTCTTCGCGATCTCTATGAAACGATGCTTCTGAAGGACGTCGCACGGACGTTTTCTATCGATGATATACGCAGCCTGGAGGAGTTCGCGAAATATCTCGCAGTAGGAACGAGCGCTATTATCTCCTATGAGGAGCTATCGAATTCGTTGAGGATTTCTTTTCGGACCATTAAAAAATACCTTGATGCCATGGAGAAGAGCTATTTCATCGTACGGGTGTACCCGTATTTTTCCAATAAGCGTAAGGAGATTGTGAAGCAGCCGAAGGTGTATTTCATTGATACCGGGCTTCGGAACGTCATTGCGAAAACCGTTGACAGGGAGCCTGATGGTCCCTTGTTTGAGAATTATGTGTGTACTGAGCTTTTGAAGCTTGGTGTCGTGCCGAAGTATTGGCGGACGAAGACCAAAACCGAGGTTGATTTCGTCGTGGAGAAAGCGTCCACTGTTGTTCCTATTGAGGTGAAAGTACGTGCAGATCCTGGGAAGATTGAACGAGGGTTACGGTCGTTTATTGCGATGTACCATCCTCAAACTGCCCTCGTTGTCACCTATAAAGGGAAGCATGGCCGTATGAATGTGAATGGGTGCATCGTGTATTTCACCGATGTTGCTGGGATGCGGCAGCATGTGGTCTGATCCTCTTTTTATGGATAGATTCATCTAGACATGGGAGGATGAAAAGTAAAAATATAAGAATGAATAAATAATCCGTCTCCATATGAAAGTCTGGGAGATGCCATGGTTTGAGAGATCTGGGGCGTGTTGATGAAGCTTGGGTTGTCGTTGGTTCTTTTCGAGGGAATCACAGAAACCTATAAATATTCATGCCGTATTAATATGATATTAAGGTGATATGCATGGTCCAGGCGATCATCAACATCACGGAAAAAACCAACCGCATCCTCAACATCCTCAAGGCAAAGTACGGCCTCAAAGACAAAAGCCAGGCAATCGAGCTTATGGCCGAGCAGTACGAACAGGAGCTCTTAGAACCTGAGCTTCGACTCGAATATATTGAAAAACTTAACAAAATCAGGAAAGGGAAGTACACGAAATTCACCTCTATTGAGGACTTACGAAAACTGACCGAATAACGGTGTGTTATGTCTCATGCATTCATCAGTGCCCATCTTCAAAAAATCATTACAAAGCTTGCAAAGAAAGATAAACAACTCCATGAACAACTGATGAATAAAATCGATGAAGTCATCCATGCTGATACCCTAGATCATTACAAGAACCTCCGGTATGAGATGAAGGATTCAAAACGTGTCCATGTTGGATCGTTTGTCCTTGTGTTCCATTTCGATGCAAAGTCCCAAACGATTTATTTTGATGATTTCGATCATCATGACCGCATCTATCAATAACGGAGGAACATCTTTTCTTGATTCCAAGCATCAAGATGTGTCTTTGTATTTAAAAAATTAGAAAAATATATGAATGAATAAATAATTCGTTTCCGTATGAAAGTCTGGGAGATGCCATGGTTTGAGAGACCTGGGGCTAGGTTGAAGCGAAGCGGCCCTGAGGGTCTTTCTGATGCTGAGTTGCTTGCCATAGTCCTTGGTCGGGGCAGCAAGACCGAAAACGTGATCGATTGTTCCCGTCGGGTGCTAAGGGAGCAGAACCTAAATTATCTTGCGGAGCTGTCGCTTGCGGAGCTTGCGAAACAGTTTGGTGATGACGAGGTCAAGGCGCTCAAGGTCGCCGCGATGTTCGAGCTGTTCCGTCGCACGAACAGGCTCAAGTCGCATGGGTTCACGACGAAGATCCAGAGCGCGGAGGACGTGTACCATTATTTTGCGGACCGGCTTGCGGAGAAGAAGAAGGAGTACTTCTACGCGCTGTGTCTGGATACGAAGAACCGGATCATCCAGGAGACGCTCGTGTCCGTCGGGATCCTTGACGCGTCGCTGATCCATCCCCGGGAGGTGTTCAACCCTGCGATCAAGGCGAGCTCCCATGCGGTGATCCTGGTACATAACCATCCGAGCGGGGAGGCGGAGCCGTCTGCGAATGATACGGAAGTGACGAAACTCCTTAGTGAGGCAGGGAGGGTCGTGGGGATTGAGGTGCTGGATCATATCATTATCGGGAAGGATGGGTACGTGAGTTTGAAGGAGAAGGGAGGGTTAACCTAGAGTATATGGTGTAAACGTCTGGGAGGAAGTCCATGAAAATTAAAGAGATGCCGTGGTACACTCAGCCATGGATGCGGGTAGAGATAGACAGCGTTTCCGCGATGAATGATGCGGAACTGCTCGCCGCTGTTTTAGGGGAGGGGTATGGGAAGGAGAATGCGGTTGATCTCTCCAATCGGGTGCTTGCGTCGTATAATTTTTCTTCCCTTGCGACTCTTTCATTGCATGAGCTGAAGAAAGCTTTTAGGAAAGATATTCATGCGATACGGATTGCTGCGATGTTTGAGATCGTTCGACGGATGAATAGGCTTGCGAAACATGGGTTTAGTAAGAAGATTGAGACGGCGGAGGAGTTAGTATCAGTTGGTATCCAGGTTCATAATCATCTGAGTGGAGATTGTGAGCCGAGTGTGAATGATAAGGAAGTGACGAAGATGCTTGTCAGTGCTGGGGAACTACTTGGGATTAGTGTACTTGATCATATCATTATTGGAAAAGATACTTATTTGAGTTTGAAAGAGAAGGGAATGATGAACTAATAAATGAATAATGAATGAGAGGTGGTGGAGGGGAGTAGCATTTCTTACTCTGTTTTCTTTGGGTAATCTTTTCTCATTTCAGACAAATGAAAATATCTTTTTGATTCCTTAAAATAATCATCGAGCTGATAACAAAATATCTCATTAAATTTTGTTTGTAGAAGATATTTATTTTCATTTAATAGAGATTTAAAAGCATCATTTGGGTCTGAACCCAAAGCAAAGCCGGTCACTTGTAAATTTTCGATGTCTGGCTCTATGGAGTGTGTATTTGGTTGGTATGTATATCCTTCTTGCGTCAGGAAAATATACTTTTTTAATTTCATAATCTCATAATCCTGTTTCTCTTTGTATTTCATAAAGTTCATAACTTTTCATGTGCAATTTCGAGATGTTTTCGTAATCAATAAAGCTCGTTCTTAATTGAATATCCTTGAACGCAGCAGCTTTAATTTTTTGGTTATACTCATTTTCCCTATTCTTTAAACCAACTATGCGAAACTTGGAATTGAAATCCTGCAATTCAACGAATTTCAAAAGCGAGTTATAGATGGCTGTTGTATGTTCTACTTCAAAAAGAAATGAGGGAAATTTGCGTTCATTGAACCAGATAACATCGATTGTTTTTGCTTTTTGCAGCAGCTCAGGATAGGTAAACAGGTAGATTTCTTCAAGGTATGCTATTTCTTTAAGGGGTTTGTTCAGAAACATTTTATTTTTATCTTGGTTTGGAATGAACGTCGTGAATCCTTTAATGTTTCCAATTTCTGTAAGTAATCCTTGGTAATATGTATGATCAAATTCTTCTTTTTGTTTAGTCGGGCTTTTATCGTCAAGTGATAGTTGTTTTAACACTTCATCTTTATGATCTTTTAAGGCCCAAAGACCTGGTTTAATTTTAAAGAAGAATCGTTCATCCTGTACAATTCTACGAATACTTGCAAATGGTGTTTTTGTTTTCCATTCGCAGGTGACTACTCCCCGCCATAAATGGCGGGGCTTCGCGTGACCGGTTGCCCCGGAGTCGCAAAATCATCGATGGAGGATTGTTGCAGTCGTTGATTTCTGACGTAATGCAGCACAGTTTCTGTGTCTGCGTCGCCAATGTTGCGGTAGAATTTTCCAGGACTCCAGAAATTACCGCGTGAGTATCGGTATCGAAACATTGGTTGTCGTCTGAACAGTTCATAGGAAGATGCTCCTTTCAGAAGATGTAATGCTTGGGAGACGCTCATGGTTGGTGGAAGTTGAACGACGGTGTGGATATGATCCGGCATCACACTCAGTTCGATGATGCCTATGTTGTGTCTTGTGGCAACTTCGTGTAAAATGTCTTCACAAAGCTTTTTATTTCCCTTTCCCCTAAACATGTTGTATCTGTACTTGGGGCACCACTCAAGGTGGTAGAGATTCTGGCCTATGCTATGGCTTCCGCTAACAAGTTCTATAATTTTTTGCTCCTGGACAGGGATTTATAGCACCCGCCGTAGGCGGGCGCGCCTGTCCAAGAGTAAATGAATAAGTCTTGAAAAAGAGAATACGCGATTCATCCCGCAAACTAAAGTTTGGGGATTTCTCGCTTATAACATGTTAATAAAAATTTAACATTTTTAAATTATCATTTTTGATAATCTTTGGATGGCAAATTTTATAAATGTGGAGTGCGATATCTATCAATAATGAATACCATTCAAGTGCTCAAACGGTTAGCAACATACCCAACATTTAATATAAACACCGTTGCTAATATTATTGAAAAAGACATACCCTATTCAAGACTTTATCTAAACAGATTGAAACAGCGAAAAATCGTGCATCAACTTCAGCGGAATGTCTACACTGTTCAGGATGATCCTTTGATTATTGCATCTCGTATCTCTTGGCCAAGTTACATATCGCTGTGGGCTGCGCTCCGTTATCATAACCTTACCGAACAACTCCCTCATACCATAACGGTCATAACAACCCAAATGAAAAGCCGAAGGGAAATAACTCTACCAAACACGAGATTTATCTTTGAACACCTACGTCCTTTATGGTTTTTTGGTTTCACAAAGATCACTATCAGCGATTTCGAAGTCTTTATGGCAGAGCCTGAAAAAGCACTGATCGATGCGCTGTTGTTAAAAAGAATATCTGCGTCTGAGATATATTCCATTTTACAAACCCATCTTAAAGATCTCTCAACAGAACGGCTTGTAGTATATATCCTAAGGACACAGAATCAAGCATTAGCAAAAAGGTTTGGGTGGATGCTTAGTTCCCTTGGCTGTCGGAACGCAGCAAAATTAAAACGGTTGACATATGAGACGGTAATTCCTCTTGATTACTCCAGGCTGTGTAAAGGAAAAAAGGATGGTCATTGGGGAGTTGTCATCAACATTGGTGAAATCAAATGATAACAAAAACTGAACTGGGCAAAACTGCAGAACAAAAACACCTTTCGCTTCGGAATGCAGAAAAGGATTACCTTCTCGAGCTCATATTATTTACTCTCACTGATTTTCGTCGTATTCTCGTTTTTAAAGGAGGGACAGCACTCTATAAATTTTACAATCTGAACCGATTCAGTGAAGACCTTGATTTTGATATCGTAGGAAAACAATTCAACCTCGATGCATTGACAAAAAGAGTGCTGAGAGGATTTGAACTCACAGGGATGCAACGGACTTTATATGAGATGAAGGACTACCGCAATGAGATCAACATAAAATTTTTTGTCCGTGGCCCTCTCTATGATGGACGTAAGAATAGTATGAGTCGAGTGACACTTAATCTCAGTAGACGAGAGCGGCCAACAATGATGAGTAACAAGCTTCTTATTGCAAGCTACGCAGAAATCCCGTCCTTTGAAGTCACCGTATTAGATACGAAGGAGATCGCTGCAGAAAAAATCAGATGTATCATGACGCGGGAAAAACCACGAGATGTCTACGATCTTTGGTTCCTCTCCAAAAGAGAAACACCTATTGATCTCTCATTAATAAACAAGAAGTTAAAGCTATACCGGTTGATATTTGATAAAGCATTGTTCCATGAAAAGCTACAACAGAAACGGAACATGTGGACACACGATTTGAAAGACCTGGTGATAGGAACACTCCCTCCATTTGATGAGGTTATAACCGACCTAGATGTATGGAGTAAGACATGGATGTAATGCACGTGAAAACACAATGAAAAATATGATAAAATCTCAGTATGATTCTTGAATATTCAATTTTAAATCTCATCACACACTCAGTCCAACAGGAGAAACCTATCATGATAAAATGATCTGAGAAAAAAAATCTTCACTAGGTAACGATTACCTCTTCTTCCCTTTTCTCATCCACAACCATTTCTTCCTCTCCATCCTTACCTCTTCCCCCCATCAAATAGTCCCTTTCTCCATTCCTTCCTCCCTTCCTTTATACAACAAAAAAAGAACAAGCAAAACAAGTGACAGTACGAACAACACGACCACCACCTGGCTCACCCCAACTCCCTGCAGCAGCGCACCAAGAAAGATATTCAACCCGATCTGGTTCATAAGAGATTGAAGGGTAACACTCACCCCCAGTGACGCACCGATCAACAGCACCACTGTTTTTTTCCAGTAGTTCCTTTGGTACAACCATCCAAGGACCAGACAACCACACACCGTAAAAGCGAAATGACCGCAGAACTTCTTCACAAATAAGAAGAGAAGCGCAGATCCTGACACCGGATTACCCGGGTACAAAACCTCACCGTTCGTAAAAACAAAGACAACAAGAACAAAGAACAGCAGCACTAGTAGGCGTAACAGTCAAAAACAAACATGACCTTGATGCATACCTCTGTTGCCTCACGGGAAAACTGTTTCTGAAGAAAAAAACAATGAGTATAGGAGATGAAGAAGGTAAAGTAATTGTACCAGTAGATAACTCAGATTTTAATATTTGAAAAAAATTTGCTAGACATCCCAGACCCCATGTCCCATTCGTTTCCTCAACATTGCCTATTTTCGTTGACAAAACATAATGCTTCCCTAATACGTACTCCCCCGAATGGGAATCCCTCATGAACAAGTTTCTGGAGGGATACGCAGTTATAGCGAACGGTTCATCGAGACCATAAAAGACAGAACCCGGATGTTTGACAACTACTTCCCAAGCGAGTACACCTGGGTTACCGGACATGTTCACAAGTGGATGATCCTTTATGTTTTCTACTACAACTAGATCCGAAGTCACCTAAGCTTCGGCGACAATTCTTCCATTCTTGCAAAACAGGAAATCGTCATTCCTACAGAATTCGAACGATTTCTATATGTGCTTCACAAGGGAGTTTTATGCTAAAGTTAACAGCATCTACGACAATAGATAAATTTAAGATATAGAACTTACATTTTAATTCTCAATAATCAGTTGTAGGAGGTAATAACGAATCATGAAAAAGAGTCATAAAAAATTCTTTACAAGGCCAGCTTTGTCCATCGTCGTGGGGTGTTTACTTCTCTGCTCCGCATTGGTTACGAGCGTCGTGAGCACACAAAACCCTCCAGGTATAAAGGATGTTCGGGTGACTGTAACTCGAGCAGATGCCACCGGTGTAGATTTTAGCGTTTCTTTGGAAAATTATCGTTTTGAAACGGTTGTCACCGAGGGAAAAACGTACGATCGCGCCGATATTCTTGAGAGCGGACAAACCGCTGACTATGGAAAGGCTGAGTTACCGACGGTGAGCTACTACATCGCAGTTCCTCAAGCCGCCAAAGTCACCATCAGTTTTGATACGTCAAACCCTGTACTCCTCCAGGGGCATGATATCTACCCTGCACAGTATCCAAAACCCGATGGCGAAGGATTCGTAGAACCACCGTTCGTGAAGAATGAAACGTTTTACACGCTCGATGAGTATTACCCTCGCTCTGTGGTGGACATCAGTCCGATAATGGTGATGCGTGAATGTCGGATGGTTCTCATTACGGTCTATCCTATTACGTACAATCCTGTAAAGAGGGCAGTACGGGTCTACCATGATATAACAATACATGTTGATTTTACTGGTGGAACGAGGGAATTTATCCCAGAAAAGTATCGCTCGATCTATTTCCAGCCTCTCTTTGATGCGTTTGTACTGAACAGCAATTGTCTTGAGAGGGCTTCCGTTCACAACCCGGAAGGAGGCGCGCGAAGTGAAGATCGAGCAGATCTCTTGATCGTGGTCTATGATCCTTTATACGATGCGATACTCCCGTTAGCAACATGGCGACAGTTAACAGGGTTGGAAACGAAGGTCGTCAAATTTTCTACCATTGGAACAACCGCACTAGATCTAAAAAACTATATGACGAACGCGTACTTCAGCTGGGAACTCCCACCGTCTTTCCTTTTGATTGTTGGGGATGCAGACCAGATACCGGTGAACTACCTCTTTACTCATCCGTACCACGGCACACCGACAGGGACCGATCTTTGGTACACCGCAGTCGATGGCTCCGATTATCTCCCTGAAATCCATGCTGGAAGAATATCGGTAGAGAACGAAAATGAACTCAATATCGTTGTAAATAAAATTTTGGATTATAGCAAGACGCCGTATATGGACGTAAACTGGTTCGATGATATCCTTCTTGCTGCTTACAATGAAGGCGGTAGATATTTCATCTATACATCAGAGAGAGTCTACAACTTCCTGACCCCTTTGGGATACAATTGCAATAGGCAATACCAGGGAGGGACCCCACCTGGCTCAACCACAGGCGTTATCAACGCAATAAATAATGGAATAATTATTGCTAATCATCGCGATCATGGAGCGGCACAGAACGATGGATATTCATACACAGGATGGTCTTATCCTCAGTTTGACACCACACATATCCAATCATTGACAAACGGTCGAATGTACCCTGTTATGTTTTCATTGAACTGTGATAGCGGCTGGTTCGATGGCGAGACAGATAGCGAACCCGGCAACTACGAATCGATCGGTGAGGTGGGATTACGGGTGGAAAACAAAGGTTTCGTAGCAGTGCTTGCATCAACAAGAGTTAGTTATAGTGGTTACAATGATGAATTTTGCTGCGGATTATACGATGCGATGTGGTCAGATTTTGATCCAAACTATCCTAACGGGGGTTCCGCGAACCCATTCACCACAGAAGTGTATAGGGTATCTCAAGTGATGAACTATGGGAAATTCTGGATGTACGACAAGTACATCGTTCCAGGTGGCTGTCCACCGTATCCATGGACGCCAGATCCCGCTGTATCCCGAGCAACATTTGAGGAGTTTCATATACATGGCGATCCATCGATGGAGATTTGGACTGAATTCCCACAAGAAATCAACGTTACCCATCCAGATATGGTGCCATTCCAACCGAGTACAATAAGCGTCACCGTCACCACTACTGGTTCTGAACCGAGACCTGTTGGTGGAGCGATGGTGTGTTTGACGCAGGAGAACGGACTGTACGCGAAGAACATCACCGATGATACGGGTACCACACAGCTCTCCATTGATCCTCAGAATGCTCAGAACATCACCATTGTCGTCACCGCGCATAACTGCCTGTACTACATGGGAACAATACAGGTATGGACGAGTAATCCTCCAGCAACTCCAGAGGTCCCTGAGGGACCAACCTTTGGGAATGCAGAAATAAAATACAGCTTTTCCACGAACACCACCGATCCCGATGGCGATCAAGTCTACTACCGCTTTGACTGGGGTGACGGGAACCTCAGCGATTGGACAGGACCGTTTGTATCAGGAACCGAAGGGAACGCTAGCTACGCATGGATGCAAAGCGGAAACTATACGGTTCGCTGCAAAGCAAAAGATATCTACGGGGCGCAGAGCAACTGGTCGGAGCCATTGCCTGTTCGGATTGGAATTCCCGCTATTGAAATCGGGAGAATCAGAGGAGGAATCGGATCAGTTCACGTCGATGTGAAAAACACCGGGGACTGTGATGCGGTAGGTATTCCCTGGACAGTTAAAGTGAAACGATACCCCAATGACTACCCCGCCTACTACAACAAACAATTCGGCGGTAATTGTTCGACGATTCTCGCGGGGGCTACAGAGAAAATCGCATGTCGATTCGTCTACGGAATCGGTGGTGTCAAGATAACAGTACACGCGTACAAAGCAGATAAAATCGTGTATGGACTCATGGCAGGAATCTTTCTCATCGTTCCTCCCCAGTAACTGAGCCAGTACCTCGCATAACCATTCCGCTCGCTACTCTCAAGTAAACAGCCCCTAAGTCACCATAGGTACCTACACTGTTTTCCTTTAGGGGAATGACGGACATCGTCATACAGTGCTTCCCGACAATGTTGACAAAGAATTGCAACCCCATCATCCACCGTATTACCCTTGAAGAAATCCTCAATCGAACTTGTTCTACTACATGGCGGACATGTTTTTGTTTTAACAGGTAACAGCTGATCCTGCAATTGAGAGAGTTCCCTCTGATGTCCAACAAGGATTGACATCACAACGGACTCGAACAGATTCGGATTTTCTATTTTTGAGCCTGCCTCGGCAAGATGTCTTGCACGATTTATCAGTGCGACGAAAAGCACAATTTTTCTTATTGGTTTGATACTATTTTTTTTGGACCATTGGTTGTTGTGGTTTCGCAAGTGGGACGAAAACAGTATTATAAAACGTGGCAATATTGAAAAAAGATTGAAATGAAACAATCATCGAGATTTGTACCGTCCAATTCCAATCATATGGAGCTTGAGATTTTTTATTCACAGATCTCAGAAGATGAAGTTCAAATAATAAAAAATGCATTGATACACACGTATAAGGGCGTCGTAGAGGTGTTTATTGGAGGAGAACGAGAATTACCTCCTGAGGCGTATAATCGACAACGAGATCAATACGATGCGGAACTACTTCTTAGATACCTTCTCACTAAGAAGAAGAGAGAAACGGCATTATGGGTTATCTCCAAGGATCTGTGCACCCAGGGCATGAATTTTATCTTCGGATTAGCACATCATTTCCGCGGCGCTGTTCTCTCAATCTTCAGACTCTCAACCAAAGAACTGAGAGAAAAAGAAGCCGTCCATGAAGTAGGACATGTTGTAGGGTTACCTCATTGTACGAACAAGTGCGTCATGCAGTTTTCAAACATGTTGTGGGAAGCACACATGAAACCTTTTTCTTTATGTGAAGAATGCAAACGAAAAATTAACCTAACGACATGAATCTATGAGGACCTCGAAAAAAGATAGGAGATCACGCATGTATCTTCATGAGTCAGGTTCTAAATCCTTTTCATCTGTGATCGGTTAAGCAAAAAATGAGCAAAATGTGGGTTGTTTTTGTTCGTTTTCACAACGGACTTGCACAAGGTCGAAAACGTGTTTGAAAACGACAAATTCCCCTTTCGAAAGATGGTTTTTCCATGTCCCTCCACTGTTTATTTTATCGTCCCTTCTATCTCCTGGGAAATCCTTAATCGATCACGAATGAAATCCTTTTAAAATCACAAACGATTCTCAACGTTACGAGATGCTCTCATGAACGCGATGAAACGACTCCTCTGGTGGTTGCTTGCTGGCTCTGCCGGGGGCGTGAATCGCGGCCGTATACTCGAAGAACTGTTCCAGACACCCCATAATGCGAACGAACTCGCAAAGGTTTTAAGCCTCGATTACAAAACCATCCGGCATCATCTCGACGTCCTTGAAAAAAACCATCTCATCACCTCGACCGGGAGCGGGTACGGGAAAACCTATTTTCCTTCGGATTTATTAGAAACAAACACCGGGCTTTTCCAAGAGATTTGGGGGCAAATTGGGAAAAAACAAATAAGCCAAAACAACCAACCAGTAGGTGAAAAAAAATGAATGAGATACCCTACAAGAAAGAGATGGGGCCAAAAACAAAGGCAATCGCTATTCTCCTCGTACTGATCATCATCGGACTCATCGTCGGCTTTGTCATCGCACGAGCAAGCATCAGCTATGCAGAAAGGAAACTCAGTGAAAAAACCGGGGACAACCCACGGCTCCAAAAATTCATCGAAGCCTTCGCAGACATGTACACCCTTGGGACCATTTTCATCTGCATCAACATCCTCCTCCTCCTCGGATTACTCTACATCTATGTTGATGCGTTCCGGAAAACAAAATCAAATTTCCTCTTCGGGCTCCTACTGTTCATCGGAGTTCTGTTCATTCAATCGATCCTATCACTGCCGATCCTCCAAGCAGCGCTCGGAAACACCGGATATGCGCTTTCTAACACAAAGCTCCTCGAAGTCCTCCCAAATATGTTCGAAACCCTCGCATTAATCATCCTATTCTACCTCAGCATGGAATAAACCCATGAGATTTGGGTGCGATTTGGGTCTCACTTGGAAGAAAATCTGGTAAATCCAAATAAAAACAGACCACCATAATACTCCTTAAGGTGATAAAAAAATGAAGAAACTCGTAATAGCTGGAACAATCATCGGGGTGATCCTTCTCATAGGAGCAGGCACCCTGGTCAACGCAAATGAATATCCTTCCGAGAAACAACAAGCGTTCAAGAGAACTACACCCAACAATGATCAAGGACTGACGGATACGTCACTTCCTATACCCCTGAACGGCTCTAAAATAAAATTCAGAGGCATCTGGGGATACGACGGCTCCAATGAAACCCAAGGATACGTTGGCGGCTTTGTCACAAAACGTGAAAAATCCGTGGTCCTAAAAGGACGCTGGAACACAAGCGATAACACCACAAAAGAAAAACTCGTTGTTATCCTACGAAACGGATATTTCCACGGAAGGATTATCATCGGAAATGAGACCGCATACCGCATCGTTGGACTCTACCGATACGACCAAGAAAACCATCTCCTTCACCTTCGATGGATGACCGCACAGAAAACAGGATGGGCACACTGTCGCATCGTCAGCAATTAATACAGCGCCTCTCCTTCCTTTTCCTTTTTTCTTTCAAAAAAAAGCGCTTGAGTCGCATGAAACATACTGTAATACACTCGTGAGATTGCCTCACGGTAGAATCCTTTTTCAAAGAGGAGACGAGCGGCATCCAGCTCTTCTTCAGATTGATTCAAATATTGTTTATAAGGCATAGATTGCTTCTCTCCTCACATTCTGTATAAAAATTGTATCTCGTTTGAGATCCGCGGATTTCATCGTCTGTACAGAGATATATTCACCAGTGTCTAGTAAGATATCAAATGCCAGTGCTGCAAGTCGCATCTGAGTTTTGAACACATGATGTTTCACAACAACGATGTTGTCAATATCATAATCGGCTTTTTCATCCGGATAAAATAAAACGCTTCTCTTTTTTCCACAATGAACATTTCTGATCGTCACGATTCACACGAAAGAGGCACTTGATCTGTTGGTAGGTAGGCTTCGCGAGACCCTTTTTCTATCACCGAGAGTATGTTTTTAAAGAAAGAAGCGCTATAACATCATAATAGGGGAGAGGTAACAAATGAAGCAGACGAAAGAACAAACAGACAGGGAAAAACTAGGGACCAAACCAATTCGATTAGTGAGTGTCGCAGCATATCAAAAAGATTCTGTGGTCAGTCGAATGATAGTGAATAAAAAGTCGGGAACTGTCACCTTTTTTGCCTTTGATAAAGGACAAGGATTAAGTGAGCATACCGCACCATTTGATGCCTTAGCGCATCTCCTTGATGGCGAAGCAGAAATAGCAATTTCAGGTAAACCATTTCTTCTTAAAACAGGAGAAATGATGATGCTGCCAGCCAATGAACCACATGCCTTAAAAGCAGTGAAAAAATTCAAGATGATGCTGATAATGATACGGTCGTAATACAATGGAAAGAGTAAAAAAAATAAGAACCTGAAATTGTACATCTTTCATTCCAACAAAACCATATTCGTTCTCAGAGCTGGGTCTGTTCTAAAGAAGTAACTATGATGAAATAGATGTGGTGGAAGAGGTAGTAAGAATTAATGATGAGCAAAAAAGACCTTTCTCATCCACTGAGTCCCACCAAAATAATGTATCATGAGACGGTTCTTCTACGGTATGTTGTACCGCAAGTCAGCGAGGATCCCTGCATCCAGATCATGCTGGGCCTCTGCCCCAAAGATATAGGTGTAGTACTCACTCAGATGTTTCAGATGGTACTGAAACCATGCAGTGAAGTATTTGCTGGAGATGTTACGCTGCTGTTTGAAGGTGATGCCGGGTGGATTGTCAATGCCAAGTCGTCGAGCGAACTGGGCGAAAAACTCGTCGATGAAACCGATATGGTTCCCGCCCGTGATCGCCAAATACTCCTTGACCGTCCCATTCGGAATGAAATCGGTGTAAATCTGCAGAACATCAGCAGAAGGAACCAGCCCGTCGTTCGCCCCTACTTGCAGCTGGATGGGCACAGTGATATTCCGCGCAGCGGACAACACAGACGGCAGGTTTGCCGGTGCGAGGGCGACCGCGGCGTCAATCGCTGAGCCTAGAGTCCCGGTCGCTTCAATGCATCCATCACCGCCCATGGAAAGACCAATCGCGCCACGCGTTTCATTGTCAAAGACACCATAGATTGGTGAAAACCGACGGCTATTCTGAGCCTGTAACGTTTCGAACCCACCGCGAAACCCGGACGACCACTGACCGACATCCGGTGATATTTTATTAGGTGGCGTAAAACAAATCGTCACATACCCATAGGAGGCAAGGTGCCTCGGAATCCATTTGATGTTCCACTCAGACCCGCCGAAACCGTTCGCCACCACGATCCCCGGGTAGGGCGCCCCGGAGGCATCGACCGGCGCACGCCACCCGTCATGGGTGGCTGGATAGCGAATCGTCGCCCGGTAGAGTCCATACGGAGGCACCACGTACCCCACCTTATACCAACCGATATGGTAGGGTCCTGGTTGATCAGGCGGCGGCACAGTGAGCGCACCAACCGCAGGAAACGAGAAACACAACAAAAGAATAACAGCAACAGACCCAAGGAGTATCCCACTCTTCTTCATGTCAACACCACGTTTCCAGGGATATACTAGATAATTATCACTGGTATTTAATATATTCCCGCCTCAGGGAATATCATATATTCATAAAAGGAATCAGGGTAAAGCTTCAGCGCAAAAAATTCTCAACGTTCCTTTATCGTACTCAAATATAATCGTTTCTTCCGCTCCAGCGCCACGTACTTCCCTAGCGCCTTGAGAACCTCCGGCTCCCATTCTTTCTCCTGCATGATTCTTCCCAGCGCTGTCGTATCCAACTGCTGTACCTCTGCAAGCCTCCTGTACCTGCGTAACACCTGCTCCAGCTGCTCCCGCTCCTTGCTGTTCTTCCCGGGGAACATATATTTCTCACTCTCGGTAATCCGAACCTTATTCTTCGACCCGAACACGCAATCAACGTGTTCTTTCTCCGCGAACGCAACGAGCGCCTCCTCAAGCCGCTCAAGCTCTGATTCGCATTCCTCATTGATTGTCTTTTGCTGTGCTTTCACCTCCGCGTACCGATTCACGAGCTTCACCCCGGAATCCTTCAGATACTCATTGGCTGGTTTCTCCGACACCATGGACAAGTGCTTCCACTGCCGGCAGACTGGTTTGAACTCACACCAGTCACACAGAAGCCCGGGACGCGCCTCGAAGACCTCATCCTGCTCAATCCGTTGAATCAGCTGGGTCGTATCTGCCTTGAGCGCCGCAAGCTCCGCGTCGGTCCGGGTTGAATCCACCTCCTTGTCAAACTTCAGGAAATGCCACACCAGCCGAATGACCCGCACATCAGGATACGCGTCCTTCACCCCAATCATGTAGAGCGCAAGCTGCCGGTCCGTGCGAAGATACTCAGCCAGCGGCAGCCGCGAGTTCGTTTTATAATCGTGGATCTCGTAGAACCCATCCTTGACCTCCGTCAACCGATCAATATACCCTTGCAGCTTGTACTTGCCGGATTCATTAAGGTTAATGAGGATCCGCTCCTCCAACGCAACCGTCCTCCCCTGATCAAACGGATGATACCGCTTGTAATAATCAGCAAGGTACTTCTCTGCCATCTTCTGGTAATTCTCCTGCGTGTACTCTTCGTTCACAATGACGACGTCATCAGACCAGTTCTTGTTCCACTCCAATCGTACAAAACCATGCAGCTCCTCGAGCGTGGTTACCTTCTGATGATCAAGGTCCCGGTAGAGCTTCTCCAGGGCCTCATGCACCCGGCTCCCCAAAAACGCCTCGACAGATTCCGCAACCTCGGTTTCGACCTTATCGATGTACTGCAGCCTGAACTTCGCAGGGCACTGCTCGTAACAGCTCAACCGGGAATGAGAGTACACGGTCATACAACAACAAATCAACAATGCTGGTTTAATGGTATCGAGCCGTAGCAACCTCCATATTCTACGTCTATCACAAAATCCTTTTTGCAGTTGATAAAAAAATGTTGGGAAAAATCCCTAAAAAAAATGAAAGCACATTTACATCATAGCGGGGGAGTCGTACCATGCACTTCCACCGCACTTCTCCTCCGTAGCCATTCATCGATCGCTGGGTAGACGTCCTCCCGGGCATGGACACCGAGGTTCAAATCAAGATGCCCGTAATCTGTACGGAACCCTGTCTCCTTCGAAAACTCGAGGTACGTCACATCCGAACTCCCCGCATGGTCAACGACGTACCGTATGTCCTGTTTCGGCGCCATCTTGTCCTGCCCGCCAGCGATCGCAAGCAACGGAGTAGTGAACTGATCCAGATGGTCCCGATAACTATACGGGGTCACCAGTTTCTTCACCCTGGGCACCCTCCCAAAAATATCGTACAGCCATGGATACCGTGGGTACCGGCAAAAATTGGAATGCTTAAAGAAAAGGGAAAATTGGCTTAACACCTTCGAGGAAAGCACATCACAAAGCCCGACTTGTACGTACGTTTGAAACACCCTTGGGTCAACATTCGTTGGATTCACACCCAATCCATTGAAATGATCGCGTACCTCCGCTGACTTCTCCACCACGTCCGTGATCCGAATCGGGATCGAAATGTTCCGTGGGGTGATCCGTGTCAAAAATTCAAGAAATAAGTCGCTCTTCCCGAAGAGGACCGGGGAACCAAGCGTAACCACGCCCTTCAGATTCCGACGACCTTCCTCCGTCTCACCGTACGCATAGGCAATCATCCCGCCCATGCTTTTCCCGACCCAAAATACATGAGGAGCAGCCTGTTCCCGTTCGACATACCACTGCTGTACACGACCAATGATCGCGGGCACATCCTTATCGACGTAGTCATCAAGACACCACCGGTACTTCTCAGGATGCTTCCCGGGATCAAACGTCGGATGCCCGCAACCACGAAGCTCAGGCACCCAGACATCAAACACGGGCCTGCCACTATTTTTTCCCTGGACGAGGTACGCAGCGAGGCTATACCGCTCCCACTCCGGAGTACCCATCTCGCCGAAATCACAGCTATTTTTATTCGCAGCAAGCCCATGACACAGGATGACCGGAGACCGAAACACAGGACCACCACTCGGAATATAATGAAAGATCCTCAGATCCCACCCGTCAAGGGTCTTCGCATACACAATTTCTTGGCTGATATCCTTTGTTTCCATAACCACCTTACACGCTTCATCCTCAGGGCGTTACTATCCCCATTTCTGTACAAAACGTGTTGCTTTCTCTCGCAATGATCTCCGGCTGCTCGCACAACATTTTTTCACAAACTTCATCACGTCTTCTTTTTGTTCCACTTGGTCAAAAAACATATCAAATGACTCGACCGCCTTCTCAGCGATTACCCGCTTGCACTCCGCGGTGAGATGCGCGTTGGTCTTGATCTTCTCGACCTTCAGAAGCTCCTGGGTGATCCTCGGGATAAGGTACGGCTTTGCCTGTGCAATCGCACCGGAATGGCCGACGATGTTTGCAACCGTCACGAGATACCCGTTGTTCAAAAAGCTGTAATATTTCTCAAAAATGGCGTCGAACTTCTTGTGTGTATCGACACGGGTAAGATTGGCGATGACCGCCATGGCGTTCCATGTTAAAATCCTATACTTGCTGTCAAGAAGGTCAATGAAGAAATCCATGTGCGGGTACAATTGTTCAGGATGCTCCGCACTGAGCTCCATAAGCGCTTTCGCACACCCGTATCGAACCGCTGCCTTCGAGGAATGCACACCAGCAAGAACCTCTGATAGAAGAGCAGGGTTCTTCATGACTTCTTTTTTCAACTCCGCTGCCGTCGTTGATTTATCCGCAAGGTGTTCCACAAGCCCGCTACCCATCTTCATACCCCTGATGACAGTGATTAAAACAAATCTTATTTAAAGTATCTACACTCGTTTCGTTATCGCAAAGGCGTCAAATACTGACCCGCCAGGTTTTATCGCTTCGAACGTGGGCACTGTCGCATTTACACTGATAAGACAAAAGTGGAATGTTTTTTCTGAGTACACCGTCCAAGGGCTATGGCCGACATCATGCAATGGGGTGCCCCCACCGCCGGTCACGACCTAGGCGATCCCGTCGACAACGCTTCGTTCGTAATCATGATCATGTCCGTTGAGTACGAGGTCGACATGGAAACGATCAAACATAGGTTTCCAAAGTGAACGCAGAAGGGTACTATTCCCATGATGCCCTGAGCTGAACAATGGATGGTGGAAGAACACCTTGGTGAACGGCTGGGAATTGGTACGCAGATCGTGTACCAGCCACAGAAGTTGTGTCAGTCGAAATGCATTTCTCGCGTTTGAGTCGAGGCCGATGAAATGGACAGGCCTGTCATCAAACGAATCCCCAAAACGTGGTATGATCGTCCACCGGTATCGCAGATAGAGAGGATTTCACGAAAAAAAAAGAGGAGTGCTGTGGTCAATTATGCCTTATGGATGGTGATTTGTCCACCGGCGAGCACCGTTAACGCTTGTCCGTCAGGTGTCCTCATGTTGTTGTCGAAAACAATGTTATTGTTTTCATCCCAGATTTTTATTCTAAATTTGTCGACACCGCCGCCTCCACTGATCTGACCATCAATCGCTGTGACTAAGAACCCGTAGTGACCTTCTCCGTTAATTGTCCCATTCCCTTTGTAGATAGCTTTTGGACCATCAATCGACAGCCACTCATAGGTATGCGAGTGAAAATTCAGGTCTCCAACCTGGAACTGGAATTCAGTATTGCCTTGAGGATGGTCTTGCCCATTCTTGTTTTTTGAGACAAAACCGAAATTGCATCGGCCAGACAGATCAGGATCAGCAGGGTAGGATCCTGGCAGGGCTATGACCCATCCGCCGCCAGTGACGAATGAGCCGGTGAGTTCATAGTTCACGATGTACGTCCCAATGCTCGATGTATCGGAGCCGCCATCATTATCAGTCACGGTAAGGGTGATTGTATACACACCTGAGCTAGTGTATTTATGACTTCCACTAACCTCGTACACACCAGGGTAAAGATTCTTGGTTATTGCCTGCCCGTCACCCCATTCTATGAGTGCACTATGGCTGTCGTATATTCCCGGGTCGGTAAATACTCCATGCAGTGGAACCGTGACGTTAATCAGGATTGGATTAATCGGCGGTCCTGAAAGCGAGATGATTGTTGGCGCTACATTAGCAACAGTGACATATGCACTATCAGAACCATAGGCAGTATAATCACCATTACAGATTGATACGAAAACAGGGTATAGACCATTTTCGAAATATGGATGACTGAAAACAAACGTGCCAGAAGATACGGTGAATCGTGACCAAGATCCATCACCATAAACAATAGTCGCTCCAAAGGGGCCGTGTTCTGAAGTAGAGAAAGAACCAACGCTTGTAAATGTAGATCCTTCATTGATGGAGCCATCGGGTCCTGCATCCACAACAATATTTTTTGTAGGTTCTATCACCGTGAGATAGTAACATCCAAAGGCATCGCCACCATCATCATCGAAAAGCAGGATGTCAATCTCATAAACGCCTGGTGCTGTGTATACATGTGAACCAGTGAAGATAAATTCACCTACACCAATGTCATAATAATCCTCGGTGTCATCGCCCCAAAAATACATCGCAGTATAGGTATCTAATGATTTGATGTCCATCCGTGGGTCTCCGTCCCAGAAACTAATAGTCACTGGTACTTCATCGCCGACATAGACAGTGTTTGATGGGCTCGTAATATCACGAATAATTGGGGGGCTATTACTCACGGTTACCTCTGCAGTGTTCGAAGAAGTTTTATCACCTGCCCGAACCTCCAAGCTAATTGTAACGATGGCATCATCTTGCCACGTATATTCTGCGTATGGACTTCCAGACCAACCAGTCCAAGTTCCATTAAAATTCCATCGATACTCTTCAGGAGGACCTGTCGAGTCTGATGCATCAAACAGGACCGATGTACATTCGTCAACAAGATACGGCCCTCCTGCCTCCGCTACCAGGTCTTCAGCGTTCACATTTGCTGCCGAGTACGCAAATGTCGTAAGCACCAGCATAATTCCTATACCAACTGCTCTTTTTTCCTTACGAAAAAACATCTCTACCTACCTCCAGAATTCTTTTCCTACAACTAATATTTACTCGCTTACACTATATATAAATGTCCTTATAAAATAGCAAAATGAAAATAATCTTCTTTGCAAATTTTTCATTTTGAAAATATCAAGAACGTTCGAATAGATCTCGATATGACTCCATATGAATATATAAAAATCTCCCGTACGTTTTCCATTATAAGAGAAATGAAATAAAACAAAAGTAAAAAAAAAACAGCCCCGGGCGGATTTGAACCGCCGACGTTGGCTCCAAAGGCCAAAATGTTGCCACTACACCACGGGGCTACTATCGATATCTGGAATCTTTGATTTTATTTAAGAGTATGCTTTT
>Ga0315282_10005652_pt1 | contig 21226 bp, 17 predicted proteins | sample YL17G07_20_MG_FD_203693 | JGI IMG/M metagenome (GOLD analysis project Ga0315282, IMG submission 203693) | Sediment microbial communities from Yellowstone Lake, YNP, Wyoming, USA - YL17G07_20 | ecosystem: Environmental > Aquatic > Freshwater > Lake > Sediment | place: USA: Wyoming | collected... | reverse complement strand
CTTGGCTACGGCTATCCTCACCAGGTCTTTGGCCTTCTTGGTGGCCTTCTGCGGCTCGTGCATGTGCACCCAGGAGCACTGGTCTCTGATGTTGGCCATCTCAAAGAGATAGGGGTTAAGGCCGACCTGGCGGATGGTATCTCGGAAGAGCGGCTCGTGAGTGCGCGGTGTGCAGGAGGCCACGATAACACGGTTGAGATTGTGTTCAATGACCATCTTCTTGATTTGTTCACAGCTATCCGTGGAGCAGGTGTAGACATTGTCCTCGGCATGAACCACATTGGGCAACGTGCTCGCGTAGGCCACCACGTCCTTCACATCAACCACACCGGCAATATTCCGGCCACAATGGCAGACAAAAACACCGATGCGTGGCTCCTGTCCGGTCACATCCCTTTCTGGTGGGTAGGTCTTCTCCTTGACCAGGGTACCCCGGGACTCAGCCAGGAAGGTCATGGCGCGGGCGGCGGCGGCGGAGGCCTCCATGACACTTTCAGGTATGTCCTTGGGCCCGGCGAGCACCCCGGCGACATAGATGCCGGCCCGGGAGGTCTCGGCCGGGGCCAGTTCGCGGTTCCGGGCGAAGCCGAACTCATCGGTAGCAATCCCGAAGACATCGGCCAGCCTTTTGGCGTCGTCATTCGGCTTCATACCGGCGGATAGCACGACGAGGTCAAACTCCTCGTTCGTGAGGGAGCCATCCTCCTTTTCAAACCGGAGCACGAGATTCTTTGTCCCCAGTATCTCCCTCACCGAAGACGGGCGGCAGCGGATGTAACGGACGCCCAGCTCCTTGGCCCGGCGGAAATAGGCCTCGTAGCCCTTGCCAAAGGCACGCAGGTCAATGTAGAAGATGGTGCACTCGGTGTCGGGGGCGTGTTCCTTGGTAATGATGGCCTCTTTGGTGGCGTACATGCAGCAGACCGAGGAGCAGTAGTTACGGTCTATCTCCCGGGAGCCGACGCATTGAATAAAGGCGATTTTCTTGGGCGGCCTAAGGTCAGACGGGCGCAGCACCGTGCCCATATGGGGGCCGCTCGCCGAGAGTAGCCTTTCCAACTGGAGGCTGGAGACAACGTTTTTATACCGGCCATAGCCCAGTTCCTTCTTCAGGCCAGGGTCAATGATTTCATATCCCGTCGCCAGCACCACCGAGCCAACCGGGATTTCAACTATCTCTTCCTTCATATTGTGGTCGATGGCTTTCGCCTCGCATGCAGCCACGCACTGCAGACACTCGCTACACAGTCCGCAATCGAGACAACGCTCAGCCTCAGCTTTTGCTTCCGCCTCGCTGTAACCGTACTCTAGCTCATCGAAGGTTGATATCCTTTGCTCCAGCGGTATTCTGTTTACCTTCACCCGGGCGGCTTTCTCATGCTTGCCCTCGGGAAGTGGGGCAGGTTCTTCCTTTTTCTTCTCGCGCCCCGCGAGTAGGTCGGCGCCGGTCAGGTAGCGCTCAATCGACATTGCCGCTTCATGGCCCTGGGCGATGGCCTCAACCGCCGACTTCGGGCCGGTAACCACATCACCGCCGGCGAACACCCCCGGTTCATCCGTCGCCAGTGACACTGGATCTACGGTAATAAGCCCACCCCTATCAGTTTTGATTTTACTGTCTTGGGGAAGCACAGATAAGTCGGTGCTCTGCCCGATGGCGATAATAACCGTGTCACAATCGAGTTTGGAAGTTGTAGCCTTAGGAATGGGGCGGCGGCGGCCGCTCTCATCTGGCTCGCCCAGCTCCATCTCGTTATATTCCATGCCGGTAACGCGATCATTACCCCCCAGTATCTGCTTGGGATTGCTGAGGAACCGAAACTTTACGCCGTCTTCCCTGGCGTCCTCGATTTCTTCTGGACGAGCGGGCATTTCCACCTCAGAGCGCCGGTAAACTATGGAGACTTCCTTAGCGCCAAGCCTGACCGCAGTCCGTGCGGCATCCATCGCTACATTTCCACCACCCACCACCGCCACTTTCTGACCGACCTCGACTTTCTTGTCCTCGTTAACATCCCTCAAGAAATCAAGAGCGAGCAGCACGCCACGCAGTCCGAGGCCCGGAATTTGCAGACGCTGGTTCTTTTGAGCACCGATGGCCAAGTAGATAGCTTGGTAGCCCTGTGCCTTCAGCCCCATCAGGGATTGATGAGTGCTGTCAATCGGACTATTCACCTTCAAATCAATCCCCAAGTCAATAAGCTCTTGGATTTCCGCCTGCAGTACATCCTTAGGCAGGCGGTACCTCGGGATGGTCTGCTGCAATTGGCCGCCCGGTTTCGGCCCGGTTTCAAATATGGTTGTCGGATACCCCTTCTTAATCAGGTCATAGGCGCAGGACAGGCCTGAAGGACCAGCCCCCACCACGGCGACCTTGGGCTTGGTCGGATCGATTACCGGCTTGGGTTCGGGGGGAATGGAGCCATCTCTGCGTTTCTGGCGCACAAGGTCGGCTACGAACCTTTTAAGGGGTGCGATGCCAACCGGCTCGTCCACCTGGCGGCGATTGCATTCTTGCTCGCAGGGATGGTGACATATCCTGCCCAGCGTCGATGGTAGCGGGATCCACTGCTTGATGTGATTCACCGCTTCAAGGTACTTACCCTTTGAGACCAGGGCCACATAGCCCTGCCCGTTACACCCTGCGGGACAGGTCAGCTTGCAGGGAGGCCGGGCCGCTTTGCTGATAGCAAAAGCGCTGGGTATCGCCTGTGCGTATCTCCTGTACGTAGCCTTGCGCTTGGTCAGTCCCTGCTCGAACTCATTGACCAGGTCAACTGGACATACTAAAGCGCATTCGCCGCAGCCGGTGCATTTGCTGATGTCGATGTAACGAGGCTTCTTTCTTACCGTAACCTGGAAATGGCCGGGCTGCCCATCAACCTTAGTGACATCAGTGTAGGTCAGCCTTTCAATGTTGATGTGCCGGCCGGCATCAACCATCTTGGGGGCGAGGGTGCACATGGCGCAGTCATTGGTGGGGAAGGTCTTATCCAGCTGTGCCATCCTGCCCCCAATGCTGGGGCTCGTTTCCACCAGATAGACCTTAAACCCCGACTCGGCTAGGTCAAGGGCGCTTTGCATCCCCGCGATGCCGCCGCCGACCACCATTACCGAGCCTATCTTGCCTTTAGTCTCCATTAGACCCTGTCTTTTCCATAACTCTTTGGGGATGGACGAAGTGAAGTTGCAGCATCAGCTCCTTTTCGGGTGCCCCCAGGGCCGCCGCCATAATCTGGCTATAGTAATAGACCGGCAGCCCATAGCTGGTATCGTACTTGGCCTCAATTTCGCCCTGTCGGGCGTCCATGTTCATGTGACAGAAGGGACAGGTAACCACAATGGCCTCAGCTCCGACCTCCTTGGCACCCTCCAGAATATCGCGTGTCAGCTTGAGGGCAATGTCTGTCCTGGTGAGCGAGAAGTTGCCGCCGCAGCAGTCAGTCCGGCATCCCCAATCCAGGACCGTCGCGCCGGCGGCCCGGATGACCTTGTCCATGGATTGAGGGTACTCGGCATCATCAAAATGGTCGGGAGGGCGGGACAGGAAGCAGCCATAGTAGCAGACAACCTTGAGTTTGGAAAGGTCTCTCTTCCTCGCCGCCGCAATCCGCCTCATCATCTCGTCGGTAGAGAAAAACTCCAGCGGATGAACTATCCTGAGTTTCTCTGTAAAGCTGTGTTTCAGTGCCTCCTCCACTTCCCGCCGCAATCCCCTGTCTTTTTGGATATCGTGCAAGGCAAATTTGAAGCGGGCGTAACACATGGCGCAGGGGACAAATACCTCGTCCAGCCCCTGTTTCTGGGCCTTGGCGAGATTGTCAAGAGGCAGGACCACCGCAAGATACCGTGACGCTATATGTACCGCCGAGGAGCCGCAACAAACCCAGCGTTTAATTTCCTCAATTTGAATGTCCAGCGCGCGGAACACAGCGCGTATCGATGTATCGAAGTCCTTACAGGTTGAATTCAGACAGCACCCGGGGTAATAGCCGTATTTCATACTTTCCTTCTCACGCCACGGAACTCCATCCTTCGCATTTCGCCAACGCCGCCGAAGTCCGGAAGAATCCTCAGCTTGCCTCGTTTGAACAGTCCCAGACCAAGTGAAAGGTCTTTACGGAACTCGCGAGTAGCCAGCTTGAGCCGGCCCATCAGGCCGAGTTCGTACAATCGCCCGAAGACCTGGATATTACCCAGTGCGTACTTGTAAAAACTGGCGACTTCCGGTACCTTGGGTTTATACCCGTCACTCAGACACATGGCGCGCATGGCATCCATGGCCTTGACCAGGTCTACCCCCTGGGGGCAACGGGTAACACACGTTTCACAGGTAGCGCAGAGCCATATGGTAGCGCTATTGAGTACCAGGTCTTTCAGGCCCAGCCGGGCGGCATGGAGGATCTGCGCCGGAGTATAGTCCATGGCGTAGGCAACGGGACAGCCGCTGGTGCACTTGCGGCATTGATAGCAGGCGCCAATATCTGTATTGCCGGCTGCTTTAATTATAGCGGCGAATCGGGACGCCTCCGTGGGGTTGATTTCCAGAGTTGGAAAATCAGTCGGCGGAATATTCTCATCTTTCGTAGGAATTGCTGCTGAGTTTATAATCTCTCACTCCCTAATGAGTCTATCTCATATCAATTTGTTGTCTCGGTTCCTCAGCCTCAAGTTCAACCAGTTTTTTGCGGACCAGTTTTTCCAGGTCCTCCGTCATTACCGGTTTGATGAGAAGGTCATCAAGAGCGCCTAGCTCTCTCAGTTCAGCCCTTAGATTTGCCGAAGGGAAGGCAGTTATTATGATGGACTTGATCTGCGGTCTGGTTACCTTTGCTTCCCGGAGGACATCCATCCCGCTTTTCCCGGGCAATCGGTAGTCCAGAATCAAAATACTGAAGTCCTTCTTCGCGATCATTTCCAGGGCTTGTTCGCCATTTCCGGCTAGTTCCGCGGGGTAGCCGGCCTCTCTAAGCCAGTCTCTGATAGATTCACGCACGATAGTTTCATCATCTACTACCAGTATTGGCCTGGTAGCGCTATTCATCTCCATTGCCCTATACTCCCGAGGCATCCGGTATCAGTTTCCGCTGCCTGGCTTTGGAGAGGTTCTCCCAGATGAGGTTTTCCAACTCGTCAAAGCGGATGGGTTTGACAAGGTAATCAACCGCGCCCTGTTTCATGGCCTCTACCGCCAGCTCCACGGAGGGGAAGGCCGTGATGACAACAGACCTGATGTAGGGCTTCGTCTGCTTTACCTCCCGGACAACCTCAATCCCGCTTTTCCCGGGTAACCTCACATCCACAATGAGAATATCAAAGTCCTTCTTCTTGATAAGCTCCAGTGCTTCTTCCCCTGTCTCAGCCGTGGTGACGACATGGGCATCCTTGAGCGCGTCCTGGAGTGATTCCCGTACAATAGCTTCGTCCTCCACCACGAGGACCGAGCCCCCCTTGTCGGGGTATTCCCCCATGCTTTCGGCTATCAACTTGGTGATGTATTCCTGTATGGAGACCCCGTCGTACGCGCATTTCACCTTCAGCTTTCTATAGTCCTCGGCCGGGACTCTCAGGTGGAGCTGCCTTTTCTCCTCAGCCATATCCAATCACCTATCGGCGGTACCATGGTACCTTTAGACCCATCACCTCATTATAATTATACTCCTTTTGTCAAGAGCCGATGCTGCGGCAGACCCTTTTGAGTACCATCCTTCTTGACAACCTCATAGTATTTAGGTATATTGGTACATATAAAAGAAAAGATTCGGTGGCATTCCGGGCGGGGGGTGAGGTACCTCGGTCCAACGGTGATTTACTTCTGAGGTTTTTTTGTAGTATAACAACATCAGAGGTTTGGTTAATTATGCTTAGGCGAACCTTGAAGATAGTTGTCAACCCTCATTTCTGGGTGGTGCTAGCGCTGCTTGCCATCGGCGTGGTGTTGCATTACCCGCAGCAGATACTCGGTACATCTTCACCATCCGTCTTTTCGTTTCTCGGCCTCACACGCCATGCTGTGGAGCGTATTCTCCTGTTGGTGCCCATCAGCTACGTCAGTTTTGTCTTTGGCCTAAGAGCAGCTCTTATCTTCCTGGCTCTGGCGGTGGCCATCATGCTGCCCCGTGTTTTTCTCATCTCGCAGTATTTCCCGGATGCCATGCTTGAGACCGTTGGCATCACCATTGTTAGCGTCCTGATAATTCTATGGAGTAATAACTACAGAAAGGAAAGGGAGCGCCGGCAACGCATGCTCTCGGAGCTCACCACGGCCCACCGGCAGCTTCAGGAGCACACCGCGGCTATAGAGGAGAGCGAGAGGCGGCTGGCTACCCTCAACAAGATATCCGACACCATCTCCCAGTCCCTGGAACTGGGCCAGATTTTGAATAGTGCTATCAGTAGCATCGCCGATGCCCTAGGGGTTGATGCTGCCTGGATACATCTCCTTGACCGGGAGAACAACGAGCTGGTGCTGGCGGCACACCGCGGTGTTTGTGAAGAATTTCCTAGAATTAAGGTAGGCTACGGTCTGAGCGGCATGGTAGCCGAGACCGGTCAACCGCTGTTTGTGGAGGACCTAGCCAAAGACCCCAGGGCCCCCCAGACTGCCCAGCAACAGATGTGCTCGGCACTGATCGTACCCCTGATCTCCAAGGGTAGGGTGGAGGGCACCATTGGTGTCGGTTCAAGCCGCCGCCGCTTGTTCCCTCAGGGGGAGGCAGAGCTACTCATCGCCATAGGCCATGAAATTGGCGTAGCTATGGATAATGCGCGCCTTTACCAAAGGCAGCAGGAAGTGGCTGAAGAGCTACGCATCTCGGAACAGAGGTACCGGGAAATATTTGAAAATGCCCACGACGCCATCTGGGTACATGACCTGGATGGCAATATTACCACCGCCAACCGTGCCACCGAAGCCCTCGGTGGCTACAGCATTAAAGAGCTTAGCGGCATGAATGTCCGGGTATTCCTGACCGAGGAAAGCCTGAATCTGGCCGGGCGGATTAAGCGTAAGCTCTTTCTGGGCGAGACGGTAGAGCAGCCGTACGAACAGCGCCTGGTAAGGAGGGATGGGGGTGTCGCCATACTCCAGTTGACCACCAGCCTGATTATGGAAAACGGCAAGCCAATTGGCTTTCAGCATATTGCCAGGGATGTGACCCGAGAAAAAGAGATGCAAGAGAAGTTGACGGCCGCCTATCGGGAACTCAGTGAGTCACATCGGAAACTAAAGGAAAGCCAGGAGCAGCTTATCCAGGCCGAGAAACTGACATCACTAGGGCAGCTTGCTGCCTCTATTGCTCACGAGGTTAACAACCCTCTATCCGGTGTGCTTGTCTATACCCAGCTGTTGGCCAAGAAGTTAAGGGATGGCAGTATTGCTAAGGAGGCCGCTCAGGAATACCTGTCTAAAATGGAGGTGGAGCTCATACGCAGCACGAAGTTAATCCGCAACCTGCTTGACTTTGCGCGGCAGTCGCCTCCGGCGTTCCGGCAGGTCAACCTCAACGATGTGGTTAACCGGGCCATGGAGCTGGCGGCCCATTCTGCTGAGCTTCAGCATGTCAGGATAGTAAAAGAGCTGGCTCCCTCCCTGCCCGATTTGATGGCCGACTTTGACCAGCTGCAACAGGTCTTCACTAACCTTATTTTGAATGCTATTCAGGCCATGCCCGAGGGAGGGGTATTAACGTTGCGCACTTCCCTGGGCAATGGTGAGATAAAGGTAGAGGTGCAGGACACAGGCTGCGGCATTTCCCCAGAGAATATGAGCAAGCTCTTCACACCCTTCTTCACCACGAAGCGGGAGGTAAAGGGGGTAGGTCTGGGTCTGGCCATATCTTATGGGATTATCCAGCGGCATCATGGCAGGATAGAAGTACAGAGCCAAGAAGGCAAGGGCACCACCTTTACTATCTATTTACCCCGGCACCTTAAGGAACTTGAAGAAAAAGGCTGAAGCTAGATGGCGACCCCGGGGGGATTTGAACCCCCGATCTCCACCGTGACAGGGTGGCATGTTAGACCGCTACACCACGGGGCCGTAGTTATAGAGAAGAAAAACCATTTTAGAGTCTATCAGAGGAGGTGGCTGGTGTCAAGGTTGTTGTTTGTTCTTGGCTATTTGTGGTATAATGGCTTAAAATTTGTTTAGGGAAGAGAATGGCCGTAAGAAAAAAGGGTGAAGCCAAGGCTACCGATAAGCGGTTGCAGGACTATGAGCTGGTGTTCATCGTCAGCCCCGGGGTCTCTGATGAGTCTCTGGAGGGTAGGATAAACGCCGTCAGCCAGTTTATCACCAGCCGGGATGGCGCTGTGGATAGTGTGGAGCGGTGGGGCAAGAAGAAGCTGGCCTACCCGGTGGGGCACTTCCTGGAAGGTCATTATGTTCTGGCGCGGTTTAAGATAAACCCGGCGCGTTGCAGGGAGCTTGAGGCGAATTTGAGGATTTCTGAGGAGATTCTGCGGCATCTATTGGTAAAAGTGAACGCTTGAATCTGTCGGTTACCCTATTCCTGAGATGCATTGGGGAGGTGAAAAGGCGATGCCGAGTTTGAACAAAGTGACGATAATTGGCAATGTGGGGAACGAACCGGAGATGCGCTTTACTCCTAACGGCAAGCCGGTAACATCTTTTTCCGTGGCCACCAACTGGAGCTATACCACGCCTGATGGCGAGCGCCGGCAGGAGACGGAGTGGTTTAATGTCGTTGCCTGGAACCGCCTGGCCGAACAGTGCAACCAGTTCCTGGCCAAGGGGCGGCTGGTCTACGCCGAGGGGAGGCTACATACCCGCAGCTGGGAGGGCCAGGACGGGCAGCCCCATTCCCGGATGGAAGTGATTGCTAACCGGGTGGTATTCCTGGACAGGCGCGAGGCTGCCGCGCTTCCGGGCGAGAAGGCGGAGGAAAGCAACGTCGCGGAGGTGGAGCCGGAGGACCTTCCGTTCTAAGACGGATGGTAGACGGAATTTAGACTAGATTATAGAGGGCAGGATGGTACAGGCAAGAGAAGTCAGGGGGCCGAGGCGGCCGGGCGGCCGGGCCAAATACATACCCAAGCGTAGGGTTTGTGCCTTTTGCCGGGACAAGATTGAGAAGATAGACTACAAGGATGTGGTGTTGCTGCGGTCCTACATATCAGATAGGGGTAAAATCACGCCCCGTCGCAAGAGCGGCGCCTGCGCCCGGCACCAGCGCCGTCTTTCCTTGGCGATAAAGAGGGCCAGGCACCTGGCTTTGCTGCCTTATGTAGCCGAGCATATCCGCAGGACGGGGGGCGTTGGTCTCAAGAGTTAGCCCCGCCGGGTTGGAGCCGGCTTTTCTATCCCGTTTCCCATCATAAGGCCTATTTTTAGTGTGGAGTTAAAGTGCCAAAAAGGACCTATCAACCAAAGAGTATTCCCAGAAAGCGTGAGCACGGCTTTCGGAAAAGAATGAGCACGCGCGGCGGCCGCGATGTCCTGAAGGCCAGGCGACTTAAGGGCCGTAAGAGACTGACCGTTGTCTGATGTGGGCGCCGGCGGGCAGGGGGTGGTGCTCGTGAGGGGAGAGAGACATCTTACCAAGAGGACGCAGTACGCCCTGGTCTATGATGAAGGCCGTTCGTGGGTGGATAGGGTGGTGGTGATGAAGGTCATGCCCAATGGGCTTGGCCTATCCCGCTACGGCTTTTCGGTAGGCCGGCGGCTGGGCAAGGCGGTGGTCAGGAACAGGGTGAAGCGCTGGCTCCGCGAGGCCCTGAGGCATGCCCCGCTGAAGCCGGGGTGGGACATTATCTTTATCGCCCGCCAGGCGGCGGCGGAGGCCGGTTATAGGAGCCTTGGGCGGTCGGTGGTGGGGCTTTTATCCCGGGCTGGGTTACTTGAGAGTGAATATGAAGGGGCTTACCCTCGGACTAATTAGGTTTTATCAGTTAACGCTGTCGCAGGTTATGCCGCCATCCTGTCGCTTTTCGCCATCCTGCTCTCAGTACACCTACGAGGCTATTGCCAAATTTGGCTTTTTTAAGGGGGTGGGGCTGGGGTTAAGGCGTATTGCCCGCTGCCATCCCTTTAACCCGGGCGGCTATGACCCGGTGCCGTAGTATCCGGGCTAATTTTAAGGAGAGGTAATCAGGTGCTATTGAAGCGGGGTAAGTGGTATATCGGTCTCCTGGTGGTGATGCTGACCGCCATTGTAGTGACCGTCTCTGGCTGTATCAGCGGGCTGCAGGCCATAGGCTGGTCGGGGGGGACGGTGGCCGGCGGCACCCTGTATGTGGGTTCTGCCGAGGGCAGGCTGGTGGTGGTAAACCTTGCCAATGAAGGCCGCCGGTGGTCGGAGGCCATCAGGTCCAGCCAGCCCGGCGGTCTTGGCTGTGTCCCGACAACCTGTGGGACCGGGACGGCCGGGGTGGCCATCTACGGGTCGCCGGCGGTGGCTGGGGACCTGGTCTATATCGGCGGCTACAATGGCAAGGTCTATGCCTTTACCTCCGATAACCTGAGCACAAGGTGGGTTTACCCCCGGGAGGGCTACCTTCAGCCCATTGTTGGGGGTGTGGTGGTGGGCGGGGGCAGGGCCTATTTCGGCGACTCTGACGGCAGGGTCTATGCCCTGGACGCGGCTACCGGCGATAAGCAGTCCGAGTTTAAGACGAATGACAAAATCTGGGGAACACCGACCTTTGCTGGCGATACGCTTTTCATCGGCTCCTTTGATAAAAAGCTCTATGCCCTGAACACGGGCGACCTCAGCCTGAAATGGTCTTTTCCTACCGAGGGCGCCATCATCACCCAACCACTGGTTAGCGATGGCATAGTCTATTTTGGCTCCTTTGACAGGAATTTCTACGCGGTGAATGCCACTGACGGCAGTCTTAAGTGGCAGTTTGCGGGCGGCAACTGGTTCTGGGCCGAGCCGGTGCTCTATGGCGATACTGTCTATGCCGCCTGTCTTGATGGTAAGGTCTACGTCCTCAAGTCCAGCACCGGCGAGAAGCTGGCCGAATTTGACCTGGGCAGTCCGGTATCTTCATCACCGGTGGTGGTCAATGATTCTATCATCTTCGCCTCGCGGAAGGGTGTCATCTATGCCATAGACACCGGCCGAAGGTTACTGACGCAGCTGGCCGATATCGGTGCCGAGGTGAATGGTCCCCTCTGCGCTAGCGGGGACATTGTTTATCTTCATACCCCTAACCTGACCCTTCACCAGGTAAATGCTGCCACCGGTGCCCTGTTGAGGTCTATCTTGTTAAAGAGTACGTGAGGTTATGGCTTTGAATGTATGGGAATTAATTATCCTGCAGCCGGTACTGAATGTCCTGGTGGTGCTTTCGCATTACCTGGGCGGCAGCTTCGGTCTGGCTATTATCGCCCTGACCATCATCATCAACCTTTTGCTGCTGCAGCTTACCCTGAGCCAGCTCCGTTCCACCAAGGCGATGCAGGCCCTCCAGCCCCGGCTCCTTGAGCTCCAGCAGAAGTACGGCAAGGACAAGCAGAAGCTGGCCCAGGAGCAGATGAGGCTTTACAAGGAGTCCGGCGTTAAGCCGGCCGGCTGCGCTATTACCATGCTCATCCAGATGCCCATCTGGTATGCGGTCTATCAGGCCGTCATCCTGGCCCTGGCCGTAGCGCCCGAGGCCCTGCTTAGTCTTTCCCGGTACCTCTATAACTGGCCGCAGGTGTTTTCGGTGCTGCCCTTAAACCAGCACTTCCTGTGGATGAACCTGGCGCAGTCTGACTTTGTGCTGGCTGCCCTGGTAGGTGTGACGATGTGGCTCCAGCAGAAGATGTCAACCATGCCATCCACCGACCCCAAGCAGCAGCAACAGGCCCAGATGATGCTGTGGATGATGCCGATGATATTTGTCTTTCTTTCCCTGTCCTTCCCCAGCGGGCTGGCCCTCTACTGGGTGGCTAGCAATATCGTCAGGATCGCCATGCAGTACCGCGTCACCGGCTGGGGTGGTCTTAAGCTGGGGAGGGCTAAGCAGGAGGCGGATAAGGGGAAGAAGTACCTGGCCTTTGGCTCTAAGGAAGAGAAAGCGGCGGACATTACCGCCGGTAGCAGCGAGCCGCAAAAGGAGGGTACGGTCATCTATCCGGAGAAGCCCGATAAGAACAGGTACCAGCCGGGCAGAGATAGGCTCCGGCATAAGAAGAAGTAGGGCTTCGGGAAGCTCATTTCGGCAAGAGGTAAAGGCGGCGATGGAAAGCTTTGAGAATAGGGAAGAGCTATTTCAGGCGGTGAAGAAGGTCTTGGAAACACTCCTGGGGCTGATGGATATACCGGCTTCCGTGGCCCTTTCTGACGAGTTTAGTGTTGATGATGAAGAGGGGAAGCTTGTTTCCCTCGGCCTTAATATAGAGGGGGAGGACCTGGGCATATTAATCGGGCGGCGTGGGCAGACCATGGCCTCCCTCCAGCAGGTGGTCAGGCTGATTATGGCCCACCAGGCGCAGGTAAAGCTCCCGGTAGTCATTGATGTGGAAGGCTATAAGCAGCGCCGCTGCGAGGGACTGCGTGTCCTGGCCAAGCGCCTGGCGGAGCAGGTGAAGGCGAGGCAGCTGCCCTTCACCATGGAGCCGATGACGGCCTTTGAGAGGCGCATTATCCACCTGGCCCTGGCCGACCATCCCGATGTCACCACCGAGAGCACCGGTGTGGGCGAGGGGCGCAAGGTGGTCATTTCCCCCAAGAAGATGTTTTAGCTTTATTGATTTATCTTGCCTATTATGCTAATCTTTAGCTTGTAAAGGCTTGGACGGAGAAGAGTAAGGGGATAAAGGATACCCAGCGAGTCTGGTAGGGTGCGAGCAGATGTAGCCTTCCCTCTGAAAATCACTCCTGAGCCGCCAGCCGAAAGGTCTTTGGCCCAGTAGGCCGGGCCGGTCTCGTCAGCCGTTATTCGTGACGAGGGCATGGTCTCGTGCCCTGAATGAGTGTCCCTGCCTTCGGGTGGGGGAAATGGGGTGGTACCGCGGGCATCTTTGTCCCGTCCCTAGTGGACGGGACTTATTTTTATAGGGGGGGTGAGCATGTTTCAGCCGGTCAGCAGCCGGGTGAGCTTCCCGGAGCTGGAGGAGAAGCTCCTGGCTTTCTGGAAGGAAAAGAATATTTTTGAGCGCAGTGTCGCGGCCCGGCGTAACGGCCCGCTCTTTGTGCTTTATGAAGGGCCGCCCACCGCCAACGGCAGTCCTGGCATCCACCACATGCTGTCGCGTACCTTCAAGGACATTATACCGCGCTACAAGGCCATGAAGGGCTACTACGCCCCGCGCATCGCCGGCTGGGATACCCACGGCCTGCCGGTGGAGCTGGAGGTGGAGAAGGAGCTCGGTTTTACCGGCAAGGCGCAGATTGAGGCATACGGTATTGAGAAGTTTAATGCCCTCTGCCGCCAGAGCGTCTTCCGCTACCTAAAAGAGTGGCAGGAAATGACCGAGCGCATCGGCTACTGGGTTGACCTGGAGCACCCCTATATCACCATGGATAATAGCTACATTGAAAGCGTCTGGTGGGCCATCAAGCAGATGTGGGATAAAGGCCTGGTCTACCAGGGCTACCGGGTGACACCCCACTGCCCCCGTTGCGGCACCTCGCTTAGCTCCCACGAGGTCGCCCTGGGCTACCAGGACGATACCGAAGACCCCTCGGTTTACATAAAATTCAAGGTCGCCGGGAACTCACGGGGCAAGCTGCCTTCGGACAAGCCGGTCTATTTTCTGGCCTGGACAACCACCCCTTGGACGCTACCGGGCAACACGGCGCTGGCGGTGGCCCCTGAGGCTGAGTACGCCTTGCTTGAGGGAGATGGAGATTACATCATCATGGCAGGGGCGCGGGTGGGGGTGGTGGGGCTGGAGGAATATAAAGCGGTGGGGGAAATAGGAGGGGAGAGTCTGGTCGGTACGCATTACGAGCCGCTCTTTAACCCCCACAGCTTTGGGGTGGCGCGCCGACGGTTTCAAAAGAAGTTAGGGTTACAGTTACAGAAGCCGGGGGCTAGGCTGACCTACCGGGTCATTGGCGGCGATTTCGTCACTATGGAGGATGGCACGGGCATCGTCCATATTGCCCCGGCCTACGGCGAGGTTGACTACCAGGCCGGGGAGGGAAATGGTCTGGACTTCGTCCACCATGTTGATTTGCAGGGCAATATTACCGGCACTTTACCAGGCGCGGGCAAATTTGTTAAGGACGCCGATAAGGACATCATGGCCGATTTGAAGTCGCGGGGCTTGCTCTATAAGAGCGGGAAGGTCCGCCATACCTATCCCTTCTGCTGGCGCTGCAATACGCCCCTCTTATATTATGCCAAGCAGACCTGGTACATCCGCACCACCGCTGTCAAGGATAAGCTGATTAGTGGCAACGAGGAAATCAACTGGTACCCTGAGCATATCAAGTACGGGCGCTTCGGCGACTGGCTCCAGAACAACGTGGACTGGGCCTTTTCCCGGGAGAGGTATTGGGGCACGCCCCTGCCGGTGTGGCGGTGCGAGTCCTGCAGCCAACTTGAATGTGTCGGCGGTTTAGATGAACTCCGCAGGAAGCCCGGCTTTTCCGGCTTTAAGGAGCCGTTGGATTTGCACCGTCCTTTCGTTGATGAGCTTACCTTTGACTGTCCTAAGTGTGGTAAGAAGATGAAGCGGTTGCCGGAGGTGATTGACTGCTGGTTTGACTCCGGCGCTATGCCCATCGCCCAGTCCCACTATCCCTTTGAAAACCCGACACTCTTAGAGGACGGGCGCTTCCCGGCGGACTATATCTGCGAGGCCGTTGACCAGACGCGCGGCTGGTTCTACAGCCTGCACGCCATCTCTACACTGCTCTTCGGGCGCCCCTGCTACAAGAACGTCATCTGCCTGGGGCATATCCTGGACAGCGAAGGGGAGAAGATGAGCAAGAGCCGGGGCAATGTGGTGGAGCCGGCGGCGGTGATAGATAAATACGGTGCCGATGCCCTGCGCTGGTACTTCTACACCTCCTCGCCGCCGGGCAATGTGCGCCGCTTCAGCGAGGCGCTGGTGGCGGAGGTGTCGCGCCGCTTCTTGGCTACATTGTGGAATGTCTATTCTTTCTTCGTCATTTATGCCAATATTGATAATTTTGTGCCGGCGGCCAAAGCGGCCTCATCCGAGGCGGAGCTTGACCGCTGGATTCTCTCCGAGCTAAACCAGCTTATTGCCGATGTGGATGCGGCGCTTGAGGGCTATAACCCCACCGAGGCGGGGAGGCGGCTGGAGGACTTTGTGGACGGCCTCTCCAACTGGTACGTGAGGCGCAGCCGGCGGCGCTTCTGGAAGAGCGAGAACGATGCCGATAAGCTCTCGGCCTACCATACCCTCTACGAGTGCCTGGTGACGCTTTCAAAACTCTTGGCGCCATTTACCCCCTTTGTTGCCGAGGGGCTTTACCAGAACCTGGTGCGCTCGGTTTCCCCTGGTGCCCCGGAGAGCGTGCACCTGGCGGATTTCCCGAAGGCGGATAAGAGCCGGATTGATAAACAGCTAGCTGAGGACAACCGCCTGGCCATGAAGGTCTCCAGTCTGGGGCGGGCGGCGCGTGCCAAGGCCGGTATTAAGGTAAGGCAGCCGCTTCAGACTAACTATGTCGGCGTCAGTTCTGAGCGGGAGAAGCGGGCCTTGCAGAGACTTGAGCCGCTGATTTTGGAAGAGCTTAATGTTAAAGAACTGAGATACGACTCCATTGAGAATGTGGCAGCTCTTGATGGGAAGGGTTATGCGGTCGCTGCTGATGCGACTACTAGTGTTGCCCCTTCTACTCATCTCACACCTGAACTTGAGGCGGAGGGCATGGCGCGGGAGATTGTGCACCGCCTCCAGACGATGCGCCGCTTGGCGGGCTTTGAGATTGCCGATAACATCATTACCTACTATGAAGGGGATGACTATATCCGCGGGGTAATGACTGATGTGGGCTTATCCGGCTATATCAGGCAGGAGACACTCTCCCGCGAGCTTATTGCTGGCGTCCCCGACGACACGGACTTCCAGGAGAGCCACAAGCTCATCGGCCACAGCGTCCGCCTGGGTGTGAAGAGACTGAAATAGCTTAGGCGGGTGGGGGGCTGGCGATGGGGGTTGCCTGTATCGTCAGCTGGCTGTCGCCGCGCCAGATGCCTAAGGCCAGCGGCTCCCCGATTTTGGATGAGTGTAGTATCTGTGTGAGCTCCCCAACCGCAGCTACGTCCTTACCGCCGATGCTGACGATAACATCACCTGCTGTGAGCCCGGCCTTTTCGGCCGGGGAGCCGGGGACTACCTGGACAACCAGGACGCCCTTGCTTACCTTCAGGTTATACTGTATGACGGCGAGCTGGTCCACGGTGTAGAGGTTCACCCCCAGATAGGGGCGGGTGATATACCCCTTGTTGACCAGCTCCTGGATGATGGGTAGGGCCGTTTCGGTGCTGATGGCGTAGCCCATCCCCTCAACGCCGACCTCGGCCACCTTGGCGCTGGTGATGCCGATAACCTCCCCGGCTAAATTGACCAGCGGCCCGCCGCTATTGCCCGGGTTGATGGCAGCGCTGGTCTCAATCAGGTCGTAGAGCGTCTGCCCCTGGTCTACGGGCAGGGATACCCCCGTGCGGCTGATGATGCCTTCGGTGGCCCTGATGCCCTGGCCCAGGGCATTGCCGATGGCGATGACCCAGTCGCCGACCCTCAGCCTGGAGGAATCGCCTATCTTGAGCGCCGGCAGGTCCTGGGCGGCTATCTTGATGGTGGCGATGTCGTTGAGCGGGTCGGTAGACACGGCTGATGTGTCGGCGGTGAAGGTACGCCCGTCCTCCAGGGTGACGGTAATATCCTTGGCGCCTTCAACCACGTGGTTATTGGTAACGATAATCCCGTTTTTATCCAGTATCCACCCGGAGCCGGCCCCCTGCTGGGTGGACGGCCCGAAAAACGGGCTGTTGACGGTGACCTTGGTATTGATGGCGACGACCGAAGGCTTGACCAGCGCCACAGCGTCGGCAATGCTGGGGAGCGACATGCCTGGGGTGGTGGTTGGGGGTATCCAGGTGGGGTTAATCGGGGTAGTGGTGGGGGAGGGGGACGTTGTGGCGGGGGGTGTCGGGGTGGTGGTTGGCGGGGCGGCGATGGTGATGCATCCGGAAAGGCCCACGACCAGGACAAGGATAAGGGAAAGGGCTAAAATCTTTAGATTTGTCTTCTTCATACCAAATATTTTAGCACCATAAATGTTAAAAAATTGTTAAGGGGGTTAGGGAGGGGGTTAGCTCCCCCTCCCTAATATCTGCTTGCTGCTAAGCTGGCACCTTGGGCAGCAAGGCCAGCGCTTCTTTTATCTTTTCCTCGGGGAGCTCGTAATCCTGGAGCTTGCCGGAGAGGTACTCATCGTAGGCGGCTAGGTCAAAGTGCCCGTGCCCGCTGTGGGCGATGAGAATAGTCTTGGCTTCACCAGACTCCTTGCACTTGAGGGCTTCATCAATAGCTACCCTGAGGTCGTGGCATGCCTCCGGAGCCGAGATAATGCCCTCGGTTCGGGCAAAGGTTACCCCGGCTTCAAAGGTAGGCACCTGCGGCACCGCCTGGGCCTCAATTAAACCGAGATTGTAGAGGTGGCAGATAATAGGTGCCATACCATGGTAGCGCAGTCCTCCGGCATGGACTGGTGGCGGCATAAACGTGTGACCTAGGGTATGCATTTTGAGCAGGGGGGTAAGGCCGGCTTCATCACCGAAATCATAGGCGTAGGGGCCCCTGGTCACGGTAGGGCAGGCCGTCGGCTCAACACAGATGATGCGCATTTTTGGTTTCTTGCCGCTAATCTTGTCTCTTATCCAGGGCAGGAATTGACCGGCGAAGTTGGAGCCGCCGCCGATGCAGCCGACAATAATATCCGGGTAGGCATCGGCCATCTCCATCTGCTTCCTGGTTTCCTCGCCGATGATGGTCTGGTGCAACAGGACGTGATTGAGCACGCTACCCAGAGAATAGTGGGAACCATCATGAGTGGCCGCATCTTCAACTGCCTCACTGATGGCAATCCCCAGGCTACCGGGGTTGTTGGGGTCTTTGGCCAGCAGGTCACGGCCCACCTTGGTATCCGGGCTGGGGCTGGGCACCACCTTGGCTCCCCATGTCTCCATCATAATGCGGCGGTAGGGCTTCTGGTTGTAGCTTACCCTGACCATATACACCTTGCACTCCAGCCCGAAGAACATGCAGCCCATAGCCAGGGCGCTGCCCCACTGCCCGGCCCCGGTCTCGGTACAGAGCCTCTTGACACCCTCTTTCTTGTTATAGTATGCCTGGGCTATGGCCGTATTCGGCTTGTGGCTCCCCGCCGGGCTGGTGCCTTCGTATTTGTAGAAAATCCGGGCGGGTGTATCCAGATATTTCTCCAGACGATACGCCCGATGCAGAACAGTCGGTCGGTAGGTGCGGTATATTGCCAGCACCTCATCCGGGATTTCAATGTAGCGTTCCTGGCTCATCTCCTGCTTGATAAGCTCCATGGGGAAGAGGCGTGACAGGTCAGCCGGGGTGAGCGGCTTGCCGGTGCCCGGGTGCAGGGGCGGTGGTAGCGGCTCGGGCAAATCGGGCTGGATGTTATACCATTTCGTTGGCATGTCCTTTTGGTCAAGGAAAAACATGGCTCTCTCTGATTTCTTCATTTTCCCTCCTTCTGTTTTTGGCTTTCATAATTGTTATTAAATGATTGTTATTATAGACTGTTGTTACGACATATTCAACATGACTTTTCCTCCTAAGTGCTGTTTAAGGCCTGTCGCAGGCTGGAAACAAAAGACCTGAGCAGGGTAAGCGAGGCGTCTTCTTCAATGAGCTGGATGAGGCGGCTGCCCACGATAATGCCGTCGGCTACTAAGGCGATGCGCCTGGCCTGCTCTGAGGTGGCTACCCCGAAGCCGACGCACAGGGGCTGCTTCGCCTTTTGCCTGACCCTGGCGACGAAGCCCTCCAGCCCCGGTGGCAACCTGGCCCGGGCGCCGGTAACGCCGGTGAGGGAGACAAGATAAATGAACCCCCGCGACCTTTGCGCCACGGTGGCGATATGTGCCACGGTGCTGGTGGGCGCTAGGAGATAGATGAGGTCAAGGCCGTGTTGACGGGTTATATTTTCTAGTTCGGCACCCTCCTCCGGGGGTAAATCGGGGACAATTAAACCGTTTATGCCTGAGCTGGCGCAGGCTTTACAGAACCCTTCCAGCCCGTAGCTGAACACCGGGTTGTAGTAGGTCATAAACACGAGTGGCGTACCTATCTGGCGGCGTATCCCGGCGGCTAGCTCCAGGCAGGCCTGCGGGGTGGTGCCCTGCTCCAGCGCCCGGTGGCTGGCCCTCTGGATGGTGGCGCCGTCGGCCAGGGGGTCGGAGAAGGGTATGCCTAGCTCAATGATGTCGGCGCCGCTCTCGGCCAGGGCGGCGGCGAGCTTGGGCGTGGCGGCCATATCCGGGTAGCCTACGGTAATATAGGTGATGAGCGCCTTGTAATTAGGTCTAAAAATAGAGGCAATCTCGCTCATAGCTTGCCTATTTTCTCGGTGACGATTTCTAGGTCCTTATCACCGCGCCCGGAAAGATTAACAATAATCAGCTTATCCTTGGGCAGGTCGGCGGCCATTTTGGCGGCATAATAAATGGCATGGGCTGGTTCCAGCGCCGGGATGATGCCCTCGGTTGAGCTGAGGAGCCGGAAACCCTCCAACGCCTCGTCGTCAGTCACGGTGACATATTCGGCACGCCCGGTGTCTTTGTAGAAGCTGTGCTCCGGCCCAACCCCCGGATAGTCCAGCCCTGGGGCGATACTGTGGGTCTCTTTTATCTGGCCGTGTTCGTCCTCCATGAGATATGATTTGGTGCCGTGGAGCACACCGACCCGGCCGGTGCTGAGGGTGGCCGAATGCTGGCCGGTGGCGATGCCTTTACCCCCCGCCTCCACGCCGATGAACTTTACCTCTTTATCATCGTAGAAGGGGTGGAAGAGACCGATGGCATTGCTGCCCCCGCCGACGCAGGCGACCAGGTAGTCGGGCAGACGGTGGTACTCATCCAGCACCTGCTTCCTGGCCTCCTGCCCGATAATAGCCTGGAAGTCGCGCACCATGACGGGATAGGGGTGGGGGCCGACCACCGAGCCGAGGAGGTAGTAGGTAGTCTGGACATTGGTCACCCAGTCGCGTATGGCCTCGTTGATGGCGTCTTTCAGGGTGCGGCTGCCGGAATCCACAGAACGCACCTCAGCACCCATGAGAAGCATGCGCTGGACATTAGGTGCCTGGCGGCGTATATCCTCCGTGCCCATATAGACGATGCACTTAAGTCCCAGCATGGCACACACGGCGGCTACCGCCACCCCGTGCTGGCCGGCGCCGGTCTCGGCGATAATCCGGGTCTTGCCCATACGCCGGGCCAAGAGCCCCTGCCCCAGGGCATTATTAATCTTGTGGGCGCCGGTATGAGCCAGGTCCTCCCGCTTGAGGAGGATGGTCGCCCCGCCGGCTTTATCCGAGATTTTGCGGGCATGATAGAGGGGGGTGGGCCGCCCGATATAGCTCCGGCAAAGCTCATGGAACTGCTTCTGGAAATTGTCATCGGCCATAGCCTCGGCGTAGGCAGTTTCCAGTTCGTCAAGGGCGCTCATCAGCGTCTCCGGCACGAACCGGCCGCCGTACTCGCCGAAGTAGCCGCGCTTATCGGGTCTATCTTTCATCTGCCTTTCTCACCGCCTCAATGAACTTCCTGATTTTTATCATATCTTTGGCGCCTCTTGTTTCTACCCCCGAGGAAACGTCCACCCCCCACGGAGATATGGTGCTTATCGCCTCGGCCACATTCCCCGGCGTCAGCCCCCCGGCGGCGAGCACCGGGAATCTTTCGGCTATGGGCTTGGCCAGCTTCCAGTCAAAGGTCTTACCCGTGCCGCCGTATCTGCCTCTGACACCGGTGTCCAGGAGGAAGAGGTGGTTTTGTCTGGCAAGAAGCTTTGTCCCGTAGGCCAGGTCGGCGATAACCCGCTCTGCACGATGGTTCTTGTCTAGCCTTACCGCCTTGATGACGGGCACATCAAGCTCGCGGCAGTACTCCCAGGGTTCGTCGCCGGAAAGCTGCACCCAGTCCAGCCGGCAGGCCTTGGCGATATTCTTTACCTGGGTGGGGGGCGTGTTGATGAAGACGCCGACCACCTGAATCTCGGCCTGCTTTTTCTTCAGCGCCGAAACTATCT
>Ga0315282_10005651_pt1 | contig 21229 bp, 22 predicted proteins | sample YL17G07_20_MG_FD_203693 | JGI IMG/M metagenome (GOLD analysis project Ga0315282, IMG submission 203693) | Sediment microbial communities from Yellowstone Lake, YNP, Wyoming, USA - YL17G07_20 | ecosystem: Environmental > Aquatic > Freshwater > Lake > Sediment | place: USA: Wyoming | collected... | reverse complement strand
GTATTCCGTCCGATACACACTGTGTCCTGATACTCGTGTCTCCATGCATACATTATACCCTATCGCCGCCGCTCTCATTCACCCACGGGCAAGCCCGTGGAACTCTGCCCTACGGGCCGATTAGAAGTGAGGGATCGTTATGGCGGAAAGAGTTTGGGAAAGGATTTAGAAAGTGGTGAGAAGAGCGAAAAAGGGAAAAATAGTGATAGTCTATTTGTACTTCTCTTCTCGGTGTATCCGTTTCTTCTCTTTAAGGTAAAACTGTTCTTTTTTGAATTTGAGTTTCTCCCTTCGGAGTTGGACTTCGAGCTTAAACTGATTTTCTTTTTGCTTCCCTTTATCTTCCATGAGTTTTTTCCAGGATTCAAATCGCTCCTTCCTAAAATTGAGCCCTTCTCGCCGCAACCTGACCCTTTCTGCCTTGAGTTCGACATCTCTTCTTTTCAGCTCGGCATTTTCATTCTTTTGTTTAAAGTACTCTCCTATAAGGAAATCCACTATCTTCTTATGAAGACCTTTGTCGCCGTTGTCCCTATCTTCGGAATCTTCACTTTCAGGGCTTTCCAATATTGATTCAAGGGTAAAATTTTCATCCCCATTCTTTCCGATAGGTTTGTACAAGCTCACCTCTCTGTATTTTTTATTCATGTACTGTTTAATAGCCTTGTTTCTAACTTTCTTAACAATCGGCGTGATTTCTTCTAATGTTTGGGGATTGCATTCAAGAATATCTACCCAGGCTTGCTGAAAGCTATCTTCGTACTGCCCCAAAAATGGTTGTAGATAATTATTGACTTCGGTCTCATTCAAATTCATCCCAGTCACCTTTCCGAATCAACCCGATAAACCAGCGCTTGCCGGCCTCAAGTACCACATTCATTTAGGGCTCACGTTCTCTTGCTGGCGGTGGATATTGTTATAATGGAGAGATATCTATTCCAATCGGTATATCAAAGATTGGCCTCAAATACTGGAACTCTTTGAACGCCTTCTCAAAATGCATCATTCCAGAATATGTCTTTCTTCCCCGTTGCAAAGCTTTTTGCCTCCCGATCTCACACAATATATTTGCAAATCCTAAGGTCGGGGTTATCAGCGTTCCTAAATCAATCTTCTTCGCGAAATACGAGAGCATAAATTTTATATAGTCTTGGTAGTATGACCTCGCATTACCAAATTCAACTTCGACCTGAATGGCAGCCTTTCTGTAATCATACTTCAAGTCAAGTTCAGAAATTACTTTTCCCTCTTTTTGCCAACTCAATGACGAAAATGCTCTTTCGATTTCGCGGTTATAAAAAGCTTGCCCTTCATCCACTTTGAAACTTATCCCATTAATTACCTTTTCCATTTCGACAAAAGAATCGTTATGTGACAAACTTTCTTTGTCAGTCTTGTGATACATAGAATCGGCGACATATAATTTTGCATTGTGCACCATGTCTTTGGTAATAGGTATTAGCTTGAAAACATCCGAGGATATTTTCTCAATCTCCAAGAATTCGCCTATGGTTCCTTTTCTTGTTTCAACAAATATGTCATTTAGCCAATCAACAAGAGACGCCTGAGTTTTATTCGTGTACTTAATCTGAACATGCTTGCGCACATTGTTCAATCTTCGAAGGACTACCTGCACCGATTGATTATTGGCATAGACAAGCGTAATGTCCTTTTTCTGACCCAAATGAGGGCTCTCGAAAAAACTCTCGAAGTTCTTGTGAATTGTAATTCCTTCTTTAAGGGTTGATTTTCCGACGAGGTGTTTAAATGTCATGCTTATGGACCAATCTTCCAGGCTGTTGTGTGTCGAGAAAGTAATGGATGCGGGGATTCTCTATATCGAGAATGAGGTCTTTCAGATCAATTTTCAACCTTTTAATTTCGGTGGGAATACCGTCGAGGTTTACGCTCAGAGGGTCCATAATTACCTATCTTCCGTCTGGTGATAGGAATTCGCTTTGGGCCGCGTTGAATATACGAAAAAGGCAGTAGTATGTCAAGGGAAGCTAGCCACACTTCTTAATCAGTAAAAGACTGATCTTCACCATGGATAAAATTCCAGCTCGTCAACGATTTTATATTTATCGACAAGCCAATGTTGGATCGTCTCTCTGATATCACCGATCATTCCGGTGCTCCATTCCACCATCTCATATGCAGCGGGCAATGTCATTTCTGTTTGAGAGGAATTACATTAATCTTGCCGGAATTTGCGTTTCTTGGGGACGCCGCCATCCGCAGGAGACTGGGAGAGACGTTCCAATGTTGTCCGTCATCGGTGATGACCGTAACCGTCTTCTTATTATACCGAGTAAGCATACCAACCAAGGGCGGACGGCCCCCGGGTTGAAAGGTCACACGATCCCCGATCTTGAACTCCAACATCTGGCCGTGCGCACGCATTTGGTTTAGGAAGCGAAGACGCTCCACGATTCGATGATTGAGGTCGATCAGTTCGGCCTCGGTGAGTTCGTCAATGTTGACCTTTATATTATCGCCTCCCAATTCGGATCATCCTCTATCACGATCCTATCCCGATCAATTTAGATTAAAACACTTTGTCCGTAGACTGGGAAAGTAAGGGACGATCATTTCAAAATGCTCGTCATGGTGGACCAGGAAAGTCTTATTTTCGAGAGCAAGAGCAGCAATGATCAAATCCGCGGTTGGTATTGTAAGCCCTCTCCTTCTGAGCGAAAACCCAAGGTCATACGCCTGCTCCCAAACCGCTGGTATAATAGGTAAAAGGTCGAGACTTTCGAGCTTGGTTCTCAAAGAATCCCGCTCTTCAACGGACCGACATCCTTGCAGCAGTTCCAGGACAATGATGGGTGACGTGACTGCATGACCGGAGACTATGGCTTGCTTTACGAATTCTTTGAGATCGTGATTCCCTGCCTTCTTAAAACTGACGATCCAGGCAGAGGTATCGACCAAAATCATTTCAAGGGTCCTTCCGCATCTTCTTCAGTTCTCTTAGGGTAACGCCAAATTCCTCATAATTACCGATCAAATCACTCAATTCTTTTCTTCGTTTTGCGCGAAGAAATTCTTTCATCGCTATTTCGATCGCCTTCTTTTTGGAAGGAGCCCCGGTAGTCTTAACAACTTTTTCAACCAATCTTGCATCAATATCGAGAGTTGTTCGCATATTTTTCTCCGTCTTTTTTATGCATAAATTATATGCAAATTGACTTATAAAGTCAATCTCGACTGAGGCTCATGGGGTCGATTCTTTTGATTTCGTGGATGAGGTCGAAGTGAGGATCGGTAGAGATGATTTCCTTTATTCCATTGTGGATCATGGTGGCGGCATGAACCGCGTCGCGCGATGTGATTCCTTTAACCCTTGTTAAGATCTCAAGGGCCTTATCTGTGTCCGCAACCCTTACCGGAAAAATATCCGTGCAGAATTCGATCATCGATTGATAGACGATTTCGCCGAGTGTCCTTCTTTCTATTGAGAAATACCGGTAGAGGATTTCCTGGAGAACTTCTGTATTCGTTACGCCGAGAATCTCTTGAGACTTAATTTTTTCAAGGAATTTCTTGCAGCGTTCACGAAGAGGATGAGGGCCCCCCATCGAATACATGATCAGATTGGCATCGAGAAACAAGACAGGCACACTTATCGACATGAATACTTCCCCTCGAGGTATTCGACTTCCCATTTCTGATAATCTTCCGGGGCTGGGACTTCAGGAAGAGACAGGAGTCGGTCCACGGCTTCGGCAATCTTCTGTTGCTTATTTTTCTTGAGGTGGTATTCTTCAATGGCTTCGCGGACGAGTGTACCGAGCTTTTTATGATTCCTTGAAGCGATCTCTTCGAGTTCTCTCAGTTGTTGTTCGGTCAGTAGCACCTGAACTTTCTTCGAATATTTTGCCATCAAAAACTCCTCAAATTATACTCTTAGTAAAAGAGTATAATAGAAATACTCCTTTGTCAAGGATATTTTATTAAATTTCTGTGATTACAGAGGGTTACGAAACGATTTCACCGATCAAAAATAATGGTTCGACTACTCCACTCCATATTGGCGGCGGTAAGAGAGGATATAATTCTTTACATCTTTCTTTGTCTTGTAGATCCCGAAGTGGCCCTCGCATAGTATATCTGCTTCGAGATCGAGTAACTTCTTGGTTGACCGGCCATAATCTTCAATATTAGATCCAAACTCCTCAAGCAAAGGACCATGGAGGTCCTGGCCGAAAAGAATTCTTTTTCCGTCTTTGTCCAGATAGATGCAGACTGATCCCGGGGTATGGCCCGGGGTGTGAAGGCAGACGATCTTCTGATCGCCGACAATCAGTGTCTCTTCCGGAGAATTCAATTTCACATCGACAGGAGTTGGTGGAAAACTCGTTTGATACCACTTGGCAGCCGTTAAAACTGAATCCCCATTTTCCAAGGGTGGAGCATCCAATTTGTGAATGTAAATCTTAGCTCCAAATCTCTTCTTGATTTCCGGCACGCCTCCGACATGATCAATATGACAATGGGTGAGAAGGATCTTACTCAAATTTTTTGGATCGAGTTCCAATCTTTTAACGTTGCCAATAATATTCTCAACGCTCCACCCTGCCCCCGTATCGATTAATATTAGTTCTCCCAAATTCATAAGGTAGACGCAGCCATCTCGGCCATCCGTGATATCCGGGCCTCCGACAATAAAAATATCTTTTACAATTTCCGATGGTTTCACTTTCCCCTCCTCAGTTCTTCCTTCAACCTTCTATAATCCGTCATTGTGAAGCCTTCCCACTGGCAGGGCAGGATTGAATTATTATGAAATAGGGGCTCATTTTCAAGATCCAACTGAGACATCTTCTTCGCCTTCTCAAATAAAGGAGTGTGAGGAATGGGTGAATATTCTACGAGCATCGGCTTTGCTCCTGCCTCTTTCACAAAGGCAACGCTTTCCTCAACCTCCCCTACCCTCTGCCCTGGCAACCCGACCATTACATACGCTCCAATTTCTTCACCTGAGCACCCTGCCCTTTTTAGATGTTCGATCGCCTTTTTGAACGCTTGATTGTCAACCTTCCCTCCGGTTTCAAGCTGCCTCGCTTCATTCGACGTTTCAAAGCCCAGTCGAATCGTTTTGAAACCGCCACGAAAGAGAAGACCGGCCACTTCCTCATCTATCTCTTGAATATGGATAGCATTCGGAGTGTGAAAATTGCATTCGATCCCTCTTTTGATGACCTCCTTCATCGTAGGAATAAAGTGCTTTGATGGGTCGATGAGAAGGGCATCGTCGTAGAAGGCAATATTGTTCGTACGAAATTTCGTAACCCAGTATTCAATTTCTTCAACTACGTCTAGCGGATCCCTTTTAGAGAAACTTTTTGTTAAAAAGGGTGAGGCACAATACGTACATCTGAACGGGCATCCCGTGGAAGTGGAGATACAGACATAATCAAGCTGAGAATAAAGGTCGAAGGCCGGATAAGGCAATTCACAAGCTTGAAGTTTCAAATTTGAAGTTTGAAGTTTAACACCGGTCAAATCTGAGATTAATTCTAAGATTTCCAACCCCCCTCTTCCCTCGAAAATGACATCCGCACCCGAATACTTTTTCGCATGTTCATAACAGAGAGTGGCATAGGTTCCACCCAGAATCACAGGGACGTTCTTAAATAATTTCTTTGTAATTTCAATAAGCTTGAATACACCAGGATACCAGTAAGTCATCCCTGAACTAACACAAATGAGATCCGGTTCTTCAAGGAATGAGAGGCTTTTAAACAGCATTTCTTCAGGAATTCCATACCGGCTGTAGTTCCTTGGAATGGATTTGAGAGGAGGGGGTTTCTCAATCTTAGTCTTATAGAATTTGCCATCCCCGTAGCTTCTTGTTTTTATTGAATAATCGAGGCAATCAACAAAGGAAATTCGGAATTCATTTCTTCTCAGAAGGCTTCCAATGCAAAGAAGGCCGAGCGGCTTTATCCAGAAATTATAAGCTGCAAAATCAGTGATCCAGGGATTAACAAGGAGGACATGGGGGGATATATGTTTCACGTGAAACATCTCAAATTCGGATTTCGCCTGCCTTCGCCGAAGCGCCTGCCCTCCGCAAGGCTCCTGGAGGCGGGGCTTCGCGCAGGCAGGGAATGCGGAATGCGGAATAAGTTCATTGCTGAAGGCCCTATTTGCCGATACAGAAGTGTTCGAAGATTCGATTCAGAACTTCTTCGGTAGCCGTCTCCCCAACCAACTCTCCGAGAGCCCCCAGTGCAGATCGGATTTCGAAGGCGATAAATTCAAGAGAGGTTCCCTCATCCAGTCCCTCCAGTGCATTCGAAAGAGCGTCCCTCAGATGGGTTAAGGCCGTCTTATGGCGTATATTTGCCACCACCAAATGCTCCGGCGTTGCCCTCACATCCCGGTGAAGCAGTGAGTTATAGATGGTCTTTTTGAGATCGTCGATCCCCTCGTTATTAAGAGCGGAGATCGAGATGACCGGCTCGTTCTCGAACCGCTTCCTCACCTCTTCCGAGGAGATTCTTTGCGGCAAATCATTCTTATTGAGTATAACTACCCTCTTCTTTCCCTCTGTCTCTCCGAAGATCTCTGCGTCATCGGCGTCCAGCTCCCGGCTACCGTCGAGCATCAGCAGCACGAAGTCAGAGTCAGCCACTCTTTCCTTCGCCCTCCTCACCCCTTCGCGCTCGATAAAATCCGCAGGCTTTCGCAACCCCGCAGTGTCCATCAAACGCACAGGGATTCCATGGATGTTCAGGACTTCCTCGATCACATCTCTTGTCGTCCCCGGAATCGGAGTAACGATTGCCCTTTCTTCCTTCAACAATACATTGAGGAGGCTCGATTTCCCCACATTGGTCTTGCCGGCGATGGCACACGAAATTCCTTCACGAAAGATCTTCCCCTCCTCATACGAAGAAATCCATTCCTCCAACTGTTGGATCATGCTTTTCAAATCTTCCTTTAGATCTTCGAAAGCAATGGGCTCAATCTCCTCCTCTGGAAAATCGATATGAGCTTCGATCAAGGCTAGGTCCTCGATCAATCTTGCTTTCAATTCAGCCAGCCCTTTGTACAGCCATCCCCTCAGCTGCTGGTTCGCAATCTCAAGGCTGGCTTCTGTCCTCGCCTTGATGAGATCAATCACAGCCTCGGCCTGAGTCAGATCGATCCTGCCGTTAAGAAAAGCGCGTCTTGTGAACTCCCCGGGTTGGGCCATTCGCGCCCCTTCTCGCAGTGCCAATTCCAAAATCTTCTGTAAGATAAAATATCCCCCATGGCAGTGAATTTCCACAATATCTTCCCGTGTGTAAGTTTTTGGAGATTTCATCAGGACGATCAACACTTCATCAACAGCTTTTCCACTATGGTTATCAACAACTTCACCATAGCGGAAGCGATGAGAAATAAAGCGAAATTGGCCTTTTTTAGGCTTAAATAACTTTCTGGCTATAGATTCGGCAGAGGAACCACTGATACGGACGATGCCAATGCCACTCTCTCCGAAGGGAGTTGAAATGGCTGCGATCGTTTCTTCTTGATTGGATGGATTGGATGACGAGCCACTATTCACTTTGAAGGCTTTAAGCGCTATCCCTCTTTTTTACCGGGATAATCTTGATTTTCTTTAACTCCCCTTCCCCAAGGCTCTCCGTTTTAAGAAAGGGGTCTTCTTTAAGGGTGAGGTGAATAATCCTCCGGTCATGGGCATTGAGAGGACCTGCTGTCTGGGGGCGACCCGTGCTCTTTGCCTTTTCGCCCATCCGATGGGCCATCTGGGTCATGCTGTCTGCCCTTCTCTTGCGGTAGTCATCGATATCCAAAGTTACCCTTATCGCGCTCTTCAACCTCTTGTTGACCATTCGGTTGATGAGCATCTGAAGCGCCTCCAGGGTACGACCGTGTTTCCCGATGAGGACGCTTTCCTGATCACCCTTGATTTCGAGATGCAGGGCCCCTTCTCTCAAAAACCCCTCCACCTCTGGCCTGACCCCCATCCGCTCCAGCAATCCTATCGTGAGTTCTCTGGCAATCTTAATCTCTTCCAAGATTCGGACCTCACGTTTTCTTATTCAAGTAATACTGATGGGCGATCGATAAGACATTATTGATCAACCAATATATGACCAGACCGGATGGAAAATTAAGAAAGAGAAAGGTGAACATCACCGGCATCAACAGAAACATTTTGGCTTGGGTCGGATCGGCGGCCGTGGGGGTCATCTTTTGCTGGATGACCATGGTGGCGCCCATGATGAGCGGAGTGATATAGATCGGGTCCTTTGCAGAAAGATCCGTAATCCAAAAGAAGAAATGCGCATGCCTCATTTCTATCCCGTTCTGAAGGGCGTTATAAAGGGCGATGAAAACGGGGATCTGGATGAGCATGGGAAGACAGCCGCTCATCGGGTTGATCTTCCTCCTCTTGTAAAGAAGCATGATCTCTTGCTGAAGCCTCGCCTTATCGTTCTTGTACTGTTCCTTGAGGCGATTCATCTCCGGCTGAACCTTCTGCATCTCCTTCATCGATTTGAAGCTGATCTGTGTCAGGGGGAGGAAGATAATCTTGATGAGGACGCTCAGGATGATGATATCGATCCCAAAATTCCCGGTCACCTTGTTGGTGAGCCTCAAAAACCAGAGAAGCGGTTTAGCAACGATCGTAAAGATCCCGAAGTCTACCAGCTTCTCCGCGTCAACACCCAATGCCTTCAAACGATCTTCATCCTTGGGCCCCAAGTACATCTTGTAGACAACCTCCGCCTTTTCCCGGGGAGGAATGGAAAGAGGGGGGCTAATAACATCTGCTTTCAGCAAATCCTTTTCAGACCCCTTCACCGAGAGAGTGATGTCTTTCGATTGGGGAGGGATTAAGAGGGCAGTGAAATACTCCCCACCAAACGAAAACCATTTGATTTCACCTTTCTCTGTAATTTCAAAGGGTTCTATGCTCGTCTTTTTTTGGGCTCCGCAGCTCGGGACGCAGCCCGAGGTGGAGGCTGATCCAAATTCCTTCTTCTCCACCTTCTGGTTTCTAAGGAAGGAGTATTTCAACCCGAAATCCTTGTTATCTTCCTTCGCCAATTTTGCCAGCTCGACCTCTCCGATCCATTCGAGGCCCAGTTGGCTCCTGATTTCCTTTTGAGTTGGGTTTTGAATCTCCGCCTCCAGATTGATGACGTACTGGTCAGAGGTAAATTTAAAGCGTTTAAATATCTTCAACCCGTTATCAAGGCTCTTCGAAAAAGTGATTTCACCTTTTTCGCCCCTCTCGAGCAACCGGAGCTGGTCTTTATCCACCTCCCAGTTCTCGTGGAGGGGTAGGGACCCGTCGAAGGTCAATCCCAATGGGAGATTTTTTTCATCTCTTGTATTGACCAAGTCGAGAGGTTCAGGTTTTTTTGGCTTTTCGGCTGGTTTACCTAAGATCTCGTCAACAAGCTGGATCAACTTTATCGCAATCGGCGATTCCTTCACCCTATCTTTATACTTCTTAAGTTTGAAATGCTTTAATCTCGCGTCCTCAGAGGTGAAGACCGCCCAGTAATTCTGCGTCTCAACGGAGACCTCCTTCGTAGGAAAGACGCTCGCTTTGGCAGGAGTCTTACCTGCGGTCGATAATCTTGACTCTTTTTTTATTTCTGTCTTTTCCGGTACCTTTTCTTGCGGAGATACCTGTTCTTTTTTTACCTCCTGAGGCTGTGGTTTGGTAGATGGCGGAAAGAATTTTGATTGGATAAAACTCCAGCCCATTATAATAATAAATGTCAATAATATCGCGTAGATAGCTCTTTTTTCCATGTCGGCTTCGCCCTAAGTCTCCTTGCTAATATTTTCGATTATTTCCGGAACTGGATCGTATCCTCCGGGATGGAGAGGATGGCACTTGATAAGCCTCTTTAATGCAAGGTAACTTCCTTCGATAACTCCGAACCGTTGAATCGACAGCATGGCATAAGCGGAACAGGAAGGATTAAAACGACAACAAGGACCAAGGAGGAGTGAAAACGCGTGCTGGTAGACACGGATCAAAACGATCGTTCCTTCCCTTAACAACCCGATGGCCGTTCGCTTTTTCATAAAATGAAGAGCCGTTTTAGTTCTTCCTCCGCTTCCCGAAACCGATTGAGCGAACATCCCTTTCTAATCATCAATATCATATCGTAAGAACCGCCGATCTGATGCTTATAAAGGCGAAAGAATTCCCGGATGTATCGCTTCATCCGATTCCGAAAAGTCGCCGGACCTGTCTCTTTCTTTGCCACGATCCCTAAGCGGTGAAAGGGTTTGTCATTTTTCTGTATAAAGACGACAAAATTCCGAGACGTCCTCCTCCTCCCTGATTTTATCGCCCTCCTGAAATCCTGAGGCCTTGTGATCCGTTCCTTTTTTGTAAATCCGAACGACCTTTCCACGTGAGTATTGTCTGCTACCGAATGGATGCACTTGCGGTCCTCAGGAACTTAAGGTTTAAACGGCCAACCTTTTTCTCCCTTTTAGTCGCCTCCGCCTTAAAACATTTCGACCGCTTTTTGTGCTCATTCTCTCCAAGAAGCCATGAGTCCGCTTCCGCCTGAGATTACTGGGCTGATATGTCCTTTTCATTGAATCCCTCTTCTTAAGAGCGGCTTGTTTTTTGAAATGATTGAACTTTTAATTTAAACTATAATTATCTCTGTTGTCAAGATTTGCTCTTAATTTTGTTGACAGAAGAGGGGTTTTTGTATTAAATTTTGGCAGTGAAATCAAACGGGCCCGCCCAAGGGGGTAGGGCTTCCCAGAGATGATCACCGGTCATCTTGCCCTCTCATTAATAAATGAAAAGACGAGCTAAGGGTTTTTTTGACCTCCATCACTTCAGGAACTTCAATGAATAATATTGCCATCGGGCACCTCCCGGTCAATATCGAAGATGAGATGAAAAAGTCCTACATGGACTATGCTATGAGCGTCATCATCGGTCGGGCCCTCCCCGATGTGAGGGACGGCCTCAAACCCGTTCATCGCCGCATTCTTTTTGCGATGAACGAGTTAAACAATGATTGGGATAAACCCTACAAAAAGTCTGCGAGAATCGTCGGCGATGTCATCGGTAAATATCATCCCCACGGGGATATGGCTGTTTATGATGCCATTGTGAGAATGGCACAGGATTTCTCCCTCCGTTATCCGCTGATCGACGGGCAAGGCAACTTTGGCTCGATCGATGGCGATCCCCCAGCGGCCATGCGCTATACGGAGATCCGGATGTCCAAACTTGCAGCCGAATTGCTGGCCGACATTGATAAGGAAACGGTTGATTTCGTTCCAAACTACGATGAATCTTTAGTCGAACCCTCGGTCCTTCCATCCAAATTCCCCAACCTCGTCGTCAACGGCTCTTCCGGGATCGCTGTGGGCATGGCAACGAACATCCCTCCCCATAATCTCGTGGAAACCATTAATGCCATCATCGCCTTGATCGATAATCCCGAGATCTCCGCGACGGAATTGATGGACCTTCTGCCCGGGCCTGATTTTCCCACGGGGGGATTCATTTACGGGAGAGAGGGAATCCGTCAGGCTTATGAAACCGGAAAGGGCGTCATCCAGCTTCGGGCCAGAGCGCTCATCGAAAGGGATCGAAAGGGAGAACGTGAAAATATCGTCGTCACCGAGCTTCCCTATCAGACCAACAAGGCCAAGCTGATCGAGCGAATTGCTGAACTGGTTCAAGAGAAGGCGATTGAGGGGATTTCCAATATCCGTGATGAATCGGACAGGGAAGGGATGAGGGTCGTTGTCGAACTGAAACGGAATGAAGTGGCCGAAGTGATCCTCAACCAGCTTTATAAACATACACAGATGCAAACCTCTTTCGGGATCATTCTCCTGGCGATCCACCAGAATCAGCCGAAGCTTCTCTCCCTCAAGGAGATGCTCCGTCTCTTTGTTCAACATCGTCAGGAAGTGGTCATCCGGAGGTCCCGTTTTGAGTTAAATAAGGCAGAAGCCAGGGCCCACATCCTGGAGGGTTTGAAAAAGGCGATTGACCATATCGATGCCGTCATCGCCTTGATCAAGGCGTCCAAAACCCCGAAAGAGGCGAAAGACCGCTTGATTGAAAAGTTCGCCTTTTCCGATGAGCAGGCCCAAGCGATCTTGGAGATGAGGCTCCAACGGCTTACCAACCTCGAATCACGTAAAATCGTCGAAGAGTATGAGGAGACCATCAAAGTGATCAATCGGTTGAAGGCCCTCCTTGCCAGTGAGCGATTGATTCTCAATTTGATCAAGGAGGAGCTTCTTTCCATCCGGGATGCCTTTGGAGACGATAGGAAAACGGAAATCGTGGAGGTAGCCCCCGAAATCCGAGTCGAGGACCTCATCGCTGAAGAAGACATGGTGGTGACGATCACCCATTCAGGATACATCAAAAGGAACGCCATCAGCCTCTACCGGAGTCAGCATCGCGGGGGAAAGGGGAAGGTGGGGATCAATGTCAAAGAGGAGGATTTTGTAGAAGACCTCTTCATCGCCTCGACGCACGACTACATCTTGTTCTTCACGGATGCTGGAAGGATCCACTGGAAGAAGGTCCATGAACTTCCTCAAGCTGGCCGCCTCACGCGGGGAAAAGCCATTGTCAATCTTCTCAATCTCAACCCCCAGGAGAAGGTGACCGCCATTCTCTCCCTGAAGGATTTTTCCAAGGATAAGTTCATCACCTTTATGACCAAGAGAGGGACCATTAAGAAGACGGCCCTTGAAGCCTACAGCAATCCTCGCTCGGGTGGCATCATCGCCATCCACCTTGACGAAGGAGACGAGCTGATCTCCACGAAACTGACCGAGGGTAAACAACATCTTTTTATCGGCACAAGACTGGGAAAGGCGATTCATTTCCCTGAAGATCAGATCCGGGAGATGGGCCGGACTGCCCGCGGGATCAGGGGCATTAAGATTTCAAAAGAGGATGAGGTGGTGGGGATGGAAGTGGTCGCCCCCCACACTCAGATCTTGACCGTTACCGCGAATGGTTACGGAAAACGGACTCAGGCGTCTGAATATCGAATTCAGAATAGGGGAGGGTCTGGCATCTTCACAGTGAAGAGGACGGATAAGACAGGAAATGTGATCGGCATTAAAACCGTCGTGGATGAGGATGAGTTGATGGTCATCTCCAACAAGGGAAAAATTATTCGCCTACGGGCCCTGGACATCCCAGTTCAGGGAAGGAGCACGCAAGGGGTGAGGTTGATCACCCTCGACGAGGGGGAGAGGGTGGTCGCCGTGGCGAGGTTGGCAGAGAAAGAATAAAAAGACTTGATTTTTTTTTATAATGGATTTATTATTTGTTTGGGTTTTCTAAAACATTAATCCTCAAAAATTTTCCCCTCTTTGTCTGTAATTTCATTTATCCACATTTGTGGAAACGTTGTGCAAAGAGACTTATAATTAGCTGAAAATGAAAGGTATTTTCTTTTTGGGGTCTATCCTGCCCGTTCCATCGACGCCCTTCATCCAGCATGTCAAACCACAAGGTCGATTCCATGCAAGATCTATGGCCTAAAGTGACCGATGCTTTGAAGGAAAGGGTCGGTCAACAGAATTTCGATATTTGGATTAAACCGATTCATTTTATCTCCAGAGAGGGAGAAAAGGTTGAGTTAGAGGTCCCGAACCGCTTCTTCAAGGAGTGGATCAACGAACACTATTCCCTTCAAATTAAAGATGTGATTTCTCTCTTGACCCAGATGCCTTGTCAACTTCAATTCCGAATCAGAAGCGAAAAGGCGAACGGAAAGGACCCGAACCCTCAGCCCTTGCCCAGCTATGAACAACAGGTCCTCCAATCCTTCCAGCCGCTCTTCAATCCTAAGTACACCTTCGACCATTTTGTCGTAGGAGCGAGCAACCAGTTTGCCCACGCGGCCTGCCTGGCTGTGGCCGATTTACCGGCAAAAAATTACAATCCTCTCTTTATCTATGGCGGGGTGGGGTTGGGAAAGACCCATCTTCTTCATGCCATCGGGAACCATATTGTGCAACATCGGATTTTCCCGGATGTGAGGAAGATCTGCTACATTTCATCGGAAGAGTTCACCAATGAATTGATCAACTCCCTCCGCTATGAGAAGATGGACGAATTTCGAAAAAAGTTTAGGAGGATGGATATCCTCTTGATCGACGATATCCAGTTCATTGCCGGAAAAGAAAGGACCCAGGCCGAATTCTTCCATACCTTCAACTCGCTCTATGACGCACGGAAGCAGATCGTCGTCACCAGCGATAAGTTTCCAAAAGATATCGCTAACTTTGAGGAACGACTCCGATCCCGCTTTGAATGGGGCTTGATCGCTGACATTCAGCCGCCGGACATTGAGACGAAGGTCGCCATCTTGAGAAAGAAGGCCGAAACTGAAAATATCGCTCTCCCCAATGATGTCGCTTTCTTTCTCGCCTCTCAGATTGATTCCAATGTCAGAATCTTAGAAGGATCTCTCATTCGGATTGGCGCGTTCGCTTCGCTCACGAAAACACCGATCGACATCCAATTGGCCAAAGAGGTTTTGAAAAATATTATTAAACCCAAAGAGGAATTTGTCTCCATCGATCTGGTTCAAAAAGTCGTCTCGACATTTTTTAACATTAAGATTTCAGACTTGAAGGTAAAAAGAAAATATAAGGGTTATGTGCTCCCTCGACAGATCGCCATGTATCTCTCACGAAAATTAACCAATGCGTCGCTGCTCGAAATTGGAGACAAATTTGGAGGAAAAGATCATTCAACGGTGCTGCATTCGATCAAGAAAGTGGAAGAGAAGATGTCGAAGGAGGAATCTTTTAAAGAAATGGTAGAGAATTTGCATGGTCGAATTAAGTCATGAAAGGAGTGAGAAGCGGAAAAAATTTAGTTACAAATTTTGGACGTAGATTCGCCCCGATGGTTCCCGAAATAACCGGCAGAGAGTCGTGAGGAAAGAGGGTGGAAATATCGTGAATCGCTGGGGAGGATCAGAATGAGAAAAGGGATTTTTTAAAACAAGAGGGATTTCCAAAACCTCCCCTCAAAAAATTCAACACCCAAATACTTTTTCTTCTTTTAAGGTTAAGGTCCTTTTCTTCATTTCCACAGAGATAGACGGTGACGGCGATTAGAAGATAAAGAATATTATTAGGAGGGTAAGACGATGAACTTTGAAATTGAAAAAAGGGAGCTTCTAAGAGGGCTCGGTTTGATGCAAAGTGTCGCGGGAAGAAAAACAACCCTTCCCATTCTGTCCCACATTCTGTTGGAATGGGAGAAAAACTTCCTCTTCCTTACCGGAACGGATTTAGAAACAGGAATTCGTGAAGAATTGACTTCGAAAGTTCATCAGAAAGGAAAGGCTTCTGTTTCAGCAAAAAAATTGTATGAAATTGTGAGGGAATTACCCGACGAGACCATCCATATACAGAAGAAGGATAATCAGTGGATTACCCTTCAATGTGGAAAATCCATATTTAATCTGGCAGGGTTAGACCCAGAAGAATTTCCTTCTCTTCCCACCTATCAAGAAGAAAATTTCTCGAAGGTTTCAACGCGACTCATTCGAGAGATGATCGAAAAAACGGTTTTTGCCGCCTCCAATGAAGAATCGCGGTATCATCTCAATGGGGTTCTTCTTGCGCAGACGAAGCAGGGGGGAAAGGAGATATTAAGAATGGTGGCGACCGATGGCCATCGCCTTTGTCTGGTCGACCGAGAGGATCAAAAAATTCGGGGCGTTGAGGAGAAGGGAATGATCATTCCGAAAAAAGGGGTGTTGGAAATTAGAAAGATCATCGGAGATCGAGATGAAGAAGAGGAGATGGGAATCTATTTCAATGCGACCCATGGGTTTTTTAAAATGGGAAGATCTCTCACGGTGATTCGATTAATCGATGGAGAATTTCCGGAATATGAACAGGTGATTCCAAAAGGAAATGATAAGAGAGTCGTGATGGCCAAGGAGAGGATGTACAGCAGCCTGAAGAGAGTTTCTACCATGGCCAGCGAAAGGATAGAGGGGATAAAACTCGCGCTAAAGAAAAATTGTGTGGAGATGTTTTCCACTCATCAAGACTTTGGAGATGCCAAAGAAGAGGTGGAGGTCGTCTATGATGGGCCTCCTCTTCAGGTCGGATTCAACGCGAGATATTTAATTGAGGCCCTCAATGCGATTGATGCGGAAGAAGTCTTCATGGAGTTGAAGGATGAGGGAAGTCCTGGGATCCTTAGACCTGCCGCCGCCGCCTCGGGGATCTCCGCTCAATTTTGCATCATCATGCCGATGCGGCTTTAAGGAAATGAAGGAGAAGGGATGAAAGAGCAGTCAGAAAAATACATGGCGGAGCAGATCAAGATTCTGGAAGGATTGGCGGCCGTCCGTAAAAGGCCTGCCATGTACATCGGAAACACCGGGGTCGAAGGCCTTCACCATTTAGTTCATGAATTGGTGGATAATAGCATTGATGAAGCCTTGGGGGGATATTGTTCCAAGATCGATGTGATCATTCATATCGATAACAGCGTCACCGTCAGGGATGACGGCCGTGGCATTCCCGTTGATCTCCACGAGAAAGAGAAGCGTCCTGCCGTGGAGGTGGTCATGACCAAGCTTCACTCGGGAGGCAAATTTGACAATCGCAGTTATAAGATCTCGGGAGGTCTTCATGGCGTAGGGCTCTCGGTGGTCAACGCCCTCTCCGAATTTATTGATCTGGAGATCAGGAGAGACGGGAAGGTTTATCATCAGACTTATGAAAGGGGAGAGGCGAAGACAAAACTGGAAGTGATTGGCAAGACGAAACATACCGGAACTCAGGTTCGCTTCAAACCCGACAGCCAGATCTTTGAAACGGACAACTTCAGCTTCGACATCCTCTCTCAGCGCTTGAGAGAATTGGCTTTCTTGAACAAAGGGCTGTCCATCAGCATCGAGGATGAACGCTCGGAAAAGCGACATGACTTCTTTTACAAAGGAGGGATCCTCTCCTTTGTCGAGTACCTCAATAAAAATAAGAATTATATCCATCCGAAACCCATCTATATTCAAGGCGTGAAGAACGAAATCGATGTGGAGATTGCCTTCCAGTATAATGACGGGTATTCTGAAAATCTCTTCTCCTTCGCGAACAACATCAATACGCATGAAGGGGGAACGCACCTCATCGGCTTTAAGAGCGCCCTCACACGTACGATCAATCAGTATGCAACCAGCGCGAATTTGTTCAAAGGTGTTAAAGAAAACCTTACCGGGGAAGATGTACGAGAGGGATTGGCCGGGGTCATCAGCGTGAAGATTCCGGAGCCTCAATTTGAAGGACAGACCAAGACGAAGTTGGGAAACAGCGAGGTAAAGGGATTGGTGGAGGCCCTCGTCAATGAAAAACTGGGCAGCTACTTTGAAGAGAACCCCGGTATCGCAAGAAAGATCATCTCCAAAGTCCTCGATGCCGCTCGGGCCCGAGAGGCGGCCCGAAAGGCCCGGGAGTTGAGCCGTCGAAAAGGCGCGTTGGAAGGGGACACCCTTCCCGGAAAGCTGGCCGATTGCCAGGAAAGGGATCCCGCCCTCAGCGAGATTTTTATCGTGGAGGGCGATTCGGCAGGGGGATCAGCCAAGCAGGGTAGGGACCGGACCATTCAGGCCATCCTTCCCCTTAAGGGAAAAATCCTCAATGTGGAGAAGGCGCGGTTTGATAAGATGTTGGCCAACGAGGAGATCCGCCTTCTCATCTCCGCCCTGGGAGCGGGGATCGGGAAAGACGACTATGATATCCACCGACTTCGTTACCACCGCATCATCATCATGACCGACGCGGATGTGGATGGGTCCCATATCCGGACCTTGCTTCTCACCTTTTTCTATCGCCACATGCCGGAGGTCATTGAGCGGGGACACCTCTACATCGCCCAACCCCCGCTCTTCAAAGTGGTTGAGTCAAAGAAGGAAACCTACAATAAGGATGAAGAAGCCTTGAATCGATATTTAATGGACCGGGCCATCAACAAGAGTGAGGTGATCGTCCAGTCCACCAATAAAAAACTGAACGATAAGAGGCTCAGCCTGCTCTTGGAAAAGATTTACACCTTTCATGATCTGATGCAACGGATTCATAAAAAAGGGTATTCCCGATCCCTTATCAAATTCCTCCTCGAAAATGGGGTTCGAAACAAGTCGACGTTTGAGGAAAAAGGGAAGATTGGAGATCTTCAGAAACGATTGAGAAAGAGTGGCTTTGAAGTGTTCGATCTGGTTTGGGACGAAGAACACAATGTCTTCGGTTTCGAAGTTCAAGAATCGAACGGAAAAGATATGCGGAGCCGAGTTCATTGGGAGCTCGTTGCCTCTGTTGAGTATCGCCATCTCTCCCAGGTTCGCCAAGAGATCCAAGAGATGGCGCCCCCTCCTTATACGTTGGTGGAGAAGGGAAAGCGTGTGACCATCGATCGCGAAGAGGAACTTCTTCAAGGGCTGAATCAATTAGGGAAGGAAGGGTTGAACATCCAACGGTATAAAGGGTTGGGAGAGATGAACCCTGAACAACTCTGGGAAACGACGATGAACCCGGAGACCCGAACCCTCCTCAAAGTAAAGGTTGAGGATGCCGTTGCGGCCGATGAGATCTTCAGCATCCTGATGGGCGACGAGGTGGAGCAGAGGCGCCAATTCATCGAGGAGAATGCCCTTTATGTTCAGCGCCTCGATATTTGAGTTTTAAAAATGGGGTCGATGCCTCGTGACGGGTGATTCCTTTCTTAGGTGGGTGATGGGTTTGTCTTCTTTGCCTGCCCGCGGCGGGCAGGGCGGGTGGGTTCGTCCTAATCATCGAAAGACGAATTTTCAGGCTAAATGAATGCTCATCGTCGGATTGACAGGGGGGGTGGCCAGTGGAAAGACGGCTGTCTCCGAGGTCTTAAAAGAAGAGGGTGCTTATATCATCGATGCAGACCAGATTGCCAGGGAACTGGTTCAGCCCCACAGACCCGCCTGGAATGAACTCGTCAGGACCTTTGGCAAGGAAATCCTTCAAGAGGACGGGTCCATTGATCGGAAAAAATTGGCAGAGATGGTCTTTGTGGATCCTAACCAGAGGGAACTCCTCAACCGGATCCTTCATCCTTTGATCACAGGAGAGATGGACCGGAGGACAAGAGAAATTGGGCAAAAGAATTCTGAGGCCGTTGTGGTGATCGATGCACCCCTGCTCATTGAGCGTGGGTATCACCGGAAGATGGACAAGCTGATTGTCGTGACTTCAACCCAGGGCCAGCAAATTGAAAGGTTGAAAGAACGGGAGGGCCTCAACTCTGAGGCGGCCCTGAGAATCCTCTCGTCTCAGATGCCGCTTGAGGAGAAGGTAAGGTTAGCTGACATCGTCATTCGAAACGAAGGATCACTGGATGAGACGAAGAAGAGGGCGAGGGAGGTTTTTCAAGAGTTGAAAAAGCTTGCTCTTCAGAAAAATAAACGTCGCTCCGTCTGATGACAGACAGACGGTTAGCGATCAATGTAAAAGAGGAGGGGAAAAGGAAAGACTATGAACATCAAGGACTTGAAAAAATTGAAGATTAATGAACTATACAAGATCGCCAAGGAACTCAATGTCGAAGGGGCGAGTGGGATGAGGAAGCAAGAATTGATCTTTGCTATTCTTCAAGCCCAGACGGAGAAGAATGGCCTGATCTTTGGGGAAGGGGTGTTGGAGATCCTGCCAGATGGGTTTGGGTTTCTGAGAGCCCCCGATTACAATTATTTGCCCGGGCCAGATGACATTTACATCTCTCCTTCGCAGATCCGACGATTCAACCTCCGAACCGGTGACACCGTCTCCGGTCAGATCCGACCGCCTAAAGATACAGAGCGGTACTTCGCCATGTTGAAAGTCGAATTGGTGAACTATGAAGACCCGGAGGTGGCTCGGGATAAGATCCTTTTTGACAACCTCACCCCGCTTTATCCTCAGGAGAAGATTCAGCTGGAAGTGGGGAATGATCACAAAAATTACTCCGCTCGGGTGATGGACCTTCTGACGCCCATAGGAAAAGGACAGCGGGGTCTCATCGTTGCCGCGCCGAGGACCGGCAAAACGATGCTTCTCCAAACGATTGCCCATAGCATCACGGCCAACCACAAAGAGATCATTCTCATCGTCCTCCTGATCGATGAGCGACCCGAGGAGGTGACCGATATGGAGCGGTCTGTCGACGCAGAGGTCATCAGTTCCACTTTTGACGAGCCGGCGTCGCGCCACGTGCAGGTGGCGGAGATGGTGATTGAGAAGGCCAAACGGCTCGTCGAACACCAAAAGGATGTGGTCATCCTTCTCGACAGCATCACCCGCCTGGCGAGGGCCTATAATACGGTTGTCCCGCCCAGCGGAAAGGTTCTCTCCGGAGGAATCGATGCCAATGCCCTTCAGCGACCGAAACGCTTTTTCGGCGCAGCCAGGAATATTGAGGAAGGCGGAAGTCTCACCATCATCGGCACCGCCCTGGTGGACACGGGAAGCCGTATGGATGAGGTGATCTTCGAAGAGTTTAAAGGGACAGGAAATATGGAGATCAATCTCGATCGGCGGTTGGTGGATCGAAGGGTCTTTCCTTCTATCGATATTCAGCGCTCCGGAACTCGAAAAGAGGAGTTGCTTCTCGACAAGAACGACATCAATCGCATCTGGCTCTTGCGGAAAGTGCTCCAGCCGATGAACACGGTGGAGAGCATGGAGTTTCTATTGGAAAAGATGCAGGCCACCAAAAGCAATCGAGATTTCCTGGACTCCATGAACCAGTAAGTGTTGGCGAGGGTCATAGGGGGCTCGGTTTAAAAATAGTTTGAAAATTTGTGAAAAATCAGTAAAATAGGAGGTTGGAGGTCGCTGAGATGAAAAAGGATATTCATCCCAAAATATTTGATTCGGTGATTAAATGTGCCTGTGGAGCTACCTTCGAGACGAAGAGCACGGAAAAGGAGATCCATGTGGAGATCTGCTCGAACTGTCATCCTTTCTTCACCGGAAAACAAAAATTTTTGGATACCGCTGGAAGAATTGAGCGGTTTCAGAAAAAATATGGAAAAAAGGCAGAACAGAAGAGTTAAGTCCGGTTCCCCCATTCAACAAAGCTCGTCTCGATCTATCCCCGTTGGCCGACCCTTGCTCTTCGGGACCAAAGGTTCACTCGATACCCCTGTCTTTTCTTTAATAGGCATTCAGCATTAGTTCACCCTGTTTT